>Ga0326597_10000643_pt1 | contig 60813 bp, 48 predicted proteins | sample RVTome_12_FD_203789 | JGI IMG/M metagenome (GOLD analysis project Ga0326597, IMG submission 203789) | Soil microbial communities from uranium-contaminated site in the Upper Colorado River Basin, Wyoming, United States - RVT100D185 | ecosystem: Environmental > Terrestrial > Soil > Contaminated >...
CGACGGCTACCTGCGAATCGACCCCAGTGGCTACGCCGCGCTGGCGTTGCTGCCCGGCGACCTTGGGCCACAATACGGCCTGGTGGAGCAGCTCCTGCCCGACCAGATCGGCGACCATGTGGGTCGGCTTGTCGAGGACGTCCGCGCCCTTGGGCAACCTGAAGCCGACCTGCAGGGCGACGTGACCCTGGCCGACGGTCGGGTGCTGGAGATCAAGGCGCGACTCCTGCCCAGCGGGGACTGTGCAGTGGCCCTGTCCGAGGTGACCGACCGGGCCCTCATGGAGCGCGAACTCCGCGCCGCCTACGGTGAGCTCGCCGAGCTGAACGTCGCCCTGGAAGCCCGAGTCGAGGATCGCACGGCCGTGCTCCTGGAACTCAACCAGCGACTCGAGCAGACCCTGGGAGAGCTTGAACGGTTCATCTTCGCGGTGTCCCACGACCTGCGCACGCCGCTCACGGCTGTCCTGGGCGGTTTGGGACTGCTGCGTGCGCGGGTGAGCCTGGCGGAGGCCGACCTCACGCTGCTGGAACTGGCTGACCGCAACGCGAGACGCCTGCGCGAGGTCGTCGACGGCCTGGTGGACCACGCCAGGGTGTCGATCCGCGGTGCGGAGGAACGTCTCCAGGTGGCCGGCCTGATCGAGGTCTCGATCGACGACCAGCGTGACCGGCTGGCGCAGCGTGATGTCGAGGTGGTGGTGGCGGGCGACCTGGGATGGGTCGTGGCACCGCGCGACACGGCGACGATGGCAATCGGCTACGCCATCGAAGTGGCCATGGGCGACCTGGGCGGGTGGGCGGGAACCGTCAGCGTGATCCCGGCCGACAACGGCATCGACCTGATGGCGGTCGGTGCCACGGGCGGGGGTGTGGAGGACGTCCGCGCCCGCAGCGAGGTGGTGGCCGCACTCCATTCCTATCAGGGTGCGCTGGGCGGTCACGCCTGGGTCACTCAGGAGCCCGAAGGGGTCGTTGTCCACCTACGGTGGCGGCCGGCGGCCACCCTGCCCGGTACTGCGCCGCGCAGTGACACCCCAATCAGTGATGTGACCGACCGATCGGCGCCCTGATGACAGGCCCGTGATGACGTCCCACCACCTGCGCCGCATCCTGGTCGTCGAAGACGACATCGATCTGCAACTCATCATGCGTCTCACGCTGGAATCTGCCGGCCATGAGGTGATCGCGGTCACGACGGCCGAGGAGGCGGAGCCAGTGGTTCCGACCGTGGACCTCGTCTTCCTGGACGTTCGCCTGCCCGGCATGAGCGGCCTGGAGTTGCTGGCACGCGTGCGACCGCATGAACCGCCTCCCATCGTGGTCATGTCCGCCCATGCGGATGTCCGGGTCGCGGACGAGGCGATGGCACTGGGTGCGCGCGCGTTCCTGGGCAAGCCCTTCGAGCCGGCATGGGTATGTGAGCAAGTCGGCATCTGGGCCACCGTCAGTTGAGCCCCACTGAGTCGGGAGGGCCGCCGCCGCATCCGCCGCCGACAGGACCCGTGGTGCCAGCGTCGCCGGACCAGCCGCCGCCCGCAACGCAGGCATCCGTGTCGGCGCTGCCAGCTCCGCGGCCGCAGGACCGCATTGACGCCCCTGCCGTGGCCGGTTGGGCGAGCGGCCAGCGGGACGGGTGGGGACTGGGAACCGGCCTGGCCGCCGTGGCCATCTTCTTCTTCGTGCAGCTGATCGTCTCGCTGGCCATGGTCATCGGTGGTGCGGTGGCCATGGGCCTGCCTGATGGTCCCGATGCGGCCGTGGCACTGCAAGTGGCCCTGGAGGACCTGCCGACCTGGGCGACGCTGGCGGCTGCGGTCGTGGGGCAGGTGGCGTCGCTCGGGGTGGTCGCATGGTTCATGCGGGCACGTGGCGCAGATCGGCGCATGCTGGGCGTGACCGCCATCCGGGGGCGCTTCCTCGCCATTGGCCTGGGGCTTGGCCTGGTCGGCCTGGTTGCCACGGTGTTGGTCACCGCCGCGCTGCAGTCCATTCTGGACGTCGAGGACCCAGCTCAGCAGTCCCTGGTCGACGTTGCCGGCGAGGGCTCCCTGACCACCGTGCTGGTGCTGGTCGCGGCCGTGCTGGTCGCGCCGGTCCTGGAGGAGTTGGTCTTCCGGGCGGTGTTGCTCCCGCCGCTCGTGGCGCGGTTGGGCGCGCCGCTGGGCATCGTGGTCAATGGCGTGGCGTTTGCGCTGATCCACCTCGAGTTGGTGTTCGCCGGGAGGCCGGGCCTGGCGGGTCTGGCGGCACTCGCCGTGCTTGGCACCATGTTGGCCTGGTCGATGCATCGGTGGCGCAGTCTCGTCGTACCGATCGCCACGCACGCCGCGTTCAACGGCGTCACCCTCGCCATCGTGATCGGGACGGGATGACCAGCGACCACATGCGGATGGTGTACTGGCGCCGCCGGGCCTTCGTGGCGCTCGGGTTCGTGACGGTCCTCGGCCTGGCGTTGTCGACCTGCAACGGCCCTGACGATGCCGCGCCGGCGCGCGTGCCGACCCCGGCGCCGACGCTGCAGCCGGATCCGCCAACGACGGACGTGGCGTTTGTCACAGCACCTGGGCAGGCTTCCTGGGCCTCCACGGTCGGCCTGGACGGCAACCGGTCGGTCGACGTGTCGGCCGGAGCGGCTGACGGGTTCCCCGTGTTGCCGACACAGGTGTCCCTGGACATCCAGCCGGTGTGGGTGGTGTCCGTGCCGTTGGAGATGGGCGGCGTCCTGCACGCCGTCACCGACGGTGTCGGGGGCGCAGCGGCGGTGGCGGTCACCTACCCCGGCGACGACACCGAGGTTGTGCGGGTCGACCCGACGCTGCTCGGCGCGGCACCGATGGGCCGGCCGGCGCTGGTCGTCGTCGACGGCCAGTGGGCGTGGCTGCAGCTCGAAACGCAGACCAACGGCGAGGCGCCGATCGTCCTGCCCGGCGGCGGGTACGGCTGGGTCGACCTGACCGGGGTCGTCCACCTTGGCGAGGCCACGGCAGAAGCCATCGCGCTGCCGGACGCGCGGCTTGCCGTGAGCGACGACGGCCGGGTCGCGTGGTTGGCGGAACCGACCGATCGCTACGGCCACGGCATCCTCGGTGACGACCTGGAGGCCGACCGGGTCGTGATCGCCGACGCCACCACCGGGGCGCATCTGTCCACGTTCACCGTGGAGCCCGCCGTGTTGGAAGGCACCGGGATCATCTGGGCCGACATGGACGGCGACGGGGTGCAGGACGTCGTGGCGACGCTGAGCGACGCGAACAGCGGATCGCGCATCGTCGTGGTGGTTGGTGAGGATGGCGCTGTCGGCGGCCCGCCGGTGGGAGCCACCGGCGGCTGGCGCCACCAGATCGCGGTCGCGCCTGGCCCGGATGGCCGGGCCGAGGTCGTCGAAGTCGTGATGCCGCATGCCGCGCGTACCGCACGGTGGTCAGCCATCGAGGACCTGTCGTTGGTCGCGACGCGTTCCGTCGACGGCGTGATCGCCTCGCACACCAGCGGCTCGCGCAACCTCGATCAGGCAGTGGTCGTTGACCTGACTGGCGACGGCGTGGCGGACCTCGTTGGCCCGCCGGCAACCGCGACCGGCGGCCTGGTGGTCGTGGCACGCGCCGTTGACGCAACCGCTGACGACGAGGATCCCTCGGACTCCCCGGCTCCGGACATCGCGATGGTCCTGACCGGCGACCCGGTGGGCTCCAACGTGACCGCCACGGCCACGCGACGCGGCGGCGTCCAGGTTGCAGGCGGCACCACGACCAACAAGCTGCTGATCTGGATCTGGTGACCGCCCGCCCCGATTGAACGGCGGGACTTGTCACGACCGGACGCCGCCGTAGCGCACGCCTGCCAGCGCGGCCAGATTGCGGTCGAAGGTGGTGAGGTCGGCCACACAGAACTGGCTGACGTGGTCGTGCCCGCATGCCCGCGCCAGCACGCGCATCAGGTCCGCGGTCGCACCGAACCACCGGGCCAGCCGCTCGGCTGCGGCGTCCACCGGTAGCCGGTCGCGCAGGTGCTGTTTCTGGGTGGCGATGCCGACCGGGCAGTTGTTGGTGTGGCAGGCGCGCATGCCCAGGCAGCCGATCGCCTGCATGGCGCTGTTGGCCACGGCGATCGCATCGGCGCCCAGGGCCATCGCCTTGGCGAAGTCGATGTGTGTGCGCAGCCCACCCGTGGCGACCAGGGTCACGTCGCTGCGTCCCCGCGAATCGAGGTGGCGGCGTGCCCGGGCCAGGGCGGGGATGGTGGGGACCGAGATGTGGTCGCGAAACATCGACGGTGCCGCACCCGTCCCGCCGCCGCGTCCGTCCAGGATCACGTAGTCCACCCCAAGGTGCAGGGCCGCGTCGAGGTCCTCCTCGATGTGCTGGGCCGACAGCTTCACGCCAATGGGGATCCCGCCGCTGACGTCGCGGACCTGGTCGGCCAGGTGCTTGAAGTCGCTGAGTTCGTGCAGGTCGGGAAACGTTGCGGGAGAGATCGCCGGCTCGCCCTCGGGCAGCCCACGTACCTCGGCAATCCGTCCGACGACCTTGTGGCCGGGCAGGTGGCCGCCCGTGCCGGTCTTGGCGCCCTGGCCAAGCTTGAAATGGAAGGCCTGGACGTCGGCGACCTTGTCCAGCGACCAGCCGAACTTCGCCGACGCCAGCTCGTAGAAGTAGCGCGAGTTGGCGGCATGCTCCTCGGGCAGCATTCCTCCCTCGCCGGAGCAGATGCCCGTGCCGGCCAGCTCCGCACCCTTGGCCAGGGCCGTCTTGGCCTCGAACGACAACGACCCGAACGACATGTCCGACACGAAGATCGGGATGTCGAGGTGGAGCGGCTTGGCGGCGTTGGGGCCGATCACGACGCCCGTGCCGACCGGGTGGTCGTCCAGCAGCGGCCGCCGGGCGAGCTGGGCGACGACGAACTGCAGGTCGTCCCACTTGGGCAGCTCGTCACGGTGCACGCCCATCGAGGTGACCGGGCCGTGGTGGCCGAACCTGTCCAACCCATTGGCGGCGAGGTTGCGGATCAGGCCGACATGCGGCTCGGCCACGTCGCCGTGCGGGTCCGCGAACGCGCCTTGGTACGCGTCACGGTTGTAGGGCTGGGGGTGGTCCTTCTCCCAGGCGCGGACCTCGTCGAGGTCGACGAGCAGGTCGTCGCTCTCGATCCAGCCGGCAAAGCGGTGCAGCTGCTCGTTGTTGTTGTATTCGCTGATGCCGGTGTGGATGCGGTAGTCCCAGGCATGCAGCGAGCAGATCAGGTTGTCCTTGTCGTCGACGAACCCGTCGGCCAGCAGCGCCCCGCGATGGGCGCAACGGCCGTACAGCACGCTGACGTTGTCGTCGTAGCGCAGGACCACCAGGTCGACCGTGCTGACCAGCGCACCGATTGGCTCGCGGTCGGGTACCTCGGACCAGGTCGCGATCTTGTGTGGTTGCATTCCAGGCTCCGTCGCTGCCGTTGCGGTCCCGATCCTGCGGCGCCGGACCCTAATCGGGGCGGCCGCTGGGAGTCGGGGCGCGCGCCGGGCAGGGACGCGGGGGCTTGGCGGCGAAGGACATGGGGACTTCCGTTGGAGCCCTGCCATGTCCGCCTCCCTTCGCTTCTCCCGTCCGCTGCTGGGGCTGGTCGCCGGCGCCTTGCTGGCCGCCGGCTCGGCGCTGACCGGCGCGGCGTCCACCGCACCGTCCGCCGACCTGTCGATGTCGGCTGCGGACCTCCCGACGCCGCTGAGCCCGGCGGACGACTGGTTCGCGGCACAGCGGGCGCTGCCCGCTGGTACCTCGGTGAGGCAGGCGGGTGCGTGGGCGCGGCGGCAGGCCCGGGGTCTTGAGAAGGACGCCATGGCGTCTGCGCAGGGCCGTCAGTTCCTGGCTGCCGAATGGAGCAACGAGGGACCGTTCAACATTGGTGGGCGCCTCACGGACATCGCCATCCCGACTGACGAGCTGAACGTGCTCTACGTGGCGGCCGCATCCGGTGGCCTGTGGCGCTCCGAGGACGCGGGCATCACCTTCACGTCGGTGTGGCCCGACCACTTCAGCCAGGCGATCGGCGCGGTCGCCGTCACGAGCGACGGGACCCTGTTCGTCGGCACTGGCGAGGCGAACCCGGGCGGTGGGTCGCTGGTGTTCGGCGGCGACGGCGTCTACCGCTCGACCGACCACGGCCAGACGTGGCAGAACATCGGGCTGCGCACCTCCAGCGCGATCGGTCGCATCCGCATCGACCCGGCCGACGACGACCACGTCTGGGTCGCGGCGACCGGTGACCTGTTCCTGCCCGGCGGCGAGCGCGGCCTGTACGAGTCCACCGACGGCGGTGACACGTGGGAGCTGGCCTTGGCCGGCGACAACGACACCACTGGCGCGGTCGACATCGCGACCGACCCCAACGACCCGGACCACCTGCTCGTGACGATGTGGGATCACCAGCGCACCCCGTCCGACCGACACTACGGCGGGCCCGGCTCGGCGCTCCACACCACCTTTGACGGTGGCCAGAGCTGGACCCGCGCGAGCGCCGCGACGGGCCTGAGCGACGACGAACTGGGACGCATTGGCGTCGCGATCGCTCCTTCGCTTGGCAGCATCGCCTATGCGATCGTCGGCGCCGCCGACGGTCCGCTGCATGGCTTCTTCAGCAGCGACGACGGCGGCGCGACGTGGACCCAGGTCGACGAGGGAGTGACGGATCCGCTCGCCCTGCTGGGCTTCTCGCAGTCGACCTATTCCTGGTGGTTCGGTCGCGTGTGGGTCGACCCGGTCAGCCCACTGAAGATCTGGGTGGCCGGGGTGGCGCTGGTGACGTCCAACGACGGCGGGGTCACCAAGTCCATCGCCGTGGGGCCGCACGCCGACCACCACGCGATGGCGTGGGATCCGCAGGTGCCGGGCCGGCTCTACCTCGGCACCGACGGTGGGCTGTATCGCCACGACGCGAACGGCGCGTCCAACGCGGGGTGGTTCTTCTCCCCGACCCAGCCGTGGAACCAGCACTACTCGGTGGACGTGAGCCAGCAGGACGCGACGCGGTTGGTTTCCGGCCTGCAGGACAACGGCGTAAACCGTTCCTATGGCGGCGTGGCCTACAGCGGGGTGAATCCGCCGACGTTCGGCTCGCCGGTGCCCCTCACCGTTCCGGTCGACGAGCTCAACCAGGAGGGTTGGTGGAACGAGTATGTCGGCGGGGATGGCCTGGCGGCCGTCACCGACCCCAGCAACCACGACATCGTGTACGGCTGCAGCCAATACGGCAACTGCTCGCGGTCCTCGGACGGCGGCGACAGCTCAGGCGGGATGACCAAGGCCCCCGGCACGCGCTACGCGTGGTTTCCCCCGCTGGTGCTGGACCCGACCGACCCCTCGATCATCTGGTCGGCGACGGACTACGTCAGCTATTCCACCGACAACGGGCAACGCTGGACGACCGTGTCGGACGATCTCGCCTACCAGTCCGGTGACGACTGGGACGTCGACGTCAACGTGAACGCGGCCTACCCGTACGGCACGGCCAGTGCCCTGGCCGTCGGTACCGACGGGGACACGGTCTGGGTCGGCACGGACAACGGCAACCTCTGGATGTCGGCCGTGCGCGGGGACGACTTCTTCGTCGAGGTGGATGCCGGCCTGACTGCGGATGACTTCATCACGCGGATCACGCTGGATCCCGAGGATCCCTCGCGTGTCTGGGTGACGGTGTCCAACTACCGCGTTGGTCGCGACGCGGCACGGCTCCTGCACTCGTGGGACGCCGGAGCGACGTGGGCCGACGTCTCCGGCGACCTGCCGGCAGCGCCCCTGCACGACGTCCTGCTGCTGGATGGCCGCCTGGTCGTTGCCAGCGACGTCGGCGTGTTCGTCTCCCCTGACGAGGGAGTCACGTGGTTCCCGCTGGGCGGCAACCTGCCGATGGCGCCCGCCATGGACCTGGCCCACAGCCATGACGGGGACACGCTCGTGGTCGCCACCTTCGGTCGGGGCATCTGGTCGCTGTCGCTCGCCGACCTGCCGCAGGCGACCACCTGACCCATTAGTGTCGACATGTGCGGGGGGCGGGTTCGGCGAGCGACGGCGGCCATGGTCAGCAAGCGTGAGGACGGCGGCGGCCTTCGTGTCGTGTACGGCGATCGGGTTGCGCCCGAGTTGCGCGTCGTCGTCGTCGACGACCACGCACTGATCACCATCGGCCTGGAGGCGGTGCTGCCGGCCCTCACCGACGGCCAGATCCAGGTGGTTGGGACCACCGAGGACGCGGCCGAGGCCGCAGCCCTGGTCGAGCGCACCAACGCCGATGTCGCGATCGTGGACCTTGCGATGCCCCCACCGGGTGGGCTTCACGCCATCCGTGAGATCAGCCAGCTGCCCCGACGGGTGGCTGTGCTGGCCGTGTCGGGGGCAGCGGGGATGGATCAGGCGCTGGCGGCGCTGGCGGCGGGTGCGATGGGGTTTGTCCCCAAGACGGCGGGCCCAGAGACGCTGGTCGAGCCGATCCGCATCGCTGCTCGCGGCGGCTGCGTCGTGCCGCGGCCGTTGATGGACGTCCTGATCCGCACCGCGGTCGGCCCGGCAAGCAGGCAGGCGCGCCAGCTGGACGACAAGGAGATCAAGCTGCTCCAGTTGGTCGCGTCCGGGCGCAGCGCCGACCTGATGGCGCAGGAGATGTTCGTGTCGACGCGCACGCTCAAGCGGGCGCTGTCGGCCCTGTACGAGCGCCTTGGCGTCTCGACCCGCCAGGAGGCGGCGGCGTTCGCGGGCCGCGCCGGGCTGCTCGACGAGCCGGCACCGGACCGGCGTCCGGCGTGGGGCGTGGTGTCGATGCCAACCCTCGGTGACGCCGATGACGAGGCCGACGATCCGCCAGGCGCCGACGCCGGAGTGCCCGACCCAGAGTGACCGACACAGAGTGACCGACCGAGGGTGACCGACACAGGGTCACTGCGGGGGCTCGTCGCGGTTCAGCCGACCTCGGTCGACGCGTGCAGGGCGCGGACCGTGGGTGACGTTGCCACCTCGGAGGGTTGGGGTGACGTGCGCAGCAGGTGGTCGGGCCAGGTTGCGCTGATCGCGAACCAGTAGTGCTCGTTCTTGTAGTGGTGCAGCCGGTGATGGCGCCAGATCGAACGGAACAGGCGGCTGCGCGGGCTCACATCCGAGTGCACCAGGAAGTGCGCCCACTCGTAGATGAGGCCGATCGTCGCCTGGGTGAGGAGCCAAGTCAGCCCCAGGCCGGTCCGCGGGAACGCCAGCACCGCCATGGCCATGACCGGGATCAGGACCAGCAGCGCGGGCGTGGGGATGAAGACCAGGTCCGGGTCGGTCGGGTCGGCATGGTGTTCGCGGTGCTTGCGGGCCAGGATGTGGTCGATCGTCACTCGACCCAGGCGCCGCGGCCGCCAGTGCAGGATGAACACGTGGATCAGCCACTCGCTGAGCGGCTGGATGGCGAGCAGCACGCCAACCAGCACGGCGTCGTTCGCGTGCCAGTCACCCACGGCAAGCCGGGCTGCGAGGGAGCCGAGGAACATGGCGGCCAGCAGGCGCGGGGATGCGTGTCCCCAGAAGCGCCGCGCCGCCTGCCCCAGGGTCTCTGACGTGCGCCGGGCGGCCCGACCGCCGGCCGCGGCGGTTGCCGAACCGGTCGTGTCCGTGGTGGCTGTGGTGTCCGTTGACGGGGTCATTGGGTCGCCTCCTTCGCCCTGAGCAGTTCGTCGATGGCGTCGACCAGGCGGGTCGTCCCCGGCTCCAGCAACGCCTGCGCCGCCACCAGCGCTGTCCCCGCGTCGCGCCTGGCGATGGCCGCCGCCAGCGTGTCGAACGCCGGCGTGTCACTCACCTCCGGTGCCATCAGCACGGCCAGGGCGTCCATCAACGGGGCGTACGCGGCGGTCAGTGCATTCAGCATCAGCCGGAACGCGATGTTGTCCGAGGCGTCGATGACGGCGTCCCAGAAGTCCAGGGCGATCCGTTGCTGGTCGATGGCGTCGTCGCTGGCCGCGAGCCGCGCGACATGGCGGGCCAGCGTCTGGTCCACGGCCGGCGTGGCGCGTTGGGCGGCCAGGCTGGCTGCCACCGGTCCAATCGCGGCGCGTGCCTCGATGACGGATCGGGCCACGCGCAGGTCCACGTCGCCGTCGGCGCCCAGCAGCAGGGCAGGCAGCAGGTCCGGACCGGCCGTGCGTTCCCACGCACGCACGGTCGTTCCCTCGCCCTGGCGGGTCGCCACCAGGCCGGACTGGGCCAGGCGTTGCAGCGCCTCGCGCACCGCGGGGCGGGACACGCCGAGTGCCTCGGCGAGGTCGCGCTCCGACGGCAGGCTCGAACCGGCGGCGAGATCCCCTGCGACGATTCCCGCCACGAGCTGGTCGAAGACGGCGCCGGGGAGGGACTGACGGACGACGGGCTCGAGCGGCACGGGGTCTCCAAGGCCTGGATGGCTGACTGCCGCCAAGGGTGAACCCGTGTGGCCCGGTTGTCAAGTGGTATGACCAGTTGGGGGAGGCGCCGTGTCATCGAGGCTGGCCAGCAGGGCACGGGCCAGGACGCGACCGTCGCCGATGTCACGCCGCCTGAAGCCCAGGCGATCCAGGGAGTCCGCGGTCTGGAAGAGGCAGACCATGCCGTAGGCAATGCGCGAGGCATCTTCGGGGTCGGCGTCAGGGCGCGCATCGAGGATGGCCTCGAGGTAGGTCTGGTGGAACACCTCGTACAGGCCGCGCAGCGCCACCTTGACCTCGTTGTCGAAGTTGCCGGCGGCACGGATCTCGTCGATGACTGCGCCGTACAGCTTGTGCAGGAGATGGCCGCCGAACGACACCTCGAGGAGCTCCTCGAAGTGGTTCTCGGGGTGGGAGCCGGCGACCGCTTCGTCGAGCATGGCCTCATAGCCCTCGATCGCGTGCTGGACCGTGGCCAACAGCACCGCGCGCTTGGACCCGAAGTAGTGCGACACCAGCGAGGTCTGCACGCCGGCCTCGGTGGCGATGCGCGCCATCGTCATGCCGGTGATCCCCCGGCTGGCGATGACCCGCTGGGCCGCCTCCACGATCTGTGGCCTGCGGGTGGTGGCGAGGCTGGGGCGACCCATGACGACGGCCTTCCGGCGACGGAGCTGATCCTTGGTCGGGCAGTCTAGAAATCACACCGTGCGGCGTCGGGCGGACGGCAGCGGCACCTGTCCGCCGCGCGACCACTGCTCAACCGTCTCCGTCCCGTGAACCCGGTGGCGGGCCAAGGCGATCACCGTCGAGGGTGCCGCTGGCCATGACTCCGGCCGCCGTCACCTGGACGCGGGTCACACGGGCCCCCGCGGGCAGGCCGTCCAGCCGGAACCGAAGCACGGGGTCGACCAGCTGCAGGCGCATGGGGATCGGGGTTCGCGGGCGCAGCACGATCTGGTCGGACTCCAGTGCCACGTCCATGTCGAGGGAGAGCCCCGCGGCGCCAAGCAGGCGAACGCGCCCGTTGCGCAGCTCGACCCGCCGGATCAGGGGCGGCAGCCTGAGCAGCGGCGGCAGGTCATCGGCGGCCAGCCGCGCCGCGAACGAACCGGTCGCCGCGACGACGCGCCGCGTGGACGCCTCGCGGACCAGGCGCACGTCGGTCAGTTCGACATGGAGGTCGACGCTCGAACGGCCGTTGACGACGGGCACGGCCACGGCGTCGATGACGACGTGCGCGGCGCCCCGACGTCGGATCCAGTCACGGGCGCGGCCCGAAACGAGCACGGTCGCGTCGACGCCGAACGTGGTGTGCAGGCGCTGTTCCAGCTCGCGCGGGACCCAGTGGTGCAGGTGGCGCTCGGCGGCCAGACCGGCAACCAACGCCACGACCGCCAGGGCCAGCAGCACGACGATGATGGGCACGGCACCTCCGACCCGTCAGTCTGCCGCGCCGCGCCGCGACCCCGGAAGCGGTACCGGCCGTTGCGATCTCAGGCCCGGCCGGCTGCCTTGGCGGCCAGCTCTGGCGCGGTCTCGTCGGACCCGAGCCCATCCGGTGCCTTGCGCTCGCCCAGGTGGTGGGCGGTGTGTCCGGTGGTGAGCGTCGGCAGCTCGATGGCCAGCGTGGTCCCTGTGCCGAGGGCCGTGTCCACGAGCCAAAGGTCGCCCCCAAGGCGGCGCAGCGCCGCTCGGGACTCGGACAGTCCGAGCCCGCTGCCGCCGTGGCTGTCGTGGCGGACGCCCGGGTCAAAGATCCGCGCTGCCTCGTCGACCTTCATGCCGCTTCCGTCGTCGGTGACCAGGATGGTCTGGTCGGCCCCGCCGTGGACCCAGATGGTGATGGGCCCATCGGACGACGCGTGTTGCAGCGCGTTGCGGGCGAGGTTGAGCAGGACCCGCTGGACCAAGCCGCGGTTGGCGCGCACCACCGGCAGGCTCGACGTCCACCGCAGGGCGCAGTGCAGCTCCTCCAGTTCGTCCGCGAGGGTCGCCTGCAGCCACTCGCAGGCCTCGACAGCTGAGAACTCCTCGACCTGGCGCATGTCCGCGGCGGCCGCCAGCTGGTCGTCGATCATGCCTGCAACCCGGTCGCTGTGGGCGAGCACGCGATCGAGGAGGTCGCGTCCCGCAGGGGAGAGGTCCTCCAGCGCCGCGACGGTCTCGGCAGCGCCGCGGATCACGGTCAGCGGGGTCTTGATGTCGTGGGCGATGGCCCGCCCGTACGCTCGCAGCGAGGCGTTGTCGGCGTTGAGCAGGTCTTGTTCGGACTGCAGCCGTGCCAGCGCCTCGCGTTCCTCGGCCAGTTCTGCCAGGCGCTCGGCGGCCAGCAGCGCCATGTCAAGTTCCAGAGCGACACCGTCGAGTTGTTCCTCTTCCACGAAGCCGGCATGCGCCGCCAATGGGTGGGGAATGGCGATCAGGGTGCCGCGACGCAGCCGCAGGACCGTGGGCTCCCCCGCCCGAGCTCTCAGAGCCTGGTGGGGCGCTTCTCCCGATGACAGGCGGACCACCTCGCTGTCGGTCAGTCCTTCAGCCCACTGGACCGCGTTGCGTTCGTCGAGCACCGCCAGCGCCTCGGTGCCCCAGATGGCGGCGATGCCGGGCATGATCGCGTCCAGCGCCTCTGCCCGGGTCGTCGCTTCCATCAGGCGGTGATGACCGGCAAGGCGTTGGCCCCGGGCGACGCGCCGCAGGGCCAGCCGTACAGGCGCCGGCGGGGCAAGCCCGATCGAAGCCAGCGCGACCAACGTCCAGAACGCCACGGTCAACCACGACGGCGACACGTCCCACACGCCGTAGGCCACCGTCCCAATGGGGAACGCCAGGGTGAACAGGCTGATCCCTGCCGCGGCCAGCAGGAGTTGTGCACGCGCCATGCCGAACGCTGCGCGTGCGGCAGTGACCAGGTGGGTCGTGGCGCCGATCAACGTCGTGATCGAAATCGTGAACGCTGCGATCAGCCACGTGGTCCAGCCGAGCTCGCTGATGCCATCCGGACCGAACGTGGGGACCAGCGGCGTGGAGGCTGCGAGGACGGCGCTGGCGCTGGCGAGCGCACGCCAGGGCCGTCGCGTCGCGCCGAGCGACATCACGGTCAGGGCGATCCCGGTGCACGACAGCAGGGCAGCGGAGGCTCCCAGCCGCAGCATGCTGGTCGTGGGGGCGACGGCGCTGCCTCGGTCGATCAGGGCGAGGGGCAGGGCCATCACGCCCAGCATCAGCGCGACGCCTGCCAGCATCCGAGGCGCCGGCGTGCTGCGGCGCGGTGCGTGCATCAGGCGCAGCGTCGCGAGCAGGCCGAGGCCGAAGCACGTGGCCGCGCTGACCAGGCCTGCTGCACTCAGCACGCCCTGCGCTCCTTGCCCCACGATCGCTCCTGCTCGGACGGCCCTCAGCTCAAACGGGTCCCGACCCCCGCGAACCCAGTCGACGGGCTGCGGGCGGGCTGAAGCAGACGCGGCTGGATGGCCGGGCATCGCCGTGCGAGGCAGCGCAGGCGCGGACTGGCCTGGCGGCCGGGGCCCGTACCCTCCCGCCCATGGTGTCGTGGCAGTTCCTCATCGTGGGCTCGTTCGGGGCCATGGGCGCTGCCATGGCGATCGGGACGCTGGCCGCGCTGGTCCGGTACCGGCGCACCGGCCTGTTCCCGGGTCAGGACGAGCCGTCAGGGCCGCCCAGCAGGGGCCGGGTGGTCGGGCTGTGGGTCCGGGTTGCCATTGGCACGGTGTTGGGGATTGCCGGCTTCATGTCCCTGCGAGCCGCCGACCTGCTGTGACGCTCGTGTCGTGGCCGGGTGTCGTTGCCGAGTGCCGTTGCCAAGTGCCGCGACGATCCTGACCCGTGGTCGACGGCCATCCGGCACGGTGACCATTGGCGCAGATGACACCAGCGGGCCATGTCGCCAGCGCGGGCCGTCGCCCACACTGAGAGGTCAGGACCGCACGGTGTGCGGTCAGGTGCCCTGGAGGTTTCACCATGGAACGCCACGTGTCGTTCAACGAACGCGTCGACCTGCCTTTCCGCGATGTGGTGGACATGCTGCGGACCCAACCCGAGGCGGTGCTTGGCGCCGCCCATGACGCGATCGCCGCGGTCCCGGGCGGCGCGGTAGTGCACATGGCAATGCCGATGCCCAGCGCCCCGCACGACATCGACGTCGTTCTGGGCGAGGTCACCGCCATCGACCCGCACTGCGTCATGATCCCGATGCACTGGGGTCACGCGGAGGGCGCGGCATGGTTCCCCTCGATCGAGGGAGAGATCGAGGTGTCCGACCTCGCCCACGCCTCGCCGATGACCCAGGTCAGCTTCATCGGGAAGTACCGGCCGCGGTTCGGCGTGCTGGGCACCATCGTCGACGCGGCCGGCACCCACTACCTCGCCGAGCAGACGATCCAGTCCTTCCTCACGGCCATCTGCCAGCACCTGACGGAACTCGCCACCACCGACGCCTGATCCCCACTCCCCCGCAACGCCCCCGCGACGACCTGCTTGGCTGACCACGGCAGTGATCGTCTGAGCGGGGAGCGTTGGCCGTGGGGTCGTGTCGTGGACGGGTGAGTCGCCGGATGACCGGCGTCGCGATGGCAGGCATCGGGTTGCTCGGCGTGTGGCCCGGCGGTGCCGCAGCGGCGCCACAGCGGGTGCCAATCGCTGCGTTTGATCCCTTGCCGGCGATGCCGACCGTGTCGCCCGAGGCAGCAGCGCTGCGCGCTGACCTGCTCGGCGAGCACGCTGGGCAACCGGGCTGGGTCACGCTGCACTGGACGGGCGTGTCGTCCTTCATCGTCACGGTCAACCAGCATCTGTTCCTCTTCGACGCGTGGGAGATCATCGGAGCGGTCAACGACTACCTGCCGCTCGGACGTGAGGAACTGGCTGCCCTGGAGCCGGAGGCGATCCTGATCGGCCATGGCCACTTCGACCACGCCGCCGATGCGGGCTACGTGGCTGGCCTGTCCGGCGCGGTTGTTGTTGGCAGCGAGGAGATCTGCACCGTTGCCGAACAGACCGCCGTCCGAGAGGGCGTGCCCGACGACTTCCGCTGTGCCATCACCGGCACGATGACCGAGCCCCCCATGGGCACCATGCAGACCCTGCAGTTGTTCGCCGACCTGGCGCCGGTGTCGATCCTGCAGCACGTCCACTCGGCGGCGACCGAGCCCGGCCCCGACAACGAGCCCAACCCGTCGGCGCCAATCATGGATCCGCAGCCCTACATCGATCACTTCCAGGACGATCCCGAGGAACTGGCGCGCTTTCTGGCCCAACAGCAGGAGAGCAACCAGGGCGGGACCTGGCTGTACCACCTCGTCGTCGGGGACTTCACCCTGGTGCTGGGCGATTCGGCCGGACCGATCTTCCAGTCCCAGGCCATTCGAGACGCATTGGACCGCTTCCCCGGATGTGTGGACGTGTTGGCCAACGCGATCCTGGGGTTCGACCAGCCGGTGTCGGGTCTTCAGGACCCGCGCCTGTACGTGGAGCACGCCCACCCGAAGGTGTTCATTCCCACGCATGCCGACGCCTGGGCGCCGGTCATCTCGGCAGGCCAGGCGCAGTACGTCGACCTCATGGAGGCGGAGCTCGCGACCCTGCCCAACCCGCCGGAGACCATCTGGCTGCTTGACCCCGACGACTACCTCGCCGAGGTGGCTTTCGACGTGACCGACTCACGCTGGACCGAGCCCCATCCCGGCTCCAGCTGCGCCGCAGCCGTCGGCCCGGATGCCGTCGTGCCCGAGCCGGACGCAGACGCCGTTCCGCTCCCGGCGACGGGCGGCGCCGCGGTGGCGCTGCTCGGCCTGGCCGGGTTGGCGATCTGGACGCTGGGACGACGCCAACGCCGGGCGTGACCGACCGTTGCGTACAACGACGTCGGCCGCTTCCGAAGAAGCGGCCGACGTCGGACTTGGTGCGTTTGCCTCAGGTGCGCTTCGGGCCGATCGAACGGAACGTGACGATGTTCCCCGCTGCGAGGACCTCGTTGGTGTCCAGGACCACGACCCGGGTGACGACCTGATGGTCACCCCGCTCCAGCGATTCGGCGACGAAGCCCCACGTCGAGAAGTCGCCCAGGCCTGAGGTGTCCGCCACCGGCTGCCAGTCGGCTTCCGTCGGCGTGGTACCCAGCGCCACGACCGCTGCCTGGACGATTGGTCGCGATGCCACGATCACGTCACGCGAGATCGTGATCTGGAGCTCGTCCGGCGTGCTGGTCGTGCCATCGGCCGCGACGGCACGGACCGCCACGGTGTGGACGCCATCGGCAAGGCCGGAGACGTCGAGCACGTGGAAGAACGTGCCACCCACGGCGGGGATCGTCGTGAAGTCCTGGCCGTTCTCGGCCAGCTCCACGCGACCCAGCGATGGGGCAGCTCCCTGCAATGGCAGGTCGACGAGCGACGCCTCGTCGTCCAGCGAGTACGTGATCTGGCCCTGGGCCTGGTCGTACACGATGCTGAACGTGAGGGAGTCCAGCGCGACGCCGATCCACTCCTGCGGGACCGCGACGTCGAAGTCGAACGGCACGTTGGTGGCGATGATCTGGTCGGTGACGGTGACCGTCTGGCTGGCGATCACCTCGACCGCGCCGCCGACGCCGAGCGTGCTGACCTGCATCGTCAGCGTGGTCACGGGCGACGGCGTGTCGATGTTGACGAACACGGTGCCGCTGACGTTGCCGGTGCCAAGCGTGGCGGGCAACTCTGCCGCGACCATCGGGTAGTCGTCCTGGATTGGCAGGATGACGTCGATCGCGGCAGCCAGCGGGTTGTAGCCGCAGTCGTCGCCGGCCCCGTCGATCCCGTCGACCCGCGTCAGTCGGTTGTTCGCGACGACCCCCGTGTCGGGATCGTCCAGGCAGGCATCCGAGCGCAGCCAGTGGCGGGTCGTGGTGACGGTGGCCGGCCCGGTGTCCGGCAGGCCGTAGTCACCGCCCAGGGCCATGACGGGGGTCGCGTCCGGGTTGACCGTCACGGCACCAGCCGGGCTGGTGAAGACGGCATAGGGCTGCTCGCCTTCCCCGACCACGCCGCCGTCGGCGACGGACTGCCCCGTCGTGACGGTCCCGGGCAGGGCACCGATCGCGTTGGTCATCCACTGCAACGTCGCCGCGAAGCCACCATCAAGCGCGGCCAGCAGGCCCAGGCCGTCGAAGCCCGTGGTTGTGGTTGCGGCTGGCTGGTTGAGCGGCCCGTCGGTCGGCGATGTCGCGCCGTTCCACGAACCCCACAGGAAGTTGCGGATGGGATCGTCGTAGTCGGCGTAGAAGGCGTCCTCGTCGGGCCGGGCCGGAAGTGGCCGGCTGCCCATGAGCACCTCGAAGGCGCGCTGGCCAGAGGCGGGCTCCGCCAGGCCGTAGCCCTCGATCAGGTACTGGTAGTCGTTGTTCGGCGTGGTGAGCGGGTACACCGAAGTGAGGTCCCCGCCGTCATGTTCGGCCGTGGTGAACAGGGCCCGCTGGAGCTCGGCCCGCGACAACTGACCGTCGGCCAGGTACGGGCTGGTGGCGATGCTGGCACCGCTGGCGACGATGCCACCCGCGTAGCCGTTGGTCTCGTCACGCAGCTCGATGCGGACCCGGCGCAGGACGTCGCCCAGGACACCGGCGGTGTAGGGCGTCGCGGCGGACGTGCCGCTGTGGCTGCCGACGGCCGTCACGCCCGTGCGGGAGGCGGCCGGGATGGCACCGGAGCCCCACGACGTGATGTCGACCGGCTTGCCGGTGCCCACGATGGGCTTGCGACTTGACGTCACGGCGGCCCCGACACGGATCAGCCAGTCCGCACCCAGGTCCTCCGAGGTGTAGGTCTGCTCCGGGGTCACGAACGCGTTCTCGTTGCCGTTGCCGGCGGCGTAGAGCGCGAACTGACCGGCTTCGGCCTTGGCCTTCGGCTGGGCCGCCTCCAACAGGCCGGCAAATCCCACGTTGGCCGCAGCGCCGAACGAGTTCGAGGCGATGTCGACCCAGGGTTGGGTGTAGAAGTAGCTGTCGTTGCCGAAGCCCTCGCCGATGGCGAGCAGGCAGGACGGGCAGTAGCCGTAGAGGTTGCCCGCAGCGGTCGACGCGGACCCGGTGCCGTGGCCGTCGTCGTCGAGCAGTGGCACGGTGTCCGCGGCGGAGGTTGCACCGGTGGAGCCACCGTCATCCCGGGCACCGACGATCTTGGTGCCGGGGACCCAGTAAAGCTGGCCCGGCTGGATGCCGGCCAGGAGGGCATGGTCCGCGACGGGGTAGTAGTCGGCGCCAAGGGTGATCGGCAACGCCACAGCGTCGGCGGGGTAGCCCGTGAGGTACTCGGACGGGTGCCGGGTGAAGCCGTCGGTCAGGGCCAGCACGCCGTCGTCCCCGTACGTCGAGGCGCGGTAGTCGTTGTGGTAGAGGTTGATGCCGGTGTCGCTGATGGCGATGACGACCAGGCCCGGTGTGCCGGTGTCCTCACCCGGAAGCACGACGTTCACGGGGACCAGCTGGTGGACCTCGTAGCCATTGGCGTCGGTGGCCTTCACGGCCGGCGTGTGCATCCCCAGGCCGTACGACGTCACGGCGTCCGCGCCCTCGGTCTCGTAGACACCGTCGCCGTCCAGGTCCCAGGCCAGTTCGGCGTCCTGCCCGCCAGCGACGGTGGCGGTCAGCGCCTGTATGGCGCCCAGCTCGAAGACGTAGGACGTGGCCGTGGTCAGGATGGGCAGCGGGTTCGCGGGCGCGACGACCGCCGTGGCGAGCAGGTCGAAGTCGACGTCGCCGTTGGCATAGCCGGTGGCGGTGACACTCCAACTGCCTGCGGCGGGTTCGGCGATGCCGATGATCTCCGGATTGGCCGATGTGGCGCCCGTGGCGTTGCCATCCTCCGCGCCGGACGGGTCATCGACGGTCAGGTCGAGGTCGTACGCGCCGGGGATGGGCTCGTCCCAGGTGAGGGTGACCTCGAGGTCACTGGTGCCCGTGGGGAGTGCGAAGTCCTCGGTGTGGATCGACCCGTCTGCGCCGTCGAACCCGAAGATCTCATCCGGCACGCCGGGTGTCAGGGTCCCGGAGGTGTCGACCAGCGTTTGCACGGCCCGGTCATACAGGTGCAGGGTCACGGTGTCCGACGAGGTGACGCCATCAAGCGTGGTCTCCAGCGTGACGACGACATCGCCTGCCGGCAGGCCAGACGGATCGAGGGTCGCGGTGGCCTGGTTGGCGACCGTGAACGCCGCGGCGCTGCCCTGGATCGACCATGCCCAGGTCACGTCGCCCAGATCGGCCTCGGCGACGTTGTGGGCGATGCCGACCAGGTCGACCGTCGTCCCACGTTCGATGAATGCCGAGTCACCTGCATCAGCCAGCATCGTGGGTGGCGGCGGTGGCGTGACGACGTCGGGCAGGCTGGCGGTTCCCTCGATGAGGGCGTCGCCGCGGGCCGGTTGGCGAATGATGCCGTCGGAGGCGTCACGACCGTTGATCGCGGTGACGCTGACGGCGGCATCCAGGGCGCTGGCCGCGGTGATCGGACCGGCGGCCAGGGCGCACGCGGTGGCAACGGTCAGCAGACGGTGGGCATGCAGGCGCATGCGAACTCCTTGACGTGGGGCTCTGTGGGCAAGGCGCGACGCTGCCGAGGACGCACAACGTCAAGGAGGGGTGCTGGCTCGGTTCCACACGCACCCCCCGGAGCCCTGTCGGGTCCGTGTGCCTGCGCGCCACGCGGACGCTGAAACGCCGGGGCGGCCGCGTCGGACGTGACGCACCCCGTGGGCAGTGCGCCGCGGTCGCGACGCCCCGACGACGTCGGGCGGCCACGTACAGCCAGCCGGATGTGCGATCAGGGGTCGCAGCGGTGCGCTGATGGAACAGCCGGGCCCGGAGTGGGGCCTCGAGGGGCATGGTCGGTGAGGCGTTGGGGGTGCAGGCCGCAGCACACGCCGGTGACGATGGCGGTGGATGAACGGAGACATGATGTGGTCACGACGTCTTGCGGCCGTCCTCGCGGCGGTACTGCTGGTGCCGGCCCTGCCCGCACTTGCCGGGCCGCAGCCCGGCGGTGAGCAGTGGGGCAACGGCCAGGGGGCGAACCGCAGTCCAGGCGTGGGACCCACCGCACCGGGGATCGGCTGGCAGACGGTGCTGCCCGACTACGGCGGCGGCCGCGCGATCAGCCCACCCGTCCTGGACAGCCTCGGCCACGTCCTCGTGCCAAGCCGCGAGCGCGACCCCTCCGGTCTCGCCTACCACCTCGTTGCGCTGAACCTCGAGGACGGCAGCATCGCCTGGGACACCGAGGGCCTGGACGGCAGCTGCACGCCCGTCGCATCCGACGACGGCGACATCTTCATGATGGCGGAGGTACTGAGCGGCGTCGTCGAACTGGCCCGGGTTGACGCGTCCGACGGCACGATCCTGGAACGGATCGTGTCGGACCGCGACACCTTTGAGTTCCGCGCCTGCATTGAGGGTGGTATGCGGCTGTCCCCGGACGGGACCCTGCTGCTGCCGAACCGGGGCGGGTCCGGGCCGCGGGTGACGGCGTTCAGCACGGACGGGCCCCTGGAGGTCGCGTGGGAGTTCGTCGTCCCCGCCACCTCCAACTACGCCTCTGGGCGTGTCGTCCTGTCACCGGACGGAACCGTCGGGTACACGTCCTGGTTCGAGCCCGACACCTTGGAGTTCGTGGTGGGCGCGTTCGACCTGTCCGACGGCTCCGAGATCGACACCGAGCGCATCGCCCTGGACGCCGATCGGCGCGGCGAGTACCTGATGTTCGCCCACGACGGTTCCGGCGTGCTCATCGGCTACGCCGTCGACCCGTTCAAGGTCACCCGCCTGGCCGCCGCGGCCGACGGTTCGCTGAGCCACGACTGGACGCTCGCGTTCAGTCGCAACCCCGATCTGGACGAGTCCGGCATCCTCGAGTATCCGCGCGGTGACCAGTACGCGGTGACCGACGATCACGTCGTGTTCCGCATCTCCGCCGACCTCGTCGCGGTCGGGCTGGACAGCGGCCAGGTCGAGTGGGAGTTCACCCTCGAAAGCTTCAACAACTCGACCATCGGCGTCATCGCCGACTCCAACGGCGACCTGTTCGCGCCGACGTTCGGGGCGGCGGCGCTGCAGTCGGTCAGCAGGACCGGCGAGGCCCGTTGGGTGACCGAGGATCCCAACGAGTTCTGGGGCATCGACGTCCAGGCCGACACGATCGGACCAATCACGGACAAGGGGGTGTTGATCGCCTGGGGCAGCAACCCGGACAACCAGGCCGTTGTCACCGCGGTCGTCAACTCGGCGACGCGCCTGGTCGGAGTGCCCGGCGAGCCCTCGATTCCCATCACGGTGGCCATCCAGACCTGCCAGTACCTGTTCCCGGAGAACGATTCGGCCGCCGGGGTGCTGCTGGCGCGTGATGACGTGTTCGCGGACGCGTTGGCCGGTGCGCCACTGGCCGGGGACGTGCAGTGCATCCTGTACACGCCCGGAGGGGCCGGCCAGGCGCTGGATCCGCGCACGCGGACCGAGATCGACCGGGTGCTCGCCAGTGGCGCGCCGGTGACCATCCTCGGGGGCACCAACGCCGTGTCCGCTGAGGTCGCCAACGACCTGCAGGGCCGCGGCTACGCCGTGACGCGCCTGTCGGGGGCCAGCCGCCTGGAGACGGCGGTCCAGATCGCCCGCCGTGTCAGGGCCGCCAACCCGGGTGAGACGCGAACGGCTCTCGCCTACGGCTGGAACTGGCCTGACGCCGTGACCGGCGGTGCCTGGGCGGCGGTCGAGGGCGTGCCCGTCCTGCTCACCGAGGCCGATCGCCTGTCGCCGGTAACCGACGCCGAACTGGACCGGCTGGGGACGACCTCGACGATCGTCTTCGGAGGCCAGGCGGTGATCTCGGACGCCGCGGCCAACGCGTCGCCGTCGCCGTCGCGCTACTTCGGACGCAACCGGTACGCGACTGCCGCAGACGTCGCCGGGCGGTTGTGGGCGAGTGTGCCCGGCCAGGGTGGGGCGTTCGTGCTGACGAACCTGCACCACGCCCACGGCTGGGCCTTCTCCCTGTCGGCGGTGCCGGTGTCCGTGCGCCTGCTCGCCCCGCAACTGGGTGTGCAGGCGGACGAGTACCCCGAGGACACGCGGATCTACCTGCAGAGTCGTGGCTTCGACACGGCCGCCGGCCTGATCGTCCTGGGCGACGTGTCGGTCATCTCCGACGGCGTGGTCGAGCAGGTGTCGGGCGACGTCGGCCAGTGAGTGGTGGGTGACTGTGCTCAGAGACCGGCCGGATCAGCGTGATCGGCAGTGCCCGCCGTGGCCTTCTCGGAGGATGCATGGAGCCTCGCCGGCGGACTCGACGGGCTTGCCGCACAGGCGTCGTTCGCGCTGCTTGCCGAGGATCCCGTCCGGCCGAGTCGGCGCCGCCGGAGGAGGCTGACTCTCACGTGTGGTTCCGCGTACCCGGTCGATCCCCTCGCGCCAGCTCGCCGCGTGGTTGCGCAACGTGCGAAGGACGAGCACCGGTACTAGAGCCCCTTGAGGAAGACGCCGGCGAGCATCACCGCCGTCGCGGCCACGAGTGACCACACCCCGACCACCTCGGGAAACAGCCCCACGAAGGTGCCCAGGAGTCCGCACCCGATCAGCAGGAGCGCCACGAGGATCGTCACCCAACGCGGCGCTCGGTTCGCATACGCCATCAGAGACCTCGAAGCAGGGAACCGGCGATGAGCAGCGCCGGCGACGCCGTGAGCGCCAACCATCCCTGCTCGCGCGTGAGCTCGATGCTGCTCTCGGCGAGCAGCTCGTTCAGGACCTCAATCGGCAAGACCGTCACCGACAGTCCCACGATCGTGAGCACCACCGCGGCGACAACCGTGACCATGCGCGGCGCGTTCGGCCGCAGCGAGAATCCCCCTGTCGCGCGACGGCTCCCTGTCTCGCGATGGCTTCCGCCACGACGCGGTGTCGGGCGCGACAGGAGCAACTCGGCCACGCGAACCAGGCTGTTGCGCTGCGCCACGGCAACCCCCCAGCCGCGACGTTCGCGGGACCACAACCAACCTAGTGGAGCGGGTGAAGGGAATCGAACCCTCGTAGCCAGCTTGGGAAGCTGAAGCTCTACCATTGAGCTACACCCGCGTGGCCGCGCAAGATAGCCCGCGGGTTTCTGGCTTCCCATGCTCGACCGGCGCTCGCACGGGCGCGTTTGCGCCTAGCTTGGGAGGTGGTCGTCAACTCTGCGAGGCTCCGTCATGGCGAGCTGTCCCGTTTGCGGTTACGAGCGTGATCTCACCGCTGCCTGTCCCTCGTGTGGGGCCGTGGCCGTGGCAGGCGCCGCCGGTGCCGCGCCGTCGTGGCCGAGCAGCGACGCACCAGCGGACCTGACGGCTCCAATACCGCCCCCGCCCCCGCCATCAGCGGCCCAGCCCCCGGCGCACGTCGAACCCGTGTCCGATGCGCTCCCCCCGACCATGGCAATGCCGGCGGTACCCACGCCATCGCCCAGCGCGGGCGAGCCACCGATGCCGCCCGGGCCGCCGACGGCGCTCGGCGGGTACGCCGCGCCGATGCCGGACGGCGGCGGTGGCGGCGGTGGTGGCGGCCGCGGGCGGACTGTCGTGATCGCCGCGACCGTGGTCGCCCTGGTCGCGGCCGCCGGTGGCACCGCCTACTTCGTGGCCTCGTCCGGTGGCGACGAGCCGACGATCATCGCCCAGCCGTCTCCCTCTGACAGCGGGTCACCGTCGGCCAGGCCGTCCGCGACGACGTCCGGCCCCATGTCGGCGGCCGACCTGGCCGACGTGTCCGGTGCTGCGATCTGGAAGGTCGAAGGCGAGGGCTGCGGCGTATCAGGCTGGGGGTCAGGGTTCGCGATCGGGCCCAACCACCTCGTCACCAATCGCCACGTCGTCGACTTCGACCCCACGCCGACGCTGGTGTCGCGCGACGGCTTGACGCGCCTGTCCGGGCACGTCATCGGCTGGGACGACCAGCCCGACATCGCCGTCATCGAGGTGGACGGCAAGTTCGCGCGCTGGCTGGACTGGTCGCCTACCGCCGAGCTGCGCGAGGGCGAGCCGTTGGTCACCCTTGGCTACCCGTCGCCCGGCGGCGACTTCACGGTCACGCCGGGGACGATCCTGTCGTTCCAGCAGGACGCCGGAATCCGCCAGGCCATCCGCACCGATGGGGCGATCGACAAGGGCAACAGCGGTGGGCCCGCGCTGGACAACACCGGGCGCGTCGCCGGCGTTGTCACGGAGATGGCCTTCAACGACGGCGGCTTCCAACTGGTCCCGCTGATCTACACCTATGCCGCCCTGGGCACCGCGGTCGACCGCATCCTGGCCGCGCCGGGCAACGTGTCCCCCGACTGCGAAACGGCCGGCACGTACAGCGACGTGCCTGACTGGTACGAGGGCGAGGACTTCCAGCCCGGTGAGGGTCCCTACGACTACGGCGATGACCCCTACCTCGACGGCCTCTGGGATGCCTGCGACGCCGGGGACATGCAGGCGTGTGACGACCTCTTCCGCGACTCGCCGTTCGGCTCGATCTACGAGGACTTCGGCGACTCCTGCGGCAATCGCAACGAACCCGCCGGATGGTGCACCACGCTCTACGGCGAGGGAATCGACGAGCCCTTCACCTACGGCGACGATGCGGAGTTCGACCGCCTGTGGGACCTGTGCTCCGACGGCGACATGATCGGGTGCGACGACCTGTACTACGGCTCGCCGGTCGGCTCCGAGTACGAGTACTACGGCTCGACGTGCGGGTTCCGGTTCGAGGAGGAGCAGTACGGCGCGTGTTCGGACAGCGATGCCGCCGAGGGGGGTGGCGCCGACCCGCAGGTCTACGGCGATGACGCGTACTTCGATGGGTTGTGGGACGGCTGTGAGATCGGCGCCGAGATGGCGACATGCGACCAGCTGTACTTCGAGAGCGCGGTCGGGTCGGAGTACGAGGACTTCGGCGCCACCTGCGGCTGGCGCCTGGAGACGTGGGAGTGGGCCGGCCGCTGCGTCGAATGGGAAGCCGCCGGCTACCCGCCAGCCTGACCAACAGCCCTGGTTCAACGGCCTGACCACCCCCGGCCCGTGCACGAACCAGCCCACCACAAACACGGCAAGTTGCAGAGTTTGTGGACCAGAGTCCCCAAACGGTGCAACTTGCAGACTTTGTGCATCCGAGGGAGCCGGCGGGGGGCCGCGGTGGAGGGGGTCAGGCGGGGCGGCGGAAGCGTTCGTCGACGCGCAGGAACGTGGTCATGCCGAGGTCGCTGTGGGTCTGGACGTGGCAATGCAGCATCCAGTCGCCCTCGCCGACCGACGCACCGGCCGTGACCTGGAACCCGAACGAGTAGCTCGGCCCGACCGGCACGACGTCCACGATCGCGGAGTCCAGGTCCGCCGGCCCCAGCACGCCGGTGCGGTTGGCGACCCATGTGTGGCCGTGGAGGTGGAAGGTGTGGAAATCGCTGCCGATGCCGAAGACCACGAACTCGACGGTCTCGCCCTTGGCCGCGCCGAGGCACGTGTTCGAGGCGCCAGCCGCGCCAGCGCCGGCGCCAGCGTCGTCGCCGCACTCGTCCGTGTCCGGGTATCGGCGCAGGTTCAGGGTGGCGTTGTCGCCCATCGCCAGGGCGAAGGTGTGGTCCGGCAGGGGGTCGCCGGGACGGCGCACGATCAGCCCGCCGAACAGTCCCGACCCGACGCCGCCGGTCCCGTGGTGGGTGCCGACGACGTGGTCGTGGAACCACCAGTAGCCGGCACTGCCGTGGCTCAGCACCCGACCGTCCAGCGCGATGATTCGAGGTTCGGCGTACCAGACGTAGGTGCGCGCCTGGCCGGGCGCAACCCAGGAGTCGTTGTGGACGGTGCCGTCGGAACGGGTCGTGTACTTCACGCCGTGCGGGTGGATCGACACGCCCAGCGGCAGTTGGCCGTCGGCGCCGTGCTCCGCCCCGTCCGCCGCCCCGTGCTCGGCGCCGTCGTCGGCGCCGCTGCTGGCACCGCCGCCGCCCAGGATCGGGTCGTCGCGCAGTTCCGCCAGGGTGTCCGCGGCGATCTCGTTGACGAGCGTGATCGCCAGGCAGTCGCCCTCGACCATCTCGATCGTCGGGCCGGGCCAGGAGGCCGAGTCGCGCGTAAGCCCGTAGCCCAGCCGGATCGCCCCGTCGACGCGTGCGAGTTCGACGGCGTACAGGGTCATGGCGCGGTTGGGTGCCGTGCAGCCCTCCGGCAGGTCCTCTGCCGCCAAGGAGGCCAGCACGGCGGGCGGTACGTCGCCGGGTGCTGGAGGGAGGGCGACGGGTGTGTCACCGAGGGAGCCCGTGCCGGCGGCGTCGGCGGCCTCCGCTGCATCGCGTGCTGCGTCCTGGGCAGCGCCGTCCGCGGACCGGTCGACGGGAGCGACGAAGGTCAGCAGCACGGCGAGCGCAGCCAGCGGCACCAGGACCGCGACACCTCGTCGCATGGGACGTCTCCGGGTCAGCCGGCCAACAGGCGGGCGGTCACGATGGGCCAGTACGGGCTGAAGGGTGCCGCAGCGTCACAGGACGCGGTGGCAGCCAGGGTGGGCGGGTCCGACGTCGCAACGGGTCCAGCTGGTGCCGGTGCTCCGGCTTCGGTGGTGGCTTCGGTGGTGGTGGCTTCGGTGGTGGCTTCGGTGGTGGTGGCTTCGGTGGTGGCGGCTTCGAGGTCGAAGCACGTGCTCGTACCTGCGCCGTCCCACCCCACGTCGACCGCATTGCCGTGCAGTTGCAGGCCACGAACGGTCAGGCCTTCCACGACCCCGCCGGCCACGCCAAGTCCGTAGACCGCATGGCCAGTCAACGTCACACCCTCGATGCGGCTGTCCCGCACGCTGGCCAGCCACATCCCGACGCGCCCAGCTGCAACGAGGGAGTCGGTGAACTCCAGTCGCGCCGGCCGACGCGGCCCTGCGGTCACGTGCACGCCGATGGTCCCGCCGTCACCGCCCTCGATCGTGACGTGCGAGGCGACCACACTCGCTCCCTCGCCGATGCGCACGCCGGTCGAGTTGCCGGCCAGGGCGACGTCGCGCAGGGCCACTGCACAGGCATCGCAGTCGGCCACGTCGATCCCGGCGACCAGCGCATCCTCGATGCGCACGCGCAACAGCCCGACCCCGTTGGCGTCGTTGAGCAGCACGCCCACGTCGGCCCGGACCCCGTCGCGTCGACCGCCGTCGACCGCGACCACCTCGACATCGCGCATGCTGAACCCGTCGGCAGCGCGGACCTCCACGGCGTTGCCGGCGAAGCTGACCAGCGACAGCTGTTCGAGGGAGACGTCGTTGACGCCGTCGACCAGGACGCCTGGGGTCACCCCGGACCGGCCCGGCGTGATGCGGACGTCATTGGGCCCAGCACCGCGGCCGCGGATGGTGACACCGTCGGCTGCGGGGGCCAGCGGCTCGTCCAGCAGGTACTGCCCGGCGGCGACGTCGATGACCGTTTCCGGGGCAGCGATCAGGAGGGCGCGAGCCAGATCGGGCTCGTCCTCGGGGACCCGGAGCACCTTGACGGCGGGCGGTGGCGGGCCGTCGCCGACCACGATGCGCCCGCGCATGTAGGCGTGGATGGCGCAGTAGTAGTCGATGAACGCGTCCTCGGTGCCGGCGTCGAGGGTGAACGTCTGGCCGGGGCCAAGGGTCTGGGCAAACGAGCGGTCCGCACCGGTCACGGTGTGCGACGGCCCGTCGTCATGGGTCCACGTGACGGACCCGCCGCGAGCGACGTGGACGACGTCCGGCTGGAACGCGAAGTCGCGGATGACGATGTCGGCGTGGGCCGGCGGCTCCTGCGCTGGCGCCACTGCGTGGATCGCCGCCGGCGCAGCAGCCAACCCGCCGAGCCCGGCGAGCAGCAGCAACAACCCAGCGATCGCGCGCATGGTCCTCCAACAGCGGCAACGGGATGACAAGGAAACCGACCAACCAACCCAACGACCCACCCCCTCCCCCGTGACGCCCTCGCCGGCCGCGGCTCAGCGAACACGATCACGCAGCGAGGTGGGTGCACGAACGAAGGAGGTCACCGTCCACAGCCCTGTCTGCGGGCGCGGGGACGGTGTGGCAGCGTCTGGACTCATTCAGGTCCTTGTAGGACGAATTGTCGTACACTCGGAGGATGGGTGAGGTGATCTCGGTGCGGCTTGATGAGCGGGCGGAGCGTGCGTTGGCGGAGTTGGAGGCGACGGGCATGACGCGGTCCGAGGCGGTTCGCGTGGGCCTGGTGGACGCCGCTCGGCGACTGCGCGACCGGGCTCGTCTCATCGAGGAGGCAGCGGCGCTGGCCGATGACGTCGACGACCGTGCAGAGGCCGCGGCCGTGGCCGCGATGATGGAGGACCTTCGTGCGCCGTGGTGACGTCTTCCGGTTGCGGTTGCGCGACACGGTCGGTCACGAACAGTCGGGAGCGCGTTACGGGGTGGTCGTCCAATCTGACGCGCTGATGATCCTGTCCACGGTCCTGGTCGCGCCAACCTCGACCGCGGCGCGATCGGCGACGTTTCGGCCCGAGATCGTTGTGGATGGTCGTTCGACCCTGGTACTCGTCGAACAACTCGGAGCGGTCGACCATTCGCGCCTCGGCGACCTGGTAGGGCATCTGACCCCGCAGGAGCAATGGGGCGTCGACCTTGCCCTGGAACTGGTCCTGGATCGGGTGTGAACGGGAGGACGGTTGCCGCCATGCAGGGGACCGTTCGGCCGGGGCCGGGTCGCGTCGTCGTCGCGAGGCGCAAGTATCGTGAAACCGCGACCAGACGAGGTAGCCCCCATGCCGGTCCTGACCAAGGAACCCGCCGTCTCCCACGCGCCGCCGACCCAGCGTGGCCCGTCCGCACCGCCGCCCGAACGTGGCGGGTTCTCTGGGGCCGTGTACCGGGCCCTGCGGCGCAAGAGCACTTGGATCGTTGGCGTCCCGCTGCTGTTCGTGATGGCGGTCGGGGTCGGAGGCTTGGCCTGGATCCAGTACCGGAACGCGCACACCCTGCCGCCCTTGAGTTTCGCAGACGTGCCGGCGGACGATTCCGGTTCCAGGCCAGGTGGCATCCTGAACCTGTTTCCCCTGCCCGGCCGTGGAGGTGATGCCGGGCTCGCCGATGACGGCGAGGGGGCCGAAGTGCCCACGCCGTCCGACGTCGCCGCCCCGGGTCTGCCCCGGACCGCGTCGTCGCCGGACGATCGCTCGTCGTCCGACCCAGCGGACCACACCGCGTCGGCGCCGGCCGCGCCCGCCGACCAGCCGTCGGCCGCTCCCGGCCAGCCCTCGGCCCCGTCACCCGAACCGGCCGGGTCCGAGCTTGACGGGACGTGGTCGGTCGGCGCCGGCACCGTTGCCGGCTACCGGTTCGGCTACTCCACCGCTGGTGGCCGCGGAACGCAGGTCGGCCGTGGTGACGCGGTCACAGGTGACTTCCAGCTGGCCGGGAGCACCGTCCGGGGCGGCCAGTTCTCCGTCGACTTCCGCGAGGTCAGGTGCGACGGCGACGGCGGCGACGTGTGCGACCAACAGGTCCACCAGATGATGGACGTCGAGAACCACCCGTTCGAGACATTCGCCCTGACCCAACCCATCGAGTTGGGCCACATCCCCGCCGACGGCGAGCAGATCACCGCCAAGGCCACCGGTCAGCTGACCCTGCGCGGTGTGACCCGCACGGTCACCTTCGACGTGACGGCCCGACGCAATGCCGGTCGCATCGAGGTACTGGGCTCCATCCCGGTCAACCGCGACGACTACGCGATCCCCGACCCCGAGGCACCCGTCTTCACCATCGACAAGGACGGCCTGATCGAGTTCCTGTTGCTCTTCGACCACACCCCGTGACGGCCTGAGCCTGACGGCCTGACAACCTGGCGGCCCGAGGCCACACGGCCGGACGCCACACGGCCCGAGGCCACACGGCCGGACGCCACACGGCCTGAGGCCACCCGGCCTGAGGCCACCCGGCCTGAACGGCTAGACCGTAGAGTCGCCGTCATGATCCTTTCGGACGGCGGCATCAGGGCGGCTCTCGACAGCGGGCGCATCGCGGTCGAGCCGCTCGGCGACGACGCGGTCCAGCCCGCGTCGCTGGACGTGCGCATGGGCCACGGGTTCCGGGTCTTCGCCAACCACCGGCACACGTTCATCGACGTGCGCGCCCCGCAGCCTGACCTCACCGACCTGGTCGAGGTGGCCGACGACGAGGCATTCGTTCTGCACCCCGGCGAGTTCGTCCTTGGGTCGACGCTGGAGCGCATCACCCTCGGTGCAGATGTGGTGGCCCGCCTGGACGGCAAGTCGAGCCTGGGCCGGCTGGGCCTGTTGATCCACTCGACGGCCGGCATCATCGACCCGGGATTCTCGGGCACGATCACGTTGGAACTGTCCAACGTCTCCACCCTGCCGATCGCGATGTACGCGGGGATGAAGATCGGCCAGTTCGTGTTCGAGGAACTCGATGCGCCGGCGCAGCGGCCGTATGGCTCGCCCGGGCTGAACTCGAAGTACCAGAACCAGTCCGGCCCAACCCCCAGCCAGATGCACCGCAACTTCTGAACTCTGGCGTGGGTTCTGACGCTGGCGTGGGCTTTCTGACGCTGGCCCGGGTTCAGTCGAGGAGAACCGGAGCCGCCACGCTGGGCAGCGCGACGCGGAACGACGCGCCACCGCCCGGGCGATCCTCCACCCAGGCGTCGCCACCGTTGAGTTCGGCAAACATCAACACGATGGCCAGGCCGAGTCCGGTCCCACCTTCGCGCCCGCCGACGAACGGGCGGAAGATCTGCTCGCGGACGGCCGGGGGGACGCCTGGTCCCTCGTCCTCCACAACCAGCAACAGGGTCGACTCCTCCATCCTGGCGTGCACCCGGATCGTGCTGCCCTGCGGCGCGTGATGCAGCGCGTTGCGGACGAGGTTGTCGAGGATCCGATCGACATGCAGCGGGTCGACGGTCGCCACGACCGAGTCGGCATCAACCACGACGTGGTGGTGGCTGGTGTCCAGGAGTTCGACGGCGTTGTTGATGCACGTGGCGAGGTCCAGCGGGCGCCGGTCCGCGACGGCGGCGCTGACCTGCAGCCGGCTGAGCTCCAGCAGGCCGTCGAGTGTCGTGCGGAGGCGTTCGGCCTGGCTCTGCGCGCTGCTCAGCAGTTGGCGCTGGGTTGCGGCCGGCAGCACGTGATCGTTGTCGAGCACCGTTTCAAGGGCCCCGCTGATCACGGAGAGCGGGGTGCGGAGGTCGTGGGCGGCGGCGCCCAGCAGGGTGGCCTGCCAGCGACGCACCTGCAGCGGCGCGATCAGGTCCGTGAGCCGGCGCATTCGCAGGGACACGGTTCGGGCCAACTCGTCCGAGAAGCGCTGCGCCCCCGCGGGATCCATGGCCGCCCACTCGTTGAACGTCGGCTGGTCCATGACCCGAAGGGTGACGGACCCGTGCGCGACCACGTCGGCCGATGCCGGGCCTCCGTCCAGGAAGGCCAGCTCGCCGAACACCTCGCCGGCCTTGAGTTCGTTGACCTTGACGGCGCGATCGTGGGTGTGGGCCACGACGTGGAGCGTTCCCTCGTCGACGAGGTAGAGCTCCGTGGGCTGGTCCCCGGACGCCACGATGACGTCGCCGTCGGACGCCACCTGGATCGGCATGACTCGCCAGATGTCGCCGGACCGTTGCGGGTTTGCGCCGTTGCCGGCGGCCCAGTTCGCCAACGTTCCCCAGCCCCCGTGATGATGTCCGGCACAGTGTGACGACCCGGGCGCTGCCGAGCCACCACCTTCGGCCCCCACCCCAAGCTCCCCGCCCCGCGCGACGCGGGGTGACACGGGCTGCACAATCGTGGCAAGTTGCACCGTTTGGGGGCCAGAGTCCCCAAACGGGTCAACTCGAGGCAGCGTGACCGCGGAGGGGCAACGGGTGATCGTCGGATCAGGCGTGGTGCGCGTGTTCGCCGCGGCACTGGTGGCGCTGCTGGCGACGTCGGCGACCTTTGTGACCTTCCCGACCTCGGCGGGGGCGACGCCCGGCGCTGCGAACGCTCCCGCGGGAGCGTTTTCGAGGGAGTCCCGGGCGGCGCCGAGCCAGCGCGAGGCCTCCCTCGATCAACCACCGGCGCGCATCGGGGCCAGTGCGACCACCGCGGTGGCCTTTGGGGTCGCGGCCAGCCAGGCCGTGTGGGGCGATGACGACGCCACTTGGGCGCTGCTGGCGCGCGATGACGTGTTCGCCGATGCGCTGGCGGGGACGGCGCTGGCGCATGGCGGGCCGCTGCTGTTCACCTCGTCGAACGCGCTGGCGGCCGCGACGCGCGACGAGCTGGATCGGGTCCTCGCGGGCCGCGGCACGGTCTACCTGCTGGGTGGCGAGGCAGCGTTGTCCGCCACCGTCGAGGCAGCGGTTGCGCAGCGTCACGACGTCGTCCGGCTGGCAGGCGCGTCGCGCATCGACACGGCGGTCGCCGTGGCCAGGGAGGCGGTGCGCCGCGACCCGCAGCCGCCGGCCGTGCTGGTCGCCCGGGCGTTTGGCCCGGCCGACGATCCCAACGGCACTGCCGCGTGGGCGGACGCAATCGCTGGCGGCGCAGCGGCGGCGCGCCTGCACCTGCCGCTGGTGCTGACCCCGACCCAGGACCTCGCCGCAGTCGTCGACCAGTTCCTTGACGAGGTGGCGCCGCGCACGACCTACGTCCTCGGCGGCGAGGCCGCGCTGTCGCGCACCGTGCTCAACCGCGTCCCCCGCGGCCAGCGGGTGTCCGGGCCGTCGCGCCTGGAGACAGCCGCCGCCATCGCCGACGCCCTGTGGGGCCTGGCGCCGGACCAGCGCCGCGACGATGCGCGCTACCTCGTTGCCAACGTGTTCGACGAGGCAGGCTGGGTCCATGGCCTCGCCGGGGCAACGGTCGCGGCGGCCGCCGGGGCCGCGCTGGTCGGCATCACCGACGGGGGCGCCACGACGGCCACCCTGGACCTGATCGGCGCCTGCGGCGCCGGCAGCGGCGGCAGCAGCGGTGACCCAGACCCAGACCCAGATCCGGAGCCAGACCGTCCGACACTCACGATCCTGGGTGACACCGCCACGATCAGCAGCGATGTCGAGGCAGCCCTGCGCACCCACACCCTCGATGGCTGTACCCGACCCACGGGACCGGCGGCCTTCCGCGACGTCGACCCCGACGGCAACCCCGGCCGCTACGACCCGTGCCAGGTCGTCCACGTCGTGGCCAACTTCAGCGACGCCCCGCCCGGGGCCGAGGCTTCCGTGCGCCGAGCCCTGCAACACCTGCGCCAGGTCACGGGCCTGCAGTTGACCTGGGACGGCCAGACGGTCGAGCGCCTGCCCAACACCGCAGCCGCCGACGACCGCGACATCGGCGAGGCCGGGAACTGGGCCCCCATCCTGGTCAACTGGCCCGTGGACTGGGACAAGGCGCCGGGGGTGCTGGGGACCGGCGGCTCGGTGGCCCTGCAGCGGTCCCGCAACGGCCAGCCCACCGGCGCGATCCAGCTGGTCACGGGCGTGGTCAGCATCAACCGCAACGCGGACACCCATCCGGTCCTGGACGCGCTGTTGCTGCATGAACTCGGCCACGTCGTCGGCCTGGACCACGTCGACGACACGGCCCAACTGCTTCATCTCGAGGGAGCAGTGGCGGGCCTGCGCCGCTACCAGCCCGGCGATCGCGCGGGCCTTGACCGCCTGGGCGCCGCCGCCGGCTGCAACGCCGTCGCCGGCTGACGCGCTGCTGCCGGGCGGTCGCTCGCTGGCCTCACGGTCACCTGCGACCTGCACAAACGTGGCAACTTGCGACGCTTGGGGACCAGAGTCCCCAAACGTGTCAACTCGCCAGCGGCGCGGCTCGGCGTGGCGCGGGCCACGGATGCAGCTCGAGCGCGAACGCAGATCGAGCGCGCCTGACCGTGGTGCCGGGTCAGGTCGCGCTCGACGGGGGGACTGCGGAGGGTGTTGGGACGACCGGTCAGGCCATGGCCCTGGGGAGGTCCAACTCGGTGCGGCTGGTGGTGTGCGGGATCTGCAGGCCGGTCAGGTCGACCACCAGGTCGAGGGTGTCGGCACCGAGTGACGCGGCGAACCGGTCCGGGCGGTCGTGGGTCGCCGGGGACGACAGCTCTGCGTCGGTCATCGTGACGTCGGCGGCGCTGCTGGCGGGTACCAGCGTCGAGCCGGACGTCACCGGGTCAAGTGCCGGGGGCAGGTCACGAGCCACCTCGGGCAGGTCGAGCGGCCATGGCCGGCTGGGGTAGGCAGCCGGCTGTCGCATGTCGCGCTCGGCAAGTGTCCGGCCGCCGAACAGCGGCGCCAGCCGCTGCGCGAGTGCCGACGGTTCCACAGGCTCCGCTTGGGGCGGGTGCGCAGCTTGGAGCAGCGGCGCAGGGGGGCGGCTCAGCGGGGCGGGCGGCGAGGTGACGCGCGCATTGCGACCGACGTGGGTGTGAACCGTCCCCGCTGCCTTCGTTGTCGCAAGGCTCCCCGCCACTTCCGTTGTCACATCCGGCTCCCATGCCCCGGCGAGCGCACCGCTCGCGTCCAGATGACCGTGTTGACCGCCTCGATCGAACTAGTCAGGACGCCCACGGTGCCGATCATCGCCCACCCCGTCAACCCGACCGCGCGCGACGCCCACCCCTCTGCGCACCCAGACACGGATGTCAGCCGCCGACGTACACCAGGCGGTTCTCGATCAGCGAGTCGGCCAGGCGCATCATCAACGAGCCCATCTGGGCACGGGTCAGGCGGTCGTTGGGGAAGAACTGGGTCTGGTTGACCCCGCGCACGATCCCTGCCATGACCAGGCGGCTGATCGCGTTGGCGTGCGGGTTGCTGGACGCGACGTCGGTGTAGCTGTCCACGCCGGCCAGCAGGTCGAACGTCGACGCCAGGGTGAACGTTCGGTCGATGAACGACGACACCTGGGCGCGCGTCACCGGTTGGCCGGCTGCGGCCATCCCGTTCTCGTCACCGAGGTAGATGCCGTGGGAGCGCAGCGCGTTGATCGCTTCTTCGTGGGCGTTGCCGTTGTCGTCGCTGAACCAGTCCTGGCCGTCGGCGGGGGCGGTCAGGCCGGTGCAACGCAGCAGGCGCCACAGGAACGTCGCCATCTGGCCACGGGTGACGGTCAGGCCGGGCCCATAGGTGCCGTCGGGCAGGCCCTGGGTGACGCCGTACCAGGAGAGGCAGTCGATGGACGCCTCGTGGCCGGACTCGTCGTCGTCGACGAACCGGTCGGTCGGGTAGGCGCCGTCAGGGCAGGCGCTGTGCAGCGGCGCGGCCGCGTCCTGCGCCACCGAGAACGTCCACTGGCCTTCGATGGCGGCGGCGCGCACGACCAGGCTGATGATCCCGTCCAGCGTGGAGCTGCCCTGCAGGCAGGGCCCGGTGGCGTCGTCAGCGCAGGTCGGGATGGCGATGCCGCCCAGGTGGACGCGGAGGTTGGCGGACTGGCTGATCCCCATGGGCGCGGCCAGCAGGTCGAAGCGCAGCGTGTGACGCGCGGTGTCCACGGGTGCGTCGGCGACCTGGATGCGCCAGCCGAGGAAGCGGCGCAGGTCCTCGGCGTCGCCGGAGAAGTCCCACACCCTCAGGTCGTAGTCGCCGGCGATGGCCGACAGGATGGTCAGCTCGGACGGCTTGGTGGCCGTCGGGCCGTCTCCCTCGATGTCGGTGGTGACGTCGGTGCCGCCCGGGGCCGAGGCCTGGGTCACGGACACCGGGTCGCGCAGGGGTGCGGGGATCGGCTTGCCGGTTGAGCCCTCCAGGACCGGGCCCTCGGGCTCTGCCGGGTCCTCGGGGTCCTCGGGCGTGGTCGCGCCGCCGCCGCCGCCACCGCCACCGCTGCCACCGCAGTTGCTGGTGCAGGTCGGGTCGGGGTCGATCGTCGGGGCGATCCAGTCCAGGTCCAGCAGGGTGCGGTAGGTGCCGGCATCGAGGTAGAGGCCATCGACCAGCGACCGCGTCCCGTCCGGGACCAGTGACAGGCCCAGCACTCCCATGTCGGGGCCGCGCGCGGCGACCAGCTGGGTCCAGGTGCACGGATTGGCGCAGCCGTTGCTGCGCCAGATGCCGTTGCCGCCGTCGATTGCGTCCAGCCAGTACCAGGCGTCCACCAGGAACGGGGTCGGGACGCCGGTGGTCTGGTCGGCGGGCGACCACGTTGCCGTGGAGCCGTCCTCGAGGCGCAGCAGCAGCTTGGCCGGACGCTCGGTCGTGCTCTGGATCGCGCTGGCGAAGCCGGCATTCGCGATGTCGCCCAGCTCCAGGTCGCTGCGCAGCAGCGTGGCTGCGGCGCCGGTCGCCAGGGACAGGCCGGCAACGCCGCGCACCGCGTCGGCGCCCGTCTCGGCCTGGCTGTTGACGTGGCTGCCCAGCGTGCCGACCTGCGACAGGCCGGCGACGGTCCAGTCGTCGACGAACCGAGTCGGCGAGGGCTCGAAGTCCCAGATCACGAAGTGGTCGCCGTCGGCGTCGCTGCTGTCGAGCTCGACCATGTCGACGGCGACCTCGGTCGCCGTGTTGTCGGGCACGCGGATGCCCGCGCCGGTGAGCGTCGCGGCGGGAAGTGCCGCAGCCACCTCAGCGAGGGAGCAGTCGGTGGCACAGGCGGCTGCGCCATCGACGGTCCACCCGCGAGTGGTCGGGCCGGCGACCTTGGTCGACCAGCTGCCGGCCGTGGCCGAGGCCGGCGTCCACGTGGCGGTGCGGGCGGTGCCGTCGTCGTCCAGCGTCAGCGTGAGCTGCGCGGTCGTGCCGGCGGCCGCACCAGCGGGGACGTACTGCTTGAACCGCACACCGGTGACGTCGGCCAGCAGGTCGCCGTCCAGCTCGAACGGCAGGACGTCGGTGGCGTGGGCGTCAGGCAGCGCGCCGCCAAGGCGCAGCGAGCCGGCATCGCGGTCGGCCAGCCGCACGCTCGGCCCGGGCGCGATGACGTTCAGCCCGGCGTCCGGCACGTCCCAGCCCTGCTCCAGGCCCGCAAGGCTGCGCACGACGATGCGGTCACCGGTCGCGGCCGCGGCCGGCAACGCCGCAGCGGGCAGCAGCGCCACGGCCAGCGAGGTGGCCAGCAGGCCCGAGGTCAGTCGACGACGCGCCATGCTCAGGCCCCCTGGTTGGGCAGCGACTGTGCCCGGAAGGTCAGGGTCAGCCCCGACGCGATGCCTTGCGGCTGCTCGACGCCGGTGTCCAGCAGGAACACCCAGCCCTGCAGGTCGAGTGCCTGACCGGACAGCAGCGCCCCGTCGTTCGTGAACTGGCTCAGTTCGATCATCCCGTCCTGGCTGCCGTCAACGTCGGCCAGGCGAGTGGTCACGCAGTGTTCGTCGTTGGGCATCGACACGGACATGTCGCACAGGACCAGTTGCAGGTTGGCGAACTGGACGTCGTTGCTGATGTTGGTGATCGTGTCCAGCCACGCCGCCGCGCTGATGTCGACCGCGTCACTGGGCAGCGACAGGGTGAAGGCCGAATAGGTGCTGAGCGCCTCGGCGCCCGCGAAGTCCGACGGCACCGGCTGGGCCGGTACGTCGATCGGGCTCACGATGCCGCTCGAGAAGATCGGCAGGCCGTCGGCCGTGGCGATCTGGAGGTCCACGAGAAGGGTCGTGACCTGGGTCTCGATGATGGCCGAGGAGCCAAAGAACGCGATGGCGCCCGCAAGACCCATCGAGACGCCGGTCAGCAGCGCACCGGCGCCACGGCGGCGCTTGCGCTTGGCCGGAGCCGCAGCAGCGCCGTCGTCGGTGGTTGGCATCGCGGCCTCGGAGATGTCGACGTGGGCCGTCATGCGAGGGTGTCCATCACGATGCGGAACGGGGTGGTCGCGCCCTGCGCGATGTCCTCGCCGTCAATCCACAGGTCGATCGACGCGACCCGCAGGCCCCCGTCGAGTGCGGTGGAGGGGTTGAGCTCCACCAGCGGCGACCGGAAGTCGGCCAGCGCATCGGTGCGACACGTCACCGTGTCGTCGTCGAAGCAGACCCGCACCTGCATGAGGGAGAAGTTGCGACCCGCGTCGCTGCCCGGCTCGCATGCATCGCCGGACTCGCTGGCGGAGCACTCGAACCGCAGGGCCACGCGCGCCAGGGCGGCGCCGAGGTTCTCGACCATCAGCTCGCGGTGCAGGACGTCGCCACCCTGCCCCGAGGGGCCGAGCCTTGCACCGTCGGCGTCGAAGTGGTCAGACAGCGTGATGCGGATGCCCTCATCGGTGGTGACGGGCACCACGCCCTCGCCGGTGTCCGACGGGTTGCCGACGCGGATCACGTCACCGTCGTCCCCGGGCGTGGAGCCCTGCAGCGTCGTGTCGCCGGGTGCGCCGGCGCCCTTGGCCGCTGGGGCGTCGCCACCGGTGCGCGGCAGGCCGCGTGGGGCGAGCAGGCGGAGTTGGCTGAGGAGGGCGGCGTTCGCCTGGGCATCTGGTGCTGCGAGGACGTCGTCGTTGGTCGGGTCGGCCAGGTCCGCCAGGCGCGGCGCCAGGCCACTGCCCAGCGCGACACCCAGCAGCCCGAGCGCGACCGGGGTGACGATGCGGCGGAGGGTGGGCCGCATCTCAGTTCACCGCGGTGGTGGTGGCCTGCACGGTGTCCGTGAGCGTTGCCGTGACGGTCCCGGTGACGCTGCCAGTCCCGGTCGAGGTGGTCGTGCCCGAGGTCGTGGTGACCGTCGTCGTCGTGGCGGCAGCGTCGGTGACGGTGCTGGTGACGGTCCCGGTCGCGGTGGTCACGGTCGTGGGGGCCGGTGTCAGCCTGGCGATCAGGGCGGCCCGGTCGGTGACGGCGGCCATGTCGACCAGCTCGCCGAACAGCGTGGTCGTCCAGGTCCAGCCGGTGTCGTTCAGGCCGGCGAACACACCGACGGCCTGGCCCAGTTCGGCCGGCGCGGCGGCACCGGGGACGTCACTGGCCTTCACGAACAGCCACGCGACCGTGTCGGCGGTCAGGTCCGCGGCCGCAACGGCCGGCTGCACACCGTCGACGTTGGTCTTGGTGTCGGCGGTGAACAGCTTCTCGAGCCTGGCCAGCTGGGCGCTCACGGCCGTGCCGCCCGCGTCGGTGCCCCTGAAGGCCGGCAGCGTCAGCGCGTCCATGCGCCGCTGCACCTCACGGTCGATCATGCGCTGCGACATCGGCGCGAACGGGTCGTCCTCGGCGATGACCTGCGCGGTCACGATGACCTGCGCCAGCGAGCGCGCCGCATCGTCGACCAGCTCGGCCACGGTCGGCTCGACCTCGGCCGCGACCGATGTGGCCGACGGTGCGGTCGGGACGATCGGCAGGGTCGCGGCAAGGCCGGTGACGGTGTCGATCACGGTCGTGGCGGCCGCGTTGACGGTGTCGACGACGGGCTGGACGGCCTGCGTGGGCACGCCCTCCACCGTCGGGACGGTGACGAGCGGTGCGGGGGCCTCGTCAGCGGGCGCCTCGTCCTGCGCTGCGTCGTCGGGGGTCTGGTCGCCGTAGGTGTCGTCCGAGGCCGCTTGGTCGGAAGCGTCGCCCTGGTCCTTGGGCTGGCCGGCACCGAGGATGATGTCGAGCGGGCCCGCGGGCTCCTGCTCGTCGGCCGGCTGTTCGGCCTGCCCGCCGCCGCTGCCACCACCACCGTCGGGTGACGATGCCTGCTGGTCGGGCTGGGGGTCACTGCTGGACGCATCGTCAGCAGGAGCACCCTGCGCCGACGCATCGGAGGAGTCCGAAGGAGCCGCAGCCGCCGACTCGGATTGGCCACCGTCCGCCACGGTCAACGTGGCCGGGTTGGTGGAAGCATGGGTGGAGAACAGTGCCGAAGCCGGGATCGCCACGAGGGCAAAGGAAGCGAGGCTCGACTGGCGTGTCTTCCGCAGATGGCGCATGCAACAGCCTTTCAGCGTTACGGGTGCCCCGAGGGGCGTGAGGAGGGGGGTTGGTGGGCCCGCCCGAGGACGGGCCCACCGAGGTGTTGTCAACCCACGACCCACCCGCAAGCGGGCCATGGTGTGGAGGGCTGGTCAGGCCGGCGCGCTGCCGATGTAGACCGGCGTCCAGAACGGCTCACTGGCTTCGGGGTCGCCCTCCTCCGCGAAAGCGCGGATCTGGTCGGAGACCGAGGTGTCGCCCTGCATCAGCGATTCGACGATGTCCGCGAGCGTGTTGGCCAGGCTCGTGAAGCTGCGGTCGTCCATGTTGTCGGCGACCTGCAACGCACTTGGGTCGCCGCCTGTCGCGGTCAGGAGCTGCTCCTTCGGCACCATGAGGTACGACTCGCGGGAGCTGTCGCCACCGCGACCCTCGTCGATCTCGACCCAGATCTGGGTCAGTGCGTTCGGGACGAACTCGAAGGCGTCAAGGTCGACGGCGACCTGACCGGCGCCATCGGCATCGTCGTACCACTTGCCAGCCTCGTTACCTCCGGGGTTGCCAGCCTTGGCCGGGCTGACGTACTCGTACTCGCCAGCTTCGTTCAAGACATGCTGACGGATCTCGACGCGTACGGGCGTGCCGGCTGCAACGGTGGACCAGTTGCCCCCATCACGCTCATAGCCCGTCACGATCAGGTCAGCGCCCTCGCCCAGTCCGATGACAGGTGACGGGCCGGTGAGTCCGCCGTACGAAGCCTCGAAGTGGCCAACCGTGCCGTCCCCGTTGGGAAGCCCGGCTGCGGAACCGCCATCGCCCTCGGTGAAGATCACCGGGCTCTGGAGGTCGCCCTCAAGGCCGAGCACTGAGAGCTCTGGGTCGAGTTCGGCGGCACTGTGATGATCGTCGATCAGGTCGGCGATCGCGATGGCGTCGACACCAAGCGGAGCGACGAACAACAGCTCCTTCGGAACGAAGTAGTAGCTGGCCTCGTTCGGGTTGCTGACGGGGTTGGGCGCAACGCGAATGGTCACCGGTGTGCCGTACAGGTCGCGACCCGTCAGGATGGGCTCGACGTCAACACTGATTTCGCCGTCGGCCTCGACAGTCGCGGGGAGGCTGGAGCCCGCCCACGGTGTGGTCTCGTCACCTGGGTTGTGGACCCACACCTCGACCGTCTTGCCGATCTGTGCGTACTCCCAGCCGGTGAAGTCCTCACCGTTCAGCTGCGCTGGGTCGGAGTCCGTCTGGAACTCGTAGACAGTTGCGTTGACCATCGTCCCGGAGATGGAGATGTTCGCCGTGCTACCCGTGCCAGAGACCGGCCAGGTCGCCTCGGGGAAACTGATGCCGTTGGGCTCGGGGTCCGCGCTGTTGGGAACGCCATCAAAGTCGTCGTCGGGCGCCGGAACGCTTGGGTCGAAATCATCCGGGTCGTCCGCATTCGGGAAGCCATCTCCGTCGATGTCCTCGTCGCAGGCATCGCCGACGCCGTCGTCGTCGAAGTCGGCTTGGTCCTCGTTGTCCACGAGGTGGCAGTTGTCGTCAACGTCGGGAATCGAGTCGTCGTCAGAGTTCAGGGGCGGCTCGGCGCCGGAGACGTCGGGTTCTTGGACGCCGGTCTGGAAGTACCAGTTCAGCGTCAGGTCAGTGGTGACGCCGGAGTCCTGTTCGACGCCGCTCTCCAGGAGGACGGCGTAGGCGGTCAGGGTGCGGTCGTCGAGTTGCGTGCGGACATTGTCGACCTGGATGTACTCGGCGCCCACGATCGCGTCGGCGGCGGCGTGGTACGGGCCATAGCAGTCAGCCTCGGACGCTGCGTCGGTGTTGCACAGCAGCACCCAGAGATCGTCCTGCTGGGGTCCGTTGTCGACCGCGCTGTCCAGGGCATCGATGCCGGTGAGCTGGGCGAAGGCGAACGGTGCGGTTGTCCCCAGGGTCAGCGACCCGGTGGCCACGCCGGTCTCGCCCTTGACGGCGAACAGGTCCGCGGCCGTCGGCGTGGGGTACGACGTGACCTCGACGGGGTACAGGGACCCATCGAGGTCCAACGAGGTTGCAGCTTCGAAGTCACCGCCCGATGTCGTACCCGAGGCGGTCAGTTGGGAAGCGAAATAGGCGATCGCGCCGGATGCGGCGATCACCGAGACGGTCACGGCGGCAGCAGTGCCGCGGCGACGCAGGGTGTTCTTCTTCATTGGAAAGTCTCCTTTGGTCGCGTTGACCGGCTCAGTTCACGCCCTGGAAGTAGAAGTCCAGCGACACGGAGATGTCGTTCTGGTCGTCCGGGCTCTCGGCCAGCCACACGAACACGTTGCGGCTCAGCGAGCCCCCCGCGGCCAACGTGCCAAGCTCCTCAGAAGCGGTCGCGGCCGGCTCGATGACGCAGGAAGCGTCGACCTCTGCCGTCTCGCAGATGCCGATCCAGAGGTTGTCCAGCGAGCCCAGCGTGGCCTCGACCGAGGTCAGGGCGACCGTCGTGGGCAGGCTCCCGGGGTTGGTGATCGAAACGACGTCGGTGGCGCCGTAGGCACCCAGCCCGTAGAAGTCGGACGCGACAACCGTCGTGCCGTCGGCCGGCGAGATCGGGAAGAGGTCCGCACCGAAGTTGTCGAACGCGCCGTCGTCGGCGAATGCGATCTCGAGGGCGGCGCCGGTCACGCTGCCGGTCGTCTCGCCGAGGGTGGAGAAGTAGGCGATCGCGAGGGTTCCTGCGAGCATGGCGCCGGCGACCGCGGCTGCGGTGCCCTTTCGGCGCAGTTTGGTTTGAGACATGGGGTCATTGCTCCCTGTGGGGTGGGTGAAGGGAATTACGGCGGATACATGGGCCGGCGCGTGGGCTCCCATGTGGCCAAGACCCCTGCTCTCACAGGTGGGCACGGAGGGGGAACGCCGATGCCGGGGGCTTCGTCTTTCGGACAGGGGTGTCCTGCCCACGAACTAGTCACTGAGGGTGAATGAGCGGTCACTGCGCGCTTGTGGAGATCACCTGCGCGGTAGCGCCATCTCGGGGTGGCAGAAGCCCCACATCCGACCGGGACACAGGTCCCGGTCGGTGGGCGAGCCCCGGACGGGTCTGACGTCGCCCAGGGTGCTGTTGGGGGATGTGCCGCCACCAGCAGTCGGGGTTCCGGCAGCGCCAGGGCGAGCGGACCCTCGATCGCTGGACCGACACCGGTGGGCGTCCCCGACGGGTCGGGAGCGACCTGCCCGCCGGAGCGTCCAACCAGCGTCAGGTCAGGATGGCGCGCAGCCAGTCGTCGACGTCGCGGGCTGCCAGCCCGATGTCGTCGGTCAGGGCGACGGCGACCTCGCCGTGAACAAACGGCGGTTACCCGGTGGGCAGGATGAGTGTGGAGTCCAGGCCGGCGAGCGCCCCTGCCAGTGCGGACTGCCGGCGGTCGAGCGTTACCAGCGGGAGTCCATGCTCCCGGCACGTGAGGGCGATCAGCAGGTCGTGGACGTTCCCACCGAGGTTCAGGGACCGGCCCGTGCGTAGGACCTCCGCGTAGGCCGACGTGGGTGTCGCCACGATGCGGTCCTCGTCACCCCAGGGCGCCAGGGTTGTCTCGACGGTTCGCGCGTCGAGGTTCCACGGCGCACGCCGCAACGCCGCCCACGTCTCGGCGAGGACGATCCCGGGCACCTGGCCGCGAGCTGCCGCAGCGACTTGCGGACGGGCAATGGTGTGGAACTCGTGGTTGGCGATCAGGCCGGCGATCATGACAGAGGTGTCGATCACCGCTCGTCCCGTTGGGCGTGGATGGCATCGATCGCGTCAGCGTTGCTGACCGTGTCCACGTCCTCGAGGGTGACGAGCGGAAGCCCGTCCTGACCGGATGTCACCGTGGCCTGACGGCGCCGCTCGAGCAGCACGCCTTCGGGCGTCGAAACGAGTTCGAGTGCACCGCCATCGCGCAGGCCCAGTCGTTCGCGTTCCGCCTGCGGGATGACGACGCGACCCTGTGCGTCAACCTTCACCGTGACTGTCACGAGAGACTCCTGCGTGTCACCACTTCGATGGTGCCACACTTCCATCGCCGTGGCAATCGCTTCCCACGTCGCGGAATCCGTAAAGGGCGAAACCATTCGAGATCGCCCGATACAGATCGTCTCGGCTGACCTCCTGGTGGCGCCCTGGAGCATCCCCGCCGTTCAATGAACCGCAGCGACCATCTCGCGGACAGAAGTCGGGTTGCTGTGCCGAGGGCATCACCGACAAGTCGACGCGAACCGGATGACCGGCCGGATCACCATGGTGGAACCCCCTGATGGGACGCCATGGCCCGCGGACTGCCCACGACTGCTCGGTCGAGGCATCGGGCCAGACAGCCGCGGTGTCGTCCGATCGGAGGAGTTGGCCTGATTGGGCCCACGCGTGTCCCTCGAATGCCCCGATGGAGCGTTCGCGCGCCCGCCCATGTGGCACGGCCACGTCACGCTGAGCCGTCCGACTGCCCAATCCTGAGGATGCGTGCGGGCCGGTCAGCCGAGGTCTCGGCCCGACCAGTCACCGTCGCCAGCGAAGTGACCGTCACCAACGGCGTGTCCGAGCGACGGCTCTCGGGGTGGCCGCGGGGCGCTGGGCCGCGGGGGCGCAGGCGTGCGTCACGGGGTGGTGCTCGGATGCTGTTGAGAAACCGCTTGACGTCTTGCGCTGCGTTGGTTATGATCGAACATCAGTTCGTTTCAGCAGTTGGCAGGTTCAGCATCGGGAGACCAGAGCGCATGTATCTCGTCAGCAGCAGCGCCCACGCCACGGCCACCCGCCGTGGGGCTGCTGGGGCTGCTGCGGTTGCTGGCGAGGCCCCGGGCGGCTGGGACACGGGCCGTGTCGCTGGCCCCGATGACCTGGCTGACCCGGCTGACCTGGCTGACCCGGCTGACCTGGATGGGTTGGCGCGGTCGGTTGCGTTGGTGGTGGGCCGCGAGGTCGCGGGGCTGGACGATGTCCGCGTCGGGCTGGAACTGGACGTGTTGAACCGGCTTGCGCGGCAGTTGCAGGCCCGCACGGGAGAGCTGGCTGCCGAGACGACCCGTCGTGCCGCGGCAGCGGCGCGACAGTCACGTCCGGATGATCCTCGCGCTGGTGAACACGCAGCCCGTGACGTGACCAACGACCTGCGCGACGAGCTCGGCTGGTCACCCACCCAGCTCAAGGACGCCCAGCAGACCGCAGACCGGCTCGCCGCGCTGCCGGCGGCCCGCGACGCGTACCGCGGCGGGCGGATCGGACCCGACCATGCCCGGGTGCTGACCGCGACGTTGCAGCGCCTGACCGGCGACGTGCGTGCCCATGCCGAGGCTGTCCTGGTCGCGGCGGCCCTGGTTGAGAACCCGCAACAGTTCGGCCGGACCGCACGTCGGCTGCTGATCCAGCTCGCCCCGGCCATCGCGGAACGCGACGAAGACCAGCGTCATGCCCACCGTGCCGGACGGATGACCCAGGGCGATGACGGGACCCTGCACGTCGGACTGCACGTCACCGGAATCGACGCCGAAGTCGTCATGACCGCCACCGACGTGTTCCGCACCCCCGACACACCCGGTGACCCACGCAGGTCACCCGAACAGCGCACCGCCGACGCGCTCGTCGCCGCGTTGCGAGCCGCGCTGGACCATGGCGTTGACACCACCGACCACGGCGCACGGCCCCACCTGATCGTCCACGTCCCATTCCAGACCCTGCTCGACTCCGCCAACGGCACCCCGTCCGCGTCTGACGCGGTCGCCGAGTTTGACCGCACCGGTGCGGTCACCCCGGCCACGATGCGCCGGCTGCTGGATGACTCGTCGATCAGCCGGGTCATCACCGGGCCGGACTCGCTGCCGCTGGATACCGGCCGTGCCAGACGCGACCCCAACCCCGGGATCTGGCGCGTCCTGGTCGCCCGCGACCGGACCTGTACATGGCCGGGCTGTGATGCCCCGCCTGGCTGGTGTGACGCGGCCCATCTCGCCCGACGGTGGAACAAGGGTGCCGGAGTGTCCGCCGCCGAGGTCGGGCTGCTGTGCCGCCGGCATCACCGACACGTTGACGCGAACCGGCTGATCGGCCGGATCACCAACGGCCACGTCACCTGGCACCCACCAGCGCGCCCACCGGAGCCTCCGACCCAACGTCACCTGGTCCCTCAGCCGGACGGATCCGCTTGGCTGGACCCGCGCCCGACGTCGACGCCATCGCCGCGGTCAGCTCGGTCCGATCCATGACCGTCCCAAGCGACGTCGCCGTCCCCTGCGCTTTGGCCGTCCCCAGCGACGTGACCGTCACCAGCGACGTGACCGGCGCCTGGGCTGTGACCGTCACCAGCGACGTGACCGGCGCCTGGGCTGTGGCGGTCACCAGCGACGTGACCGGCGCTTGGGCTGTGGCGGTCACCAGCGACGTGACCGGCGCTTGGGCTGTGGCGGTCACCAGCGACGTGACCGTCGCTTGGGCTGTGGCCGTCCCCAGCGATGTGGCCGTCACCAGCGCTGTGGCCGTCCCCTGCGCTTTGGTGGCCGTCGCCAGCGATGTGGCCGTCACCAGCGACGTGACCGGCGCCTGCCCTGTGGCCGTCGCCTGCGGTGTGGCCGTCGCCTGGGCTGTGGTCGTCCCCAGCGACGTGACCGGCGCCTGCCCTGTGGCCGTCGCCTGCGGTGTGGCCGTCGCCTGGGCTGTGGTCGTCACCAGCGCTGTCGCCATTCCCAGCGACGTGACCGGCTTCGGCGTGGGTGGACTTGGCGTGGCCGTTGCCCGTGACGCCAGCCGCGTGCATCGCGCCAGCGGCGTTCATCATGCCAGCCGCGCCGCCTTCGTCGTTTGTGCCGACGTCGTGCACGAGGAACTTGCGGTCGGGCGGGGACGCGTCGGCGTGGCCGGTGGTGTGGTCGTCGCGCGCCGTCGTGGCGTCGGGTGCCCACATGGGCAGGGTCAGGATGAAGCGGGCGCCGCCGTGGTCGGCCGTCTCGCAGTGGGCGTAACCGCCATTGGCGAACATGAGCAGGCGCACGATGGCCAGGCCCAGGCCGACCCCCTGGGCTTCGCGGCGAGTCCCGCGGCTTGCCTGGGCGAAGGGGTCGAAGATGGTCGCAAGCGCGTGCGCGGGCACACCCTGGCCGTGGTCGGTGACGCGGAGCTGCAGGAACAAGCCGTCCTCGACCACGTCCACGACGACCGGTGGGCGGCCGTACTTGTGGGCGTTGGTGATCAGGTTCATCAGGCACTGCACCAGGTGGGCCCGTGTCACCTCCGACACGCAGCCGTGCGGGACCTCGATGATCAGGTCTGCGCTGTGCTCGGGGTAACTGTTGGCCAGGTCGTACAGCGCAGCCCGCAGGTCCACCGGCCTCGGATGGACCTCGACCGCCCCGGCATGCAGCTTGGTCAGGGTCAGCAGGTCGTTGACGATCGTCAGCAGCTGGTTGCCATGGCTTTGGATCGTGGCGATCATGTCGCGCCGCGCTGGGTCGGGCAGTCCCTCCCAGCGACCGCTGAGGGTTTCGGCGAAACCCAACACCGCGGTCAGTGGCGTGCGCAGTTCGTGGGACACCATGGAGACGAACTCGTTGCGCACCTGGTCGGTGTTGACCAGTTCGGTGTTCTGCTGGCGCAGTTGGTGGACCTGCTCCAGCCCCCCGAGCATCGCGTTGATGTCGCGGGCCAGCCCGGTCAACTCGTCATTGGGCCCGTCCACCGTGACCCGCGCGCCCGGGTCGCCGGTGGTGCCGATGTCGGCCACCTCGGCCCCGATGAGGGCCAGTCGCGACAGGAGCCGGCGGTCGGCAAACCATGCGGCGGCCAGGGCGGACAGCAGGCCCGCCCCCAGCACCAGGGCGATCTGGAGCAGCATGGTGCGCTCGGCCACCACCCGGACCGGGCGATCGGTGGTGACGGTCAGCGCCACGGCACCGGACCCGGCCAGGACCGGCAGCGTCCTTGCCGACACCACGGTCCCGTCGGATGCCTGCATCGTCGGGCCGTCGGATGCGTCGGCGGGTGCCTGCGTGGTCGTGATGTCGACCTCGTGGCCGACGATCCGTTCGAGGATCGCCACGCGGTGGTCGTCCAGGGCGCGACCGAAGACCAACGTGCCCGACGCCAGCCCGGAACGGTCGCGCGGGAGCATCGGACGCGATGCCAGCAGGACGGCCTGGCCGTGGATCGCCGCGTAGCCCGATACGGCGTCGCCGTCGCGCCGCAGCCCGACGACCGGCGACCCGGGCGACACCAGCGCGTCCCAGTCATCCGGCGCGTCGACGGTCTCCTCCGTCGCGCGGTCCAGCCGGCCGGTGAAAAGGACCGTGCCACTTGCGTCCACGCCCGCGACGAAGTCGACATCGATCGCCAGCAGGGTCGCCGCGGTGAAGTTGCGTGCCGGATAGGTGTCCTCGCCGTTGCCCCAGTCGAACGTTTCGTCCCAGGCGCCCCAGTCGGTGGCGGTCCCTTCCAGCTTCAGGGTCTCCAGGTCAAGCAGGCCCGCCACCTCGTCGACCGCCCTTCCTGCCTGCTCCTGCTCGATGTCGCTGAGGGCATCGAAGGTCAGCTTGCCCGCGATGGCCGTGGCCAGCAGGCTGGTCCCGAGCACGACAGCAAGGACGAACAGGAACGAGCGATGGTGAAGTGACAGGTCCCGCCCCCCCGGACGGCATGGTGGGTCACAGAGTGCCACATCGTGGCAAGGGTGGGGGGGTGGGGTCAGGCGACCGCGCCGAGATTGGTCGCAACGTCCACGTGCGGGCGCAGCCCCTCCAGGACCAGGTCGACGACCACGTCGGGATGGTCCAGCGGCGCCTGATGGCCGGCCCCGGGCAGGGACAGCAACCGAGCGTCGGGCAGCGCCTCGGCGAGCTTCTGTCCGTGCTGGGGCGGCGTGAGCAGGTCGCGCGAGCCGGTCACCACCACGGTGGGCACGTCCAGCTGGGCGACGGCCTCGCGCAGGTCGAGTGACTCGAACGCCGACGAGAACTGCACGCGCACCCGCGGGGAGATGTCGGTCACCAGTCGGTGGGTCAGGGTGACGTCCTCGCGCCGGGCCCCGGGCCCATGGGCCAGCGCACGCACCACCGGCAGCGCCGCCGCGGTCCGCGGGATCGGGATCGCCGCGTACAGCGCCAGCGTCGCCAGTCGGTGCACGCGCGGGTTGTGTGTGCGCACGATCGCGGCCAGCGCGTCGGTCGTGAACGCATGGAACGCGGTGTTCCACAGCACCGTGCCGACCACATCGGGCCGATCCGGGTTGGGCGTGGCGGCGGTGACGGAGGCCCACGACACGATCGACATCCCGCCCATCGAGTGGCCGACCAGCATCGTCGGCACCCGCGGCGCCGCGGTCGCCAGCAGCACCGCCTCGAGGTCGCGCCCCAGCGCGTCGATCGAGCACTGCGCAAGGTCGACCGGGACCTCGCTGCGGCCGTGGCCGCGCTGGTCCCAGGTCACGGCCTCGATCCCAAGGTGGGCCAGCCGACGCGCCGCCGATTCCCAGAACGCCGTGCTCATGCACCAGCCGTGGGCGAACAGCACCCGCGCCACCGGTGGCGCCCCGTCCGCGGTCCTGAACCGTCGGACGTGCAGCGCCGTGCCGCCGTGGCCCAGCAGCGTCAGGTCCTTGATGGCCAGGTCGTCGGCGAGTTCATCGGGCGGCCTGCGTCGCCGCGAAACCGCCACCGTCCCCGCCGCGGCCACCACGGCAGCCGTCGCTCCCAGGACTTTCGCCCGCCGAGTTGGTCGAGCCATCCCTCGGCGTCCTTTGCTCACACGGGCGCTTCAGTGGTCGTGTGGGTGTGGCGGACCTGGGGCAGCTCGACGCCCATGCGCAGCACCTCGGCGATGTCCATGACCCGGACCGCTCCGTCAACGACGTCGCCGTCCTGGGTCTTCTGCGCGACGCCGTCGGACAGCATCGTCATGCAGAACGGGCAGGCGCTGGCGATGATGTCGGCGCCAGTGCCGATCGCTTCCTCGGTGCGGTTTGTGTTGACCCGCTCCCCGATCGTCTCCTCCATGAACATGCGCGCGCCACCGGCGCCGCAGCAGAAGCCGTTGGACCGGTTGCGCTCCATCTCGACCGGGTCCAGGCCCGGCACCGCGTCGATGACCTTGCGCGGGGCGGCGTAGACCTCGTTGTGCCGACCGAGGTAGCAGCTGTCGTGGTAGGTGATGCGCTGCTCGATCTTGTTGGTGGCGACCAGCCGACCCTCATCGATCAGGTGGGCCAGCACCTCCGAATGGTGCATGACCTCGAAGTTGCCGCCGAAGTCGGGGTACTCGTTCTTCAGCGTGTTGAAGCAGTGCGGGCACCACGCGATGATCTTGCGCGTGGGCAGGTGCGACGTGCCCTGGCTCGAGGTGTAGTCGGGGTCGTCGTCGTCGGCTGCGCTCGGCCTGGCCATCCCGATCGAGTTCAGCGTCTCCACGTTCTGCGCGGCGAGCATCTGGAACAGGTACTCCATGCCCAGGCGCCTGGCCGGGTCACCGGTGCACGCTTCGCCTGAGCCCAGCACCGCGAACTTGATCCCGGCCGTGTGCAGCAGTTCCGCGGTGGCCTTGGTGATCTTCTTGGCGCGGTCGTCCACCGAACCCGCACAGCCCGCCCAGAACAGGAACTCGACGTCCGCGTCGAGCTTCACGCCCGGGATGGCACGCACGACCTCGAAGTCCAGTCCCTCGATCCATTCCTCGCGCGCTGCCGACCCCACGCCCCACGGGTCGCCAGAGTTCTCGATGTTGCGCAGCATCACGCCGGCTTCCTGCGGGAAGGACGACTCCATCATCGCCTTGGAGCGGCGCAGGTCGGTGATGATGTTGACGTGCTCGATGTCGACCGGGCACTCCTCCACGCACGCGCCACAGGTCGTGCACGACCACAGCACGTCGAAGTCGATGACGGACTCCTCGCCGGGGGCGTTGCCGACCAGCGGCAGCAGGTCCTGCGGGCCGACGTCGACCTTGCCCAGCAGCTTGTCGCCCTGGGCGTAGAGGTGGTCACGCAGGTCCATGATGAGCATCTTGGGGCTCAGTGGCTTGCCGGTGTTCCACGCGGGGCACTGGCTCTGGCAGCGTCCGCACTCGGTGCACGTGTACATGTCCAGCAGGTACTTGAAGCCGAACTGCTCGATCGAGCCGACCCCCAGGACGGTGTTCTCGTCCATGTTCTCCATGTCGATGATCTCGGTCGACAGGGCGCCCAGCGACTTGGGCTGCTTGGCGAACAGCTCCTGGAACGGGATCGTGACGATGTGGAGGTGCTTGGAGTTCAGGGTGAACACCAGGAACCCGCCGACGATGGCCAGGTGGGCGATCAGGTTGATGGTCGAGATCCACTCCAGGTTGGTGTGGTCGATCGTCATCATCCAGTCGCCGAACTTCTTGCTGACCAGTGCTGCGTCCGTCGGCGCGTGGCCCAGCGCGAACCGGGCGCCGTGGGCGATCAGCAACGTCCACACGACCAGGGACTCGGCGGCCAGGACCCACCAGCCCTGGTTGAGGTTGGACCCGGCGAACCGGCTCTTGCGGCCCAGGCGCTTGGGGTCCTGGGCAAACCGCATGGCGGCGAAGATCATGATGCCGGTCAGGCTCAGCCCCATGAACAGGTCCTGGGTGAACCCCAACAGGTCGTAGGCCGTGACCTCGAACAGCGGCAGCGTCCAGTTGTTCAGGATGTTCAGCTGGAACTCCGGCCCGGCGACCAACTCCAGCCCGGCCTCCACCAACGTGGTCTGCAGCACGAAGAACGCCCACATGACCCAGAAGTGCGCCAGGCCCGGCAGCGACCACCGCAGCAGCTTCTGCTGGCCCAGGATCTTGGTGAACCAGTACTTCACGTTTGCCCGTACGACGTCACCAGCGGTGCGGTCCGGCATCGGACGCGCCACCTTGAGCAGGCCGTACAGCCACAGGGCGCGGCTGGCCGCGAAGTAGGAGGTGACGGCGATGACGCCGATGCCACCAAGGATTCGGGTCAGCTGAAGAGCCTGCGCACTGTCCACGCGAGATGGCCTTTCGGGCGGTGAGCGCGGGAGCTTAGGCGGCCTACTTGAGGTGCTCGCCCTTGTCTGCAAACCGCTTGCGGCGGAAGACGTCGGTACGGGCCGACGCCACGCGATCCAGGATCAACAGGCCGTCGAGGTGATCGAGCTCGTGCTGCAGGGCGCGGGCCTCGAAGCCCTCGGCCTCGATCACCCGGTGCGTGCCTTCTGGGGTGGTGCCGCGCACGACCACGGACAGGGCGCGGCGAACGTCGCAGGTGAAGTCGGGCACGGACATGCAGCCCTCACGGCGCATGTCGCTGGCGTCTGCGACCAACAGCTCCGGATCGAACAGCACCACCAGGCCATGATTGCCGGCCGGTGGCTTGCGCATCACCGACACGTCCATGGCGAACGCGCGGGACGGCACCCCGATCTGCGGCGCCGCCAGCCCGACGCAGCCGGGCGACTCGTACATCGAGTCGACCAGGTCCTGGGCCAGCTGGCGCTCACGGTCGCCGATCTCGCCGACGGGGCCCGCAAGGCCCTTCAGGACGCGCGCCGGATAGCTGACGACGGGTCGAACCCCCATGTCAGTACGTCTCTGCGTGGAGCTCGCGCAGCGTGTGGTCCACACCCAACGCGTCGCTGGCTTCGTCCAGCCCGTTGGCCAGCGTGGCCTCGTCGCTGGCAACCACCTCGATGACCATCGCGTAGACCGGGTTGGTGTCGGGAGACAGGACGCGGGTCTGCAGGTCTGTGACGTTGGCGCCGGCGTCGGCGATCGCCGCGGTGATGCCGGCCAGGATGCCGGGCTTGTCGGCGCCGTAGACGCTGAGCACGTGGGTCGGTCGTGGCGCGCGGGCACCCGACTCGTCCACCGCGATGGGGTTCACGGAGATGGTCAGGCCCAGGTCGACCGTCGCGTCGACCAGTGCCGCCTCCAGCGCCGCGGCCGAGGCATCCGTCGCGACCAGCAGCACGATCGCGAAGTGGCCGCCCAGGATCGTCATCGCCGAGTCCTCGACGTTGCCGCCGACTTCGACCAGGGCGCCCGCGACGGCCGCGACGATGCCGGGGCGGTCGACGCCGATGGCCGTCACCGCGTACTCGTGGTCGGCCATCGCGGTCCCCTCCCGGCGTGTGCGGCGGCACCCTACGTTCCCTGCTCATCCGAGGGAGTCCGCCATGCCGTCACGCACACTGCTCGCGCTGATTGCCGTGGTCGCAGTGCTGTTGGCGGCCTGCGGCGAGCCGGCGGCAGTACCCACAGCCGCGCCCACAGCCGCGCCCACAACGGCGCCCACAACGCCGGCGCCATCGTCGGCCTCGTCGTCCGGACCGGCGCCTTCGGCCTCGTCGGTCGAGACAGCCGCTGCCGGCCCGACCGCGCTGCTGGACGCAATGCCGGCTCTGCACCCCAGTGTCGATGACTGGGCCCTCGCTGACGTCGTCGTCCGCGCCCGGCCGGGTGATCCGGGGATCCTGCTGCGCACCCGGGTCGCAGCCAGCAACGAGCAGCGCGCCCACGGCCTGATGGAGGTCGCCGACCTGCCGGAGGGCGCGGGGATGGTGTTCCTCTACGGCGACGATCGCACGGGCGGCTTCTGGATGAAGGGCACGCTCATCCCGCTGGACATCGCGTGGATCGACGTCGCAGGCGTTGTGGTCGCCACCGCATCGATGACGCCGTGCGAGGCCGATCCGTGCCCGACGTGGGAACCCGGCGCGGCCTATCGATCCGCACTGGAGGTACCGGCGGGATTCCTGGCTGCCCGAGGTATTGGCGTCGGCTCGACCGTGGAGATCAGGCCATGAACGCGGACGCGGACGGACTGGACATCGGGTTCGTGGGGCTGGGCGCCATGGGGTGGCCGATGGCGGCGAACCTGGCGGCCGCGCGACCCTGCAAGGTCTTCAACCGGACCGAGGAGGTCGCGATCCGCCATGCTGCGGAGCACGGCTCCCGGGCCGTCGGGCTGGCCGAGATCGGCCGCGTCACGGTGCTGCACACCTGCCTGCCGACCACCGCCGACGTCGCGTCGTTCGCCGAAGGACTCGAAGACATCCTGGTCGAGGGAGCCGTGTGGGTCGACCACACCTCGGGCGACCCGGCACAGAGCCGGGCGCTGGCGCAGCGACTGGCGCTGCGTGGTGTCACCTACCTCGATGCACCGGTGTCCGGGGGGACCTCCGGGGCCTTGGCCGGGACGCTGACGATGATGGTCGGTGGATCGGTCACCGCCCTTGACCGAGTGCGCGGCGTCCTTGGCGCCATGGCCACCCGCGTCGTGCACGTCGGTCCGATCGGGGCAGGGCACGCCGTGAAGGCCGTGAACAACACCCTGCTGGCCACCCACCTGCTGGCCACAGCGGAGGGGCTGATCGCGCTGCAGGAGGCAGGCGTCGACCCGGCCGTGGCACTGGAGGTCATCAACGCCTCTTCCGGGCGATCCAACGCCTCGGAGCACCTGTTCGGCGAACGGGTGCTGAACCGCACGTTTCCCAACACGTTCGCGCTGGGCCTTCTGGCCAAGGACTGCGGGATCGGCCAGGCCGTGCTGGACGACACCTCCACGGTCGGCCCGATGTTGCGCTTGACCGGCGAACTGGTGCGTGCTGCGACCGTGGCGCACGGCCGTGACGTGGACCATTCCGAGGTGGTCCGCTACATCGAGTCCATGACCGGTCGGGAGATCCGGGGCGGCGGCGCCTGACTGGTCAGATCGGGGTGGGGGCCAGCGGCCGATCGGCCCCACCGGATCCGGTCCCATCGGGTCAGGCGTTGGCACGGGTGTTCCGCCACACTGGCGCGATCGGCCTCGCACCCCCGGGCGTGGACGGAAACTCTCGTTGGGAGGCGACACGTCGTGCCAATGCTGACCGTGGTGCAGTGGGCCAGCGCCGTGATCTATCTGGCACTGGCTGTCGTGGCCGTCCATTCGTGGCAGCGCCAACGCAACTCGGCGTCCGGCTGGTTGGCGGCAAGCTTCACGTGCGTGGGCCTGGTGGCTGTTTCGGGGGTCCTGCCCGAACCCGGACCGCTCACCGCGCGCGCAGTCATCGGCCTGCTGCTGGCGTTCCCGGGACTCCTGCATCGGTTCGCCCACGCGTTCGCCAGGCCCGGAGACCATCAGCGCCTGATCTGGGCCGTCGACCTGCTCGCGACCGGGTGCGTCGCGATCGCTCTGCTCGGACCCACGTTGCCCGGGCCCTTGGAGCCGCAGCCGGGTTGGGTCGTCGCGTACACGATGGTCGCACTGACGTACTGGGCGCTGGCGCTGGGATCCACCGGGTGGGTCTTCGTGCGTGGGGCTCGCGGCCTGACCGGCGTCGCCCGTTCGCGGTTGCGTCGCCTCGCCGGCGGTTCCGCCGCGTTGGCCGCTGCGCTGGTCATGCAAGTCGCCGCAGCCGGCGATCGCGGCCACCCGGCGCTGCTCACCGGTGCGCTGGTCGGACTGGTGGGCGGGGTGCTGTTCGTGCAGGGCTTCGCGCCGGGTCCCGGCCTGAGGCGCCGGTGGCGCGTCGATGCCGAGCGCGAAGTGGACCGCGTGACCTTCGAACTGATGTCCGCGACCTCGGCGACCGACGTGACCGTCGCGCTGCTGCCTGCCGTGTCGGCCGTCATGGGTGCCGAGTCGGTGACATTCACCGACCCCACCGGTCAGCAGCGCCGGGTCGGTGCCGTCGCCAGCCCGACAGCCCACTGCGCTGTCATCGAGGAGGACCTCCACCACGGACGCCTGCGAATCGAGGCGTCACCCTGGTCGCCCATGTTCGGCGAGGAGGAGCGCCGCCTGGTGCGGCGCATGGCGACCATCGCGGACCTCGCGCTGGACCGGGTCGTCCTCCACGAACGCGAGCGCAAGGCTCGCCAGGCCGCCGAGCGTGCCATCAAGGACCGGGAAGCCCTGCTCGCTGCCGTGGCCCACGACATGAAGGGCCCGCTCACCGCCGTTGTGGGCTTCGGAGAACTCCTGCTCGGGCCGATGTCCGGTGACCTCACGGAGCGCGCCAACACGTTCGTGGGCCGGATGGTCGACAACTCCCGGTTCGTTGCGAACCTCGCCGGGGAGTTGGTCGAGGTTGCCCAGGCACAGGCTTCGGGATCCGGCGGCAGGCAGGAGCGGGTCCCGCTCTACCTCGTCTGCCGCGATGCGACGGCGTCGTTGGCGTTCACGAACCCGCAGGCCACGATCGAGGTCGCCGCGTTGCCCGTCGTCTGGATCGACCCCACGCGTGCCCGCCAGGTCCTGGGCAACGTGATCACCAACGCGGTACGCCATGCCGGCCGCGACGACGTCGCCGTGTCCGTGTTCGCGCGCACCAACCGAGATGGCAGCGCCGACGTCATCGTGGCGGACAACGGCGTTGGCATCCGCGCCGAGGATCGCGAGCGGGTGTTCGAGTTGTTCGAGCGCCTCGACGCCACGTCCCCCGGCTCGGGGCTGGGCATGGCGATCTGTCGCCGGGTGATGGAAGGCATCGGCGGGTCGATCGCCGTGCTGCCCGCCGGCGAGGGCGCTCGCGTCCGCCTGCGCTTCCCGGCGGAGATCGTGATCGCCGGCGTGGCACCCCGCCCGCCCGCCACTACGCTGGCGCCGTCCAACCCGGGAGCGGATGGTGGAGTTCTGGCAGGTCATCCTGACGGCCTTCGTGGTGTTCCTGCCCTTGGGGCTCATGGTTGATTTCTGGGGTGATGAGCGCGTGACGTTCCGCGGTCGTCCGATCCAGCGCGACTGGATCCGTCAGGTCCACCCCGCTGACCCCGACGCCGACGACCACCACTGACCCCCCAACCCAGCCTCGATGCGGGGGGCGGGGGTGGGGTGAGGGCGGGCAGGCGTGCGACAATCTGAGCGTTCGTGACGCAGATTGTCTGAGGGTTTCACAAGCACAACGGTTGTGCTTGTGGAGATGGGCCGTCATCATTGGGCTCAGCACCCGGGCCGTCGTCCGGGTTCCTCCACACCCAATGGGCAGCGCGCAAGGAGTCTGACATGGCCAAGGCCGTCGGAATTGACCTCGGAACCACGAACTCGGTCGTTTCTGTCCTGGAGGGCGGCGAGGCGACCGTGATCCCCAACGCCGAGGGCGCGCGGACCACCCCGTCGGTGGTGGCGTTCTCCAAGACCGGCGAGGTGCTGGTGGGCGAGGTCGCCAAGCGCCAGGCCATCACCAACCCTGACCGCACGATCCGATCGGTCAAGCGCCACATGGGCGAGGGTGACTGGAAGATCGACATCGACGGCAAGTTCTACACGCCGCAGGAGATCTCGGCGCGCATCCTCATGAAGCTCAAGCGCGATGCCGAGCAGTACCTCGGTGAGGATGTCACCAAGGCCGTCATCACCGTCCCGGCCTACTTCGACGACGCACAGCGCCAGGCCACCAAGGAGGCGGGCGAGATCGCCGGCCTGGAGGTTCTGCGCCTGGTCGCGGAGCCCACGGCCGCCTCGCTGGCCTACGGGCTGGACAAGGACGCCGAGCACACGATCCTGGTGTTCGACCTGGGTGGCGGCACGTTCGACGTGTCCGTGATCGAGATCGACGAGGGCGTGTTCGACGTCAAGGCCACCCGCGGCGACAGCCACCTCGGCGGCGACGACTGGGACCAGGTCATCATCGACTGGATGGTGACGTCGTTCAAGAACAACCACGGCGTGGACCTGTCCAGCGACAAGATGGCCCTGCAGCGCCTCAAGGAAGCCGCGGAGAAGGCCAAGATCGACCTCTCGCAGGCCACGTCGACGACCATCAACCTGCCGTTCCTGACGGCCACCAGCGCCGGCCCGCTGCACTTCGAGGAGGAGTTGTCGCGCGCCAAGTTCACCGAACTCACCGAACACCTGCTGGACCGCCTCAAGACGCCGTTCAAGGCGGCAATCGCCGACGCGGGCGTGGCCCTGGACGACATCGACCACGTGGTCATGGTGGGCGGGTCCACGCGCATCCCAGCGGTCCAGGACTTGGTGCGCGACCTCACCGGCGGCAAGGAGCCGCACAAGGGGGTCAACCCCGACGAGGTCGTTGCCCTGGGCGCGTCCCTGCAGGCGGGCGTGCTCACCGGTGAGAAGTCCGGTGACAAGGACCTGCTGCTGCTCGACGTCACGCCGTTGAGCCTGGGCATCGAGACCAAGGGTGGGGTGACCCACGCCCTGATCGAACGCAACACGACGATCCCGACCAAGAAGTCGGAGATCTTCACCACGGCCGACGACAACCAGCCGATGGTCGAGGTCCACGTCCTGCAGGGCGAGCGCCAGATGGCCAACGACAACAAGACGCTGGGCAAGTTCCACCTGACCGACATCCCGCCGGCCCCGCGTGGGGTTCCGCAGATCGAGGTCACGTTCGACATCGACGCCAATGGCATCGTGCACGTGTCCGCCAAGGACCTGGGCACGGGCAAGGAGCAGTCGATGACGATCACTGGCGGGTCGGCCCTGCCCAAGGACGACATCGAGACGATGATCCGCGATGCCCAGGAGCACGAGGCTGAGGACGCGCGCCGCAAGGAGGCCGCGGAGACCCGCAACCAGGCCGACCAGCTGGTCTACCAGACCGACAAGCTCCTGAAGGAGCACGGCGACAAGGTCGAGGCCGGCCTCAAGGCCGATGTCGAGGAGGCGCTGGGCACCCTGAAGAGCGCGCTCAACGACGACGACGCCGACGCGATCAAGGCGGCCATGGAAGCGGTCGCCATGAAGAGCCAGGCCCTCGGCCAGGCGATCTACGAGGCCGGCCAGACCGCCGACACTGGGGGCGAGGCCACCTGGCCCGAGGGCGAGGAGCCCGCCGGCCAGTCCGAGGTGATCGACGCCGAAGTCATCGACGAGGGCGACGACTCGGCCCCCGCAGCCTGACCCGCACGACCACCGCGAGCTCAGGACCACAACGATGACCGACCAGGACGTGCCCCAGCCCGTGGAGGACCCGCGCGAGATCTCCGACGCGCAGGCCGAGGCGATGTCCGCGCAGGCCGAGTTGGGCCTGCACCGGCGCCGGCCCCCGGCCGGCGAACCCGTGGGCGGGGCGGGCACTGGTTCAGAACTGGCAGACGTCGAGGCGATCGCTGCAGCCGACCCGCGCACCAAGGCTGAGTTGCTGGCAGCGCTGACCGACGCCGAACACGCCCGTGACGACGCGATGGCCGAGCGTGACGAGTACCTCGACCACCTGCAGCGACGTGCCGCGGAGTTCGACAACTTCCGCAAGCGCACGATGCAGGAGAAGGCCAACGAACGCAGCCTCGGCCGGGCCGACGTCGCGCGCGCCCTGATCGAGGTCCTCGACGACTTCGAGCGGACGGTCCAGGCCCTGGGCCCCGAGGACGCCCACCCGGAAGCCGCAGAGTGGGCGGCCAACCTGGAAGCCGGTGTGCGCGCCGTCCACGGCAAGCTGTCCGCCGCACTGGTCGCGCTGGGCATGGAACGGATCGACCAGATCGACGTTGCCTTCGATCCGACCCGCCACGAGGGGGTGCAGACCGTGCCCACCGACCAGCCCCTGGACCAGCCCGTCGTCGCGCAGATCCTGCGACCCGGGTACGAGTTGGGCAGCCAGGTGCTGCGCGCGGCCATGGTTGCGGTCCGCCAGTGACAGTCGGGAGGCGACGTGCAGCGTGAGTGGCTGGACAAGGACTACTACACCGTGCTCGGTGTGGAGGAGCCCGCCACGGCGGACGAGATCAAGCGCGCCTACAAGAAGCTCGCGCAGCGCCACCACCCCGACCGCAACCAGGATGACCCCGGCGCCGAGGAACGCTTCAAGCAGATCAGCGAGGCCTACTCGGTCCTCAGCGATCAGGAGAAGCGTGTCCAGTACGACCAGATCCGCCGCCTTGGTGCGCGCGGGTACCGGGGCGGCAGCGGCCCTGGCTTTGGTGCCGGCGGGTTCGAAGGCGGCCGTGGCGGGGCCGGCAACGCCGACCTCAGCGACCTGTTGCGCACGATCTTCGCAGCCGGCGGGGGCGCGGGTGACGTCTACGAGACCTACGGCGGTCGGCCACGGGCGAGCAAGGGCATGGACATTCGCGCCGAGGTCCACCTGTCCTTCGAGGACGCGCTGGCGGGCGTGCGGACGCGGCTGCGCGTGTCATCGGCTGACGCGCCGTCGCGCGAGCTGACCGTCAACCTGCCGGCCGGTGTCAAGGACGGCGCAGTGGTGCGACTGGCTGGCCGCGGTGGCCCGGGGATCGCCGGCGGCCCGCCCGGTGACGTGCTGGTCCACGTCCACGTCGAGGCCCATCCGCTGTTCGGTCGCCGTGGGGACGACGTGACCATCGAGGTGCCGATCACCTACGCCGAGGCGGTGCTCGGCAGCAAGCTGCGTGTGCCCACACCCGACGGCGCTGCGACGACGATCAAGATCCCGGCGGGCACCTCCAGCGGGACGACGTTTCGTGTGCGGGGCAGCGGTGCTCCGGCGCGCAACGACGGCCGGGGCGACCTGCTCATCACTGTCCTGGTCGAGGTCCCCACCAAGCCCACACGCAAGCAGCGCGATCTGGTGCGCCAGCTGGGCGACGTCGACGACACCAGCGCCCGTGAGACCCTGCTGTTCCCAGACCACCCGTCAACTCCACGTCCGGCATGAGGACGCCCAATGGC
>Ga0326597_10000645_pt1 | contig 60792 bp, 55 predicted proteins | sample RVTome_12_FD_203789 | JGI IMG/M metagenome (GOLD analysis project Ga0326597, IMG submission 203789) | Soil microbial communities from uranium-contaminated site in the Upper Colorado River Basin, Wyoming, United States - RVT100D185 | ecosystem: Environmental > Terrestrial > Soil > Contaminated >...
CGGCTACCGCCATTCAGTCCTCCTACCGGGCCGGCTCACGCCGGCAGCTACCAAGAACCCGTCCGCTACATGTACAGTCCGCCATTTACTGCCAGGACGTGCCCAGTAATATACGCTGCCTCATCCGAAGCAAGAAAGCATATCGCGGCTGCCACCTCGTCTGCGGTCCCCAGCCGGCCAAGTGGGATCTGCTTCGCCCACTCCTCCCCGGCCTCGACAAGAGCCCGCGTCATGTCCGTCTCTATCATGCCGGGAGCCACAACGTTCGCCGTGATGCTCCGCGAGGCCACTTCTTTCGCCAGCGCCTTGGCAAACCCAATGAGCCCAGCCTTCGACGCTGCGTAGTTGGCCTGACCGGCGTTGCCCATCTGGCCCACGACGGAACTGACCACGATGATACGTCCGCTCCGCTGTTTCAGCATTGGACGCAGTGCGGCCTGGGCCACAATGAAACTGGCGGTCAGGTTCGTCGCCAGCACCACGTCCCAGTCGTCTCGCTTCATGCGCATGAGCAGCTGGTCGCGCGTGATACCGGCGTTGCTGACCACAATATCGAGCCGTCCGTGACGCTCGATCACGCGACCGGGAACCTCGGCCAGTGTCTCCGCATCCGTGACATCCACGCTGATCGACGTGGCCTGGCCACCGCCCGCCACGATGTCTGCCGCCGTCTGGGCCGCGTTTTCTCCGCGAGCCGTGGCCACGACGAGGGCGCCCTGCCGCGCGAGCTGGAGCGCGACAGCGCGGCCGATACCGCGGGACGCACCGGTAACGAGCGCGACACGACCGGAAAGATCAAGCATGGAGCAATGTCTCGACGGCTGCCAGATTGTCGGGTGCACTGAAGCTGGCGACCGAAGCCTCGCGATGGATCTTGCGCACCAACCCAGCCAACACCGTCCCGGGACCTACCTCAACATACGTTGTCACGCCCTCGGACGCAAGGCGCTGCACGACGGCCTCCCACAGGACGGGTGACGAAACCTGGGCGACGAGGGCATCAACCGCCGCCTTGGCCGTCCGTTTGACCTGGGCATCCACGTTGGCCACGACCGGCACCCGCGGATCCCGCAGCGCGAGTGCCCGCAGCTCCGGAGCCAGGCGAATCTCAGCGGGCTTCATGAGCGCGCAGTGGAACGGGGCGCTCACCGGCAGGGGGATCACGCGCTTGGCTCCTAGCTCGGTGGCCCTCGCCCCTGCACGGAACACCGCCTCGGCGGCGCCCGTAATCACCACCTGTCCGCCCCCGTTGATATTGGCCGGGCTGACCACCTGTCCCTCCGCCGCCTCCTCGCACGCCCTCGTGACAGCATCGGCGTCAAGCCCGAGCACCGCCGCCATCGCGCCCGTACCCACCGGTACCGCCTCCTGCATGTACTGCCCGCGTCGACGTACGGCCCGAAGGGCGTCCCCGAACGTCATGGTTCCTGCAGCCACGTTGGCCGAGTACTCGCCGAGACTGTGTCCCGCCACGAACTGAGGAACGTGTCCTCTGCTCTCTAACAGGCGATAGGCGGCAATGCTCACAGCCAGAATGGCAGGCTGGGCATTCTCGGTAAGCCGCAGGCGTTCCTCCGGTCCCTCGAAGCAGAGCTGGCTGAGCGGCTCGCCAAGCGCGGCGTCAGCTTCCGCGAAGGTCTCTTGACACGCCGAAAACGCATCCGCCAAGGCTTTGCCCATGCCGACCTTCTGCGAGCCCTGTCCTGGGAACACGAAGGCCGTCATTGCCGGAGACTCGCGTGGGCCGAAGCGGCGATTTCCTGTTCAACCCGCCCGATAAAGCGATCGGTGGCGAACCGATACGCCAGCACCACCGCATTTCGCACGGCTTTGACGCTGGAACGTCCGTGGCCCACGACTGCAATACCAGCGACACCGAGCAGCGGAGCGCCCCCAACCTCCGAGTAGTCGACGCGCCCTCGAAAGTGGCGCATGGCGCGCTGCGTCAGCAGCGACCCCACACGCGTCGTCACTGTCCGTGACAGCTCTTCGTGAATCAGGCCGTCGACCATCTCCACCAGCCCCTCGCTCACCTTCAGCGCCACGTTCCCTGTGAATCCGTCACACACGATTACATCGGCGTCACCGCTGTAGACGGCTCGGGCTTCGATATTTCCGACAAAGGTGAGTGGCGACGCCTTCAGGAGTTGATGCGCCTCTCTTGTGAGCTCGTTCCCCTTCGTGGCCTCCTCGCCAATCGAAAGCAGACCAACCCTCGGATGCGCGACACCCAATGCCACTCGTGCATACACGGTTCCCATCGCCGCGAACTGCAGGAGATGCTGCGGCCGGCATTCGACGCAGGCGCCAACGTCGAGCAGAATAGCCGGGTGTCGCCGGGTTGGGATCGTGGCCGCCAGGGCGGGACGATCAACGCCGGGTAGCAAACCGAAGGCGCTGAACGACGCCATGACGGTTGCGCCCGTATGGCCGGCGCTGAAGAGCGCCGCGGCTTCGCCGCGTGCGACGGCTCGAGCGGCGACAACAATCGACGCCGTGGGCTTACGTCGGATCGTGGCGGCCGGTGCTTCGGTCATTTCCACGATCGCGTCGGCATCGACGAGCCGCACCCGAGTCCGGTCGATGTCACCCCGCCTCGCCAACTCCGCAGCCAACACGTTCTCGGGGCCCACCAGCAGGACGCCGAGGTCGAAATGTCGCGTTGCGGCGACAGCGCCATCGACGATATGGCCCGGCGCGTGGTCGCCGCCCATGGCGTCGACTGCGATCCAAATCATCGTGAGGGAAGAGCGACCCTATTCTTCGTCGACCGCTCGGGCTTGGCGGCCCCGGTAGTACCCACAGTTGGGACACACATGGTGCGGTAACTTGGACTCATGGCACTGGGGGCATTCGCTGAGGCCCACCGCCCGCAATGTGTCGTGCGTCCGACGCTTGGCCGTCCGGGTCTTGGAATGTCGTCGTTTAGGATTGGGCATCGTTGTGTCTCGTCTACTCGCAAACTCGTGGCACGGTCGCCAGCGTTCAGTGCTTTCGCTGATCGGTCATCTGCAGGGTGCGGAGTTCCGCCAATCGAGGATCGGTCCACTCTCGTTGACAGCGACAGTCGGCCCGATTGAGGTTGGCGCCGCACTGCGAGCACAGGCCCAGACACGACTCCTCGCACAGCGGCTTCATTGGCAGCGAGAGATAGACCTGTTCACGTACGACCAGCGCCAGGTCGATGGTGTCGTGTTCGTAAAAGGCGGTCGACAAGTCGTCTTCCTCGACCTCCCGGTCGCCTTCACCAGTGTTCAGCTCCCTGGGCTGGTACCGCAGATCGAACGACGCCTCCACGGGGTGGACAAAGGGCTCGGCACAGCGGCTGCATGGGAGCTCCACACTCCCGCGGACGTGGCCGACCAACCGAAACCTCTTCTGGTCCTTGAGAATGTCGAACGCCAAGCTGACGGGCGACGCAATCTGAAACTCGTCCCCATCCCCTTGTAGTTCGGCTGGCGAATAGGTCTCCTCGAAATGCTCTCCGGGGGCCCTGACCTTCGCAAGGTTCAAAGAAGGCATGGACGTCTCAATATACCACTTGAGACGATCGCCTGGGGCCGCTCGGCCTTCCCAGCCCATGCGCACCCCGCCATCGGCGCCTCGGCCAGTCAGTCGATCGCCCAGGGTTTTGGAATAAACAGCTGCTCGAATAGCCGCACGGCATAACGATCGGTCATCCCGGCGACGAAATCGCGAGCGGCAGCGTCGAGTCCCTCGGCCTCGACCGTTCGCCCGTCGAGGAACTCGTGTGGTCGTTCTCGTGCTTTTTCCCAAAGGCCCGACAGAATGGCGGACGCCTTCTCAAACTCGGCCGTCGCCGTCGGGTTCTCGTACACAGCGTCGAACAGAAACCCGCGCAGCCGCAAGACCGCGTCGAGGACGTCAGCGCTCATTCGAATCTCGGTCAGATGGCCCGCCAGCGACTCTCGCACCACGTCCTTGACCAGGGTTGCGATACGCGTCGACGTCGTCCCGCCGAGCGCCTCAACCAGGTCATCGGGGACATCATGAGACTTGATCAGCCCGGCCCGGATAGCATCGTCGATGTCGTGGTTGACATAGGCGATCAGGTCGGCGACACGGATGATCTGGCCCTCGATGGTGGATGCCCGGCGTTCAGCTGGCAAACCAACCGGCGCTCCGGACTTGCCCTTTGAGTGCTTGGCGATTCCGTCCCGCACTTCCCAGGACAGGTTCAGCCCCGCACCGTCGTTCTCCAGTCGATCCACGATGCGCAGGCTCTGCTCGTAGTGGTTGAACCCCCCAGGCATGAGCGTATCGAGAATGCGCTCTCCGGCATGGCCGAACGGTGTATGCCCGAGATCGTGGCCGAGCGCGATCGCCTCGGTGAGTTCCTCGTGTAAGCGCAGCACCTTGGCAATCGTGCGGGCGATCTGGGACACTTCCAGCGTGTGCGTCAGCCTCGTGCGGTAGTGATCGCCCGTCGGAGCGAAGAACACCTGCGTCTTGTGCTTGAGCCGTCGAAATGCCTTGCAGTGGATGATCCGATCGCGGTCGCGCTGAAACGACGGACGCACATCGTCCTCAGGTTCGGGCCGCTGTCGACCGCGCGAATCGGCGCTGCGCGCCGCCTGAGGCGCCAAGAGGTCGCGCTCACGCCTTTCGAGTTGTTCACGGAGATTCATGCTCGGATGTCGCGCAGGAAGCTCGTACCGTTCGCCAGAGGGCCGACCCCAAAGTTCTCCGCCAGCGTCTGTCCCACGTCGGCAAATGTGCGACGAATGCCGAGGTCGGTGCCAGCTTTTACCCTTGAGCCAGCCACGAGCAAGGGCACGTACTCGCGTGAATGGTCCGTACTTGGTGTCGTCGGATCGTTACCGTGGTCGGCGGTCACGACCAGAAGGTCGTCATCACGCAGCGACGTCAGCAGATCCACGAGGCACCGATCGAACCGCTCGAGATTCTGCGCGTAGCCCCGCACGTCGTTCCGATGCCCATACTGCGTGTCGAAATCCACAAGATTCACGAAAAGGAGCCCGTTGTTCACCTCTGCCATCTGCTCCCGCAACCTGTCCATCCCTTCGGTGTCACTGGCCGTGTGAAGTGCTCTCGACACGCCCCGACCCGCGAACAGATCCTGGATCTTACCTATCGCGACGACCGGCAGTGACGCGGCCAGTGCCTGATCCAGGAACGTTTCGCCCACTGGAGGAAGAACGAAGTCGCGCCTGTTGCCTGTGCGACGAAAACCGCCGGGAGCGCCCACGAACGGCCTGGCGATGACGCGACCCACGCCGAGATCACGGCAGACGAGCCCGAACGCGACGTCACAGGCGCTATAGAGCTCCTCCAATGGAACGATGTCTTCGTGAGCGGCGACCTGAAACACGCTGTCGGTGGATGTGTAGACAATGAACGCGCCGGTTCTGAGATGCTCGGCGCCAAGATCGTCAACGATTCGGGTACCTGAGGCTACCCGATTCCCGATCACACTTCGTCCGGTCTGCTGAGAAAACGCATCGATGACCGCGGCAGGAAACCCGTCAGGAAACACCGGAAACGGTACCTTCAGTACGACACCCATCATCTCCCAATGGCCGGTCACCGAGTCTTTGCCGGCCGAGGCTTCGGCCATTTTTCCCGTCGCACCGACCGGAGGGGACGACGGACCTGTGCCGAGCGTCGCAATCCGCCCGAGTCCAAGGGACCTGAGGGCAGGCAAGCGGAGCCGCACGCGGCGCGCGACGTGGCCGAGCGTGTCGCTGCCAGCATCGCCGTACGCTCCGGCGTCAGGCAACGAGCCAACGCCGACGCCGTCGAGTACGATGACGATCGCACGAGTGTATGGTGGCACGAAATCGCTGGCACCTCCGACCTCGCTCGGGTCCCAAGTACGGAGACGGCGTCACACCTTCCGGGTGGTGCAGTCCGTCTGACGGCGTCACGCCTCGCCCACGTGCTCCCGATATCCTCGGTCGTCGCGCCGTGTCAGCCTGCCACTACGATCTGGCATGTCGGACTCGGCACACGAATCGGATAGGGTCGAGTGTTCGTTGTCGATGGTTGGCGGTGCCCCGACAGTCGCAAGCTCTGAGCCATTCATCATCCTGACGGGAGCAGAGACACGTTCACGGCGGATGCAACATCGAGCAACGCCTCCTGCGCATTCGGTTCGTGCGATGGCGACTCAGACGTGTGTGCCATCAGCGGCCGACCTTCCTGAGTCGTTCCTCGAGCACCTGGTTCACGGAGGCGATTGTATCGGAGGCTTCGCCCGGACCGTCAAACCAAATGAGATTAGGCTCCTTGCGGAACCAGATCAACTGACGGCGTGCGTACCGCCGGTTCTCCTGCGCGATAAGGGCCTTGGTCTCCGCTTCGTCTCGCACCCCATGCAGGTACTCCAAAGCTTGCCGATAGACCAGGCCTCCGAACGGCCGCGCCGTTTCCGGTACACCTTGCCGTAACAGCCCGCGGATCTCATCCATGAGCCCGCGGTCGAACTGTTGGTCAACCCTCTCGGTGACCCGCCTTGAAATGTCGGACGCCGGGAGACGGAGGGCAATAGACAGCACCTCGATTCCCTTGAGCGGTGAGACGGTGTCTGCAAAGTGCTCGGTCAGCGGACGGCCTGTCAGCAGGAACACTTCGAGCGCACGGACCATGCGCTTGAGGTCACGAGGCTGGATTCTCTTCGCCGACTCGGGATCCACGCGGGCGAGCATCTTGTGGAGAAACGCTACGCTTCGCCGCCGCGCCACCATTTCGAGACGAGCACGTACCTTCTCGTCCCGGCCCGGCCCCGGAAACAGCCCTCGAACAAGCGCTCGATAGTAGAGTCCCGTTCCGCCGACGACAAACGGAAGATGGCCGCGGGCCAGAATGGTCCGGGCGGCCGCCGCCGCTTCCTGAGCGAACCGCGCCGCGGTGTATTCCTCGGTGGGCCCGACCACGTCGATCAAGTGGTGAGGAATGCCACGGCGCTGGTGGTCAGACAGCTTGTCAGTGCCGATATCGAAACCGCGATACACCCCGGTCGAATCGCAGTTCACGATCTCTCCTTGGTGTCGTTCGGCAAGAGCAAGGGCGAGCGCGCTCTTGCCCGTCGCCGTCGCTCCTAGAATGGCTACGACCAGCGCTCTAGCCACGGACCAGGACGAAGACGTAGGCGATGAACGCGAACAGCAAGATGACCAAGCCAACGTGCTGCGTGCGAGTCAGCCTACTGGGGCGGCTCATTGTAGAAGAACGTGACCGTGAAGAACGCCTTGTCAGCTGGATACTCGACCGGTAACGGCGCCGTGGGGTTCGACGACACCATCGCACCGAAGGCGGCGTTCGTGAACGCCTCAACCGTCGACGGGCTTGCGACGGCCAAGTCGGTGACCGCGCCGCTCTTGTGCACGTTAAAGGTCAGTACAACGCGTCCGCTCATGAACATCGCGGCCTGCGGGATCAACGGCTCCCAGTTCCCCTGAACCTGCGCGATGAAGCGGCGGATCCAGGGCCCGAACTCAACCCCCTTGGTGTCGAACTGAATCGTCGGTCCAAACTGCCCACCGCCACCTTGCGGATTGTTGAATCGCTCGCGCTCCACGTACTGTTGGAGATTACGGAGCGCATCGCCGAGCGATCCGCCAGCAGGCGGACGCGTCGAGCCAGCGCGAGGCTCCAGCTGAGGGGGCAGGCGCATTGCACTCTGCGACTCGGGGATTCGCAGCTCACTCTGCGACGGGGGTTCGGGCGGGCCCTCCAAATCAGCCAGTTCCGAGGGAGCCTCCGGTTCGAGAGGGTTGGGCTCTGGGCCATCTCCCTCTGACAGCTCCGGCTCCGTCGGTTCAACCCGCTCGGACGTGTCCCCCAGCGAGAACGGAAGCGGATTCTCGGGCTCGGGCGCCCGCTCGGGTGCGCGGGCCACACGGTCGACGTCGGACAACTCGGCTCGATCCGGCGGACTCGGTGCGATGATGTCCTCGGCTGGTGCAATAAACACGAAGCGCTCGGGTTCGTCGGCGGGTACCTCTTCGACCGCGACAGCCTCGAGGGCTGTGGTATCCAGTCCAAATGGAATCCACTCCGGCGCCGCGACCACGATGATCACCGCCACAAGATGGACGATGATCGAAAGCAGGACACCCTCGCGCCATGAGATGGCTCGGCCGACCGGCGAAATATCAGGACGATGATCCTCGAAATCGAAGTACATCAGGAGGTTAGAAGCAGTATAACAGGAGCCTCTTCCTCCCGTTTACTCTCGCGTGGCGGTGAACAAGTAGACGATTCCGAAGGTCAGCGGGGTCGCTCTGACCCCGGAAAAACCGCTGCACCTGAGCAACGCCGCGAACTCTTCAGGCGCCGAAAACGCACTGACTGACGCGGGCAAGTAACCGTACGCCGCCTGATGGCGCGAGACCAGACGCCCAATGCGTGGAAGCACGGAATTGAAATACCACAGGTAGGCCTGTCGGACACCCGGCGTCGACGGAATGGCGAATTCGAGAATCGCCAGGCGTCCCCCCGGAGCCAGGGCACGATACATCTCGGCGACCGCATCTTCTGCGCGCTGGACGTTTCGGATGCCGAAGCCGACCGTAATCGCGTCGACCGCCCGATCGGTCACAGGAATACGGCTGGCGTCGCCCCGAACAAGCGCCACCGAATTATGTAATCCGAGCCGCCTCACCTTGTCTCGCCCCACCCGAAGCATCCCACCGGCGAAGTCAACGCCCAGCACGCGTGCGGCTGGCACGGGCGCGAGCCGAGCGGCGATCGCCAAGTCGGCCGTTCCCGTGCACAGGTCGAGCAATCGCTCGCGACCAGTCAGCGACAGCGCTGCAATCGCACGCCGGCGCCAGCGCCGATCGATGCCCGCACTCAGAACGTGGTTGAGGACGTCGTACCTGGCCGCGATCGCGTCGAACATCGCCGCGATCTGCAGGGGCGACTTTGAGAGGTCCGGCACACGACGACCCTATGCGCCCACGCGGCCGCTCCAGGGCGGGTACAGGTCGTGCTCAAAACCCAGGGCCGCCAGAATCTTGCCGGCCATGAAATCCGAGAGGTCGTCGATCGTCTTGGGAAGTTGATAGAACCCGGGCATGGCCGGAAGAATGATCGCACCAGCTTCGGCACACAGCACCATGTTGCGCAACTGCGGCAGGCTCATCGGCGTCTCCCGCGCGACGATCACCAGTCGCCTGCGCTCCTTCAGCATCACGTCGGAGGCGCGCTCCGTGAGGTTACGGGACAGGCCGTGGGCCACTCCCGCCAGGGTCTTCATCGAACACGGGACGATGGCCATGCCGGCACAAGCGTGGCTGCCACTCGCAAGCGTCGCGCCCTGATCGCGATTGCTGTGAAGGGTGACGCTTCCGGACAAGACATCGCTTCCGTACTTGTTGGTCAAGTACGGAACGAGCCGCTCCACGGCGGCCTCTTCTCCGAGCTCGTCGCGCAAGAGGCGGCGACCGTAGTCCGACACGACAAGCTCAACGTGGAGTCCGCGTGCCAAGAGGCTGGCGACCGTGCGCACGGAATAAATGGCTCCGCTGGCCCCCGTGATCGCCACGGCAATGGAGGGACGTCTAGATTCAGAAGGCATAGATGGACACCGCCAGCACAACCAGGTACCAGATTCCCACGTACCCGTTCAGATCGAACGCGCGTTTCACTTGCGAGAGGTCGTCGACCCTCACGAGCGACTGTTCGTACGCAAGAAGCACTGCGACAACACTAACACCAGCGTAGTAAAAAGCGGGGAGCGGCGTGACCCAGGGCAGCGCCACCAGACAAGCTACCGCCACGCCGTGCATGACTCGCGAGATGACAAGCGACACGGGAATGCCAAACCGAACCGGAATCGATCGGAGGTTGTGCGTCCGGTCGAACACGACGTCCTGGCAGGCATACAGCACGTCGAAGCCTCCAACCCATGTACCGATCGCGAGCGCGAGCAGCCACGGCTCCCAGCCCTCACGTCCACCAACCGCGAGCCAACCACCCACCGGCGCCACGGCCATCGCCAGTCCCAGAAAAAGCTGTGTCCACGCGGTGTATCGCTTGGCCAGTGAGTACCAAAACACGATCGCCAGCGCGAGCGGTGACAAGGCGAGACACAACGGATTGAGGCGCCACGCGGAAAAGACGAACGCCGCGGAGGCAACAAACACAAGGCCGGCCGCTTCACGGCCAGCGACCACCCCGCGCGGAATTTCGCGGCCGCGCGTCCTCGGGTTGAGCGCATCGAACCGCGCATCCACCAGCCGGTTGAACCCCATCGCCGCGCTGCGAGCCGTCACCATTGCCATCAGTATCCAGACGACGGTTCCCCAGCCAACCGCGACGTCGCGGGCCGCCAGCAGCGCCCCCGCCAGCGCGAACGGCAGCGCAAAAATGGTGTGCGAGAAACGCACGAGGGACAGGTAAACGGCAGCGCGACTGCGTATGCTCTGCACTCCCGCGGACAGGAGCCCTTCGTATTCAGCCGGCGCTGCATCCCGGCTGGCTGCGTCGCTCATCCCCTGAACCTTCCCAAGAAGTCGCGGCATTCTGGCGATTCGCCTGCCGGGTCTGACACTGACCGTCCTCGCTGCCTAAGAAGGCTCGCACCCGGGACCGTCGACCCACCGGATCTGATCGGGATGTATGCCCGACACGAGATATTCTTCCACATCGGCGGTCCGATCTGGAATTTCCACCGCAATCAAGCGGGCGCGCTTGCCAGGAGTGATTGAACCCAGCTCGCTCCCGAAACCAAGTGCTGAGGCTCCCTGGCGGGTAGCGCTATCGAGCAGCGTGCGAGCGGGCACCGAAGGCGCCAGGGCTCGCATGCAGGCAAGCTCATCAAACACGCTCAGGCTGTCGGTGCTGGCGAGGCTGTCTGTTCCGACCGCGACCCGAACCCCTGACGCGTAGAACGCAGCCAGGGGAGGGGTACCGGCTCCCGTGTGAGCGTTGCTTCGAGGACACGTGACGAGCGTCGAGCCGCGTGCACGCAGGAGGGTAAGGTCCTCTGATCCGGCGTGCACGCCGTGCACCGCCAGAACGCGTCCGTCAAGCAGGCCTCCTCTATCGAGGTACTCCACGGGACCGACACCCGCCGGCTTCCACTCGTCATCCCAGGCCTGGACCTCCTCAAGAAAAGCCCGCCAAGGGCCACCAGCCGACTGGATGAACTCGGATTCTTCACGAGATTCCGCCAGATGGACGCTCCACGGCACATTGGGGTCCCGGTCTACCGCGCGGCGAATCGCCTGAAACAGCTCAGGCGCGACCGAATAGGGCGCGTGCGCGGCGAGGCCAGTCCTCACGGACGGAGTTGGAGTGAGCGCGTCGAGCTCCCGACAAGCGTCAGCTACCAGGTGGGCTGTATCGCGAGCGCGCAACCGAATGAGCTCGTAGAAGACGACGGCTGCAAGCGAACTGCGGGCCAGCGGGACGAACGTCGCAAGCGTGTTTGAGATATCGCCGACCAGCGCCGTCCCCGCGCACACCGCCTGGTCGATACCTCGCTGTAGGGCGTCAGTAATGTCGATTGCGTAAGGATCCGTTCGGGTCCGTCGCGCTCTTACAACCGCGCGAACCCAATCGACAAAGGTGCGAGCGGGCGGTATCTGGCCGTGGAGATAGGACAGCTCGAGGTGCGTGTGCGTGTTGACGAGCCCTGGCAGCACGGCCACATGGCCGAGATCACGCTCCTCGACCACATCGCTCGACCGGTATTCACCAATGGCGACGATACGCCCCGCGTCGAGGTCTACCCACCCGTCGCGGATGGGGCGACCATCAATCGGCAGAATCCAGGACGCGTGGACACGAATCAATGCGAGATCACGCGAAGCTGCTTGCCGGACAGGCTCCGTGCAGGATACTTTGCCAGTTCCTCAGGCACACTGGTGTCCCCATCGTGACGGGCGGTCGCAAGTTCCCGCATGCGGGGCACGGCTCTCTCGCGAAAGATCGGATCCCCCAAGATCTGGTAATGCATGTTCCGCCGCTTGGCGACGAAGCCAGCGTCCTCGATGTTTCTGACGATCTCGACCTCGTCCATACAGTAGCTCGCACCCGCCGCACGGACGACGTTCTCCTCGAGCATGACGCTTCCCATGTCATTGGCGCCAAAGGCAAGGCTCAACTGGCCGACCTTGCCTCCCTGGGTCACCCACGAGGACTGGAGGCTGTCGAAATTATCGAGAACGAGACGAGCGATCGCCAGCGTTCGAAGGTAATCGATCCCGGTCGCTTCGGTGCCCCCGAGCTCGGTATGGTACGGCTGGTAGCTCCACGCGATGAACGCGGTGAATCCGCCGGTCTCGTCCTGCAGTTCGCGGAGCCTGAAGAGGTGTTCGAGCCGTTCTTCGTCGGTTTCGACCGTGCCGTACATCATGGTGGCTGTTGTCCGCAGTCGGCGCTGATGCGCCTGGCGCATCACGTCGAGCCATTCGTCGGCGGTTGCCTTGCCGTAGCAATTCAGCAGGCGGCGCACACGGTCGACGAGAATCTCGGCGCCGCCGCCTGGCATGCTGTCCAGACCCGCCGTCACGAGGCGATCCAGCACCTCAGACACCGACAGCTGTGACAAGCGGGAAAGATGAATCACTTCAGGGGGTGACAGCGCGTGCAGATTGAAGGAGGGGTAGCGCTCTTTGACCGCGCGGAACAGATCCTCGTACCACATCAGCGGTAGATCGGGGTTGTGCCCACCCTGGAGCAGCACCTGAACGCCGCCTACAGCCATCGTCTCGTCGATCTTGCGAAACAGCTCGTCAAACCCGAGCACGTAGCCCTCCGGCGAGCCAACCGGACGATAGAATGCGCAGAATGCGCATCTCGCGACACAGACATTGGTGTAATTGACGTTGCGGTCGATGATGTACGACACGATGTCATCTGGGTGCTTGCGCGAACGCACGAGATCAGCCAGTTGGCCGAGCAGTGCCGTGGGCGCTCCTCGGTAGAGCGTCAGAGCCTCGTCGACACTGAGGCGTTCTCCCCCACGAATTCGGTCTGCGATGTGCTCGATCATCACGATTCAGTAGAATTCAAGGGTCGGCGATTTCACGGCCACCTCCCCCACCTCGAACGCGTACCGATAGAAGAGCTCGAGGGCCGCATGTTCCTGGGGGCCCATGGTGTACTTGATATTATCCCGCAGGTAGCGGGCGGCCAGTTGCTGACGCTCGACGGAGTCCTGGCAGTAGCGACGCGCGATTTCCTCGGAATTTGAAGTCCCTTCGTCTCGTGCGCGCCTGAGGAGATCGACGTCCCCAGGGGCCAGCGCGTCATCGCGACCCGCCCAGAAGGCCCAGAGAAACGGCAAGCCGGTCATGTCACCCCACTCCTGACCGAGATCGATGGTCTCGATGCCGCTGGGAAGCGAGGGATTGTCGCGTTCACCAGTGTGATCCTGCAGGAGCTCGGCCTGGGCAAACAGCGCGTTGTCGCCGATGAGGAGCGCCGCGTCCGAGCGGGCGAGCATGGATGAGAGATCAGGGCCCTGCGGCTCGAGAATCGGAGCGATTCGAAAGCGTCGCGCGCACAGGATGTTCGCGAGCGCGACCGAGGTTCTGGAGCTCGTGTCCATCGCGAGCGAGCGCACGTCGGCAAGTGGTTTGCGCGTAAATAACAAGACCGACGCAACGGGTCCGCGTGACGCAATCGCAAGATCTGGCACGATCCTGTACCGGTCGCCGCGTAAGTACTCGATTGACGGGATCAGCCCCACGTCGATTTGACGTCCGTGCAGTAGCTCGGCACAGCGAGAAGGGACGTCGAATCGCACGTCGAAATGCGGAATGTCCCCGAGTCCCCAGACGAGGGGACGCGCGTTCAGATAGCCGACGGCACCCAGACGGAGGTTCTTCATCGCGATAGGAGATCGAAGCGGCCGTTGCGTTCGATTGGCTCCAAACCGGCGGCTCTAATATGTCGCTGGATTTCCTCGACAGGAGCTCGGCGACGTCCCTGCGACGTGTCGTCGATCGCGGAGACGCCGTCCACATCGTCGGCACCCACGGTTAGGGCCACTTGCGCCAGCTTGGGGCCGTAGAGCGACCAGTCGACCTGAATTGAAGGAATGCTTTCAAGATAGAGGCGCGCCAGCGCGACCCGCTTGATGTCGTCGTAACCGGTCGTGGGCACGGCTGGATCTGGCCGCCGCGGCAGGGGCGCGAAGGCGCGAATCACGGCTACCTGCCGCTGCAAAGCGGCAATGCGCGCGAGCAGAGCCGGCCCGTCGACGGCTGGCGGTCGATGAATCGTCAGACGTGCCAGCGTGAGGCCGGCAATGTTCACTTCCTCGACCGACCGTCGTGGATCCCTGAGCAAATCGAACGGAGCCTCTGCGACGAGCTCAAGGCCGGCCGCCTCCAGCCGCTCCAGGAGCCCTCGGAGCGTCGTCTGCTCGCGTGCCGACAACTCCTCGAGGTCCGCCAGCGAGAACGCGGAAACCGGCGCCTGGCCCGCGGCCGCACACACCTCGTCGACTCGAGCCACTGCCGCTTCAACGGACAGGGGTATTCCGACGATTCGAAGCTCGCGGGCGCCGGCCGGCACGACGACCGGCGCACCGGGAGCCGCGTCAACATCGGCAACCCTGAGAAATGTGGTTGTCGCGCCGTGCAGGCCTCGTCGAACCTCGTCGGCGCGCATCCCGATGGTGAGGATGTCGTGGCCGACGGCAAGCGCCGACAGCTCATCTTCCGTGATGATCATGCCTGCGCCGATCATATCAGCGAGGGGCGCGCGCTGATCGGACGGACCGTGGACCTACCTCGCAAACGACACGACCGGGCCGAACAGCAGGCCCGTCACGACAACGATACCAACGGCAAGGGCCCATCCGAGAACACAGACGGCCACAGCACGCCCTGTACTGCGATAGTCGAGTGCCTGACGTACCGCGACGATCATCGCCAGCAGCATCCAAGTCCAGCTCACGAGCAGCACGGGAAGCGTGATCGCCTCCATGAGACCCATCACGCGCAGGAGCCCCGGCGTGGATGCAAACCCGATGGTTCTCAGCAGCTGGCCGACGTCGGCTCGTGTTTCAGAACCCGGCAGAAGACGAACTCCGACCTCGAAGGTGACAAGCGCCCAGCCCGCCCACAAGAGCAAGGACAGGATGCTCATGAAGATGACGTTGGCGACGGTGTTGTCACCATAGCCATGAGCACCGATCCCGGCGGCCAGGCTCGACATCAACACGACGAGCATGGCCTGGACCGTGGCGCTCTGGTCGGCCTCGACCTCCTCATAGGTACCAACGTCCAGCGCGGCGGCGCCAATCAGCCGACGCAAGAACGGTGTACGGACGGTGCTATTCGACACTGCCATCGATCACCTCTCGTATCCGAGTGCCCCAGAGGCAGCCATCCATCGCCGGGGCCGGACCAACCGGAGCAGCCGGCGTCGACACTCGTGAGGACGTTGGGACTCCTCGAGACACCGCTACGTCCCATCCAAGAGCTGGACGGCACGGGCGGCGGCTTCTTCTGTCGTCTTGACGCGTGCGGGCCACGACCGTGTGTAGCCCTCGGACGTCCACTTTCGTGTCGCGTCGATGCCCATCTTGCCACCGTACGCCGGCAAGTCAGACGCGTCATCAAGGTCGTCTACGGGCCCCTTCGTCATCTGCACGTCGCGCAGCGGATCCATGTGGGTCCCCACGATCCACGAGACCTCGCTCAGGTCATGCACGTTCACGTCCTTGTCGACAATGACGACCGTCTTGGAGAACATGAGCTGTCCCAAGCCCCAGACAGCGTTCATGATCTTTCGCGCGTGGCCCGGATAACGCTTCTCGATCGAGATGATAACAAGGTTGTGGAAAATGCCCTCTGCAGGAAAGTGCATGTCGACGATCTCCGGGTGTGTCTTCTGGATAAGGGGCAAGAAAATCTGTTCACTCGCCATCCCGAGATAGAAATCTTCCATTGGCGGGATGCCGACGACCGTCGTTAGATAGGTTGGCTTCTTGCGACGTGTCACGCAAGTCACGTGAAACACCGGATAGTCGTCTGGCTGTGAGTAAAAGCCCGTGTGATCGCCGAACGGGCCTTCACGGCGGCGCTCTCCTGGCTCGACATAGCCCTCCAGCACGATGTGGGAGCTAGCCGGCACCTCGAGATCCACCGTCACACACTTGACCAGCTCGATCCGACGCCGGGCGAGGAACCCACCGAGCAGGAGCTCGTCAAGGCCTTCTGGCATCGGGGCCGTTGCGCAATAGCTCAGGACCGGCTCAGGACCCAGAGCGACGGCAACGTCGAGACGCTTTCCCAAGCGCTCGGCCACCCGGTAATGCTGTGCGCCTCCCTTGTGCCGCTGCCAGTGCATGCCGGTCGTCCGGCCGTCGAACACCTGCATGCGATAGGTGCCGATGTTCCGCATGCCAGTGTTGGGGTCCTTCGTGAAGACAAGCGGCAGCGTGATGAACGGCCCGCCGTCCTCCGGCCAGCACTTGAGAATCGGTAGATCATCCAGGGTGCCGTTTTCCAGAACCACCTCGTGGCAAGGACCGTCTTTGATCGTCTTGGGCACCAGGTCGCGGAGGCGCGCGGCCACAGGGAGCATCTTCAGCGCGTCCAGTAGCCCAGCGGGAACTTGCGGCGCTATCAGCTCGCCAATCGAGGCGGCAAGCTCCTCCAAGGCCTGCACTCCCAACGCCAGACACATCCGTTCGAGAGAGCCGAAGACATTGCTTGCAACGGGAATCTCGAACCCGGTCGGCTTTTCGAACAACAGCGCAGGACCGCCGCCAGGCAACTTGGAGGCGCGATCGGTCACGGCGGCGATCTCGAGATCAGGGCTGACCGCCGTCTCGATCTGGGTCAGGAGCCGACGCTTACTGAGGTCGGCGAGGAAATCGTCGAGGTCTGAATGCATAGCCACGAAGACACGAAACACGCGGTGGTGCGAACTCGCAACAGAAGCACGACGACACCGAAGCGAGTGGCCGCGTATGGGATCCCGCCAGGCGCGGACACCGCAGGCGTGACGGGCTACACGAACGGCCGGGAAGACTCATGCCATGGCGTATTGTCACTGTGTTCGTGCCTCGGTGCCAAGTCTTTCCCGGCCTGACACGGTTGGACCCGGGCGATCGTATCGGAGACCGGACTTCTCACACCACACCCCGCGGTCGTGGCTGACTGCTCGGTGGCCGAATGGCCTCTGATATTCGTGCCACTTAGGCGGTCAGCTCTTTCACGTCTTCGTCGAGTTGTGGCGCGGCCCTGTCGAGGTTTCATGTCTCCTTTACGTCTGAATCGAGATCTTGTCCGCGACCCGCTGCGCGAGGCTCAACGCGCGGCGTCCCGCTTCTCCATCCACGAGCGGCTGGCGGTCGGAGGTGACGGCGTCCACGAAATCCTGCAGCTCCCGCTTCAACGGCTCCTCGCGGACAATCGGTACGTCCCCACCTTGGATGGACGGCAAGGGACCCGCGCCCCGAATGAGCCGGTACACCTCCAGCTTCTGTTCCGCGTAGTCGATGGACAGATACGACGCTGGCTGGAAGAACCGGATCTTCCTCACGCGATCACGGCTGATTCGGCTTGCGGTGACGTTCGCAATGCAGCCGTTCTCGAAGCGCAGCCTCGCATTTGCGATGTCCACTCGCGGGGTAATCACCGGTACGCCAACAGCTTCGATAGACTCGACCTCTGATGCTACCAGAGACAGCAGGACGTCGAGGTCGTGGATCATGAGGTCGAACACCACATCGACATCGAGGCCGCGGTCAGGAAAGGCACCAAGGCGGTGGACCTCGATGAACCCTGGCGCCTCGAGGATGGAACGGGCCGCTTCGAGCGCCGGATTGAAGCGCTCGGTGTGTCCGACGCCAAGCACCGCGCTCCCGCACGTCGCGGCGGCGATGATTTCGTCGGCTTCGATCAGGGTCCGGGCCAGCGGCTTCTCGACAAGAACGGGGATCCCGGCCTCTAGCAGCGGCACGGACACGTCACGATGCACCTCGGTGGGAACCGCGACCGTCACGGCATCGACGCGGCCAAGCAACTCTCGCGCGTCGAACAGCGGCTGCGTACCGTTCGCCGCTGCAATCTCCTTGGCGCGGGCCCGACCAATGTCAACGACGAACGCCAGCTCGACTCCAGGCATCGCAGCCAGAATCCTGGCATGGTGGCGTCCGAGGTGACCGACTCCAACGACCGCAATCCGTACTGTGCCGCGGCGGGTCATGAGCGCTGCGCACGTCCGACGATCGCGATACCGGCCTCGTTGGCGGCACGATTGATCGCGTCACCATCGATCATGAGGGTCTTTCCCGCGTCGACCGATAGAGCCGTCGCTCCGGCGCCCTTCATGGCGTCGATGGTCGATACCCCGACGACCGGCACGTCGAACCGCATATCCTGATTGGGTTTGGCGACCTTGACAACGCGAACGCCCATCCCGGCAAGTTGACCGGCCCGCGCGATCACGGCGTCGGTTCCCTCCATCGCCTCGATCGCCACGACGGCTGCCGACTTGACGGCGATCGTCTGGCCAACATCGAGCCCCGCGATGGCATCGGCGACCTGGTATCCAAATTCGAGGTCAGCTCGCTCTTCGTCGCTCGGGGCCCTCGACGTCAGTACACCTTCCCGTGCCAGGAGGGGGTTGAGGAAGGCTGTGGAATCGAGGAGTGTGATACCGTGATCATTCAGTACGTCGGCAACGCCCGAGATCAGGGCATCGGTGTTGCGCGCCTTCAGCTTCATCAGGACGCCGAGAAGCCTCATGTCCGGGAGGATGTCCGAGAAGAGCTTCGTGTGCTTCACCTGGCCGGCCATGACGGCCTCGGTGACACCCGCGCGCTGAAGGGTTTCAATGCACGTGCCGAGCTGACCGAGGGACAACCAGTGCAGTGCCGCGCGAGGAGCGCGTGCTGCCGCGGCCTCGAGATCAGGCAAGGCCTCTTCCTTGATGGCAATGACAGTGACCTCGTACCCGGCGCCGCGCGCCGCTTCCAGAACCAGGAGGGGGAACCGGCCGTTCCCGGCGATGAGGCCTAGTTTCATTCGTCCGCAAGAACCTCTTCGACCCGGCGTGTCGCTCGCCGAAGAATGACGCCGCGCTGCGACGAGCGTATGAAGGCCAGCAGATACTTCACTTCAGGACACGCCAGCGAGCGGTCGCTCGCAATCTTTTTGAGCGCGCTCGACGTGTTCAGCTTCGATTGAAGGAGATACCGGAACGATCGCTTGAGCTTCTCCACGACCTCCTGAGAGAACCCGCGCCGGACGAGCCCGACCGTGTTCAGCCCGTAGATGCGCGCACGGTTTCCAACGGTCCTTGCGTAAGGCAGGGCGTCCTTGGTGACCACCGAGTAGCCGCCGATGAAAGCGTAACGACCCACCCGACAGAACTGATGAACGCCAGACCCGGCGCTGATGTTCGCGAAGTCCTCGACCGTCACGTGCCCACCGAGGGTTGCCATGTTGCCAAAAATCGTGTCGTGACCCACACGACAATCGTGGGCGACGTGGACATACGCCATGAACACGTTGCGGTCGCCGATCGATGTCACCCCTCCGCCTCCCTGGGTGCCGCGGTGAATCGTCACAAATTCGCGGAAGATGTTGCCCTTCCCAATCACCAGTCGCGTATCTTCGCCACGGAACTTGAGGTCCTGCGGGATGAGGCCTATGGACGCGAACGGATGAATCACGGTGCCTTCGCCAATTTCGGTCGCCCCGTCTATGACCGAGGAGGCGCCGACACGGCAATTGGGGCCGATCTTGACCTGCGGTCCAACGGTTGCATGGGGTCCGATCACCGTTCCCGCACCGACGTAGGCGGAGGGATGCACCAGGGCCGCTGGATCGATCTGGGTACGATCGCGGACAACGCCGAGCAGTAGCTCGCACTCGGCAACCACGTGGTCCCCGAGGTACGCGACGGCCCGTGCCCACGCGAGAGTCGCGCGACGGCGGCCCAGCGAGACTTCCAGCCGCAGGCGATCTCCAGGCACGACCTGACGGCGAAATTTCGCGTTATTGACCCCTCGCAGGTACACGCGGGAATCGGGAGGCGCCGCGCCGCGCTGCAGCAACAACAGCCCCGCAACCTGAGCCAGCGATTCAAGCATGAGGACGCCTGGCATGAGCGGAGCGCCTGGAAAGTGCCCCTGAAAGTACTCCTCGCTCACGGTCACGTTCTTCACCGCGACAATGCGACGGCCGATCTCGTGCTCGATGATGGAGTCGACGAGCAGAGAGGGGTGCCGGCGGCAGACCCGGTCGAGGAGAACAGGAATATTGACCAAGCCAGGGACTACGGCTGTGGCGGTGCTGCAGCCGGAGCGGCTCCAGCGTCCAGCGCCTTGATGGCCTCCGCAGTCAAATCGAGTCCCTCAGCGGCCCAGATCAGCCCCGCGTCCGCCGCGCTGAACAAGAGGTGGAGCCCCTTCTCGGCGGACAACCGCTGGAGGATCGGGAAGAGGTTTCTCTCGAACTCGGCTTGCAGCTCCTGCTGAAGTTGACTCAGCTCTGACTGGGCGTCCTGTTGAAAGCGTTCCAGGTCGACGCCCTGACGTTCGATATCTCGCTCGAGCTGCAACCGGGCCTGCTCGCTCATCACACCGCCGCTCGTCTGGAGCTTCTGCTGCTGACCCTGAAACGCTTTCGTTCGTTCGGCGATCTGGTTCTGCTTCTCCGTGGTCAGCGCGGCAACCTTGGTCTGCGCCGCCCGTCCCTCGACCGACTCCGCCGCCACGATCTGCAGATTGACAAAGGCAACCTTGGCCCCCTGTGGGAAAGGTGCCGGCGGCGCGGGAGTACCGGCTACAGGTGGGGTCGCCGACTGCGCCGGGGCCTGTGCGAACGCGGGCGCGACAGAGAATAACAGGCCATACACCGCACCCACGACGAGACGTCTCATCACGCTGGAGTCCTTTCGTATCGAACCGAAGAAGCCTGATTATACCTAGAACGTCGTGCCCACCGCGAAACGAAACTGGAACGCTTTCTGCGGCCGGAAGTTATTATCCAGGACGCCACTCCGCTGGGGATTCTGTGCGAAGATGAGCCGAAATGGGACGTTGAGGACCGGCATGAAGAACCGGACCTCGGCTCCAGTCGACGTCTTGAAATCTCGAAGTGTGAAATTCTGCCCTGGTTCGACCGTCCCGTCCAGCTGACGCTGCGGCCCGGCCTGCACCTGGCCGGCGTCGTAGAAAAGAATGAGGCGCACGGGCCCGGCGATCGTGAAGATCTGTTCCACGTTGAAGAGCAGGCTCTTGTTCCCCCCGAGCACCAGCCCCGTACAATCGAATCCCGCGACCTCGCCCGGGCCACAATCGGTTGGGCCAACGGTCCGGATATCGAAGCCGCGAATACTGTACTCTCCGCCGAGGAAGAGCCGCTCGAAGATGGGCAGCTCTCGAGTGCTCCCGTACTGTCGAATGTACTCCCACTGCCCGCGTAGCCCTAACGACATCCGACCATTCTGACGCCAGTACGCCACGCTCTCGAGCATCGGCTTGATGAAGTTCGTATTGCCGCCGATTCCGGCAACGTCGATCTTGGCGGTCAGCCGCTTGCCGTTGGTCGGGAAGATGGGCTGATCGACGGTGTTGTGGATGATAGTGGGCGAGATTCGGCTGATTACTCGCTTCCCGGCACCTTCGACCACCGGCACGACAAACGGCAGTCCTGTAAAGGGATCGATCTGTGTCGTGTCGGTTGCGACCTGCCCCTCGCAGCTCGCTCCACCAAGGAAGAGCGACTCCCGGAAAAATGGGTTCCGCGCGAGCACCGCGGGATTGCAGAACTCGGCGTTGATTTCTGTGACCCGAGTCTGCTCGTAGCTGTAGTTGGCGTACATCCGGGTGAATCCTCTGCCGAGCGGAAACCCGAACGTAAGGCCGCCTCCGGTTGACTTCTGGGTGAACTGCCCGATGTACTGCAGCTCCTGCTTGTACAGGTTCAAGCCTCCAGTGATGTTCCGGTCAAACAGAAACGGCTCGGTGAAAGACAGCTGGTAGTTCTGGGACCGCGAGCCACTCTGGAGTGACACGGTCAGGCTTTCGCCTCGTCCGAGAAAGTTGGCGGTCTGGAACGAGAGCTGGCCGAAGAACCCTTCGAACTGCGACACACCGGCGCCAAACGTGATCTGGTTGCGATTCTGCTCCGAGAGCTGAAGCTGCAGATCCACCTTGTTGTCCGAACCCGGGCTCGCGACGACATTCACGTCACGGCCAGGCCCCTCGAGCGGTTGGAAGTACCCGAGCTGGTTGATGCGCCGGATGCTGAAATCCAGCGCCTCGGTGTTGAAGATGCCGTTCTCGTACAGCCGCATCTCACGGCGAATGACATTGTCGCGAGTCGTGGTGTTTCCGACGAACGTGATGCGGTTGACCAAGAACTGCTCGCCCTCCTGAATCCGCATCGTGACGTCCACGATGGGAGGGCCCGTTCGTTCTTCTTCCACCGCGGCCAGCGCCGCAGGCACCTCGGGCTCCGCCAGGTTGGGTGTGTTACGAGGACGGTTGTCCGGATAGCCGCTGAACTGCCAGTACCCGCCGGTCCCATACACTTTTTGCACAGCCTGGTAGCCGTCGCGGATCTTCTCCTGGCTATACCAGTCACCTTCCTCGATGTCGAACATCGGACGCAGGACGTCGGCACTGAGCACCGTATTGCCATCAAAGGTCAAATCCCCGACGAGATAGCGTTCGCCTTCGACAACCGGAATGCGTAGCCGAATCCAGCGGGTGTCACCGTCCGACGAATCGCGGACGACTTCAACGGCGGGGTCCCCTACCTGCGCGAAAATGTACCCTCGGTTCCGGTACCACTCGAGCACGCGCTCGGCGTCGGCTCCAAAGAGACCTTCCTTGTATGTTCCGCGGCCTCCAATGAACGAAAAGAACCAGGTCTCCTTGTTCTCCTTCATCTGGCCGCGAAGGTCGCCATCGCTCGCCGCGCGGTTCCCTTCGAACACGATCTCGTCGATCTTGACCTTCGGACCCGCGTCCATGTGGAACGTCAGGGTCACCAGCTTGGGACCGCCGGCCATCGGCGTGAGCTCGTGCGTCACGGTGGCGTACTGATGGCCCTTCGCCTTGAGCATCTCCCTCACGATGAGCTCGACCTGCTGGACGCGTGCCGTGTCGATGAACGTGTCGGCCCTGATCGTCGCGTTCATTTCGCCGAGTTGTGTGTAGATGTCGGCCGAGGACACCTTGTCGGTCCCGACGAAGTCGATAATCTTGATACGCTGCCGCTCCTCCATGTCGTACGTCACGATCTTACCGATGACGCCGTTGGAAAACGTGTGGTCTTGCACGTCAATCGCCAGGTTGTCGAGGAAGTTCATCCCCCAGAGCCTCTTGAAGTCTTCAAGCACCGTGCGCTCGGCTTCCTCGGTCCACAGAATCCAGCGACCCTGCGTCGGCGTACTCTGCTGAAGCTGGGTGTAATACAGGTAGGTCGACGGATCAACCAGTGCGACGTTGCCTTGGGCCTCGAAGCACAGCACCTTGAGCCAGACGATTGGCGCAGAGTTGGCGGGTGGTAGGCTACTGGGTTCGGCTACCTGCTGCCCACAAACGGTCGCACGCGTGCTTGGTGCGGATGGCTCCTGGGGAGGTTGCGCGACCAGGAGAGACGGCAGAGCGGCCAGAATAGCGGCTGCGATGACGAAGCGATGGACCATGACCAGCATCCTGCGTATACCAAGTCTTTCCGGCAGGCTCAGACTCAATTTTATTACCTTACTAGATCTTAGACGTCAGGATGAAGCCCCTAGCGTCTGTTTTGCGGCCTGAACCTCCGGATGGGTGAAGGATTGACGGTGGCGGACTTCCCCCCAACCGGACGGACTCGATGACGCAGAACGGCCCGCCGTGACGGATCAAGAGAAGACTCTTAAATGTTGCAGGGGAAAAAGTTATAGTACTTCACCGTCGGCAGCTGGCACGAGACCCGCCTGCGGCTGTAGACCGATCTCCTGCACCCCGTGGCTCACGCGAGCTTTCGCCCAGCCTCGAGTTCCCCAGCCGGACGATAGGCGAGCTGGCCGGCATCGAGGTACACCTCGATATCCCCGCCCACCAGATGACCACGGATCAGCTCCTCGGAGAGGGGATCCTCGACGTACCGTTGAATCGCCCGCCGAAGGGGACGAGCGCCGTACGACCGGTCTTTGCAGGTCACCTCGATAATCCAGTCGACCACTTCCGACAGGAGCGCGATCTTCAGCTTGCGATCCGTGAGGTTCTCATTCAGCTGCTCGACAAGAAGCGCCATGATCCGGCGGAGATCGTCGTCGGTCAGCGCCTCGAAGACGATGATCTCGTCGATGCGGTTGATGAATTCTGGATTGAACGTGCGCTTGACCTCTCCCAGCACCATGTCGGACACGCTCTTCTCGATCGTCATCAGATCGGCAGACTGGAAACCGAGCGAGCTCCTCTTCTGGATGAAGCGTGCTCCGATATTCGACGTCATGATGATGATCGTGTTCTTGAAATTGACACGATTACCCAGACCATCGGTCAGGTGGCCATCCTCGAACACCTGGAGCAAGATGTTGAAGATGTCCGGGTGCGCCTTCTCGACTTCATCCAGCAACACGACCGAATACGGGTTCCGCTTGACTTTCTCGGTGAGCTGCCCTCCCTCCTCATGGCCTACGTAGCCCGGGGGCGAGCCGATCAGCTTGGAGACCGAGTGCTTCTCCATGTACTCCGACATGTCGAATCGGATCAGCGCATGATCGCTCCCGAAGAGAAAATTCGCGAGGGCACGAGCCAGCTCGGTCTTGCCCACGCCGGTTGGCCCGAGAAACACGAAACTCCCGACCGGCCGATTCGGATTCTTGAGTCCCGCACGAGAGCGCCGAATGGCACGCGAGATCGCCGAGATCGCTTTTTCCTGGCTGACGACCCGCCGGTGAAGCTCCTGCTCCATGCGGAGCAGCTTGTCGCCCTCATCTTGGTTGATCGAGGTCATCGGCACGCCGGTCCATTTCGAGACGACCTCATCGATCTCCGCCTTACCGACCACGACCCGTCGGGCGTTCGACTTGACATCGAACTTCTCTCGGACGAACTGCAGGTTCTCCCGAGCGGTGACTTCCTGCTCCCGATAGAACTGGGCCTTCTCGAAGTCCTTCTGCGAGACAGCGGTCTCCATCTGTTCGACCGCGACGCGAATACTCTTGTTGATCTCGCCGAACTCGTCGCTGTAGCCAGCCTCACGCAGCTTCGCTCGAGCGCCCGCTTCGTCGACGAGGTCGATCGCCTTGTCAGGCAAGAACCGGTCGGTGATATAGCGATTCGACTGGTACACCGCCGCTTCCAGCGCCTCGCGCGTGTACTCGACGTGATGAAAAGTCTCGTAGCGATCCTTCACGCCCAACAGGACCTCGATCGTTTGGAGCTCGCCCGGCGGGTCTACCTTGATCGCCTGGAAGCGACGCTCGAGCGATCGATCCTTTTCGATGTACTTTCGATATTCGGCCGGAGTCGTGGCTCCGATGCACCGGATTTCGCCGCGTGAGAGGGCGGGTTTCAGAATATTGGCGGCATCCAGCGAGCCTTCAGCGGACCCCGCACCGACGAGGGTGTGCAGCTCGTCGATGAAGACGATGATGTTGGAGTTGTCAGTCAGCTCCTTCATGATTGCTTTGAGCCGTTCCTCGAACTGTCCCCGGTACTTGGTGCCGGCCACGATGAGCGAAATGTCGAGCGCCAGAAGCCGCTTGTCCGCAAGGAAATGCGGTACGTCGCCGCAGACGATCTTCTGCGCCAACCCTTCGACGATGGCCGTCTTGCCGACCCCTGGCTCGCCGATGAGCACCGCGTTGTTCTTCGTGCGCCGACACAGCACCTGCTGCACCCGCTCGAGCTCGTGCTCTCGCCCAACGAGCGGGTCGAGATGGTTCTTCATCGCCAACTCGGTCAGGTCGCGGCTGAACTCGGCCAGCAGCGGCGTCTCCTTCACCCGCGTCAACGTCGTTTTTTCATTGAGGAGCTGAACGATGTCCTCCCTGACGGCGTTCAGACGCATCCCCTTTTCCATCAGGAGGGAGGACGCCATCGCCCGCTCTTCTCGCAAGATGCCGAGAAGCAGGTGCTCTGTGCCGATGTAGTTGTGGAGAAGGCGATCGGCCTCTTCGGCCGCAAATTGCAAGACCCGCTTCGTCTCGGCGCTGAAAGGAATTTCGACAGAGGTCGAAACCTTCTCACGAAACACGGTCCGGCCCTCGATTTCCTTGCGAATGTTCTCAAGCGACAGGTGCGACCGGGCAAAGATCCGGCTCGTGAGCCCCTTCCCCTCGCGAATCAGGCCCAGAAGAAGATGCTCGGTCTCAATCGAGATGCTGCCGAGTTGGCTCGCCTCGTACCTAGCGAAAAACAGAACCCGGCGCGCTCGTTCGGTATAGCGTTCGAACATCCAAGTTACCTGAAGAAATGCCGTCGGTGTAGGCGCTGCACGTGTCGCTCACATTATACGGCATCGGACCGGCATGGGCCCGCGCCACCACACTCTTTTCATCGGCATAAGTGACTGGAAATATTAGGGTTCACGCCCAAGAGCCCGCTCATGGCTCTCGGGCCGGGCGACCCGGTCTCAGGAGCCCTCGTGCGCTGGTACCCCCAGGCGACCGTTTTCCAGCCGAAGTACCCGGTCGCAAGCCACGGCCAGCCGCGAATTGTGCGTCGCTATGACCGAGGTCAGGCCGTATGCCGCGTGCATCTCTCGGAGCAGCGCGTGAAGCGAATCGGCCGTAGCCTCGTCGAGGTCGCCGGTGGGCTCATCGGCCAGAAGAATCGCGGGCCGCATGACCAACGCCCTGGCGACGGCCACCCGCTGCTGCTCCCCGCCGGACAACATGCCGGGGCGATGGGTCAGGCGGTCGTCCAGTCCGACTCGCCCGAGCAGCTCCCGCGCGCGCGCGCGGGCTTCCTCGCGTGGCATCCGCGCAATTCGCGCCGGCATCTCCGCGTTCTCAAGCGCGCTGAACTCCGGCAACAGGTGGTGAAACTGAAACACGAACCCAACCTGTCGATTCCTGAAAGCGACGACTTCCTGGTCGGGCAGCGCAGTCAACCTCGTGTCGGCGATTACAACTGTCCCCGCGTCGACGCGATCGAGCCCCCCCAGCACGTGCAGAAGGGTGCTCTTGCCGACGCCAGACGCGCCCACGATAGCCACCATTTCACCGGCCTCCACCGTCAGATCAAGGTCGCGGAGGACCGTCAGGGCGGCGGTGCCGACCGTGTATCGCTTGACGATGCCGTGGGCCTCAAGGAACGCCATGCTTCGGAGGTCAGATGTGGGGGCCTCTTCGTACGTGCGCGGCTATTCGTACCGCAGCGCTTGCACCGGATCAAGACGGGCCGCCTGCCTCGCAGGATAGATCGTCGCTGCAAACGACACCAGCAGCGCGAGGACCACCACCAACGCAAGGTCACCCGGCTGCACGATGAACGGCACATGCGAAATCTGGTAGACGTCCATCGGCACGCGGATGAGCTGATACCGATCGGCAATCTCGGCCACGATCCAGCCGGCGCCGGCGCCGACCGAGGTGCCGACGAAGCCGATGATCGCCCCCTGCGTCATGAAGATCCAGGTCACGCTGCGGGCACTCGCCCCCATCGTCTTGAGTATCGCGATATCCCGGTGCTTCTCCATGACGAGAAGAATCAGCGACGCGATGATATTGAGCGCCGCGACCATCACGATCAGGCCGATGGTCAGCGCGATCGCGATCTTCTCGAGCCACAGTGCCGAGAAGAGCGAGCTATTCATGTCGGCCCAGTCCTGCGTGATGTAGTCGGGACCGAGGGACGCCATGATCTCATCGGCGATCCGCGGCGCCTCGTACATATCGTCCACCCGAAGCTGGATGAAGTCCACGCCGTCTTTATCCAACAATCGCCGCGCGACATCGAGCGATACAAAACCGTAGGTGGAGTCGAACTCGTACAACCCCAGCCCGAACGTCCCGGAGACGCGCAAGCGGCGCGCAGGCCGCGGCATCACCCCTGTAAACGGAGACGCCGTCACCTGCGTGGTCAACAGCCGGACTTCGTCGCCAACGCCCACCCCGAGCCGGTCCGCAAGCTCGACACCGAGAAGAATTCGTCCGACCCCATCGGACTCGTCCTGCGCCAGCGATTCGAGGCTGCCTTGACGCATGGCCGTTTCGAGATCGGTGACGTTCGGCTCGAGTTGCGGATCGATCCCCTTGAACGTGATGAAGTCCTGAGCGGCCCCTGACGAAATCAGCGCACGCCCAAGCACCCCGGGCGCTCCACCGATGACCCTTGGCACGTCCAGCAGCTTGGCGATCTCGACCTGGTAGTCGTCTACTCCGGCAAGGTTCCAGACGAAGATGTGCGGATTGGAGCCGAGTATTCGATCCCGAACCTCCTGCTGCATGCCAGTCATCAGGGCGAGGGCAATTACCAACGCCATCACACCAACCGTGACCCCGAGCGTCGAAATCAGGGAGATCACCGAGATGAACGCCTGCTTTCGCTTGGCGAGCAGGTACCGCAGGGCGATGTGGAGTTCGAAGGGAATCCTCATTCCCGCCTTCTCATCAGCGGAAAGAGTATGACGTCACGAATCGACGGACTGTTCGTGAGAAGCATCACGAGACGGTCGATACCGATTCCTTCACCGGCGGTTGGCGGCAATCCATATTCCAGGGCGCGGACGTAGTCTTCGTCCATCTGGTGAGCCTCGAGATTGCCGGTCGCGCGATCCGTGAGCTGCGCCTCGAAGCGGCCGCGCTGCTCCACGGGGTCGTTCAGCTCGCTGAAGGCATTTGCCACCTCGACCCCACCGATGTAGAGCTCGAAACGCTCCACGGTATCCGGGTCGCCAGGCTTCTGCTTCGACAGCGGCGAGACCTCGGTCGGCAGATCGTAGACGAACGTCGGCTGGATCAGTTGACCTTCGCACAGTGCTTCGAAGATCTCCGTTGTCACTTTCCCGGCCCCCAGGCCTGGCTTGAGATCCAGGCCAAGCTCCGCCGCCACCGCTGCTGCCGAATCGCGGCCTCGAAGCTCGCCTTCGGTCACGTCCCGACTGAGGCGGACGGACGCCTGCTCTCTCGTCGCGTCCCGCATCGACAGGCGCGCGTAGGGGCTGGCCAAAGAGATCGCGTGCTCCCCGAACGTGATTCGAGTCGTGCCAAGAGCCCGGTTCGCCACAGATTCCACAAGCTCTTCGGTCATCGCCATCAACACTTGATAGTCGGCGTACGCCTCGTAGAACTCCATCATCGTGAACTCAGGGTTGTGCTGGGTCGATATTCCCTCGTTCCGGAAACTGCGGTTGATCTCGAAGACCTTCTCGAGACCGCCGACCGTGAGCCGCTTAAGATAGAGCTCGGGGGCAATCCTGAGGTAGAGCTCCATATCGAGCGCGTTATGATGGGTCGCAAACGGCCGTGCCAGCGCGCCTCCTGCAATCGGGTGCATCATCGGCGTCTCGACCTCGAGATAGCCGCGCTCGATCATGAACTCCCGAATGGCGGAGATGACGCGACTACGGGTCTCGAAGACCTGTCGGGACTCCGGATTAACGGCCAGGTCCAGATAGCGCTGGCGATACCGGGTCTCGACATCGGTCAGGCCGTGCCACTTCTCAGGCAGGGGCATCAGGCACTTGGCCAGAAAATGGAGACGTGACGCCCAAATGGTGAGCTCGTTCGTCTTCGTTCTGAACAGACGACCTTCGACTCCGATCCAGTCGCCGAAATCCAGCAGCTTGAAGATCTTGAAGTCGAGGGACGGCAGCGAATCCTGCCGCACGTACACCTGAATCCTCGACTGCCCGTCTGAAATGGACAGAAAGTTCGCCTTGCCAAAGGACCGCACGGCCAAGATGCGACCGCTCGTGCGTGTCTCCGACCGCTCGTCTTCGAGCTCGTCATGCCCCTTCCCCCCATGAGCCCGCGCGAGCTCAGCCACGGTGTTGCGTCGGTCAAAGCGGCGAGGATAGGTCTCGACGCCGAGCTTCGAGAGTTCCTCGAGATTGGCCTTGCGCTGCTGGATCTGTTCGTCCTGAGAAGTCATGACTCCCGTGGCGTTTACCGCGTCACTGCTCCTCCGAGAGCTTCTTCCTGATACCGTCCAGCATGCCGTTGATGAATTTCACCGAATCCTCCGTACTGAATGTCCGGGCAAGCTCGAGGCATTCGTTGATCACGACCGCAGGAGGCGGCGGGGGCTGTTGAAGCAACTCGCAGGCTCCCATCCTGAGAATAAGCCGGTCGATGATCGCCATCCGCTCTGGTCGCCAACGCTCGGTCGTCTCCGCAATGAGCTGGTCGACCTCGAGTAACCGCCGAACCGTCTCGCGAGCCAGATTGGTCGCGAAGGCTCGAAGCTCCTCCGAGGGCGGCTCTCCCTCCGGCCATTGCTGGACGAACAAGGTCTCTGCCGCGAGCGCCACGTCGGAGTGTCCGACGTCCCACAGGTACAGGATCTGGAGGGCCGCCTCGCGCGCCCGATGCCTCACATCCTGCTTCAAAGGTGCCCATCGGCCGGCCGAGGCCCGGTCTCGCGCAGCTTCGTGACGATCTCGGCCATCTCAAGGGCGGCCGTGGCTGCCTCCCATCCCTTGTTCGACGGCCCTTCACCCGCTCGCGCGAGGGCTTCTTCGGCAGAGTTGGTGGTCAGTACACCAAAGGTCATCGGAACCCCGGTGCTGGCCGCGGCGGCGGTCAACCCCTGGGAGACAGCAGCGGCAATGTATTCGAAGTGGGACGTTTGGCCGCGAATCAGACATCCAAGGCAGACGACGGCATCGACCCCGCCCGCTTCGGCCGCGTGACTGGCGGCAGCGGGAATCTCGAATGCGCCGGGGACGCGCACCACGGTGACGGCGCCGTCGGGGACGCCGGCCGCTTCGAGCGCGGCAAGCGCGCCCTTCTGCAAACGGTCGGTGACAAAGTCGTGGTACTTGGACACGATAATCGTGATGCGAAATTGCTTCGCCGACTGGGTCGCTTCGATGATGTGTGTCACGACGTCCGTGCGTCTTGCGCCGCAGTCAGGATGACCTCGTGTACCGGGGCCTCCCATTGAAACTGGGATACCGCGCGTCTGAGCTCGAGGGTATGACTGTCGAGGGCGTCGAGGACTCTTGGCCGCTTGATCGTGACGAGCGCGAGTGCATCGTCGCGTTCGACATCGAAGGTGCCAAGGGTCATGTGCCGTTCAAAATTATACTCCAGGCGATTCGCCGATCGAGAGCCCGCGGGCTCGGACACCTCGCAAGACTAGAACGGAAGAAAGTACAGCAGCCAGCCGAGAGCGACGGCGGCGCCGACGAAGCCGGCAAACATCAGCGCGCCGAGCCTGAGCTGCTCGCGTGGTTCGTCTCTTCCGATGACCGCAAACACCAGCGACACGAAGAAGGCAAAGGCGACGAGCAGAACGAAGTGGCTCCGCATCACTTGCGCCCAAGCGCGATATCGTACACGTCGACGACCACGAGCAGATTCAACAGGCCGGCAACAATGACAAACGCGTTGCCGTACTCGTAGGTAACCGATCGCACATGGCCGGCCCCTGCTCCGACGGCACGAGCCACGAAGTACGGCAGGCCCACTCCCAGATCGGCGAGTGCCGCCAGGCCAACCAGCGGCTCCGCCATCGTGAACGGAAACAACCGACCGTCAAGGGCGAGCCCCATCGCGAACATCAACGGCAAGGCAAGAAGGAAGATCAGGCCCTTGGTGCGCCGGCCAAGCCACAGATGCCCCATCCCAGGGATGGCCCATGCGGTCGCACACAAGAGCACCAGACTCTCTGACTGACCTCGCTGATTCACTGTTGATCGCACGGCGGGTAGTGTATCTCAACCCCGCCGGAGTTCGTGGCCAGCGCCACGGTCTTGATCAGACGACCCCGCTCGAAAAGGCCGTGACGCGACCGAGACGTCACACACGCCGAGCAGCAGTGACGTGATGGAAAGGCCGAGCACGACGCCCGCAAGGGCCCGGATGCCGTTCGTCGGCGAGACGCCCGTCGACCATTCATATGCCAGCGTTGCGGCCGTCGGTATGGAACCGAGCACGACCACGCGCCTCGCGTCGAACCAGCTCGAGCCACGAAGCAAGCCGAGTAACGTTTCGGACCGGGCGAAGCGCTGACGCTGGGTCCACGCAATCGAGACGACCGCGGCACCCACGTACAGGCCGGCACATCGCGCGCAAACGGGGAACTGAGCGTCGAGCAGGACGAAAGACCGCTCCGCGGCTTGGTGGCAGATTATGCTGCCAAGCCCGTACACAGCGAACGCAAGCGTGTGCCAGGCGTCGTCCGACGGTCCCGCCGCCACATACGTCGCGACGGGCAATACCACGGCCCAAATCGCGGCCGAGCCGGCAATCGTACCCTGGATAGCAGTTGTGGGCGTCACGGCCCTCCCACAGACCAATTCAGCGTCGCGATCCTGACGTCATCGATGAACAGCCGCAACTGATAGGGGCCGTTCGCGAACACGCCGGCGCTGGGTGTCAGGTCGAACAGCGCGCTGGCACCCCCAAGGGTCGACAGCTTGGCAAATGTGGCGAGCGCATCGACAACCTCAACCGAACCCTGGCTGCTCAATAATTCGAAGCGGAATGTCGCACCGAAGAGCGGGAGGGCCTTGGTCCGCACATCGAGCATGAGCCTCGTCGTCCCTGGCGGAAAACGCCGTGGACGCTCAATACCGACTCCTGCCTGTTCCGGAGTGGCGTACACAAAGACGTCGACGAGCTCGACTTCCCGCGGGGGTGGGTCTCCAATCTCCAGCCGAGGACCATTGGCTCCCGGCAAACGTGCTTGCGCAGACCACGAGACCGACGCCGTCAGGCTGACGGCCATAGCCCCTGCGAGCAGCGTTTGATACGTTCGTTTCGTCACCGCCTGAACCTGAAAGCGCCTACGCACCAAGAATGGCGAGCGCTCCAAAGTGAGTTTCGTAGCGAGCCATGAACTCGTCTCGCGTGTACGCGTGACTCTGTCCACCCAGGTGCTCGAGTACGTAGGTGGCAGCCACACTCCCGACCTGCGCAGCCGCGGGCAGCGACAAGCCGAGGGTGAGTCCCTTCATGAGCCCGCCGCGAAACCCGTCACCGACACCGGTCGGATCGACGATTCGGATCGGCGGCACGGCGGCGACGTCCACCTGCCCGGCGGCGGTGATCACGGTCGAGCCCCCCTCGCCCTTGGTCACGATCAGCCCCTCGCTGTCCCGCAGAATGTCGCGTTCGCCGAGGCCAGTTTTCTGCTTGAGAAGCTCGAACTCGTAATCGTTGCAGACGACGATCGTGGCACCGACGACGCCCTCCTTGAGCTCGTCTCCGGACATGCGTGCACACTGCTGCCCCGGGTCGAAGATGTAGCGAACACCCAGAGCCCGGCACTCGTCGGCGTACTGAATCATCGCGCCAGGATCGTTGGGCGAGATGATCGCCAGACGAACGTCCCGGAGACCGCGGAACGAAAGCTGGCCAGCATCGGCCATGGCACCCGTATAGAACGAGGCGATCTGATTATTGTGCTCGTCGGTGGTGCAGAAGAACGACGCCGTGTACTTCCCCTCAATCTGTCGGGTGTGCTCGGTGTCGACCCCGGCTGCCTCGAGCCACTGGCGATACTCTCCGAAGTCCTCACCGGCCGTAGCCATCAAGAGCGGCCGTTCCCCGAGTAGAGCGAGCGTGTAGGAGATATTCGGCGCGCACCCTCCCCGCCGCTTGTCCATGGAGTCAACGAGGAAGCTGAGGCTGAGCCGTTGAATGTGCTCTGGCAGGATCAGCTCGTTGAACTTCCCCGAGAACGACATGAGATAGTCGAACGCAACCGACCCTGTTACAACGATGCTCATTTGATGTACTTTCCGATAATCGGGGCCAGATCCCGTTTGACCTCCTCGGGGATGTGCTCGGGACTGGTGATGATCGCCGTCGCCAGCGCGTCCTTGCAGGCACACGTTCTCTCGCCGTCGAGCTTCGACACCGCTTCGGCGATCGTCCTCTTTGCCGTGTCTGCATTCTGGAGCAGGTTCGCGACGATCAGGTCGACGGTCACCGAATCGTGATCGGGATGCCAGCAGTCGTAATCCGTGACCAAGGCAAGTGTCGAATAGCAGATCTCGGCCTCCCGCGCCAGCTTCGCTTCTTGCAGGTTGGTCATACCCACGACATCAAACCCCCAGGATCGGTATAACTTCGATTCTGCGAGCGTCGAAAATTGCGGCCCTTCCATGGTGACGTACGTTCCACCTCGGTGGACCGTCGCACCCGCGGCCTCGACACAATCAGCCGCCACTCTGGAAAGGTCTGAACAAAAAGGGTGTGAGAACGCGACGTGCGCAACGACACCGCGACCGAAGAACGTGCTGACGCGACCCTTGGTCCGGTCGAAAAACTGATCTGGCACGACGATATCGAGCGGTCGATAGTCGTGCTTGAGGCTGCCCACGGCGCTGGCCGACAGAATCCGCTCGACACCAAGAACTTTGAAGCCATAGATGTTCGCCCTGAAGTTCAGGTCACTCGGCAGAATCCGGTGGCCAACGCCATGACGCGCGAGAAACGCGACGCGGACGCCGCGAAGCGTGCCGACGAGATACGGCCCGGACGGATCACCGAAGGGGGTTACAATCGTGCGCTCTTCGCGCTCGGTCAGCTCGGCCATGTCGTACAGACCGCTGCCGCCGGCGATGCCAATCTTCACAGTCATAAGGGACGAAGCTTACTCAGAGTGATTCGTCGTGTCCATCGCGGGCTCCATGCGAGCCGACGGTGCCCAGGATTCGAGGCTTCCCGTTCTCGAGCTGGATGTAGCCCGCTGCCAGTCTCGGATCGTGCTCGAAAAACACCAGCGTGTGCCGATCAACAGCCTCCCGGATGAAGTTCTTCTTCGCCGTCAGTGTCTCCATCGGGAAGAGGTCGAACCCCATGATCCACGCGGGAGGCAGATGCGCCGTCGTCGGCATGAGGTCGGCCACGAACGCCGCTTGCTGGCCACCCGAATCGATAACGACGATCTGATGGTGATCGGTATGGCCCCCCGTTCTTCGCACGCGCACGCCAGGCATGATGGTCTGATCGTCGCTGACGAGCTCGAGCACGCCAGCCTCGGCGAGCGGTTGGAAGTTGTCGGGGAGATAACTGGCACGGTTGCGCTCGTGCGGATGGGTCGCGTCGTCCCATTCGCCACGTCTGACGACATAGCGCGCCCGCGGAAACCTCGGCCTGACACGACCCGCCGCGTCGCGGATGGTGAAACCGCCCGCATGGTCGAAGTGCAGGTGGGTCGCAAGTACCAGGTCGATGTCCTCGGGTCCCAGTCCGGCTTCCGCCAGGGCGTGATCGAGATTGCGCCCGCGCTCGACGCCGTAGATGTCGCAGAACTTCTCGTGCTCCTTGTCCCCAATCCCCGCGTCGACGAGCATGGTCCTCGCGCCACGGACCACCAGCGGCCTCATGGCCAGGGGAATGCGATGTCGCGCGTCAGGGGTGACCTGACTCGACCAGAGCGAGCGCGGTACCGTGCCGAACATCGAGCCTCCATCCAGACGGAAGAAGCCGTCGTAGAGAGACACGAGCTCGAGGTCGCCCAGCACGAACCGGCGAATCGTCTGATCCTCAACAGCCGGCCGCCGACCGCCGCTGGCCGATTGCTTGAGCTCTATCAGCACTCCGTGCGTGCTCGACGGGTGCACAAACGCCACCAGAGCCCCCTCGGCTCCAATTCGAGGGTGCTCATCGATCAGCTTCGCACCCCGTGCACTCACGCGGGCCATCGTCGCGCGAATGTCATCCACACTGAGGGTGATGTGATGCAATCCGGGGCCCCGCTTGTCGACGAACTTCGCGATCGGCGAATCGGGTCCGGTCGCTTCGAGCAGCTCGAGCGCGGCGCGCGCGTCCTCGGAGTCCGCGCCCGTCGAATCACCGAGCATCAGAAAGTGCGCCCGGACCCGCTGGATCGCTACCTCCTCAGACCCGGACACCTCGAGGCCGAGGGCGTCACGATAGAACCGCAGGGCGGCTTCGAGGTCCCCGACGGCGATGCCGATATGATCGAGAGAGACCTTCATGGAATTGGCAAGCCACTCATTCTGTCATCCGGTGCTCGGGACAGGGAATCGGAGCGTAAGGACACATGGCAATGTGAAATCAATCGCCGGCGCGGTCGAGCGCGCGCGCGAGGAGTTGGTCTGCCGCGGTGTAGGGGTCGAGCTCGCGATCCACGATGCGCCTGACGAGCGATCTGAGCTCGCCTTCCTGCAAGACGTCCCGGTGAAGCTTGTCCAGGAATCGACTCGTCACCAGCTCGCGTAGCTTGAACTCGCTGCGCGCCGTTCGCCGCGCGTCACTTGTGCCGGCGGCGTGAGCACGGAAGCGGTCGACGGTCTCGAGCAATTCGGCAACACCTTGCCCAGTCGTGGCGGTCGTCTTGATGATCGGTGGACGCCAGTCTCCTGAGTCATAGGCGTGCAGGGCTAGGCTGGCCTCGATGGCAGACACCAGCCCATCTGCCCCCTCACGATCCGACTTGTTCACGACGAAGATGTCTGCAATTTCCATGATTCCAGCCTTGAGGGTCTGGACGTCATCGCCGGTGCCGGGCACCAGAGTCACAATGGAGACATCGGCGGCGCGCACGATGTCGACCTCATCCTGACCGACGCCGACCGTCTCTATCAGGACCGCGTCCTTGCCGGCTGCATCGAGGACAAGCACCGCGTCGAGGGTGGCCCGCGCCAGCCCTCCAAGGTGCCCGCGGGTCGCCATGCTGCGGATGAAGACACCCGGATCAGCGGCGTGCGCCTGCATCCGGACGCGGTCACCGAGCACGGCTCCCCCCGTGAACGGACTCGTTGGATCGACCGCGATCACGCCGACGGTCGTGGCATCGTCCGGGCAATCCACCCCCCGGCGAGAAGCCGGCGCGGGCCGTTGGCGCAACGCGCCAGTGATCTTGTCGACGAGAGTGCTCTTGCCCGCGCCAGGCGGCCCGGTGACGCCAATCACATAGGCGTTTCCCGTCCGACCAAAGATATCTTGAATCAGGCTCACCGCAGTGGGACCCTCGTTCTCGATGAGCGAGATCGCCCGCGCGATGGCCCGCGGATCGCCAGTCAGCACACGCTGTGCCAGGGTCGTCGACGTCATGGCGATGGCACCGGCGCCGAGCCGCTCATCTCGAGAGCAGGCGGCGAGCGATCACCAGGCGCTGAATCTCGCTGGTCCCTTCGCCAATGGTTGTCAATTTCACATCCCGGAAGTACTTTTCAGCCGGGTAATCCTTCACGAATCCGTAACCCCCATGGATTTGGACGCAGTCGTCAGCCGCCTTCACGGCAATCTCACTCGCGTACAGCTTTGCCATCGACGACTCGAGCGTCGTGCGGACACCCCGGTCTCTCAAGTAGGCGGCGTGGTACGTCATCAAGCGCGCGGCCTCGATCCGCGTGGCGTTGTCCGCCAGTTTCCACCGAATCGCCTGGAACTGGCTGATCGACTTGCCGAACGCCCGGCGTTCACAGGCGTATCCGAGCGCCGCTTCGTACGCACCCTCGGCGAGCCCCACCGACAGTGCCGCGATGGCGATGCGTCCTCCGTCGAGCACCCGAAGCGCGTTGACGAACCCTTGCCCTTCGCGTCCGAGCAACTGACTCGACGGGATCCGGCAGTTCTCGAAGCGCAACTCGCACGTCTCGCTTGTGCGCATACCGAGCTTGTCATCTTTCTTGCCGGGCGTTAGTCCTGGCGTCCCCTTTTCGATGATGAAGGCCGAAACTCCTTTGCGGCCTAGGGCCGGGGCGGTGACGGCCATCGCGACGAGCACGTCGCCTGAACGACCGTGAGTGGTGAACGTCTTCGAGCCATTGATCACCCAGCACTTGCCGTCGAGCACCGCCGTAGTGTGCATGTCGCCGGCGTCGCTACCGGACGTGGACTCTGTCAGGGCCCACGCCCCGAGCCGTTCACCGCGAGCGAGCGGTACGAGAAACTGCTGCTTCTGCTCTTCCGATCCAAAAAGAAGAATGTGGGACGAACACAGCCCATTGTGTGCCGCCACCGACAGGGCCACACCAGGATCGACCCTTGCCAGCTCTTCGATGCAGATGCAGTAGTCGACCGCAGAGCAACCCGTGCCACCGTATCGCTCCGGCACCTGGATGCCTAGCAGGCCCAGTGAGGCAAGCGCAGGCATCAACTCGATGGGAAAGTGCTGTGCCTCATCCCAGCGACGAACGTGAGGCCGAATCTCGCTCCCGGCGAATTCGCTGACGCTCTTGCGGAGCAGTTCCTGCTCGTCAGTGAGCCGGAAGTCCATATTGCTCAGACTTTAGCACGCGCCCAGGGAGTTTAAGTGGAGAGACGAGTCGCTTGATCATCAGCTCGACAAGGCTCCGACCTCGGAAACATCGGAAGACCGCCCGACGTACTATTATGAAATGGGAGGCCTTATGAGTCTGCGGTCGGGAGTTTTGGCACTGACGCTTGTGGGAATGACGGTGGCTCCCGCCTGGGCGGATGCGACGGCCTTTGTCGGGGCCAACACGACACCTGAGAACCGACAAGCTCGCGGATTCGCCCTGGGTATCGAGCTTCTGGTTGTGGGCTTCGAGTTTGAGTACGGCAACACGACGGAGGACGAGACGCACCTGGCGCCGTCGCTGAAAACCGGAATGGGCAACGTCTTCGTGCAGATGCCGTTCGCGATTCTTGGAATCGTTCCCTACGCGACGGCGGGCGCGGGGATGTACCGGGAGTCGCTGGGCGCGGAATCGGATACCGGCTTCGGGCTGAACACCGGGGGCGGGATCAAAGTCAACATGGTCGGCCCAATCAGACTTCGCGTCGACTATCGGGTGTTCAAGCTGGGCAACGGTGCGCTGTACTCGCCAGCGCACCGCGTCTACGTCGGGGTGAATCTGCGTTTCTAGGAGCCGGCCGAGGTCGACTAGCGACCGAGGTCAGACACCAGTTGCAGATTGACGAAGTTTTGGCCTTGCGCGTACGCGTCCGCGTACTTCTTGAATAACTCGTTGACTTCGGCCGCGGGAAAAGCCTCCGCCAAGATGGTCGACACGGTGTAGTCGGCGCCCGGTACCGCGGGGTCGATGACGAAAACGTAGAGCGAGTTGCCGCCCGCCGCCGGGTCTGGCGACTTGAACACCTTCCAGCTCGCGGCCTGCTGCTTCCGCTGCGGGTCCTCGCTTTTCATCATCGCTTCCTTGAGCTTGGCGACGACCTCTTCAAAGTCCGCCGTTCGGTCGGGCTTGATGAAGTTCAGAACCATCCCGCCGTCACTGTTGAACAGCCGCTTGGCCGCGTCCTGCGCCTGCGCAGGTACTGCGAACATCAAGCCCACCAACAGAATCCCAACCGTCAATCCGGCCCGGCATGTCTGAACCGGCGTATTACCTCGAAACATCGCGGCCTCCTTCGCGAAAAAGGACTTCCAAAGGGTTGATAGTGTAACGTACTACCCCGCTAGACGAAAACTGCCATGATTTCGTGAGCAAGGAGCATGCCCCGCCTCGTCAGCCGCAAGCGACGATTCTCGCGACTGAGCATCCCCTCGCGAACGAACGGTTCCAAGTCTGCCTCATACCGGGCCCAGACGTCGACACCATATTGGGCCTCGATAACGATTTCGTTAATCCCCTCGGACAACCGAAGGCCAGTGAACAGCGCGTCGCCCAGGCGCTCGGAGGGCGAAGGCTGTCGAACGTCGACCTTGACCGACCCACCAGCCGTGACGCGCTCGACATAATCTTCGATGCCCGACACATTCTTCCACCTCCCGCCTGCTCGAGTCGAGTGTGCGCCGCAGCCAAACCCCAACCACTCGCCATCGGTCCAGTATTTCAGGTTGTGGCGCGATCGGCGCCCTGGTTGCGCAACGTTCGATATCTCGTACTGAACGAAGTTCGCGGCCTCCAGCCGTTCCATGGCCGCGGTGTACATCAGCGCCACGTCCTCGTCAGGGGCCTGCGACCACTGCTGGCGCATCATTTCCTCCCGCAGTGGGGCGTTCGGATAGACCTCGAGCATGTAGAGCGACACGTGATCCGGCTGAAGAGCGATGACGTGGTCGACCGTGCCGAGCCATTCGGACACAGCCTGGCCTGGTAACCACATCATCAGGTCGAGGCTGACATTGTCGAATCCCGCCGCCCGGGCTTCCGCATACGCCGCACGGGCTCGATCGGCGCGATGTAACCGCGAGAGCTTGAGCAGTTCCTCGTCTCGCAAGGATTGGACACCGATGCTCAGACGGTTGACCCCGACCGAACGAAAACGTTCAAGGCGTGCCTGGCTGACGGACTCGGGATTGACCTCTAGTGTCACCTCGAGTTCGCGGGTCAGATCAAACGCTTCGGAACAGGCTCGTATCACACGCCTCACATCGTCGGGATCGAGGAGCGACGGGGTGCCGCCTCCGAAATAGACGGTATCGGCGCTGCCTGACTCTCCGCTATAGGTGCCGATCTCACCGACGAGCGCGTCGACGTACCGCTCCTTGAGGCTGGCGTCGAAGAGACCTCGATTGAAGTTGCAGTAGTTGCAGATAGCCGTGCAGAACGGGACGTGCACGTACAGCCCAAGCATCTGGCCGGCCGAGCGCGGACTTGCGCGATATCCGGTAGGCGCGGCATTCCGGCAGGCTGTGTTGACCGCCGGTGGCACAGTCCCAAGATTTTCGCGAATCCGTGTCTTTGCGAGCGGATCACGCCGCACACGAACCGAAATCGGCCCCTTCACGAATAATGCGGGCTAGCTGCCGGCCCGCCCTCCCGGCCATTTCAGGTCGGCACGGTTATCTCGAACGCCAGGGTCACGGAGCTGGGCTCGTGCCTGCCGACCGGTCCGATTCGGCAGGGATTTCCTGCGGGTCTTCCAGAGGGTGACGAGATCGTCGACGCCCCCGTTGACGGGCAGTTCGCGGTAGTCGGCACCATCCATCGGTAAGAAATCGCACATCTCGTGCAGCCGAGACCGCATCCTGTGTCCGATCCGACCTAGGAGTGAATTCGGGTCGGTATCGTCAGGAATGTCCGGATAGTTTGACGTGAAGATCGTCAACCGCCGATCATTGTATCGAGTGTTGACGATCAGGTTCATCGTCTCTTCGACCCACTCTGACGTTTTTTCGGCGCCCAGGTCGTCGAGGACGAGGAGGTCTGCGGTCATCACCGGTCGCAGCACTTCGACTTCAGTGGTACGAATCGATCGATCGTACGTACTGCGAATGACGCGCAGCAGGTCACGGGTATCGCAGAACAGCCCGCGCGCGCCTGAGGTTTGAATGACCTGCTTCAGGACGGCCACGGCCAGGTGGGTCTTACCAACGCCCGGCTGGCCTTCCAGGAACAGACCGTGTGACACGACGGGAAACGCGTCGGCGACACGAAGGGCATGAGCCGCTGCGCGTTTGAGCGATTCATTGTAGGCGACAAAATTCGCGATCGAGCAATGCTGATAGCGCTTCGGGATCCCGGCATCGGACAGACGCTGTTTTCCGATGCTATCCCGCCAGCACTTGCAACGCTCGACACGTCGGACCCCGTCGACTTCTATGGGTTTCCACCCGGTATCGTCACACCACTCACATGCCATCGGCGTTCCTGCAGACGCATCTTACCGCACGGCACGCAGGTCGGTTTGGCAAATATGATGACGCGCCCTGGATCGTCCACTTCGTGAGGGGGTCACTTCGACGTCGGTTTGCTGTCGGCCCTTTCGAGAGGCGCGGCGTGCGCTGGCTTCGGCTGTGAAGCTCGAACGAGATCGGTCGGCGACGACTTGACCAGCGCCGTCGACAACCGCTGCTCCCAGTCGTCGATGCCGCGGGACAGCTCACGCTTGACGTACTCCATGAACTCGTTCACCTCCCCCTGCATCCGTTCGATCTTCTGGCGCATGTTCAGGATAATCTCGACGCCCGCCAGATTGACTCCCAGATCACGGGTCAGTGACAGAATGGTTTCCAGCTGTTCGAGGTCTTCTTCAGAGTACAGCCGGGTGTTTCCTTCCGTGCGCGATGGTTTGAGCAGTCCTTCCCGCTCGTACAAACGGAGGGTCTGAGCATGGATGTGGTACTTCTGCGCTACCGCGCTAATCATGTAATAGGCCTTACCGGGTTTCCTCATAGCAGCCCATCAACTTCGCCGCGCCGTCAGATCCGGGGATGGCTCCACACGCTCCTGCCCCCCTGTGTCCATCAATCCGTGCCGAACGTCTTCGCGGTTCAGGCGTCCGAACTCCCGCAGCAGTTCTTTCGAGCGCTCGTCGAGCACCTTGGGGAGCACGAGCCTCACCTCGACGATCAAGTCGCCGTGCCGGTCGCCCCGAGGCGACGGTACTCCTCGCTCGCGGAGGTAGAAGTGCTGTCCCGACTGTGTTCCAGGGGGTACCCGTAGCCGGGCTGCTCCCTGGACGGTGGGCACGTCGATTTTGGCTCCTAGCGCCGCCTCATGCAGGGCGATCGGCACGACAACGTGGAGATTGTCACCGTCCCGTCGGAACAGGGGGTGCTCCTCTACGTGCACCGTGATGTAGAGGTCGCCTGGCCCGCCGCCATTACGCCCTGCATGCCCCTTTTCCGGGACCCTGACCTGAGCGCCGTCTCTGACACCAGGAGGCACGGCCAGCGAGAGAGATTCTGTTCGGATCTCGGTCTGCTGGCCGACGCAGGCTGGACACCGGGTCGACAGCAACCGCCCGGTGCCGCGGCAATCGGTGCAGGCTTTCGAGAACACCATGTGCCCGCGCACGGACTTCACGACGCCCGCACCCTGGCAGCGGGTGCATCGCGTTTCTGGTGCCCGCAGGGAGCCCGCGCCCTGGCAGCGGCGGCACCTCGCCTGCCGGGTCAGCGTCACCTGGCGCCGGACTCCCTGAATCGAGTCCTCAAACGGGACCACCAGCGTCTGATGCAGGTCGGCGCCACGTTCCGGTTCCCGCGTCGCCTGCTGCGCCGCTCCTCTGTGCTGCAAGACGTCTGCAAAGAGGTCACCGAACGTCGATGACGCCGGGCCGCTGGCGCTGACGGAAAAATCGAACCCTTCGAAGGTCGGCGCCTCGTCCGCCGAGGTCTCCATCGCGCCCGAATCATAGCCGCGACGCCGTTCGGCGTCGCTCAGGGTCTCGTAGGCCTCGGCGATGTACCGGAACCGGGCCGCCGCGACCCGGTCGCCAGGATTGATGTCGGGATGATACCGTCGAGCCAGACGCCGATACGCGCGCTTGACCTCATCAAGCGACGCTTCCCGTTCGATCCCGAGCAGTACATAGAAATCCATGTTGTGAATCCGGAATCAGGATTTCAGAATTCGTATCACTTGCTCTCGTCGACGACCTCGGCGTCGATGACGTCGCCAGACGGCCCGGAAGCCTGTGATTGGCCCGTCGCGCCGGGCTCGGCGTTTGCGCCTGTCGGCCCTCCGCCCGTACCCGCCGGTCCGTCAGACGTGGCCTGGTACAGGCTCGCCGCGGCTTTGTGCTGCGCCTGCGTAAGATCTTCCATGCCTTTGGCAATCGCGGCGGCATCGTTCCCTTCGATGGCCTTCTTCAAAGACTCGATGGCGGACTCGATTGCCTGGCGATCGGCCCCTGGCAGCTTGTCGCCGCTCTCGGACACGAAACGCTCGGCGGCATACACGGCCTGATCGGCCCGATTGCGCGTCTCGATCTCCTCGCGGCGCTGCCTATCCTCGTCCGCGTGAGATTCGGCCTCCTTCATCATGCGATCGACTTCGTCTTTGGCGAGGCCGCTCGACGATGTAATCGTGATCTTCTGCTCCTTACCGGTCCCGAGATCCTTCGCCGAGACATTGACGATGCCGTTGGCGTCGATGTCGAATGTCACGTCGATTTGGGGCACGCCGCGAGGCGCCGCAGGAATGCCCACGAGGTGGAACTTGCCCAGTGTCCGATTGTCGCGCGCCATCGAGCGCTCCCCCTGAAGCACGTGCACCTCGACACTCGTCTGGCTGTCTGAGGCTGTCGAAAACGTCTCGCTTTTTCGGGTGGGGATTGTCGTGTTCCGCTGGATCAGCGTCGTCATCACGCCACCCATCGTCTCGATGCCGAGGGAGAGGGGTGTCACGTCGAGCAACAACAGGTCCTTGACGTCGCCCGCCAGCACGCCCGCTTGAATCGCCGCACCCACTGCCACGACTTCGTCGGGGTTGACACCTTTGTGCGGATCACGGCCAAATAGGTCCTTGACGATCTGCTGAACTCGCGGGATTCTTGTCGATCCGCCAACGAGCACGACCTCGTCGATCTTCGACGGATCGAGTCCGGCGTCGGCAAGCGCCTGTTTCGTGGGTCCGACGGTCCTTTGCAGAAGGTCGTCGACCAATTGCTCGAACCGGGCTCGAGACAGTTTCATCTGAAGGTGCTTCGGTCCGGTCTGGTCGGCGGTAACAAACGGCAGGTTGATGTCGGTCTCCATCACGGTGGAGAGCTCCATCTTCGCCTTTTCAGCGGCCTCCTTCAGGCGCTGCAACGCCATCCGGTCCTTCCCGAGATCGATCCCTTCGGTCTTCTTGAACTCGGCGATGATCCACTCGATGATTCGCTGGTCGAGATTGTCGCCGCCCAGGTGGGTGTCCCCGTTCGTGGCCTTGACTTCGACCACGCCTTCTCCGACTTCCAAGATGGAGATGTCGAACGTGCCCCCGCCGAAGTCATAGACGGCGATGGTCTCATCCTTCTTTTTGTCGAGCCCGTACGCCAGCGCGGCGGCGGTCGGCTCGTTCACAATGCGCATCACCTCGAGGCCGGCGATCTGACCCGCGTCCTTGGTCGACTGTCGCTGCGCGTCGTTGAAGTACGCGGGGACGGTGATGACGGCCTGGGCCACCGGCTGCCCGAGATACTCCTCGGCGGCCTGCTTGAGCTTCTGTAAAATCATCGCGGAAATTTCGGGCGGGGGGTACTGCTTGCCGTTGGCCTCGACCCGGGCGTCGCCGTTGCTGGCCCGCACCACTCTGAAAGGCACCATCTTCATCTCTTCGTTCACTTCGTCATACCTGCGACCCGTGAACCGCTTGATTGAGAAGACGGTGTTCTCCGGATTCGTCACCGCTTGGCGTTTCGCCACCTGGCCCACCAACCGCTCGCCCGTCTTCGCAAACGCGACCACAGACGGGGTCAGACGCGCACCCTCTGGGTTGGCGATCACTATGGGCTCGCCACCCTCCATCACCGCCACGACAGAGTTGGTCGTACCTAGATCGATTCCAATGATTTTTCCCATCAGTAGTGTCCTCGGATGTCCTCAGCTCTTTAGAATGACTGCCCACTTATTATAAAATCTGAGTCTCTTCTAGTCAAGCCTATCGGTTCATTACGCGTGCCGAGACGGTTATCAGAACTCACCGTCTCATATTCGGCGATGAATTCAGTTATAATGATTGGGCCAGTTAGCCCTGCCCAATTCCGAGGCCGGATATGGGTACTCCGCGGGTCGCCCCAATACTCCAAACTGCCATCCTCACGTCGGCGTTGACCTTGCTCAGCGCGCCAGTCCCGGCACAGGGGCAGGACTCGTTTGCGGCGCCGGCACACATCGATTTCGTGGATGGACATGCGTCGCTCGAGCGCGAGGGGCAGCTCGAGCCGGTAGACGCTGGCATGCTGTTCATCACAGGCGATCGACTTCGCACGACCACCGGGCGCGTAGAAGTCATCTTTCCGGACGGGTCGGTCCTGGATGTCGACGAGTACTCATCTGTCGATCTCCAAGACAGCGCGCTGCTCAGGCTGACCGGCGGACGACTGTTACTCACCGTCGCCGGCGCCGACGATCCTGCTAGGGCCGCGCTCTACCAGATCGACACGCCGGTGGCCTCCGCGACCACTGACGGCCCTGGCGAGTACAGGGTCGCGGTACTGTCGAATCCGACCGGACTCGTGACAGAGCTCGCCGTCACGCGTGGGCTTGCGTCTCTCAGCACCGAGGGTGGCACGACACCGGTTCGGGCCGGCCAGCGAAGCCTCGCGCGAGAGTTCGAATCCCCCAGCTATCCACAGGCCTTCAACTCGGCGAGGTTCGATGCTTTCGACGAATGGGCGGCGGCGCAGCGCGACGTGCGACTTGGCACCGTAGACTCCAACCAGTACCTGCCGTCGGAGCTGCAGATGTACGGCGGGGTGCTCGATCGGTCGGGGTCCTGGAGCTACAACTCCTCCTACGGGTACGTCTGGTATCCGTCGGTTGGTGCGACGTGGCGCCCCTATTACAGCGGGTACTGGAACGCGATTCGACCATACGGGTGGACGTGGATCGGCGCCGATCCTTGGGCCTGGCCAACCCACCACTACGGCCGCTGGGGCTATGGGGGGGCTCGCTGGTACTGGATTCCGCACAACCGATGGAGCCCGGCCTGGGTCTCCTGGGGCGTGTCTGCTGACTATGTGGGCTGGAGTCCGCTCGGCTTCAACAACCGGCCGTTGTTCAACCTGTCTGTGTCAATTGGCAATCGCTGGGATGGGTGGGTCGTCGTACCGAACGGCTACTTCAACGGGCGCCGTACCCACGTCCGTCACCATGCGGTCGCACCCTACAGTCTGAGAGCGGAGACCTTCGTCACACAAGCGGTCGCCCCTGTGGCACCCCGGTATGCAGTACCGCGGCAACGCGGCGGCGGCGCCACGGCGTCAGTGGGGGGCGCCCGTCCTCGCGGGGATCGGGGACAGAGAGCCGAGCCACGCACGCAGGCCAGCCAGTCGCCTGAGCTCGGCGCGAGCGGACGCGGGGAATCCGGTCGAGCGGTACGTCGGGCAGCTGCACAGTCGTCAGCAACGACGGGCCGACAGCCTCTGACCCGCACTCCCGTTGCGGCAGCGCGCTCGACGGGCACCGCTCGGGAGTCCGCAGCGGGAACCGCAGGCACCGCAGGGCAGCGAAGCTCGAGGTCGGCCGTTAGGCCAGGCTCTGGTGTAACCGGTGCATCTGCGGCCAGGAGCGTTCGGCGTGCAGAGCCCGCGGCTCGCCGACAACCTACGACTCGCGCACGACAGCCAATCGCGCGGAGCCCCCAGGCATCCACCGCCGGGAGACCGCCGCGCGCGGCGGTCGCGCGACGACCACAGGTGTCGAGCGCCGGACGATCATCAACACCTGGCCCCACAACCAACTCGACCGACCCGCCGCGCGGGGCCATCGAACGGAACTCGAGGGGGTCGGCAAGGCCGGACACGCCGCGTAACGGCAGCGGTGTTCGATCGGAAGCGGGCCGCGCGCGATCGGCGGGACCAGCGACGGTGGCGCGCCAGCCAGCAGGAAGTACTCGGGGACGAACGGGGAGCGCCAATCAGCCGCGTCAGGCGTCGACACCGTCGGCCGCATCGGGCCCAACCACGGCTCCGCGGTTGGGGGTTGGAAGGACAGGCCGATCCGGGAGCCATCCACCTGCGCCTCAGCAAGCCAGTCCTCGTGCACGCGCCAGGTCTCCCCAAGGCCAGGCATCTTCCGGAGGGCGGGCGTCGGCGCCTGCGCGTGCGGTCTCTCGAAACCGAGGAGACTCCTCTGGCGCCGGAGCTCCCGCCAGAAGTCGGGCCCAGGCATCAACTGGGTCGAGGCCGGCTCGGGCTCCCGCCGCCCGACGGGGCCGTTAGCTCACCGGACCTGGTTCCTTGGTACACTAGTGTGCCGTGTGCAACACTCGGGGACGCGTGATCCGGCGCCCGGCTGACAACGTACGACGTGCGAGCATATCGGGAATGATCGGGAATATGCGAGCGAGGAGTCACGCCGTCAGACGGGATGCTCCGGCTGGAACATGTCAAGGTCCTTCGTACGCGGGGCACTAGACTCATTGACCCACCGTCGACAGTGCGGACTCGTATGGCTCAGCTGACAAGCGTCGCTCGAAGCGCCGGAATCGTCGCGCTCTTCATAGGGGCGGCAGCAGCCGGCATCTTGAGCGGCGTGCTCTTCGCGTACGCAGACGACCTGCCGCAGATATCGGCGCTCGATGACTACGCCCCCAGCACGATCACGCGCGTCTACGCGGTCGGCGGAGAGTTGATTGGCGAATTCGCCACCGAGCGGCGGCTTGTAATCGGGCACGACGAAATTGCGACGCACCTCAGGCAAGCCATCATCTCAGCCGAGGATGGCGATTTCGACCAGCACTTTGGTTTGAGCGTCTCGAGGCTCACGGTCACGGTGGTGCGCGACATCTTCGACGTCCTTCGAGACAGACTGTCGGGACGCCAATCGCGGCCGGCCGGGGCTAGCACGATCACGCAACAGCTGGCACGCAACCTCTTCCCGGAGGATGTCGGCTTCAGCGTCACGGTCGAGCGAAAGATTCGAGAAGCACTGGTGGCGCTCCAGATAGAAAAGCGTTATACGAAGCGAGAGATCTTCACCTTCTACGCCAACCACATCTTCTTAGGCCACGGCACGTACGGGGTCGAGGCGGCGGCGCGGCTCTATTTCGACAAGTCAGCCAGCGACGTGTCGCTGGAAGAGGCCGCACTGCTGGCCGGCATTATTCAGGCCCCGGGGCGCCAAAGTCCGTTTGTCAACATAGATGCGGCCAAGAGTCGCCGGGATTACGCGTTGCAGCGGATGTTGGACGAAGGCTACGTCACAGAAGACGAGGCCACTGCGGCTATCACTCGGCCCATCGTCGTCTACGATCTGCGGCAGCAACGTTCGGCCGCACCCTATTTCGTCGAAGAGATACGGAAACACCTCGAGCAGGAGTACGGAGCCAAGGCGCTCTACGAGAGCGGCCTCTCCGTCATGACGCCCCTCGACATCACGCTGCAGGAGTCGGCGAACCGGGCAGTCGATGCCGGACTGCGTCGACTGGATAAACGCCGTGGCTATCGCGCTCCGACCGAGAACATACTCGCCGATGGCAAGACACTCGCCGACTACAACCACGAGCGGTGGAGCCGGCCCATCACGGCCGGGGCAATCGTGCCGGCCGTTGTCGAAACTCTCGACAGCCCCGCGCCCCCTGCTGGCGCAATCGTGCGTCTGGGCCGTTACCGCGCCAGCCTGGCGCCATCGGGGTTTTCATGGACGCGGCGCTCGAACGCGAATCAACTCTTCAAACCTGGCGATCTGATCGACGTCGCCGTCACGAGCGTCGACGACGAAACCGGCACCGCGGAGGTTCTGCTGGACCAGACGCCCCTCGTCGAAGGGGCCCTCATTGCCATTGAGAACCGCACCGGCCACATCAAGGCCATGGTCGGTGGCTGGAGCTTCAATCGGAGCAGATTCAATCGTGCGGTCCAGGCGTTTCGTCAGATGGGATCGACCTTCAAACCGGTTGTCTTCACGACGGCGATCGACCGCGGCTTCACGCCAGCATCGACGATCATCGACGAGCCTGTCGTGTACCCCTTGCTCAACGACGAAGAGTATGCCCCGCAGAACTACGACCATCAGTTCGAGGGAGAAATCACCCTTCGACGTGCCATCGAGCAATCGAGGAACATCCCCGCTATTCGGCTCATGGAAACGGTTGGACCCGAGAGCGTGCTCGGTTACGCGAAGCGCTTTGGTTTCTCACAGAGCTTTCCGCCGTACCTGCCGATCGCGCTCGGCGCCGGCGACGCCACTCTACAGGAGCTCACCAGCGCGTACTCGGTCTTCCCCAATCAGGGCGTCAGGATGAAGCCCATCAGCCTGCTTCGCGTCACCGATCGCGATGGCAATCTCCTCGAAGAGAACCGACCTGAAGCGTTCGACGTCGTTCGAGCGGATACGGCGTTCGTCATGACGAGTTTGCTTCGGGGAGTCGTCCAGCGAGGAACCGGCGTGCGGGCCAGCAGCCTCGATTGGCCGCTCGGGGGTAAGACGGGAACGGTCGACGACAACACCGATGCCTGGTTCGTGGGATTCGACCCGAACATCACGGTCGGCGTCTGGACCGGGTTGGACGAAAAGAAGCCGCTCGGGCCATCGGAAACGGGAGCCGCCGCCGCGCTGCCGATCTGGATGGATTTCGTGCGGGATTACATCGAGGCCTATGGTGACCGGGAACACCCGCCGGAGTTCAGTGTCCCAGGGAACATCGTTTTCTTGGACATAGATCGCGAGACGGGAACCCTGGTGACGCCAGAAACGCAACAGCGAATTACGGAAACGTTCATCGCCGGCACGCAACCGGGCGAACTGTTTGGTGACCCCTAGTACCTACTCTCACACATCCCATCGAGCGCTGGCGCGGGACCGGAAGGCCTGAATATTGACGCCAAGCAGCGCAGCCGTACCGAGGTACGACAGCCCGAAGACTCCAAGTACAACCACTGCTGCGACCACGGGCGACGAGCTGATATCGGCTGCCCGGACTCCCCAACTCAGCGCCGCGGCAACGACCGCCGCGAGGCACAGACGAATCGCGTAGACCGGCTTCACGCCGGTCCGGCCGATACTCGCGTTCAGTCTCTTCCGCAGCATAGACATTTCGACCCACGCCGCGCAGCCGCTCGCGACCGTGATACCAGCCGCTCCCCACAATCGAGTCAGACCAAGCATCGGCGGCACCCAGAACGCCAATGGCACCGCGAGCGCGGTCGCGACCGTTACCCGTACGACTGCATACCGAAGGGGTGTCTTCGTATCGCGGAGCGCGTAGAAGCTGGCAGCGTACAGGCGTCCCATGGTGGACGCTGGTAATCCGATCGCCGAGCCAGCCAGAATGGCCCACACGTAGAGAGCGTCGGCACTGGAAAAGCGACCGGTCTGGAGAATCGCGGCGGCAATGACGTCTCCAAGCGCCAGGAATCCCACCGCGGAAGGGATGACAAGGAAGGCAATCCGCTGAAGCCCGGCATCGAGTCGACTCCGCAGCGCCTCACGGCTGGATTCGTCCAGAGCGGCTTCACTCGACATCGCCGGTAACTCGGCGGCCGCAATGGACATTCCGAAGAGACTGACCGGCAACGTATAGATCAGCTGTGCATTAACCAGCCCTGTCATCGCTCCAGTCGGCAGCAAACTCGCAAGCAAGGCATCAACGAACGCACTAACCTGGACCACACCGCGACTGACGGCTGCGGGAATGAAGTTCGTGCCAACCGCCCGCACGTGCTCGCCCACGAACCCGAGCCCGATCCTGATTTCTGGAGCGACACGCAGGACCACTGGCAGCTGCACGACAAACTGGAGCGCGCTCCCCGCCACCGAACCCCATGCCAGCAACACCGCCAGGCGCGGCAGATCCTGGGCGCCGAACACGACCAGCGTAGTGATCATCGCGGCGTTCCAGACGACCGGCGCCGCGTACGACAGGAAGAATCGGCCGTGGGTATTCAGGATACCCAGGCACCAAGCCGACAGGACCAGTAGCCCGGCTCCGGGGAAGAGCACCCGGACGATCGCAACCGTGAGGTCGCGCTTCGCCCCAGTGAATCCAGGGGCGATGACCGCCGTTAGCAGGGGTGCAGCCGTCATGCCCGCCAGCACCAATACCGCCACGACCAACGCCAGGAGCGAGCCTACGGCACCGGCTACCCGGTCGGCGGTCCGTTGATCCCCGCGGGCGACGAGAACGGCGTAGACGGGGATGAACGACGCAGACAGGGCACCTTCGCCGAAGAGGTTCTGTAAGAGGTTGGGGATTCGGAACGCGGCATTGAAGGCATCCGCCGCATCGGTGCGCAAGCCAAAATAATGAGCAAATACCCGCAGTCGCACCAAGCCGGCCAGTCGGCTCACGAGAATGCCGGCGGCGACGAAGAATGCCCTATTCACTCAAGTTCTTCGTCGGGCGCACCGAGCGTGCCATTGGCCTTCTTTCCCAGATAGCTCTTGATGAACACATCGATATCGCCATCCAAGATCCGGGTAACGTCGCCAACCTGCTCCTTGGTTCGGTGATCTTTGACCAGCTGATACGGGTGCAGGACGTAGCTGCGAATCTGATTGCCAAAGGCGATGTCCTTCTTGACGCCGCTAATCTGCTGGAGCCTCGCCTGCTGCTCTTTCACGCGCCGATCGTACAAGCGCGCCTTGAGCACTTTCATGGCTGAGTCGCGGTTGCGATGCTGGGACCGCTCGTTCTGGCAGGACACGACGATTCCGGTGGGCAGGTGCGTGATTCGAACGGCGGAGTCCGTCACGTTGACGTGCTGCCCGCCGGCGCCACTTGACCGGTAGGTGTCGATGCGGAGCTCCTTCTCGTCGATGTCGATGTCAATGTCGTCCGGCAGCTCCGGCCAGACGTAGACCGACGCAAACGACGTGTGGCGGCGGGCTGCCTGATCGAAAGGCGAAATGCGCACAAGACGATGAACACCGGCCTCGGCGGACAATAACCCGTAGGCATAGTCGCCCGTGACGGTCAACGTGGCGCTCTTCAAACCAGCCTCATCACCTGGCTGGAAGTCGATGACCTCGCGCTTGAACCCCCGCGCCTCCGACCAGCGTAGATACATCCGCAGGAGCATCTCGGCCCAGTCCTGCGATTCGGTTCCGCCCGCGCCCGGATGGATGGTCACGATGGCGTTCCGCCGGTCGTGCTCGCCGCCGAGCATCTTCTTGACTTCGCCGGCCTGAACCTCGACCTCAAGCGCATTGAGCGCCTGTGCCATATCAGCGTCCACCGGCTCACCAGCCTCGGCCCACTCGTACAGGACGTGCAGGTCGTCGGTCTTCTTTTTCAGCAGCAGCGACAGATCCCGATCCTGCTCCAGACGACGGCGCCGCTGCAGCACCTTCTGCGCTTCCGTTTGGTCCTTCCAGAATTCTGGCGAGGCCGTCCGCTGTTCAAGCCGGTTCAGCTCTTCTTCAGGGTGAGCGGACTCAAAGATAGCTCCGCAAATCGATGGCTCGTTTGGTGAGTTCTTCGTAACGTCGCTTCAGTTCGTCGGCGGTAGTCATCCGATCCCTCTAGCGATATCTTACACGGCGGCGCGTGACGATCAGCATGACAACCGTCGCCAGCACCGAGGCATACGCCAGTGCGTCGCCCACGCGGGTGTAGACGGTCGACCCGGTGAGGAATCTCGCTTCTCCTACGACTACCGCGGCCTCGAAGATCGGCGTCGAGGTGAGGACTCGCCCGTACGGATCGACAACGCCGCTGATGCCGGTATTTGCCGCCCGAACCAGGTATCGGCCGTTCTCGACCGCACGAAGCGCCGCCTGGGCAAAGTGCTGATAGGGCGCCGTCGTCTCGCCAAACCAGGCGTCGTTGGTGATCGTGGTCAACAGCTCGCTGCCTCCGACGACCATGCGTCTCACCAGGTCCTGGTAGACGACTTCGTAGCAGATAGCGGTGCTGAGACGGTGACCGTTGAGGGTAAACACGGTCGCGCTGTCGCCGGGCGAAAAGTCAGAGACGGTCTCCACGAGAGGAGCAGCGAAGAAGAGCAGCCGTCGGAGCGGAACGTACTCGCCGAACGGCACGAGGTGCATCTTGCGGTACACGCCCCCGGTCATGCCGTCGGATCGAACCAGGTAGGCAGAGTTATAGTACCGAGACTCCGTGCGATCGACTTCGTCGCTACCGAGGAGAATCGGCACGCCCGACTCGCGCGCCAGATCGCGTACAGCGTCGGCGGCGCCTTGATCGCGCTCGAACGTGAACGGCGTCGACGATTCTGGCCACACAACAAGTTCGGCGCCGTCATCGATGGCCTGTTCGCTCAACGCCAGGTGCCGCGCGAAAATGGAGGTGGCCCGAGCCGGGTCCCATTTCTCAGCCTGATCGACATTGCCCTGAACGAGTCCGACGCGAACCGGCTCCCCGAGTCTGGTGAGCTCGGCACGCCCCACGCGTACCGCCCCCCAGGCGGCGATCAGCAACAGGATCGTGAACGTCGCGGCGGCTGGCGCGTACGAGCGCTGTACCGCGGCGCAAGCCAGCGAGGCGCTCACCGCAGCCACGAGCGCGGAGAGGCCGTAGACCCCGAGGATACTGGCGAACTGCGCGATGGGGAGCGTGAAGGCCTGGCTGTATCCCAGGAGCACCCAAGGGAATCCAGTCAATAAGTATGTTCGTCCCAATTCAGTCGCGACCCACACGACCGGTGCCACCAGCAGCGCCGTTGGCCCAGCAGCCACCACCAGTCGTCGCACGACCACGGCGAACAGGGCTGGAAACAGCGACAGATACGCAATCAGCGCCGCGTTGACGAGAACCGCGATCCAGACAGGCAGCGCCCCGTACACCGCCATCACGCGCGCGATCCAGTACAACGTGCCGGCAAAGTAGATTGCGCCGGCCGTCAGTCCGAGCCCGAACGCACGCCAGAGCGACCCGGTCTGCAGGGCGATGAGAAGAGGTGTTAAAGCAATCCATGCGAAGGCTGGATGGCCAAGACCAGGAAAGCTCAGCGCCAGAAGAACGCCGGAAATCGATGCGAGGGCGAAGGACGCGGGTCGCGCCACGCTCAGCGCGTAACCCAGGGGCTGATCCGCTCTTCCTGCTGCAGCTTCGAGGCGAGTGCGTCCGCCTCCTGCCGCGTCTTGAACGCCCCGATCCGCACGCGATAGACAGCTGGAGTGCCGTCGGACGGCGTCACCACGTACGCCTGATATCCCTTTTGGCCCCACTGTCGCGCCACCACATCGGCATCCGCGCTGCTGTTGAGAGCGGCAACCTGCACGGCCCAGTCTCCCGAGTCCCCTGCGGCGGCTGCGGACTCGGTCGCGGCCGACACGGGCGGCGCCGGGGGAGCCGCCGATAGGCGCGACGGCTGCTCGGTGACCGGCCTTGTCACAACGGCGGGCTGAGCTGCCGGAGCCGCGGGTTCGTCGGCGTCAGCCGGCCGCGCGACCAGCTCGTCGTCCGCAGGCTCGCCTTCGAGTCGCGTGAAGTAATCGAGCTCGTCGGCACCGGACGAATCGCCCGCATCAACCGCTGACGCGTCGGCGTTCTCGACGATCGGTGGCCGGGCAATCGCGTCGTCGGATAGCTCATCCGTGAGCGGCGCCGCCTCGGCCACTGCTGGCGCGCCGGTCCCCGCACCTCGCCCGACCAGCACGCCGCATAGAAAAATCACGACCGACACGACCGTAGCCGCCATGAAGAGAAATACCAGCTGCTTTCCGTTCAGCTGAATCTCGTGGAAGCCGTCGTCACGTGTGTCTCTTGGCACTGTGGAAAAAGATTGTACCATGGTCGCCGATCAAGTCTACCGGGGCGTCGTGGAGGCCACTCCCAGTCGCGAAAGCACATCGCGCGCCGCATCCGACCCGGCGTCGAGCGCAAGCGCCTGCGCGGCTTCCTCGCGCGCCTCCATGTCATCGCCGTGCTCCAATAGAGCAGCTGCGAGGGCTGCGTGTCCGTTGGCCGTTTCGTTGCTCCACAACGAAATTCGGAAGGCATCGATGGCATCGGCGAAACGGCCGGCCCTGAAATGGACCTGGCCGACGAGCAAGTGTGCCTCCGGGTGGTACGGAGAGAGAAATAGGGCGCGTTCGAGCTCAGTCAAAGCGTCGCGGTCGCTCTCTTGCTCGAACAGACGACGCCCGCGCTCGAGATGGAACAAAGCCAGGTCCTCTTGGGCGCGTTGGTCGCTGACAGCCAAGGCTGATTCAAACCACCGTGCGGCGGGCACACCCACGTTGTCCCGGAGACGTTCGAGGCCCGTTGGAACGGCCGGGACGGCCCCATCAGATTCCATCTCCTCGTACGTCGAGGACAGCCTCTGCGCGAGCGCGAGCTCGCGCGTCGCTTCGGAGGCCCGGCCCGACGCTTCCAGAGCCGCCGCGAGGACGAAATGGGCGTCGGCGTCTGAAGGATTCCGTCGAACGGCCTCGTGAAGCCAGTACACCGCTGATCGGAGATCGCGCGCGAGCCAGTGCGCGTATCCAGCATTGAAGTAATAGTCTGGCGAACCGGAATCGGTCGCGGCCGCCTTCGTGAAGTACTCGGTAGCTGCTGGGGTTTCCGGAGCGCCACCCCGACGCAGTTGGATGACTCCGAGATTATTCAAGACGTTTCCCGTTGGATCGGCATCGGCGAGCACCGTGAAGGTGCCATAGGCCGCATCGAACTGTTCCATCGCGAGTTGCGACAGCCCGACCAAAAACCTCGCCTGGTGTCCCCGGGGAGCGTTGCCCGGGACCTGCAGCACGGCAGCGAGCGCGCGCTCATGGTCATCCTGTTCCGCGTAGACCTCCCATAGCGCCAGACGCGGTCGCGAGAATGCCGGGCTGGCCTGCAGCGCAGCATTGAGATACGCAATCGCGGTCGCGGGTGTCTCGGCCAACAGGCCTTTGATGTAGTTTTCGAACGCAGCCACGGGCAGCCGTTCGCGGTCAGCCTCGTCCCGCGACGCGGTCGACGCCCCCCCCACTTGGCGCGCCAAGCTGTCAAACATCTCGAAGAGTGTCGTGATTGGACCTCTTGCATTCCCCTGTCCGACCAGACGCCCCGCTTCGAGGTCTATGCTCCGCGCGTCGACGACAAGTACATCGCCTTCGAGACGAAGCGCGCCAGTCACCACGTGAGATGCGCCGACCAGTTGGCCGATACGAAATACCGTTGCGTCGGTGAGTGGGACGACCGGCGGCACTTGCAGCCGGTCCAAGGCCGAAACGCGCTCCTCCCGCGTAATGGCACTGACACCCAGGGCGTTCAGCTCGTCGGCCAGGAGCACGGCGGACGCTTCGCTCAGCCAAAGGATACGCCCGTCGCGGCTGACGTTCTCGAAGGGCATCACGAGCACCCGCGGTGCGGGCTGCTGAGCGCCGGCTCGCACCAACACCGCTGAAGCGAGGATCACGAGCCAGAGAAGGACGCGCAGCCTCACGACCGTTCAGCCTGGTTCTTCCGACCGCTGGCGTCATCGACGGCCGCGAGCTGCACGACACAGGACGGCTCACCGACTCCGCGGCACGCGACAATTTGCGCCACGTACTCCATATCGAACAACGCCCACAGCTTGGAAAACGCCGCGGCGTAGAAGCCGCAGAGCGGGTGCGCGACGGGGTCTCGCACAGTGCAAAAGATAGACGGAACTATCTCAATACACGCTATCCCAGATCGAACCTTCGCCGAGCAACGGCTCGGTTGATAGCTCTCGCGAACCAGCCGCCGAGCCACTCGAATCACGAGACGAGTCCGAAGCCGTCGCGGCACCGCGCGCAGCATCGATCGATGGCGCTGGGACATGGACTCGACCGTCCATTCGGTTGCGTACTCGCCGGCCACCGCCATCACGGCTCCGTACACCTCGCCCTCCTGGCGCAGAAAACTGAGTACCGCATTGAGTGGTGCCATTCCTATCGTTCCAGTGCGCAGGCCGGAGCTACTCAGCCAGCCTTCGTAGAACGGTAAGCGAGTGGGGATGACGTCGGCGATGGCCTGATGCAGGCTCGCCACCAACACACGCCCAATCCCCGAGTCGCGCATACCGGCTTATCGGTCCGCCCCGGCCGGGGGGCTAGCCTGGTTCTGCTGCCCGATACCCACGGCCCGCGCTATGATCGGTCCATGGTGACAGGCGCAGTGCTGGTGGGAGGCCAGGCCGCCCGCTTTGGCGGGCAAGACAAGAGCGCCCTCGTGGTCGGAGGTCGTTCCCTCCTGCACAGATTGATCGAGCGACTGGGGGACCTCACGGACGACATACTGGTGATCGGTCGGCGGAGCGCCACCCCCACCGTCGCCGCCTCGTTGCGGGTCGTGAAGGACCGAGCCCCAGGATGCGGGCCCCTGGGTGGCCTGGACACCGCGCTGGCTCACGCCCGATACGATACGGTTGTCTTGGTCGCGTGTGATATGCCGTACGTCACCTCCCCGCTGCTGGCCCATCTGGGTGCACTGATCCACCCGCCGGGCGAAACAGCCATGGACGCGGTCGTACCACGAACCCAACGCGGCTATCATCCCCTCTGCGCCGCCTACCGCCGCGCCTGTCACGACGCCGTCATCGGCAGGCTCGCTGCCGGGCAGCTCAGGATGAGGGGACTCCTGGAGGACTTGAGAGTGAGGGATGTGAGTCGAGACGAGCTGATGGAATTTGGCGACCCCGACCGGCTGCTGACCAATGTCAACACGGCACAGGACTACGACGCGCTCCTGAGGCACAGGCTGTAATCTAGCACGAGTCTTCCGACTCTTCTGTCCAATGATTCTTGCCGTTCAGCACGCCGTCCATGATGCCATTGCCGAAGTCATCCGGAATCGATTCAACCTGGCGGAGATTCCACCCTTCGCGGTCGAGATCCCACCAAGGCGAACGCTGGGGGATCTCGCCGTCCCGGTCGCATTTCAGCTCGCTCGCGTGCTGCGGAAGGCGCCCCGTGTCATCGCAGAAGACCTGGCCAGCGCCATCGGCACGATTCCCGGCGTCGTGCGTGTGTTGGCGACGCCAAACGGATACCTCAACCTCTATCTCGACCGACAGCAATTCCTCCGCGAGCGCCTGCTCGGCCAAGCGCCGACGGTTCACCTCTCGTCTCGCAAGAAAACCGTCGTCGAGCACACGGCCATCAATCCAAACAAGGCCGCGCACGTCGGACATCTGCGCAACGCCGCGCTGGGCGACACCCTCGTCCGTGTGCTCCGCTTCGCGGAGACACCGGTCGAGGTGCAGAACTACATCGATGACACGGGTGTACAGGTCGCCGACGTCATCGTTGGATTCAAGGAACTCCAACACCAGAGTCTCGACGACGTCAAGAAGATCGCGGCCACGACTCGGTTCGACTACTACTGCTGGGATCTCTACTCTCGCGTGACCGCGTGGTACGACGGCAACGAGACTCGGCTCGAGATCCGGGCCCGCGTCCTGCACGACCTGGAGCAAGGCGGTAATGAGACGTCGGCCCTTGGAGCGTTCATCGTGGATCGGATCGTCCGCGCGCACCTGCGGACGATGGCTCGGCTGAACATCGGCTACGACCTCCTGACGTATGAGGGCGACATCCTCCGGCTGCAGTTCTGGACCCGTGCATTCGAGATCCTCAAGGCCGAGGGTGCCGTGTTCCTCCAGCGCGAGGGGCGACTAGCCGGGTGCTGGGTCATGCGAATCGACGAAGGGGCAGAACCGATGGCAGCAGGGGAAGAGGAGGAGGGCCGCGAAAAAGTTATCGTTCGCTCCAATGGCGTGGTGACCTACGTCGGGAAGGACATCGCCAATCAGTTCTGGAAGTTCGGCCTCCTTGGACGAGATTTTCGTTACAGACGCTTTACCGAACAGTCAGGCGGCCGAGCGCTCTGGTCGACGACCTCTGACGCCGGCGAGACGGAGCATCCGCCGTTTGGACACGCCCAACGGATCTATAACGTCATCGACTCGAGGCAGATGTACCTGCAGGCGTTGCTGGCGCAGGCGCTTCGGACGCTGGGCCATCCGACTGAAGCCGACAATTCGGTCCACTTTTCTTATGAGATGGTCGCGCTTTCACACGCGACCGCGCGGGAGCTCGGCCACACGACGGTTGGAGGTGAGGACACCAAGCCGTTCGTCGAGGTGTCCGGGCGCAAGGGTCTCGGTGTGAAGATCGACGACCTGCTCGACCTGCTCGCCGGGAAGGCATCGGCTGAGGTATCGAAACGCAACCCCGAGCTGACAGATGAAGACCGTCAACGAACAGCGTCTCAGATCGCGACGGCGGCCATCCGCTACTTCATGCTCAAGTTTTCTCGCGGGAAACTCATCATTTTCGATATTGAGGAGGCGCTGAGCTTCGAAGGCGAGACAGGACCGTACTTGCAATATGCGGCGGTCAGGGCCAACAACATCTTCTTGAAGCTCAACGATCGCGAGGGTGTGACCGAAGCTGACATCCTGTCGACGCTCGACTCGACGCCGGCCGACGAGTTGACCCTGGACCCGGACGATTCAGACACACACCATCTCTGGGCGCTCGTGTTCGAAGCCTCCAGGCTCGACGAAGTGGTCGATCAGGTTGAGCGGTCGCTCGAGTTTTCCGGCTTGGCCAAGTACGCGTTCGGTTTGGCGCAGCTGTTCAACGGCTTCTATCATCGGTACCCTATCCTGAACGAGGAACAGGCTGACCGGAAACGATGGCGTGCCGCCGGGATCGCGTATTTTAGGAGCCAGTTCGCGCGGACGCTTGATCTGATGGGGATTGAAGTTCCGGTCCGTATGTAGTGCCGTGCAGGAAGCCGCCGAGGCTCGAGGGAATCGGCTGCGTGGGATTCCAGCCGCACGAGGAACATGTCCGGAGAACCGGCGAGCGCCGGTCGATCTTTGAAGCGGTCGTCGCACGAGCCGGTCAACGCTCGAATGTCGCGACGATCTCGACGTGCGGGGTGTTTGGAAACAGGTCGAACGCGTCCAGGCGACGAAGCGAATAGCCGGCATCGGTGAAACGCCTCGCGTCGCGCGCCGCCGTTGCCACGTCACACGACACGTAGACAATTGTTCGTGCCTTCAGACCGACCGCCCCGGCGAGGGCCTGCCGAGACATGCCGGTCCGCGGCGGATCCACGATCAGCGTCTGCGGTCTCCGCTGGCGCGATCGGACAAAGGCCTCCACCGATTGATGCACCGGGAGAATGTCGGCGCCGGATGCGGCGGCGCTGTTGCGGATGAGGTCCGTCGCCGTCGCCCGGTCGCCTTCGACGGCGGTCACCCGTGCCCCTCGGATCTGCGCCGCGCTGACGGCAAACAATCCGACCCCTGCGTACAGATCAAGGACGCGCTCGCCGTCACCGATGTCGGCGATCACTCGTGCCACGAGGTCGGTCAAGAGATACCGATTTCCCTGAAAGAACGCCAGCCCATGACGACCCAGCGAGACGGAATGCCCGCCGATGGAAAGCACGTCTGTCACGACCGGATCGCCGCCAGCAATCACCACGGAGCCAGAGGCGCCCGCGACCGTCAGCCCCGTCAGCCCGGCCGTGCCAGCCAGGCGCGCCAGCTGCGCCG
>Ga0326597_10000646_pt1 | contig 60709 bp, 57 predicted proteins | sample RVTome_12_FD_203789 | JGI IMG/M metagenome (GOLD analysis project Ga0326597, IMG submission 203789) | Soil microbial communities from uranium-contaminated site in the Upper Colorado River Basin, Wyoming, United States - RVT100D185 | ecosystem: Environmental > Terrestrial > Soil > Contaminated >...
GCACCACCGATCCGTCGCCGAACTCGGCCCTGAGACGCGCCAGCGCCCGGTTGGCCGCGTCGAGGTCGCGCTCCGGCCGCTCGGAGAAGAGCCGGAGCTGCTCGCGCGTCGCCGGTCCCGCCACCGCGCGCAGCTCGACTTCCGTCACTCCGGCTTCGAGTCTCACCGATTCCAGGCGGAGCCGGACCAGGTCGAGCACCTGCACCGCATCCAGGGTGGGCTCGGCGGGACGCAGGCGCTCTTCATGGCGAGTCCCTCGATCGATGAGGAGACAGAGCGCGAGCTCCGCCAGCGCCTCGCCCCGCGCGGCGAGAGTCACGAGCATGGGATGGAGGAGCTGCTTCACCAGGAAGAGTAGGCGTGTGGAGTCCGTTTCCGGATCGTCGAGGAGGAGCTTTTGCCCGACGGGCTCCTCGGGGACGCGGGGCTCAAGGGGCGTCCACAGATCGCCCCGGGCCATGCGGTAGAGGCGATAGGCCCCGGGCCCGAAGCGCTCGCGGAGACCGCCCGGCGGGAGTGACAGGAAGGCCCCGACGGTCCTGATCCCCAGCTTGAGAAGCGTATCGCGAAGCTCCGGCTCCAGATCGAGGGAAGAAAGGGAAACCTCCCGCGCCGCCGCGCGCTCCTCGGCGGGATCCTTGAAGACCACCGTCCCCTCTCTCGTCTTTGCCGCCGCATAGGTCCCGAAGCGCGTGAACCCCACTGCGACGGTGGCGTGGAAGCCCCGGGCCCGGATGTCCCCATGAACGGTATGGGCCCACCTTTCAAAGGAAGGATAGAGGAGGCCGAGGCCCAGGCCGCTCAGCCAGAAGACCCCCGGCTCCTCGGCGGAAGGCTCGACCCCGGGAGTAAAGCGCGTCAGCCCTTCGGCCAGCGCCGCCGTTTCCCCTTCGATCCGGTCCGGGGAAACCACCCCCGCGTGCAGGCCGGGGGCCAGGGAAGAGCCCGCGGCATAGCGGAGCCCGGAATAGACTCCCGCGCGCCGGGCCCTTTCATTGACCCAGAGGATCATGCCCTGCGGCTTGTCCTCGGCAACCACGGCCACCGGACGCTCCGCCCACCGGGGGTGGCGCCTCAGCAGGAGCTGGAGGGGGAACCCCGCAAGACTAGCGCAGGCCAGCCGGTCCACGGCACGCTTCCTTCCCGGTCCAGGTGGGTCCTCGCCGCTTGTCTTTCAAAACCTTGAGCTCGCAGGCGAACCGGCTTTCCGAAACCTTCTGCCGAGCCCCCTGGACCCGGAGCGAGACCAGGGAGCCCAAAGACGGCTCCCCAGGGGTTTTTTCCGTAAGGCAAACCAGGGCGGCGTGGTGGCGGCGGGCGAGGCCGGTCAAGCGCGCCTGCAGCGGCATGGGAATTCTCGCGGCGCCGATATCCAGGACCACCAGGCCGAAGGCGCCCGAGCGCAGGAGCTTTTCTCCCGCCCGGGAAACGGTATGAGCGTCCGGGACGCGGACAACCACCAGCGAGTCGAGGTCCACTCCCCCTTCGGCGGCGTCGGGGGGATAGAAGGAACTCCCCTCCGGCATACTCCAACCCACCAGCTCCCCTCGCTGCTGGGCCTCCAGTACCAGGCCGAAGGCGAGCGTCAGTGAGGCCGTAACTCCCGCCCCGGAAATCTCCACCAGACGCCCGGCGGTCTCCGCGAGGGTCCAGTGCTCCGGTCTCCCGGCCCCGGCGGCTCTTTCTTGGGAACTCGCTACGGGGAAAAGGCCCATGTAACTCCTCCTCCCACACCGCCTCCCGGGTGGTCGGGGTGCAGGTGGGACAGAGTAGACGAATAAAAAGCGAAAATCAACGGCAAAGCGCATCCCGGAAGGAAAACTCCCCGTAAGAGATGGATTTTTATATTGTACGGGCCTGCCCCCGCTGCTATATTACTCCCACGCGCGCCCCCGGGGACCGGATTGCGGCGAGAAAATGGAAGAGAAGATCCAAAAGTCCGATGCGGAGTGGAAAAAAGAGCTGACCCCGGAGCAGTTCGAGGTCTGCCGCCGCAAGGGCACGGAGCGACCCTTCAGCGGGGAGTACTACAACTGCAAGGACAAAGGCGTCTACCAGTGCGTCTGCTGCGGCAACGAGCTGTTCAGCTCGGATGCCAAGTTCGACTCGGGCACGGGATGGCCCAGCTTCTGGGCACCCATGGACCCCGAGAGCGTGGCCGAGCAGAGCGACAACAGCCACTTCATGCAGCGGATCGAGGCGCTTTGCAACCGCTGCGGCGCCCACCTCGGCCACGTCTTCGACGACGGTCCCCAGCCGACCAATCAGCGCTACTGCATCAACTCGGTTTCTCTCAAACTCGCTAAAGACGAGAAGTGACACCGGCCTGATCCTGCCCTCTACGGCGGGCCGGCAGGCTGGATTCTATAACCGCGCTTGCGGGAGCCACGATGATTGTCGAAAAACTACCCGAAAAGTTTGAAAAGCGGCTGGCGGATTTCGTCGTAACCGTCCGTAACCTGCTGGGTCCGAACCTGAAGAGCATCGTCCTATACGGCAGCGCGGCGCGCGGCGAGTTCGATCCCCGAAGGTCGGACCTGAACGTTTTGCTGGTCCTGGAAGACGTCGCCTACCGCCACCTGGCCATCCTGGCTCCTTATATAAGGAGGTGGGCCCGCCGGCGCATCGCCACCCCTCTGGTGCTGAGCCCCGGGTACATCGCCGGCGCCCTGGACGTCTACCCCATGGAGTTTCTCGACATGCAGTCCGCGCGCCGGGTGCTGTTCGGCGAGGACCTGCTGGAGAAGATCGATCCGCCCCTTCAGTCGGTCAGACGCCAGTGCGAGCAGGAGTCGAGGGGCAAGCTCCTGCACCTGCGCGAGATTCTCATGGAAACCGGCTTGAAGCCCCGCCACTTGAAGCAGGCCATGACGCTCTCCGTGCCGGCCTTTATCAGAATCGGGCGGCATGTCCTGAGGCTTCAGGAAGACCGCCCCATCGTGCAAAGCCGGGACGTCATCGCCGAGCTGCGCAAGCTGACGGAGCTTTCGCTGAACGGCCTCGAGGCCGCGTGGCGAATCAAGACAGGAGAGCTGAGCCCCTCGCGCTCCGAGCTCCCCTCTCTCTTCGCCGCCTATCTGGACGACGCCCTGGCGATCACCCGGCACGTGGACGGGATGAAGGTGGGTCAGGGCGAATGAGAAAGCTATCGTCCCTGTTCCGCCGGAAAAGGGGACGTCAGGCGCCACAGCCGGGTTCGGTTTTTCCCGCCTCCCGTCCGTATTGGGGCGCGGCGGTTTTCACCGCGCTCCTGATCGGCCTCCTTTTTGCGGCCGTAGCGGCCCAGATCGACGTCGTCCCCTTCCGAAACTACGTCAACGACGTTGCCGGCGTGGTGCCCAATGACACCGAGCGAAGCCTGAACGCCTTGCTCAAGCAGCTGGAGGCCAAGACCGGAGCCCAGATCGCCGTCGTGGTAATCGATTCCACGCAAGGGACGCCGCCCGCGGATTACGCCGTGGAGTTCGGCCAGCGCTGGGGGGTAGGCAAAAAGGAAAAGGACAACGGCGTCGTTTTTCTCGTGGCGGTCGAGGACCGAAACCTGTTCATCGCCACGGGCTACGGAGTCGAGCCGGCGCTGCCCGACGGCAAGGTGGGCCGCATCCGCGACGAGGTCATCCTCCCCTACTTCCGCAAGGGGGATATGGGGGGCGGGGTGGTCAACGGCACTCTCGTCCTGGCCCGTGAGATCGCAAGGGCGGAGGGGCTTTCGCTGGATGAGCTGGCGCCCGGCGTCGCCGCGCCGCAGCGCGCCCGGGGCCGCCGCGGCTTTTCCCTTTTTGGCGGTCTGCCCCTGTTGCTTCTCTTTTTCCTGTTCATGGGACGGGGCCGTTTCTTCGGTCTTTTCCCGCTGTTCTTCCTCGGCGGCTACGGCATGCGCGGCGGAGGATTCGGCGGAGGATTCGGCGGCAGGGGCTACGGTGGAGGATTTGGCGGCGGCCTCGGAGGCGGCTTCGGGGGCGGCGGCGCGGGGGGGAGCTGGTAGTATCCTTTCTTGTTTTTGTTAATGTTATAAGGTGAAAGAGGAGAGCTCGGATGAAAAAGGGATTAACGGTTCTGGGGATCGTCTTAGGACTCGTCGTCATTGTCGCCGTGGGGAGCTGCGGCTACGTCGTCTCGCTGCGCAACGGCTTCGTCACCATGGACGAGCAGATTACGAGTCAGTGGGCCCAGGTGGAAAACGTTTTGCAGCGGCGCAGCGATCTCATCCCCAACCTGGTCAACACCGTGAAGGGCTTCGCCGCCCAGGAGAAAGAGATCTTCACCAACATCGCCGAATCGAGGGCCAAGCTGAGCGGGGCGAGAAGCATCGGCGACAAGATCAACGCGGCCAACGACATGTCCTCCGCCCTCGGGCGCCTGCTGGTCATCGTGGAGCGCTACCCGAATCTGAAATCCAACCAGAACTTCCTCGCCTTGCAGGACGAGCTGGCGGGCACGGAAAACCGCATCGCCGTGGAAAGGCGCCGCTACAACGAGCGGGTCAGGGAGTTCAACACCGCCATCCGGCGCTTTCCGGGCAATCTCGTCGCCGCATCCATGGGGTTCGGCGCCTATCCCTACTACGAGGTGCCGGCGGAAAAGAAGGAAGTGCCGCAGGTGACTTTTTGAGGCGGACGAGAGGGGAAGCGGCAAGACCTCGCTGTTGGGCATGATTTAGAGCCCGGCGCCGTAACGAAAGTGAACCCACCCAAAGATCCCATTCTCGCGGCGATCCTCTCCGGACTGATTCCGGGGCTGGGGCAGGTCTATTGCCGCCGCTGGGGCCGCGGCGCCCTTTTCTTTTTCGGCGCCCTCATCGCGGGGGCCCTCTTCCCGCCCCTGGGGCTGTTTATTTCCATGGGCGTGTGGATCTGGGGTATCGTGGACGCTTACCGTTTCGCCGCTGACGTTCAGGACCATGGAGCGGCCGGGGACGGCCCCGTTATCGATATCGGCAAGCGGCGTTTTCCCGTTCTCGACCGGCGCCGCGCCCTGACTTACGTGGCGCTTCCACTGGGCGTGGTGGCCCTGCTCGCCGGGGTCGTTTTTCTGCTTTTGGCCCGCTATGGTCTCTGGGGCGGGCGTTTTACGGGCGAGGAGGCGGAGCCTGTTGTGGCAATGATCGAAGCCCACAGGGCGCGGACCGGTTCGTATCCGGACTCTCTCGCGGCGTTGATCGATCCGACGGACCCCCTGGAAAAGAAACGGATTCTCGACTCCTGGGGGAGCCCCTACCTCTACCGCGCGGGCGGCGGAGGGTTCGAGCTCAAAAGCGCGGGGAAGGACGGCCGCCCGGGCACGGAGGACGATCTTTCCTATCACCCCTAGGACAAGCCTCAACCTAGCATCGTATCTGCCATGTTCTACCCCGGTTGTTTACCCCTTGTCGCCATCTTAGGGTCGCTCGTTCTTCTGCCCTTTTTTTTCGCCCAGCTGATGGTCACGGCCCTCACCAAGCTCGGGCTCAGCCCCGAGGCGGCCATCTTCGCCCTCTTGGGGATTATCTTGGGAGGCACTCTAAATATTCCCATCCGGCGCTTCCCGCGGGAAGGCCAATACGTGGTAAGTCACGTGGACCTGTTTGGCTTCGGCCAGTTCTTTCCCCGCTTGCAGGTGATGCGGAGCACCACGACTCTGGCCGTCAACGTGGGCGGCTGCCTGATTCCGTGCGCCCTTGCCGTCTACGAATGTTTCCGCGTCTTCCAGCATAGCTTCGCGGCCACCCTCATCATGATCCTCATTACCGTGGTCAACGTGGGCCTCTCCTACCGGCTGGCGCGCCCCATCCCGGGAGTCGGCATCGGGCTTCCCGCCCTCATCCCTCCGCTGGTCGCAGCGGTACCGAGTATGCTTTTCTTGCCCGGCTTCGCGCCTCCCGTGGCCTTTGTGGCCGGCGTGCTGGGGCCCCTCATCGGGGCCGACCTCCTGCACCTGCGCGACATTCGCACTCTCTCCACCGGCATGGCCAGCATCGGCGGCGCCGGGACTTTCGACGGCATCGTTCTTTCCGGACTCATCGCCGCGTTCCTGGCCTGATGGGCGCTCTCAATGTCGGCAAAAAAAAGGGGGCGGTGAATACCGCCCCCTTTTTAGATCGCGAAGAAGAAGGCTACTGAATGGCGGCGATCTTGCTGGCAGTCTTGCGCGCGTCTTTGTCGTCGTAGGTGACGCGGACGCTCAGGCCTTCCTTGAGCTCCGAGCGATCGCCGACCCCCTCCAGGGTGGTGGAACCGCCGCTTACCCTGACCGTCACTTCCTTGCCATCTCTGTTGCGAATGGTGACGGACCTCCCATCGTTCTCGACCTTCGAGATTCTGCCCCGAAAGTCCTCGGCCAGACCCACACCAACAAACGACAGCGTAAGCACTGCCACTGCAACTAAACCCAATAGCTTTTTTGTCATTGTTTTCACCCCCCTTCCGCTAATCTGAGTATCGGAGCCAATACAGTGCGCGTGTGAACAAGTCAATAGGGATCTCGGTCGCCACCGGATTTCCGGGGTCGGGGATATTTCACTATCTCCAGGAAATATTAGCATGTAAGTAGTTAATTTTAATTGATTCTAAGATTTTCGAATGTTACGCTTGGGCATCTTAGTAACGCACGCTTGGCGCCTGCGAGAATAAGTTTGCCGAAGGGAGAAAATTTGATTGCCGAGCACGCGGAAACCGTCGGGAGCCTGCTGCGTCCTCCTTGGCTTCTCGGGGCTCGAAAGGACCTGGCCACGGGGTTCATGGATCGTACAGCGTTTATGCCCGTGGAAAACCGGGCCGTGGACGAGGCTATCCGCCTTCAGGAAGAAACCGGTCTCGCCATAATTACCGACGGTGAAATGCGCCGCCTGTCCTTTCAGAGCCAGCTCACCGAGGCCGCGGACGGATTCGGCGAGATCACCATGGACTCCTTCCTGTGGGGCCGGTGGCGCGGCGATCAGGGTAGTGACGACCGGACCCTGCCGCGTCCTTCCAATATCGGCGTGATCAAGAAACTCTCCGCCAGGCGTTTTCTCTCCGCGGGCGAGTTCACTTACCTGAGCGCCCGAACGGCCGGGATTCCCAAGATTACCCTGCCGAGTCCAAGTCTCTTCGCAAACTTCTGGTCCCCCGAGCACTCGCGGGGCGTGTACCCGACGCTCGAATCCTTCCTCGCCGACGTCGTCGACATCCTCCGCTCCGAGGTCGCGGAACTCTGCCGCCTTGGAGCAACCTACATCCAGCTCGACGCGCCGCATTACTGTCTTCTGTTGGACGGCCGGACGCGCGGGTTCTACGAATCCCGCGGCTGGAAGGTCGAGGAGTGGCTGGAGAGAGGGCTTGAGATGGACAATGCCGTCATCGACCGGGTGCCCGGAGTCACCTTCGGTTTCCACCTCTGACGGGGCAATCAGGACAGCCGGTGGCTGTCGGAAGGCTCCTATGACCCTCTTGCCGGAACGCTTTTTAAAAAAATCCGCGCCCAGAGACTTCTCCTGGAGTACGACGACCAGCGCTCGGGCTCCTTTGAGCCGCTGGCGGAGGTCCCCGAAGACAAGACCGTCGTCCTGGGGCTCGTTTCCACCAAACGGCCCGAGCTGGAGGATCCGAAAGGACTTGTTAACAGAATCCGAGCGGCGACTCGCTTTCTGCCCTTACAACGGTTGGCCCTGAGCCCCCAGTGCGGGTTTGCCAGCTCCATCATCGGCAACCGCCTTTCCTCCGAGGACCAGAGAAGAAAGCTCAACTTGGTGGTGGATACCGCAAGGACCGTATGGGGTTGAACACCGACCGGCCTTTCCTCGGAAACCGACGGGCGTTGTGATTGCCCGAGGACAATGATAAAAACCGCTGAGCAATCGTGGTCAAAGGAGGAAGGCCCCATGGACAGCCAGAAATTCGTCGACTCCCTGGTGAGTGAAATCATTCAACCGGGAGTCAAGCAGCTCATGGAAACGCGCTATTTCTCCGAGCTGAGGGAAGGGAAGCTTTCCGTCAAGCGCCTCCAGGGGTTTGCGCTCCAGCATTACCTCCACAACGTATCCATCAACAAGGGCTTTGCCCTTTGCATGGTGAAGAACGCCCACATCCCGGACCTCTACGACCACTTCGAGCACCAGTTTATCGAAGAGGGTCCCCATCCGGACCTGGCCAAACGCTTCGGCCTCTCCCTCGGGCTGAACGAAGAGGACTTCAAGCATATCCATCCCGTCTTCGAGTGCCTGGCCCATACCAGCGCCGTGCTTCGGGGCATGCTTCTGGGCGCAGCCGGGGAGAACCGGGCCGGCGCGCTGGTAAACGAGACCATGGTCTGCCGCTACTCGGAGGAATTCAATACCTACCTGCACAAGCACTACCGCATGTCCGACGAGGACTGCCTGTTTTTCTCCGTCCACGCCGTGGCCGACGTTGAGCACACGAAACTCAACGCCGAGGTCATCGCACGCTACGCCAAGTCCGATCACGAGCAGGAGGCGGCGCGGGTGTGCGCCGTGAACATGGTCCGTTTCAAAATCGCCAAATTCGACGGGATCTACGAGGCGTACGCCTAGAATGGCGAAGCGCCATTAGCTTGGAAGCTAGGAGGCTATGAGGCGATGAAGCTTGGAGGTTTTCCGGCTTCCCGGCTTCCCGGCTTCCCAGCCTCCTAGCGTCCAAGCCTTACAGCTTTCTAGCTTCGAGCCCCCTGGAACAGCCGGGACCATTGCTCCCGGGGAGCCGGGGAGACCCTGGCCAATCCCAGGTTTTCCTCCACGTGGGCGACCTGTTTCATTCCCACCAGGGCCGTGGTCACCCCGGGGGCGGAGCGCACGAACTGAAGAGCACGCTGGGCGTCGGTGGACAGCCCCGGCAGCGCCTCCCCGACAATCTTGGGCAGATTGCGCGTGAGCTGCCCCTGGAGAACCGACGCGCTGGTCATCACGGAAATCCCGAGCTCCTCGGCGGCTTCCAGAACCGTCACCATCTCACCGCCCAACATCTGGTTCCGCCTGGTCACGGCTTCGGCCATCCCCAGGTTGAGCGGCAGTTGAATCACCTTGAAGTGATGGCCTTTGCCTCCCGCGCGCTCCGCCATGGCCGCCACCTCAGCCAGGGAGAGATAGTCCTTGGCGTTGGGATCGTTGCGATAACCGTTCCACGTGGCCGTTCCGTACATGCGGATTTTTCCCTCGGCAACGGCGCCCTCCAGGGCCTCGAAGGCCGCCAGAAGGCGGCCGTTGAACTCATCCCGGGTGACCTCGCCGAGCTGGGTTTCGGGATTGTGCATGTAATAAACGTCAACGCACTGCACGGCCAGGTTTCTGAGACTCTGCTCGAGCTGGTTCATGAGATAGCGCGGCGCCATGGCATGGCATCCCGCAACGATGTCGCGCGGCTCGAGAATTCCCGGTTCGATGAAGGTTTTGAGGAAATAGTCGCGGACGTCCCGGGGCGGCGCGCCGTCAAAGGGAATGAATCCCCCCTTCGTGGCTAGAACGACCTCGCTCCGGCCTATCCCGCTCACCGCCAGTTCCTTCAGGGCGGCGCCCACCGAGCGCTCGCTCCTCTGAAAGCGGTAGTTGATAGCGGTGTCGATGACGTTGGCGCCGAGCTCCACGGCGCGCACCAAGGCCCGGCGATAGAGCTCGTCGGCGGCGTCATCGTGGCTTCCCAGGTAGGTGCCCATGCCCACCGACGACATCCACAGTCCCTGTTCGTGGCGGAAGTGGCCGCTTGCCACACTGCCGGCGAGGCCATCGCTATAGCCCGCCGTTCCTTCTTCCGTGGCCCAGTTTTGCTCCCTCACGTATTCCTTCCTCTCCGTACCGCCTCGTCTCGGAGGATCAGAAAGAGTTTTTCAGCTCGCGCACCCGCGCGAAAACAGAGACCGGGTCCAGGGACTGGCCGGGGAAACGCTGTTTCAGGCTTTGCTGGATCTCCAGGCTGTCCCAGCGCAGAAAAGGGTTGGTTTCCCTCTCTTCCTCCACAGTGGATGGAACGGTGCTTTCCCCTTTGGCCCTCAGCGCGCGGGCCCATTGCAGTTTGGTGGCGAGCTTTTGATTCCGCGCTTCGAGAGTAACGGCAAACTGCAAGTTGGCTTCCGTGTATTCATGGCCGCAGTGCACCCGGGTATCGTCCGGCAGCGCCTTGAGCTTGCCAAGCGAACCTTGCATCTGTTCGGGGGTGCCTTCGAACAAACGGCCGCAGCCGGCGACGAAGAGGGTATCGCCGCAAAACAGGTCTTTGGGAAACACGTAGGCGATATGGCCTCGGGTATGGCCGGGGATAAAGAGGATTTCGGCCTCGAGCTCCCCCACGCGCACCCGGTCGCCTTCTTCCAGCGGGCGGGTAAGACCGTGAATACGGTCCTTGTCCACCCGGCCGCCGAAAACCTCGAGCGAGAATTGCTCCAGCAAGCCCGGATTGCCTCCGATGTGGTCCCAATGGTGATGGGTATTGAGGATGGCGACGAGATCAACCCCCTCCCGGCGGACTTTTTCCAGCACCGGTTCGCTTTCCGACGGGTCCACCACGGCGGCCTTGTTGGTGTTTTCACAAATAATCAGATAGGCGTAATTGTCTTTGAGGCACGGGACCTGGACGACTTTCATACCCAACGCTTATAGGAAAAACGGCTAAAAGGCCAGGCGGACAGAAAGCACACAGGCTAGAAGGCTAAAAAGCTGGGAGGCTGGGAGACTCAGCTGAGTTTATTGAGTTCCTTGAGTTCATAGAGTTTGTTGAGTTCCTAGAGTTTAGTTGAGTCCGTTGGCCTTGGTCGCCGGTTGGCTATTGACGATTTACTATTGACCATTGACCATTGACGATTGACGAATAACGATCGACGAATCCACATTGACCATTGACTCATTGCCCTTTGCGCCATGCGCGCCGGGGCCATTGACTATTCGCTATTTGCTACTAAAGTATGCCCATGCTTCACGTTGGCGTGGGCCATTCCACAAACGCGGTTACCGGCCGAGCCGTAGAGGAGGCCGCCGGCCAGGCCATGGGAAAAGCCGGCTTGCGCCAGGCGGACCTCGCTCTGGTGTTTTTCACCGTCGACCATCTGAACAACGCCGAGGAACTCACATCGGGCCTCTCCCGCCGGCTTCAAACGGACCAGGTGGTAGGTTGCAGCGCGGGGGGCATCCTCACCGGCGACGGGGAAATCGAGGGCGGCACGGCACTCGCCGTTATGGTTCTGTCCTCCGACAGCCTGCAAGCGGTGCCCTTCCTCCTCCACCCCCTGAGGAACCGCGAGCTGGAGGTTGGCGAGGCCATCGCCTCCGAGCTTCGCTCAGCGCCGGGGGAAAACACCCATTTGATTCTCCTTCCCGACCCTTATAACGGCCGGCCGGACACCATGGTCCAGAAGATCCAAGATGACTACGGTTTTGTCCCCGTGCTGGGCGCCGGTTGCTCCGAGAGCGCAGGGCAGGGAAAAACCTTTCAGCTTTGCGGCAGCCAGGTAACTCACAACGGCGTCTCCGGCCTCGTCCTTACGGGCTCCCTGGAAAGCTCCATCGGCGTAACCCAGGGTTGCCAGCCAGTCAGCCAACCCATGGTGATCACCAAGGCCGAGGGAAACTACATCTACGAGATCGACCACCGCCCCGCCGTGGATGTTTTTGCCTCCGCCATCAAGGGTCCCCTGCTCCAGGACCTGCGCCGGGCCCTTGCCTTCGTCTTCGTGGGTTTGCCCTCGGAACCCGCTTCCAACAGCGTCGGACCCGGGGATTACGTGGTGCGGAATATTATTGGCCTGGACTCCCAGCGCGGCATTCTGGCCGTGGGCGATCAGGTCCGCCAAGGCGAGGCCATGATCTTCACCCTCAGGGAAGGCCAGAGGGCACGGGAAGACCTCGACCAGATGCTGCACCGCCAGGCGGAGGCCCTGGGAGGGAAAACGCCGCAGTTCGGGCTCTATTTTAACTGCTGCGCCCGCGGCTCCTCCCTTTACGGCTACGGGGGCATCGACACCGCTTACATCCGCCGCTCTCTCGGGGACTTTCCGCTCATCGGCATGTTCGGTAACTTCGAGCTGGGACCCGTGGGCCGGAAAAACCAGCTCCTCGCCTACACCGGAGTGCTCGCGCTTTTCAGGGAAAAACCACTGCAGTTACAGTAACGGGTGGGAACCGAACCGCTGCAAGGAAGCTCGGAGGCTGGGAAGCCATAAAGCTAGGACGCTAGAAAGCTAGAAGGCTGGGATACCGGAAGGCTAGAAAGCTAGAAAGCCCGAAAGCATCCGAGCTTCATCGCCTCATAGCATCCCGGCTTCCAAGCCGATTGACGATTGACGGATCATCGCAACGAGAAGCAACCCGCTACGGCGAGTTACAATTCGTTTCTCCAAATTACTGTAGTTAGTCCCCGCCGATGCGCTTGCGCTTATTGGAGATATAGTCCACGACGATGTAGTTGCCGATCTGGTCGGGGGAGGTGTAGAAGACGCGCCCCACGTTGAGCCGGGTGAGCTGGTCGACGAAGCCCCGGCGGTAGTAGTCGGTCCCCAGCATGAAGGTGTTGATCTTGATTCCGCTCCGGGTGCAGCGCCGGACCTCCTTCAACGTCTCCCGCACGATGCGCTCGTGCAGCAGCGCCGAGCCCCAGCCGCTGTGAATGCGGCCGCCCTGGTCCAGGCTGGCCGCCGTGGGCTCGCCGTCGGTGATGAGAATGATCTGCCGGTTGGCCGCCTTCTGCGATCCGAGCAGGTGGCGGGCGTAGCGCAGCGCCTCCTTGATGTCCGTCCCGTGCTCCATGAAATAGGTAATGGCGACAATGGACGGTAGGTCTTCCGGCCGGATCTCTTTGGCGTTGGAACGGAAAGCCACCAGGTGAAGGCTGTCCTGGGGGAACTTGGTCTCGATCAACCGCTGCAGGGCGAGGGCAACCTTTTTTCCCGCATGCAGGGCATCGTTCATCAGCATGGAATAGCTGACGTCGATGAGCAGCACGGTCTCCGTATCGGTGGAGAATTCATGGCGATGGACGGAGAAGTCATTCGGGCCCACTTTCAAAGGCACCCCCTGGTGCCCCCCGCGCACCGCGTTCATCAGGGTCTCGCTGATCTTGACGTTCAACGGATCGCCGTATTCGTAGGGCTTGGTATCCTCCAGCCGTTCCCCCTGCTGCCCCCGCTGGTGAACGTTGTGGCCGCCCCAGCGGTTTTTGTTGAGCACCTGAAAGATCTCGCGCAGCGCCTTGTCCCCGATCTTCCTCATTCCCTTGGGACTGAGCTTTAGGCCTTCCCCGGAACGCATCACGTAGCCTTCCTCCACCATCATCTGTTCTACGCCCTTCAAATACTTTAAATGCTCGTAGGCCTCGTCCCCCAGCAGCTCCCGCACCTGGTCCAGGTCCAGGTTGGAGAGGTCCCCGAGGCCCCGTTGTCCCCAGCGCAGAAACTGGTCCAGACTTCGCATCTGCCCCAGGATCTGCCCCGCCTCGCCCATCCCCATGCGCTGGGAACCCCGGAAGGGGTACTGATTGAGGAGTTGCTCCAGATGCTCCATCTGGGCCAGGGTCTCGCTCAACTGGTTCATCTGCTCCTGGCTCATGGAATCGAGATTGTCCATGAGATTGTCCAGGTCGTCCACCGTCGCGTCCAGCATATTGGGCAAGTTCTTGAGAAAGTTTTCGTCTTCCAGGAGCTGATTGAGGCGGTCCAGCATCTGGTTCAGATCCGGCATTCCCCGGGAACCCATGGGGCCCTGTTGCCCTTGCTGCATTCCCCGTTTCGAGATCTGATCCCGCAGCCGGTTTTTCAATTCCTGGTAGCGCTCCCGCGCCTGCTGCATCTTGCGGGCCATCTCCTCCATGTCCTGCGAGTAGCGGCCCGAAAGGCGCTCCATGAAATTCTTCATGCGCTCGTGGTAGGCCTCGAGCTTTTCAGCGAGCTGGTTGAGTTTTTCGCTCAGCTCGCGTTGCTGCTCGGGCGAAAGCTTGAAAGAATCGGGGGAGTACTTTTGCAGGAGCTCCCTCTTTCTTTCCTCCGCCTCTTTCAAGAAGTCTCTGAGTCCCTTGACGGACCGCAAGCCATCGTCGGAGGTAAAGCCGCGGCGCATGAGATCCCTGAGCGACTTGCGAACGCCCCCCTCGTCGAGGAAACGGTCCGAGAGATTCTTCAGGAGATCCTGCGCGGTGGGAAAAAGAACCTCCTGGCTGCCATCCCACTGTGTATAACGGTGTATCCTCACGACAATGCTCACTATATCCTACCTGCCTCGGCTCATGCAAGACGTCGGCACATTTCGGTGCAACCGCTCCCACCGACGAACGTCCCTGCCTCGCCAGGGGTCTTTTGATGGGCCCGGGCACCGGCGAAAGCCTTGGACCGGCAGCCCGGCTCCATGGATAAACACCGGTTGGTACGCCGGGGAAAATTGCGGTATATAGCGTAAGGCGGGAACGGTCAAAGGAGGGCATATGAAAGTCACCGTGGACCCCAGCAAGTGCGACGGCCATGGCAAGTGCGTCGAGGTCTCCCCCAAGGTTTTCAAAATGAACGAGAAATTCATCTCGGAAGTTATTGATGCCAAGGGAGATCCGGACGAAAAGGTCCTGCTTGCCGCAAAGGTCTGCCCGACCAAGGCCATCTCCCTCGATGACGAGGGAACGGGTAAAAGGATATTCCCCTGAACCCAACCGGCCTTCGATGACACGAGCCCGCTATGTCATTATCGGCGCCGGGTTTGCCGGCGCCTCCGTCGCCTATCACCTGAGCCGGCGGTTCGGGCTTTCGGGGGTCCATACGGGCGACATCGTCGTCGTCGAACAGGAAGCGGTTCCCGGCGTTCACTCCTCCGGCCGTAACGCGTCGATGATCCGCCAGGTCGTACCCGACCCGGCCATCGCGTCACTGGCGATGGAAGGCGCGGCCTTCCTCCAACACCTTCCACCCGCGTGGCCCACCCCGGTATCATTCGACCAAAACGGCTCCCTGCTCCTGGCCAGCGGCAAGCAACTGGCCGACCTGCAACGCGATGCCGAGGCGGCCAGGGAGCGAGGGGTTACCGTGGAACTCTGGACCCCGGAAGAAGCCCAGCGCCGGGTGGAAATCCTGAGGGGAGCCGCTTTCGAAGGCGCGCTGTGGTGTCCCACGGACGGGGTCGTGGATATCCATGCCCTCCTCACCTCCTACCTGAAAGCGGCTTCGTCCCTGGGAGCGCGCATTCGCTACGGGGCGCCGGTGAAAAGCATCGACGTTTCGGGAGGAAGGGTGACCGGCGTCGTGGCGGGTAACGAGCGCATCGAAACGGAAGCGGTCATCAACGCCGCCGGTGCGTGGGCGGGAGCCATAGCCAACCTCGCCGGCGCCCAGCCGGTGCCGCTGCGCCCCATGCGCCGCCACCTCTTTCTGACTCCCCCGCTTCCCTGGGTCAGCCCTTCATGGCCCTTCATCTGGGACATTTCCAATGAACTCTACTTCCGCCCCGATTCGGGCGGCCTCCTCCTCTGCGCCTGCGATCAAGACGAGATGCCCCCTGGTATTCCACCCGCGGACGAATCCGTGGTCGAGCGGCTTGCCGAGAAGGTAAAAAATCACTTTCCGGAAATCTCCGACGTCCCCATCAAAACAAGCTGGACCGGTCTCAGAACATTCTCCCCGGATGGTCGGTTCGTCATCGGATGGGACGCACGGGTGAAGGGGTTTTTCTGGGTTGCCGGCCTGGGGGGACACGGGGTAACCACGAGCGCGGCGGTGGGGAATTTAGCGGCCCGGGTAATTGGCGGCGAGGCGAGCCCGCTGGCAAATACTTTCAGCCCCGGCCGCTTTGCCGCCGGCGGATCCGCCTGAAACGACGCCATGGCGGCTGCTGAATTTAATTCCAGGCGCCCTAGGGCTCGAAGACGACGCTGGCGAAGCTGCAGACGGAGCCCGAGCTATCCATATCGCCGTGGTCGTGGGATAGAAGGGTTCCCTTGCCGCCTTCAAGGGACTTGAGCATCGTATAGATGGGAGAAAGTCCGCAGATGCGCCGACGGTCGTCCTCCCGGGCGATGTAATCGATGAAACCGTCGCCGTCCACCCGCTCCGCGTAGGACAGCATCTCCCGGTCCGCCCGTTTTACCCGGTCCAGTTCCTCCCCCCTGAACCCGTCGCGGTCGCCGTAGCGCGGGCCCACGTGGGCGAGATCAGCGCTGGCCACCAGGCAGACGCGCCGCCGGTCCCGGGCCATAGCTTCCCTCAGGGCTTCGATAAACTGCCGGATCATCGTCGCTTGCTTGCCTTCATTGACCATGGGGTGGCTGAAGGAGCACAGGACAGGTACGAGCGTAACGGAGTTCCCGAAGAGATGCTGGAGGAAAAGGGCCTGGAACTCGATGGTGTGTTCGGTACGGTGGGCGAACTCATCGGCGTAGAGATCGAAGGGGCAAAGGGCTGCCACTCGGTCCACGAACTCCCCATCGACGGGGAGCCGTCCCAGGGGTGTCACGAAGTCCTTTCGAGTCAAAGAAAAATGGCTGCTGAGGCCGCTGTGGCCTGTCCCAAGGACAACCGCCACTTCCGGTTTATGGCCCTCCGCCAGTTCTTTGTAGGCCCACGCGTAGGAATGTCCCCCGAGCCTCAAATCGATATGGGGAACGATCATCCCGCGGATCTCCCGGCCATTGCTAGTGCCGTTGGGAAATCCGGGTCCCCGGGGGGGAGCAAAGTGCCGCTTCAAGGTTTCGTTCAGGCCCTCTTTGTCCTTCAGGTAGCCGTTCCCCGCGTGGTATGCCTCGCGCACCTGGGAGCTCTTGAAGGCCTTCAACAGGGTCGCGAACTGGCGCCGGTAGGTCTCGTTGTGAAGAAAGCAGGCCTCGTCCAGGGTGCGAATGACGTACTCCAAGTGCTCATTGGGCAGCTCCCGTTTCCACTGCTCGCGGTAAGCGGTGCGGATTTCTTCCGGGTTGCGCGTCCCGTCGAGAAACTGGAGGATACCCGCCGCTTCCAGCGAGAGCCCCAGGACGTGGGGGCTGATCTGGCGCGGGTCCCGCACGCCGAACATCTGCTTGCCCTCTTTATTTTTAAAGGGGAAAAACTCGACGTAGCGAAGTTGCGGGCGTGGATCGCTCACAAAAAACCTCCCTCAAAGGAACCCTTTGGGTTGACTGACCGGGCGTGGCACGGCCCGCCGGAGGCGCCTGGACCTTCGGTTCCGGGTAACCTAGACCATCAAAACGAATTTGACAACACCACGGCGGGATGGAAGATTGGAGCATGCGGGCTTTCCCGAGCAACCCAATAGACGACGCCTCGACCTGATGCCGCCCGACCATTCAAAGGATTTCCTCGACGCCGCCGGAGAAGCCGCCCGCTCGGCAGGCACCCACATCAGGGAAAACTGGGGCCGGGTCAAGGAAATTCACTACAAATCGGCCATCAATCTTGTAACCTCCATCGACCGCCAATCCGAGGAGCGCATCGTTCGGATCCTGCAAGGGCGTTTTCCCGACCACGCCATTCTTGCCGAAGAAAAGACAAACATCGAGGGAAGGGAGTCCGACTACCGCTGGGTGATCGATCCCTTGGACGGGACGACCAACTTCGCCCATTCCTTTCCCCAGTTTTCCGTGTCCATTGCACTGGAATACCGTGGGGAAATTATACTCGGCCTGGTATACGACCCGATGCGGGAGGAGACCTTTTCCGCCTTCCAGGGGCAGGGGGCCCGCCTTAACGAAGTCCCCATCCATGTTTCCAGCGCCACCGGGCTCGACAAGTCATTGGTGGCCACGGGGTTCCCCTACGACCGCAGGGAAAGGGCCGACTTTTACCTTTCCTTTTTCAAGACGTTCATCATGTCCACCCAGGGGATTAGGCGCGCGGGCTCGGCCGCCCTGGACCTGAGCTATGTCGCCTGCGGCCGGTTTGACGGGTTCTGGGAGTTCGGCCTTCACTCCTGGGACACGGCGGCGGGAAGCCTCCTGGTGCGGGAGGCCGGGGGAACCATGACGGACTTCTCGGGCCTCCCCTTTTCCATCCAGGGCGCCGAGACCCTGGCCTCCAACGGGAAGATCCACGAGGCCATGCTCCGGGCCATCCAAGCGACTCGGGAACAAGCCCGCGACGTTGACTCGGCTCGGGGGGATTGTTAAAAAGAACCCGGGCGCCCGTAGTGAAAAGGATATCACGAGGGTCTCCGGAACCCTAAGTCCGAGTTCGATTCTCGGCGGGCGCACCACTTACCGGGCAGCTCACAATTCGTAACTACAACAATGAATCTCATCCGCCAGGAAGGAGAAGGCCCCCATGCTTGAACTCTATCAAGGAGAAGGATCGGTGTGCGCCAGAAAGGTCCGCATCGCCCTTGCGGAAAAGGGCATCACGGACTGGGTGGGCCATATGCTCGATCTCAACCGCGGCGACCAGAACACGCCCGAGTACCTGAAACTGAACCCCAAGGCCGTGGTTCCGACGCTCGTCCACGACGGCCACATCATCCCCGAGTCCACGGTCATCTGCGAGTACCTGGAGGACGTTTTTCCGAAGCCTCATCTGCGCCCCGCCGACCCCGTGGGGGCAGCCATGATGCGCAAATGGGCAAAGATTCCCGACGAGGAAATCCACGTTTCCTGCGCCGCAATCTCCTCCGCGGGGCTTCTGGGACGGGCGCGGCGCAAGAACACCGCATACTACCTCAAGAGGCTCGCCGAATCCCCCGATCGCGCCCGGGCCGAGCGCGCCCGGGGCTGCACCCTCGAGCGGTGGAAGTACCCCGAGGTCGTCGCCGCGGTCCTGGTGCACGAGAAGCTTTTGAAGAACATGGAGAAGGAGCTTGCAGCCAACGGGCCTTGGCTCGTGGGAAAGATGTACACACTGGCCGACATCGGTCTCACGCCTTACCTCTACCGTCTGGTGGAAATGGGACTGTCCGGCATGTGGGCCGACCGGCGCCACGTCGCCGATTGGGTGAAGCGCGTCATGGAGCGGCCGAGCTTCGAATCCGCGATCCTCAAATATCCGGGCCGCTACATGGACGACGCCGGCGGGGAGGAGGACAAGCGGGACTGGGCCGAGGTTCAAAAAATCGTAGCCTCGGCGTAGGCTCGGTTCCCTGGAAGCCCGCAGGGGCCCTTGGCCTCCGGGTCTTGGTCAACGCGCAGTCATGGATGTGATCCGAATCCTTCTGGCAATCATCCTCCCGCCCCTGGGGGTTTTTCTCCAGGCCGGCATCGGCCTCCATTTCTGGCTCAACATCCTTTTAACCCTGCTCGGTTACATCCCGGGCATCGTTCACGCCATCTGGATTATCGCCAGGGATAGGGTCATTGGGATGAAAACTCTCGAATCACGCGGTTGGAAGCTCTGCTTGGCTCTAAGCCTATGCCTATTCGTATTGGGAATCGCCGGTTGCAGCCAAGATGCCGAGCAGTTGTTCGAGGTTGCCGAATTCGAGGAAAAGCAAAGCAACCTCAACCATGCCAGGCAGCTCTACGAGCGGATCATCGAGATCGACCCCAACGGTTACTTTGCCACCAAGGCAAGAGAGCGGTTGGCGGAGCTGGACAAAAAGTCAACGGAATAGAGTGGATCCGCAATAGATCCCCTAGAAAGTCCGGCGGCGCCTGCGCGTGCCGGGGCATGCCCCGGCATCGGTTCCTACCGTGACGGGAACACGAAGGCGTGGCTCAGATTAACGTCGACCAGAACCGCGCTACCCAGCTCGGGAAGAAAGACCCCGGGCATGCGCGCCCTTAGGTCAATCCCCCGATTGGTCCCGGTCGCCCGACAGCCAACCCGCACAAAGGTCGATCGACCGACAAGCCTGGCCGACAACACCGTAACCGGGTTTTCGCCGGTCGAATCTCCGTGGGTTAACGTCAGGGTGATCCCCTCAGGTCGAATCAGGACCTGAGCGGGGGTCCCCTCGGTCAGGTGTGCGGCGTTGAAACAACCGATGGGCGTCTCCACGGCGCCGGCCCGGACGGTTCCGGGAATCCGGTTGACGGGGCCGAATAGTTCGGCCACATAGTCGTTCACCGGCTTGAAATATACATCCGCCGGTGTCGCGGCTTGAAGGACGCGTCCTCCCCCCATGACCAGTACATGGTCCGACATGAACATCCCTTCTTCCGGGTCGTGGGTCACCAACAAGGTAGTTACGCCGGTCTGTTTGAGAAACGCCAGGAACTCTTCTCGGACCTGGAGCCGCAGGGTGATATCGAGGCCGGAGAACGGCTCGTCCAACAACAATACGCGGGGTTCCGGCGCCATGGCCCGGAGCAGCGCGGCGCGCTGCTGCTGGCCGCCGGACAGCATGTGCGGATAGCTCTGCGCTAAGCCGGCCAGTCCCGTTTGATCCAGCGCCCGCCGCGCCCACTCGCGGCGGTCGGACCGCCGCGCCGGGATTCCAAAGACAACGTTTTCGTAGAGCGTAAGATGGGGGAACAGGGCGTAGTCCTGGAACATCATACCGACGCTTCGCTGTTCGGCGGGAAGGTCGATGCCCGCACCGGTATCGGCCACCACCCGGTCGCCTAGGGTCACGCGTCCTTGCTGCAGCCGCTCCAACCCGGCGGCGATTCGGAGCAGGGTCGTCTTGCCGCAGCCTGAAGGTCCCAGAAGGCAGGTTACTTCCGCGCTCCTGGCGGTGAACGAGACGTCCCACACGACCGGAACGCCGTGGAAGCCATGGGACACGTCCTCGAGACGGAGCATCGTCACGGGTCAACCTCCAGCGCCCCCTCCTGGCCTGGACGCGAACGGCCTATTACCAGGCTGATCACAAGGACCGGCAGAATCCCGGCCGCGACGATGGTGAGGGAGCCGAGACCGCTTTGCTCCAGGAGCTCCCGGGAGGCCAACTGGTAAACATTCGTGGCGAGGGTCTCGAAATTGAACGGCCGCATGATCAAGGTCATGGGCAGTTCTTTCATGCCGTCCACGAAAACCAGGACCCCTGCGGTGAGAATGCTTGCGCGCATGATCGGCAGATGCACGCGCCTCAGGGTCGCGCCCGGCCCTATGCCCAGAGTTCGCGCCGCGTCGTCCATGCTGGGCGTGATCTTGGCGAGGCTCGCCTCCACCGTTCCCACGGAAAGCGCCAGGAATCGCACCACGTAACCCACGGTGATGGCGATGATGGTGCCGCTCAAGAGCAGTCCCGTGGATATGCCAAAGGTACCGCGCATGAGTGAATCGAGGAAATTATCGAAGCGGCCCAGAGGATGCAGAACTCCCACCGCCAGCACCGCACCGGGGATGGCGTAGCCGACGGCGGCGAAGCGGACCAATCCCCCAAGCAGGCGGTCCCCCGAAATTCGCGAGCCGTAGGCCAGGAAAAGTCCGAGGACGACGGTAACCGCCGCCGCCAGGAAGGAAAGGGTCAGGCTGTTAAACGTATGAGCGAGGTATTCACCTGCGCTTGCCTCATCGAAATGGACGATAGCGTGCTTGAGAAGAACGCCGCAGGGGACGGCGAAGCCTAATAGAATCGGAACGAGACAGGCGCTTGCCGCGCCCATAGCGTGCCAGGCGCCGAGGCGGTAGCCGGGCAGCGGCCGGTACTTGCTCGTGGTGTGATGGAAGCGCTGGCTACGGCGGTTGGCCCGTTCCAGCGCGACAAGGCCGAGGACAAACAGCAAAAGGACCGACGCGAGCTGGGCCGCACCCGAGAGACTGTTCATGTTAAGCCAGACATCGTAGATGCCTACCGTGAAGGTATTGACCGCGAAAAAGTCCACCGTCCCGAAGTCGTTCAAGGTCTCCATGATCACCAGGCTGGTGCCGATGACGATGGCCGGACGGGCCAACGGCAGCGCAACGGTGAAAAAGCTCCGCCACGGCCCGCGCCCGAGGGTGCGGCTGACCTCGAGGACGCAGACCGACTGTTCGAGAAAAGCGGCCCGCGCGAGGAGATACACGTAGGGATAGAGGACCAGCGTCATCATGGAAACGGCGCCGCCAAGGGACCGGATTTCCGGGAACCAGTAATCGCGACTGCTTGTCCAGCCGAAGGCCTCCCGGAGCAGGCCCTGGACAGGGCCGGCGTATTCGAGCACATCAGTATAAACGTATGCGATGATATAGGCCGGCACCGCCATGGGCAACAGCAGGGCACATTCGAAGACGCGCCGGCCGGGAAATCGGCAGAGGGTCACCAGCCACGCGGTGCCCGTGCCGATGACGAACGTACCGAAGCCTACGCTCCCCGAGAGAACAAGGGTCGTCTTGATGTAGTGGGGCAGGACGGTCGAGGCTAGATGAGGCCATATGTCGTCATTCGAGGCAAGGGCAAGTAAAATCACCGTGAGCAGGGGGATCGCCACCAAGGCGGCAATGACGATGGCACCGAGCCACCAGACGTCGATCCGCAGGCGCGCCAGACGCCACCGTGTACTTTGATTCATGACGGGGACGGCGGGAGTCATAGAAGATGCCCTGGAAATCCAGCGCGCGGATGAAACACCGCGGCGGGCGACCCGCCGCGGTGGCAGGCTCTAAGAACCGGGCGTAGAATGGTCGAAGCCGATTTGATCGACCAGCCGGGCCGCCGCCGATCTTTGTTTCGCGATATCGGCGAGACCGATGGCGTCGGCCTTGAATGGACCCCAGGACCTGACCACGGGATCGAGTTCCACCCCGGCTTTGACCGGGTATTCGTAGTTCTGCCTGGCATAGAGGCTCTGTGCCTCGTCCCCGCTCAGGTATTCCAGCAATTGGCGTGCGTTGTCCGTGTTCTTTGCGCTCTTCGTCATCCCGGCGCCGCTGACGTTTACGTGCGTACCACGCCCGTCCTGATTTGGGAAGACGACGCGGATGGCGGCGGCCCATGCTTTCTGCTCCGGCTGCTTTTCGTTGGTAGTCATGAGGCCCATGTAGTAGGTGTTGGCTACAGCAACGTCACACGCGCCCTCGTAAATCCCCTTGGCGCCTGCCCGATCATTGCCCTGCGGTTTGCGGGCCAGATTCATCTTGACGCCGTCGAGCCATTCCCTGGCTTTCTCCAGCCCATTGTGAGCGATAACCGAGGCGATCAGGGAGATGTTGTACTCGTGCTTGCCCGAGCGGATGCAGATGCGTCCCCTCATGGAAGGCTTGGCCAGATCCTCGTAGGTGGCAACCTCGCCCGGCTTCACCCGCTCTTTCGATGCCATGAGGATGCGGGCCCGCATTGTCAGCGCGTACCAGAGACCCTGCGGATCGGTGAGATGCGCCGGTATACTACGCTTGAGGATAGGTGAAATCACCGGCTGCAGTACGGCGGCCTTTTTCAGATTGTCGAGCTCGCCGATATCGACCGTAAGCACCGCGTCCGCGGGGCTGTTGGCGCCCTCGGCCTTGAGCCTCTCGATGAGTCCCTTCTGCACGTACACGATGTTCGTCTTGATGCCCGTGGAACGGGTGAAGCCAGCGAGGACGGGATTGATCAAATCCGGTTGCCGCGTGGAGTAGAGGTTTACTTCCCCGCTGGCGACGGCCGCCCCGGGGGCTGCCGCAATCAGGATGACAGCCAACACGACCGTGTGAATAGTGCTTTGTGCTTTCATGTTCCCCCCCTAGCGCATAGGGCACCGATCCATTGTAGTCAATAAAAGATATATCAATTCAACGCCCCAATAAAAACAATTCTACCGATCTAAACTTGATTAGTTTACTACTCACATGGAGGGCATTTGTCAATGCCGAACACTCATCCGGTCTTCCGGGCGTGACCCAGGCCCACGGAGGTCGGCCTCAATAGTAAAATTTCTCTTTTCTGGACAAGGACTTAGGGAACGGCAGGCTTACGGTTCGTCCCCCGGCAACGGTGCTTTGCCGGCGGATGATTCCCCCGCCCCTGAACCGGTGCGTTCTTTGACGGGGCGGCTCAAGAAAGGGTTGTGGCATTGAGACCTTTTCCCGCTGGTAGCGAGGGACCGTGCCTGCTGGAGTGCGGGCTGTGCGGGAGGCGAAGAGCCCTATACCCTCGTGATACTATGGAATGAAATCTTTAAACCCAAATTCCCGACGCTCGCTTTGCGAATCGTCGCGACGGACGTTGACCCGCTGGCCATCCAACGCGCCGAGCGCGGTTGCTACCGCGCAAGCAGTGCAAAGGAACTCCCAGCCGCGTGGCGAGAGCGGGCCTTCACCCAGGTAGCAGACGGACTGTGTCTCAAGGACGAGTACCGGTCCCCCATCACCTTCATCGTGCAGGATATTCGCAAAAAATTGCCCGATGGGCCCTTTCACCTCATCCTCTGCCGCAACCTCGTCTTTACATATTTTGACGAGGCCATGCAGCGGAAAACCATGCAACGCATCACCGCCGAACTGGCTCCGGGCGGAGTCTTGGTCCTTGGCAAGCTCGAGTCCCTTCCAGAGGGGCATGGGGCGCTTATGCCCTGGTTTCCATCACTGGGGGTCTACCGAAAAATCCCGAACAAGGGGTATCCGTAAGCAAAAAGAAGGGTGTGCCCGTTGCGCAACCTACAAATCGAAATCGCCATGGCGAACCTCCCCTGGACAAACAACCTACCCTGAAAAGGAAGATCCCATGATGCTTCGTACCCGCCGGATTTGCAATACGACTCCTTCTCCTAAGGCGACTGTGCCTAAAACGCCCACGGCTGACCACGCGGTTTTCTATCGCCCGCGGGAGGGAGTAAAATAATTCTCGTGGAACGCCACCGTAAGTTCCGGTCTTTTCATCGCAGGGCCTACCTTTGCCGGGTTTTAGTTCTCGGTTTCCTGCTGGTGTCTTCGTTGGCCGGCGCCGAGAGGTATGAAAAGGAAGGCCTGTTCCGGGTGGATGTCGAGGGATGGATTCCCAGCGAAATTGCGGCTTCGAGCCATGTATTTACCTGCATGATCTGCCGGAACCCCGTTCAGGTCCGCATCATCTATAGCCCCGTGTCGTTGATCGATAACAGGTTCAGGTCTAACGAAACGTTTCTCAGCAGCTTAAATTCCGCCATTGAACAACGCGCATACGCCCGGGAAATCATGGAAAGCCAGTTTCCGCAGGGCACCCCCCTGGACATATTGAAGACCAGCCTTTCCGAACTTGGGGGACTCGAGGTGTTCCTGTTTCAGGCGGCGGCAAAAACAGAAGAGGGGCTCGCCAGGAGAACCATCATGATGGCCGTGCACCGGGATCGACTGGTTACGGTCTCCCTGAGTTATTTTCAGGGCAGCGTGGACGAAATCATCCAGGGATTGATCCGCCTCTTCTTAGACAGTATTCGATTTTTATAAATGCGCCGAAGCTTCTGTCCCCAGACCAGGCTAACGCCGCCGTGCCCGGCCCGGAAATGCGTCAGGGGCGCAAGGCGCGGTACAGGAAAGGCAAGCTGCGGTCCATGCGGTAGTCGATGCCCGAGTACGTGTCGTCGAATTCCTCGTAGGTGTGAGCGATACGCTCTTCGCGAAGGCGCTTGGACAGTATGCGCGAGCCGTACTGGATGTGGTACTGGTCCCGCCAGCCGCAGTCGATGAATATTCCCCTCAGGGACTTGAGGTTCCGGCGGAATCGTTTCACCAGGTGTATCGGGTCGTGCCTGAGCCACTGCCGCCACCGCGCCTCCAGCACCTCGCCCGTCTCGAGGTTGAAGGGGAGGCGAAAACCGTTGGGCGCCTTTGGGTCGGGGTCGTAGGAGGCGGCCATGCAGAGGTTCATGAGGCAATGCACCTCGCCGCCCGAGAGTTTTGCTTTCCGCCACATAGCTTTCAGAAAATTTCTTACGCGCCCGTCATCCAACCCTTTTGCTACCCCCCGCTCTTCCTTTAGGACATCCATCGCCCCCGCCCTGCGTTGCCGGGGCCGATGCTTGGCAAGCTCGTCCAATGTATTGGGCCAGTCACTCCGGTAGACGTAATCGAAATAGGCGTCGCCCGAATGGTTCGCCACGGCTCCCCAGTAACGCGCGTATTGCATGCCGTGCAGTATGGCGCCGTAGCCCCCCGACGACTTGCCGAAGCAACCGCGGTGATCCCGGGAAGCCAGGGTCCGAAACTCTCGATCCACGAAGGGAATCAACTCGCGGGTGAGATAGTCAGCGTACCGCCCGATGGCCGTGGAGTTTACGTACTGGTTGCCGCCCAGGGCCGTGAAGCAATCGGGGAATACAAGGATGCAGGGTCCCATCTTGCCTTCATGAACGAGCCGCGCCGCCCGCTCGGGAACGTTCTCGGCGAAGTTTTGCCAGTTGGTGTGCGATTTGCCCGACCCCGTGTAACCCACGAGGTCGAACAGTACGGGGAAGCGCTTCCCGCCTCCCCTGCCTTCGCCCTCGTCGTATTCGGGCGGCAGCCAGGCGTCCAAACTGCGAACGGAGGGATCCCCAAGGGGATTATCCGCGAGGACCCTGGAGCGATGCTCCAGGGTCACAACGGTTCCGCTTGACCATTTGGGTCTCTTGAGGGCCACGGGATTGTCTGACTTTCAAGGCAATAGGGACTTTCTTCCGAGCAGTCATATCCGATGCCGGACTGTGCTGTCAACGCGAGATCCGTATGGAACCCATTGCGGCGTTTGATCTCGATCGGTTTCAGCCTCAGGATTGAGCTTCCTCCCCCATGCTGCGCCCCATTGAATCCCTGTTTGTGAATAGGGTCTTCGACACTGCTCTTCTATAGTTCAAGTTGAACGCCGCTGCTTCGCCGAACGGCGCGCCTTGCCAACCCCTTTCTTCGGACTTTCCTTCTGCGATCCCGCTCCAGGGCCAGCCTGATCTTTATTTTTGGGGCTCCCATTGGAAGGCTTCGCACTTATGGGCGGGAAAGAGACGATCGCCGGTATGCTAACGGTAAAGGTCGATCCCTTGCCCAACTTGCTTTGCACGCTGACGTGACCCTTCAAAAGCTCTGTAAACCGTTTGACGATGTAAAGACCCAAGCCCACCCCGCCCCGCGATCTGGGATCAGAGCTGTCCGCCTGCCAAAATTTCTCAAATAGAAAGGGCAGGGATTCCTCCGCTATACCGATTCCCGTATCGGACACCTTGAATTCCACGGCTTCGTTTTTTGCAAACTGCTGGACGGAGATGAGAACCTCTCCCTTTTCCGTGTATTTAAGAGCATTGCTGACTAGATTCTGAATGATCTGTTTGAGCTTGGTGCGATCGGTAATGATACTTGGCAGCCCTGCTGGATAGTCCCAGTTGACTTGAACGGACTCATTCGCATGGTGGCTGAATTCAGCTTGTAAAGCATCCAGAAATTTGGATAGATCAACCAAATGTTGTTCCGCCCCGATTTTCGCCGACTCCATTAGAGTTACCTGCAGCAAATCATTGACCATGGTCAACTGGTCATCGGCCTGTTCAAAGATCCTATCAAGGATTTCTCGTTGTTCCCGGTTCACCTCCCCCAGTGCGCCATCTTTGATCACCTCAAGGTATCCCGTTATGACCGCGAGAGGCGTCCTCAGTTCATGAGACATGACGCTCAAAAACTCTTCCCTGACCTTGTTCGCCTTGGTCAATTCCTCAGTTTTCGCTTGAAGCTTCTCGACCAACCTTTCCACTTCGTAGGTGTGGCCCGTTGCGACAAGAAGGTATCCACCCAGGAGCGCGGATATCAACAGCCCCACCGCGCCGACAGCCCAAGATTGCAGGTTGCGATTGGCTCCCAGGAACCCTTCGGTGGGAGAAAAGTCGAGCACCCACTGCCGGGCGGCCACGTCGAGCGTGGTGCTCCAATTCAGCGAGGCGGACCTAGCCACAGGGGCAAACTTTTGCACGCCTTGCTGATTCGCGGAGTAAAAGTAAGCAACTCTGTCGCGAAGCGGCGTGGTTGGGTCGCTCAGGGTTAATTCTATGTCCTCATGGCGAAAGGGCTTCAAAGCAACGGCCACAATATCGGAGATACGGAAGACCGCCGTCGCATATCCAAGTAGACCTCGCTCCTTTCCCCCTGTGGATTGGGAAGCTGGCATGTTCTCATAAATCGGTAAAAAAACCACAAACGCCGGATGCTGCTCCGACCCATGAGCAAGGTTAATCCATCCCGTGGCTGATGGTTTTCCAGATGTCCTCGCTCGCGTCAGCGCTTCGAGCCGGATGGGATCGGAAGCGATATCGTACCCAAGGGCTCTCTCGTTTCCGAAAAAAGGCTCAACGTACTGAACCGGCACATATTCTTGTCGATCACGCGCGCGGACTAGAGCTCCGTTGGCGCCCCTTTCCTTGATCTCGAATTGCGCGAAGCCTTCCTCACGACCCGATGCCTCATAGGTAAGACGGTGACTTTGGGACACAGAGGGATTCCAGGCAAGAGCCAGGATGCTTGGATGGCGTTGGAGAAACGGTGCCACGTACTCACGGAATTCAAAGCGGGTTGCCTGTCGGGACACGCCCATAAAACTCTGTATGGAGTAAAGCGTCTCAAGGTGTGCCTCTAAATCTTTTTCGATAGCCTCCGACAATTCCTGTGCCCGGCGTTCGAATTGGCCGCTGGCAGCGGCTTGTTCCCATCTCGTGGCGTACAAGAACAGCAGGGTAATCGTCAGCAATACCACCACAAGTGGTACTGTGACGGAGATTCGACGCCGTTGCCAGAGGTCACGCGGTTCGGCGGTCCAAATTAAAATGAGCGGAGCTAAGACGATCACGCCCACGGTGTCGCCGATCCACCCGGTCCACCAACTGAATGGATATTGGGCGGACGGGATCATTCCAGCCAGCCAAAGGAAAGTTGCATGGGCGGTAGGTCGAATCAGGCAACTGACAGGGCCGGCTAAGACCAGAAATCTCCACACCTGGCGAGGCCCGGTCAACGGATCCGGGAAACCCACAAAGCGACCTACGAGGAAACGGCCGGCATAGGCCTGCACGCAAGCCCCCAAGGCCAAGCCCAGGGCCATTCCCATAGACTGTCGAACTGCCAGCCCCGCCAATGGCAAAAGCGGAATCCAGTAAGTGACCAGCAACGAGCCGAGCAAGATGCCCGGCAACGCACTCCAGCCGAGCAGGAGAGCGGCTGCCAGGGCAATACCAGCCGGCGGCCAAATGGGCGCCGCCGGTCCTGGCGGCACCGCGAGGAATGCTCCGATGACACCCGATAGGTAATACCCAAAGGCAAGGAGGAGGGATTTATAGACAAAGGTCCGCCGGGCCGGCGTGGCGGCCTTCCGGATTGTACCCAAAGGCAAGCTCAACCTGGCATACGAAGCCGTCTGAGGCCAAAGCCCGCGAGCCCCCGCCATAACGCGATCGCAGAGCTGCCGAAGCCGAAACACGAATGAAGAACGCAGGTTATTGAAAGAAGACGGACACGGTTTCACGCGCCTCGATATCGTGCAACCCTTATGCCAGAAGCTGGCCGCAGACTCTAACTTCCTGATTAAAAAGCGCTTTGCGGGCAACTCTCGTGCGGCTATACAGGCGGGAGAATGACAAAAATAGGCCACCGCATGGCATCGATGTACCACGTGCACTGAAAAGGCTACTCACCGCTACCCCGCCGACACGCCGCCGCCGATGTCGCCCAGCGCCGACCATTGCGCTCTATTCCAACAAGGACAAAAGGCGGTGGGTAACAAAAACTTGGACGTTGGTTAATTCCCCGGCGATTGATATAATTGGTAAGGATCGTCCGAAAATGGCCAATCGCTTTCAAACTCTGCTGCGCTGCCTGTGGATTCCGGTCATGTGCGCTGGAATCGGCTGTGTTGCTTCTCTCGCAACCGGGGAAAAGGAAACGCGACCCGTAGCCAAATCTGGGAGCACTACGGATGCTGCGGCGGGGAACGCCGTAAGAGGCTCGGGCAGGACGGCTCCCATTGAGGACCCGGCTGGATTGGGAGCAGGGGCGTTAATCGGAGACCACGTCGAGGCGCACGAGCAGGCTCCTCAAAGGCAACCGCAGTGACGGGAGTAGCCGCGTTTACCTCCCGCCGCCGAACTCCCCTCGCGCAAGTTTCTTCACAGCGAATCTTTCATGGTGTCTTGAAGGGCTACTGTCTTTTCTTCTTAGCCGCCTCAGCCAGAGCGTTATTGACCAGTTTGAGCACGGGTTCCATGGAGATTCGTTCCCAGGTCTCGGTATCCAGGTAGCTCACCCCCGGTTGAGGCACCCGGCTGGGCTGGACCTCGTCTTTGGGAATGTCCACCCGGCGCGAGTTGGCGGAGCCGCCTCCCACCGATTGCATGGCCATCTGTCCCTCGCGGGAGAGAAACCAGTTTACGAAGACCTTCGCGGCATTAGGGTGAGGCGCCTTATTGAGAACGCTGATACCGCCCCCGCTCACAATCAAGCCTGCGCCTTCTTTCATCAACCCGAAACTCTCTACCGGTAGCCCCTGCACCTTGGCCATTTCTATGCGCGTGTTGTTGCAGAAAATGCAGATAGGATATCTGCCGACGGCAAGCCAATCTATTCCCTGGCGTTGATCCCTGAAAAGCGTGATATCCATCTCGCTGAACAAACGCCTGATGAACTCGGGGCCCAATTCAGGAACGTAATAGAAAAACCTCATGGTCACGCTGCCGGGGCCCGAGCTCCGGACATCTCGGACGCCGATCTTCCCCCGCAATTCGGGACGCAGAAAATCCCAGAAGGATCGATAGTCCTTGGGATCAACCAGGTTCGTGTTATAGAAAAAAGCCCCCAGGTCTACGTTTCCCACGGCGGCGAAGATGTATCTCCGCTCCTTGTCCACGTACTGGTGTTTACCCTGAAACCACTTGGACTCGTCGGTCACCTCCGGCAGGACCAGGGTATCTCGAATGGGATCCAGGACGCGCGCCTGGTAGAGGCGCCAGATACTGCTCGGGCCGGTAAAGGAGATGTCCGCGAGGTATTTCCCGACTCTTCGCTCGGTCATCACACGCTGGACGGGATCTCCCTGGGCCACGAGGAGCTTGATCTCGGGGTACTTTTTTTGAAACGCGCCGGACTCCATAAGTAGGGTGTTCTGGGTGGAGGAGGTGTAAATGGTGACCTGCCCTTCCTTCTTTGCCGCCTCCACCGTCTTCTCCCACTCTGCTCGCCAGTTGGCGTGCCCGTTCGCCGCCCTGGTCAGGCCGGCAGCGGCAAAGACAAAGAAAAGCAACAAGACGCTGCGGGTGGCTTTTACCAGCGCATTTATCATTTCCTTTTCCTCCTACGCCGCCGGAAGCACCGCGGCTTAGCCTTTTCCGCCGGCTACTTCTTTCTCCTCTTCGCCGCCTCCGCCGATGCCGCGTTAAATAGTTTGAGCATGGGCGCAGCGGACATCCGCTCCTCCGTTTCCACCTCCACATAATTGCCGTCGTTCTCCAGCCGCCGCTCGGCGGCAATCATATCCTTGGGGATGTCCATGCGGCGGGAGTTGGAAAAACCCTGCTCCAGGGATTGCAAGGCCATCTGCCCCTCCCGGGAGAGATACCAGTTGATGAAAACCTTGGCCGCGTTGGGGTGGGGCGCCCGATTCATTAATCCGATGCCGCCTCCCCCGGAGCTCAGCCCCGCTCCTTCCTTCATCATGCCGAACTTTTCAACGGGCAGCCCCTGAAGCTTGGCGGCCTCGATACGCGAGCTGTTACAGAAGACGCAGATGGGATACTTGCCGCTGGCAAGCCAGTCGGTTCCCTGGCGCTGGTTTCTGAAAAGCGTGACGTCCATTTCGCTGAACAGGCGCGTGATGAACTTGGGCCCCAGCTCGGGGACATAATAATAGAACCGAATGGTCACGCTGCCCGGCCCCGGGGTGCGGATGTCTCGAGCTTCGATCTTCCCTTTCAATTCGGGACGCAGAAAATCCCACATGGAGTGGAAGCGGCTAGGATCGATGAGTTTAGTGTTGTAATAGAAATTACCCGAATCCGGGTTCGCGACAGAGACAAAAATGTACTTGCGCGCCTTGTCCACGTAGTGGTGTCTCCCTTGAAACCACTTGGACTCGTCCTTGACCTCGGGGAGGATAAACGCGTCCTTCACCGGTTCCAGGACCCCGGCCTGGTAGAGATTCCAGATGGTGCGCGGGCCCGTGAAGGGAACATCCGCAAGATACTTGCCCGCTCTACGCTCTGTCATGGTGCGCTGTAGCGGATCTCCCAGTGCAATCAAGAGTTTGATCGCGGGAAATTTCTTTTGAAAGGCCCCCGACTCAAGCAGCACGGTGTTCTGGGTCGACGAGGTATATACGGTGACTTGCCCTTCCTTCTTTGCCGCCTCAACCGTTTTTTCCCATTCCGCTTCCCAGGCGGCCCCGGCCGGGACAGCCCCGCCGCAGAGTTGGGCCGCGGCAAACCAGACCCATGAGCAAAGCCACAGGGATCTTATTGAGAAAATCTTCATTGGTTACCTCCATTCATTACAAGCGCTCCCACCTCTCCACTTCCTCCCAGTCGAGGGTCGGCGGCGCGAACAGGGAGCCCACGGGCTTCTGTAGATCCGATCTTTCCCTGATAAAGACCGATTCCCCCGCGTTCAGCGGTGCCGTCGATGAGGGGACGGGCCCGGTCCAGGTTGGAGCACGAAAACGTCAGCTTGAGCCTCCCCATGGCCTCTCCCCCGCCGTCGGCATCCGGTTTCTCCTCCCCGCTAGTTTTGCCCAGCGGCAAAGCGGAGCTGTTCGAAACCCACCTTGTTGCCATGGATGGGCAGGACGGTTTCGACATCCAGCTTCAGGCGTTGAAGGTTCTCCCACAAGTTGGCCGTAAGCGGATTCACCTCGGCTTGCGGGCCCTTGAGCAGGCTGCCGGCGTTAAAGGCATCGGCCACCATCAGGACTTTCTCCGCCGGCAGATGGCCGATGAGAAGGCCGTCGTCGTGCAGGTTCCCCGAAAGCCTGTAAAGCTCGATCCTCCGTCTACCGTCTGTCAACACATGCTTTTCATCCACCGCAATGAATTCCGCTTTTTTACCCGACCGCGCCAGCGCATCGGGACTGATGCGGGCCGCCCTGGCGAAGGCGCGCCCGAAGAAGGGGACGTTGATCCTGCCCGTAACGATCGCCGATCCCCTGGCCGCCATGGCGCGAAGACCGCCGGAGTGGTCAAAATGATGATGGGTATTTACGACGGTGCGGATCTCCTTGCCCGGGACGGCCTCGGAGACGGCTTTGACTACGGCGTCCATGCGCGCGTCATCCAGCGGCGCCTCGAACAGGACCACATGGTCATCCATTGCGATGGCGACGGAATTGTGGGACCCCCCGGTGATGAAAAAGATGCCGCTGGCGACTTCCTCGACCTTCGCGTTGTCGCCAAGGGCGCCGAGCCCCCGGGGGGTCTTGATGTCAGCCGGTGCATTGGGCCGAATCGACGTCACGTTCAGCTCAAAAGACGGGAAGCCTTCCGTTTTTTCCGTGATCCTGGTGGGAAATTTTATCCCGTCGAAATCCTTATAAGCCGAGTAGAGGGTCACCACACGTTTGTCCCCGAGCACCGGGTCCGCGACGTCCGCCTCCACCGCCACCAATACCTTGTATACCGCGTCAAACCAGGCAATGGCGCTGAAGGCGCCCTTCTTTCCAAAAGAGACGGTCTCGTAGGGCCGCCCGCCGGACGTCCGCAACTTGACGGTCGCCTTGACGGCCTGGGTCGCCTTGACCACACCATGAGGCGTAGTCCACAATGCGAGATAGGCGGCGGCCGCGCTGCGGCTCGGGACGGCCCGGCCGCCGCTCGAGGTCCAGGCGCGATCGAGACTGATCCCGCCGCTCCCTATCTGCACGCCGCTGATGGGCTGCCATCCCCCGCCGCGGGGCGGCTTTTCCCACTGGGTAAGGGCGCGCTCCTCGGTCATGGACGCGGTGCTATAGTTGACCACCGCGCGAAAGGTTTCGAGATTGAACTTCGGCCATGGTTTCCTGGGTTCGAAGCTCTGACCTACGGCGTACTGAAAGCCGGAACCGCCGAAATCGATGCTCCCGACCTTGTCGGCCCCCATGGCCTTGGCAAAGGGATCCAACCCCGCCCCTAAAGCCATCCCTTGCAGAAAAAACAAAATCGCCGCAACTCCCAGCCATTGCCTCATAGAAAATTTTCCGCCTCCGGTGTTCCGTTACGCGTCCCGTTCCCGGGTCGGCCCGACCTCCCCGGTGCACCACGGAACGAACGCCTTCATACGGCACGGTGCCCCGTGGGCCCTGAGTTCCTTCTCAAAGATCTCGTGGATTTCACGGTCTTCGTCCTCATACTCGATCTGCCAGCCTCCCTCTTTGATGCTGGTGTTGCTACCTTCGTCCCGCACGTTAGGGGCATAGGTACCCATGTTCCCCCGCTTGAGGGCCAGGTAGCGGGCCCGATTGGTTCCCGTGTTGAAGTGCTGGTGAAAGCAATGGTCGTTGGGAACAATGACCATGGAACCGAACTGCCAGTCGCACTTGATCATGTCCGAGCGGTCTTCCTTGGTCCAGACCACGGAGTAGCCGCCGGTGCCGCTGAGCAGCACCAGGTGCGCGCCGGGACCGTGGCGATGGGCCTTTTTATAAGTGCCCACGGGGAATTCGGAGATATGGTTTTTCATGTTGTTGTTCGCCATCTCCAGGCGGGCATTGATGCCTCCGGCGCCGCGCTCTTTGTACCCGTAAAGGGGCATGTCCGGTGCGTTGGCAATGAAATTGGACTCCCACACCCGCCGCTTGAAGAGCTTGCCGTTGCCGCTGAAGTAGTCGTCCTCGCCCGCGTAGCGGGAGCGGAACTTGAACTCGCTGTTGAAGATGAAGTCGTTGTCGCGGTACAGGCGCATCATGGGAGGCGCATTGGTCACGGCCAGATACCTGACGGCCTCATCGCCGCTGCCATTGAAGTTTTGATACCACGCGTTGAGCGGAATGCAAAACAGGCTGCCCGCCTGCCATTCGAAGGTCTGCTTATGCTTCTCATCCCTCTCATCTTGCCAGATCGTGGTCGCCCCGCGTCCCGAGACCACATAAATGGTCATCTCGTACATGTGGTGCTCCGGCTCGGACTTCCCCCCGGGCCGAATCTCCACAACGTGACAATCGTTGAGCAAGAGTGGATTTTTGATATGGATCACCGCGCCGCTACCGCCCTTGCGCTCCCAGGGGCCCAGTTCGATCTTCATCAGGCTCGGGAAGTAAAATTTCTCATAGACTTTAACGCCTTCATCCATCAGCCACGCCTCGTAGGCGTCGTACGTCGAGAATTCCTGGAGGCCGTCGGTGGGCATATCGGCGACCTTCATATCCGTACCTTGCATGATACCTTCCATGGTCATCGTTGACTCCCTCCTCTAATGAGTTCGATAAAACCTCAACCTTTTTTTATATTCCACGGACACTGCCATTTGTGCCGGCTGGCACTTAATATATACCGGGATACGAGAACCTGGTATCACGGCCGGCCCCGGGACGTTCCCGTAATTCCCGCCGCCACGGGCGGCGCTGGTTTGGGCAGCGGAGCGCCGGCCTTCCTGGCCCGCTCCAGATTGACGGGGCTGTACTTTCCCGCCATGCCGGTGGAAACTCTCGCCGTGCGGAGATTGTAGCCGTAGACCACATCCCCCGTGTCATCGCCGGGTCCCTCGCGGCCTTCGTAGGGAAAGGTCACGCACCGGTTCTGGGACGGGTCGCGAAAAACGTTCATCGGGTCTTTGCCCTCTTCCATGACTTTTAGTTGCTGGCTGAGAAGCCTCCGGAAAAGGATGATCCCCACGTCCGATTCGCCGAGCATCTCCAGGTGGCGCTGGGCGCGCGGCCCCTGGGACATCCAGGCCATGTTGTCCTGCCCGCTGTTGTTGTCCAGGAGCTCCCAAACCGGGACGCCCCCGGCGTCCACTCCCGGGAGCGGCACCCTGTAGAGGGGAATGTCCTCCGGCGCCTGCTCGAGGTTTTCCTCCCCAGGCAGTTTGGACCGGCAGTTGTACCAGAGGTAATAGGTGTGGGTATCGTCCATGGGGACCCGGATCTGAAAGCCGCCGCCCCCGGCGCCATGCTCGTAGTTGGGGAAGAGAATGGGGTGGCCGATGCGCCACGAAGGCGAGGTTTCCTCCTCTTCCCCTTGAAGGAGCCGGTGTTTGGTGATGCCGTGCTCGAAGATGTTGAAGCCCACTTTGGTGTGGTGCACGACCTTGGCGCCGCTGCGCCAGTAGTTATCCGGAGTCTTACCCATGGGTCTTCCTGGTTTGCCGCCGGCGCCCCGGAGACTCCCCTTGTCTTCCAGGTGCCCCAGCCGTTCCAGCACGTAATTACTGAAATAGCGGTGCAGGTACTCGCCGTGCACGGGGTCCAACGAGTTCTCCATGACCTGGAGCCAGTTGCAGGGCACCACCGCCCAACCGATGTCGCGCAGCGCGTTCTCAAGCACGAAGGGATACCAGCGCGGGACCAGCGGAACCGGCTCCGGCCCCAGGTACGCGAAGATGAGTCCCCCCAACTCCTCCACCGGATAAGCCTTGATCTTTACCCGGCACTTGAACGTGCTGTCCGCCGCCTCTGCGGGCATCTCCAGACACTGCCCCATCCGGTCATACAGCCAGCCATGGTAGGGGCAACGGAGCCCATCGGCCTCGGGGATGCCGTAAAGCAGATTGACGCGCCGGTGGGCGCACGCTTCGTCCACCAATCCCAGGCGGCCCTGCCTGTCCTTGTAGAGCACCAGGGACTCGCCCAGGATCCTGACGGCCTTGGTGGGATTTCTTTTGAGCTCGGAAGAAGCAGCGATGGGCTGCCAGTAACGCCGCATCAGTGTCCCCATGGGCGTTTCCGGACCGACCTGCGTCAATCGATCATTCTGCTCAACCGTAAGCATCGAGACCTCCCTGGTCGCCTGGAACCGTGGGCATCCCACCGCCATTCAAGCGGAGCCCCATGGCCCCGCAGCGGCATCTTTATCCCGTACCACAAAAGGCCCCGTGGGTAAACGCCGGACTGCCCGTTGGCAGCAACGCGCGAAGATCGGCGGTTTGCCACGGCGCACGACACCGCCGCCGGGGCCCCTAAAAAGGTTGTCAAGGAGTTTCATTGGTGGTATGGGCTACGATAAGTGCAGCGCCCCTCATAAGGGCGCCAAGCGGGAGCCTCGGCAATGGGATCGCGCCAGCCATGAACCTGGAAAAGGTGCCCACCGGCGCCAAAGTGGTCACGACCTCCGGCGACGTCGTGGAAGTCCTCGATGTGGCGCCGGACGGCCTGTCCGCCAGGGTTCGTTATCTGGACCCCCTGAGCTCGGATCCGGCGTTGCTGGGGAAGGAAGCATCCCTTACCGCCGACGAGATTGCTGCCATCGAGCATGGCAAACATCTCGAAGGCTCGTCTAATCCATAGCAACAATGATAAAATGCCCTTTCCGCTCGATGTCCATGGCCGTTTAAAAAGGGAGAGATTAGAAGATGGATCTGGAACTCTACCGTGATTTCGAGCATACGGGCCCCGGCACTCTTGCGGGGCGCTACCTGCGGGCTTACTGGCAGCCCGTCTACCGTGCCGAAGACCTGCTCCCGGGAAGGACCGCACCCCTCCGGGTCATGAGCGAGGACTTTACCCTCTATCGCGGCGAGAGCGGCGCGCCTCACCTGACGGCCCCCCGCTGCGCCCACCGCGGCACCCAACTCTCCACCGGATGGGTGGAGGGGGACTGCATTCGCTGCCGCTACCACGGTTGGAAGTACGACGGCTCGGGCCAATGCGTGGAGCAGCCGGGAGAAGAGGCCGCCTTCGCGCAAAAAGTAAAAATCCGTTCCTATCCGGTGCGCGAGTACCTGGGCCTGGTTTTCGCCTACCTGGGGGATGGCGAGGCGCCCGCCTTCAGGCGCTATCCCCAGTTCGAGAAACCCGGCCTCCTCATGGCCCTGTCACCGGAGACCTGGCCGTGCAATTATTTCAATCGCCTGGACAACGACCCCGATGCCTACCACGTGCTCTTCACCCATGCCGAATCCATCCGTCGCGCCCAGCGACAAGCGGGCTACACGGAGCGCCACACCACCGCGGAGCTGACCCCCTACGGCCTGAGGACCAACGTGCGGCTGCCCGGAAACCAAAAAGACTACCTCTATCAATACATGCCCAACGTCAACCAGATCCGGGTGCGCACCGGCATGGCCACCGCTCGCAAGGGCGAGGAAGACAAAGTTTGGGAGGACCGGCTCACGTGGGCGCTTCCCGTGGACGACCTGACCAGCTACCGTTTCGAGGTTAACCTGGTCTATATCAGCGGCGCCGCGGCAGAGGTCATGGCCAGGAGCCGCCGGGAACAAGCCGAACAGGCCAAAGGCGTCGCCAACCAGTGGGGCGAAAGAGTTCTGGCCGCGGAGCTCACCATCGAAGACTTGAACCAGCAGCTCAACACCTACGAGATCTTCCGCGTGGAGGATTACGTGGTCCAAGTGGGCCAGGGCCGCATTGCCGACCGCAACGGCGAGCACCTCGCCCAACTCGACATGGGCGTGGTCCTTCGGAGAAAGCTCTGGGAGCGGGAGATGAAGGCGCTGGCCGACGGCAGGCCGCTCACCGATTGGATCATTCCGGAAGTAAGGGACGAAACGCAGCGGGAAGCCCCGTCCACGTCTGCCACGTAGGCTCTGTCCCAAGCCGGTTCCTTCTAGCTCTGCCTCGTTACCAAGGTTCGCTGCGGCGGACAGCCGGGCGGGATCACGTTTTACGTCGCCTGCGCCGCGGCGGGGGCGGGTTTCGCTCAGGGCCAGAGGTCCCCCGCCCGTCCCTCATAGATATCGTCGAACATCAAGCCCCGAAGCCTGTATACCATGGCCACGATGTATTCTGGGCTGAAGCCGGGACGGAACTTGAATTCATCATGCTCCACGAGAAGCTCAACCATCCGCCGTGCGGCCTCCCCGTGTCCCATGTGCCCGCCGTGTTCCTCCGTGTCCGCCTCCTCGTGTAAGCCAAAATAGTGGTCGTGTTCCCTGGGCAGGTAATGGGCCGCAAGCGCTCGGTGAAAGGCCCCGCTGAAGCGCCACGCCTGGCCTTCGACAAAACACACCCGGGTCGCGTATTCGCCGATGGTCCCTTCCAGCGTGATGCGCACGGTAAAGTCGCACAAGGCTCGCGCGTGGGGTGACAGCCTGGCGTCGACCAGCTCCTCGCGCGCCACCCCCAGAGCCCGAGCCGTGGCCTCTAACGTCCGGATGTGGCCTCCGGGACCGGGACTGCCGAACTCATCGGCGATTTTGTCCGTGAGGAGGTTTTCAAGCTCCGGGACACGCCTCGTCAGCGCGTTGAAGCGATGGTAGAGCGTCCCCATGCTGGTGTTCACCTCCAGGGCGAAGCTGTACCATTGGCGGAAAAACTCCTGCACCTTCTCCCTGGCCAGGGTCCCCCGGGTCACCTCCAACATGAAAGGGTGGTCGAGAACGTTGCGCTTGACGCAGCCGTAGGCGAAAGCGCTCATTTTTTCCATCCACGCGTTAAGGTCCTGGACGGGGGGAGTATAGTAAATCATCTCGCCTCGCCGGCAGTCAGAGCTTGAACAGCCGCCTGGCGTTGCCCGCCAGGATCTTCCCCTTGTCCCCCGGCGGCAGCTCCCACTTCACCACCGCCGGCAGGACTTCCTCCATGGCGGCGAAGGGGAAGTCCGATCCAAATACGATCCGGTCGGGGCCGAAAAAGTCGTAGCCGTCTGCCAGGCTCCCCTGGTGGCCGTAAACCGCCGTATCTCCATAAAAGCGCTTGAAATAACTGAGCGCCGGCTGCGGGAGCTTCCACCGGCCGGATTTCTCCATGTTGGCGCTGATGCTCAGGATCCTTCCCCTGAGGGACGGCACGAAGGCGCCCAGATGATGGGCTACGATCTTGAGCCGGGGAAACCTCTCCAAGACCCCGCCGTAGACCAGCCTGGCCATGGCGATGCTCGTCTCGAAGGGCCAGCCGAAGGTGAGCCATATCATGTAGTCCCTCGTGCGCGCGTTGTAGTCGCCGCCCACGGGGTGGAGGAGCACGGGTACGTCGTGCTCGGATATCATTTCATAGAGGGGAAAAAACTCCGGATCGTCGAGGGGCTTCCCGCCCACGTGGGAAAAGATCTGCACGCCTCTTAGCCCCAGGTGAAGCACCGCGCGCTCCAACTCCCTTGCGGCCGCCGCGGGATCGATCATGGGAAGCGTAGCCGCGCCGATGAACCGTTCCGGGTGGGCGGCGACGATCTCAGCGATGCCGTCGTTGGCAATGGCGGCCGCTTGACGGCATGTTGCGACTTGGTCCGTACCGAACAGGTTGAGGGCCGGCGTCGACAGGGTAAGAACCTGCATGTCGATCCCGTGCCGATCCATGAGATCGATTTTAACCCGGGGGTCGCGAAGGCCGGGGAAATCCCTGAGCTCGGAGCCCAGACCGAGCCCGGTTAGGAAATCGGCGTAAGCCTTCGGGTAGACGTGAGTAAAGACGTCGATGACGATGGCCGGCTCCTACTTTTTTTCCACGAAGATCTGCTTGCCGAGGGCGTAAAGCTCGAAAGCCCTCTTGTCCGTCAGGTCCTCCGCCTCTCTGGCCATTATGGGTCGGCCTTCCACGTAGCGTTCGTTGGGCGCGAGATGGTCCTGCGAAACATCCTTCCTCAGAGGGACGGCGTTCATAGACTTGGCGTAAACGCCCTGCCCCTCCTTGGTATAGAGCCAGTTGAGAAACAGCTTCGCCGCATTGGCATGCATGACCGGAGCCACTACGCAGGTCCCGATGTAGGCCAGGTGGGAGCCCTCCTTGGGTTGAATGAATTTCACCGGCGCTCCCTCCGCAACCAGCGCTCGACCCCGCCCCGTGGAAGCGCCGAGGCCGATGGCGAACTGTCCCGTGGCAACCTGGTTGGGGACGTCGTTGACGTTGGGCACGATAACCGTCTGTTTAGCCAGGGCTCTCATGTAATCAAGTCCGAGTTTCTTGTAGGTCGGCTGGAACCATCCGGACCCTGAACCGCCGACCCCAGGAGTCTGCAGGACGATCTTGCCCTTCCACTTGGGTTGGAGCAGGTCCTGATAGCCCTTGGGCTCTTCCGCGGGCGGAACCAGGTGGGTATTGACGAAAAAGCTGGGGATAAGCGGCATGAAGAGGAAAGCCCAATCCCGCACCTCGGGCGCCGCCGCCAGCGGGTCGAGGCGCCACACCCCCTTTTCCATGGCCGACGGGGCCAGGATGGGCTTGACAAAACCCGCCGCCTTGATGGGCGTACAGGCCCCGCCGTAGCCCGTCATCACGAGGTCGGCCACATACTGCTTCGTGCGCTGCTCCGCGAGAATGCGGGGCGCAATGTCGCGGGCGTTGATGGTGGTCCAGTCGATGGTGATGCCGTATCGATCTTTAAAGAGCTTGCCCACGGCCCGCTGCGTGTCCCTGTCGGCGTGGCCGGGAGCGCTGTAGACGACGAGTTTTCCTTCCTGGCGGGCCTTCGCCTCGACCTCCGTCATGGGCCAGGGCTCTTCCGCTCCCCACGCCGGAGCCGCCGGCCTCCCCCACGCCGCGCTGATTAACGCGAAAGCCAATACCTTTGTAAGCCTCTTCATGGAAAGCCTCCTATGGATCGAATCAAACGGTGCCTGACCGCCGCTACATATTACGGGACCGGCCTGTTGTCAACGGGAGAAGGGGGCGAGGGTTACCCGAAGGAACCGGCACCGCATGGCCGCCATTGTATGCCCTCGACCTTTACCGCCGTTGCGCTATAATAATCGGAGTTTTTAAGGAGGCGGCGCATGGGTGTACTGGAATCTTTGAGCCTGGCCATGGGAACGGCCTGGACGGCGGGGATCAATCTCTACGCCACGGTGGCGGTTCTCGGCATGGCGGGCAAATACGAGATGATCGATCTCCCGCCCGAGTTAACCGTGCTGACGCATCCCGTCGTCATCGTTATGGCCTCGGTCCTGTACCTCATCGAATTTTTTGCCGACAAGGTACCCTACGTAGACAATGGCTGGGACGCCATCCACACCTTTATTCGCATTCCCGCAGGGGCGGTTCTCGCCGCGCGGGCCGTGGGAGACGTCGGCCCCGCCTTGGAGATCGCCGCCCTTCTGGCCGGAGGCGCCGTGGCCCTGGCCGCCCACGGGACCAAGGCCACAACTCGCCTCGCCCTCAACGCGAGTCCGGAACCGTTCACCAACTGGTTCGCCAGTATCGGGGAAGACCTGGCGGTCCTGGGGGCTATCTGGCTCACCTTTCGACACCCCCTGATCATGTTTGTTTTCGTGATCCTTTTCATTGCCCTGGCCGCATGGCTCATTCCCAAGTTATTCCAGCTGGCCAAGGCGGGATTCCGGATCCTCCGTAGCCACTTGACCGTCAAACAGCCCGCCGGGAGCGGGCCCGGCCCTACGCCACCCGCAAGTGCGGATCCGAACCCATAGAAGGAAAACCCATGGTGCAATTTCTGGTGACATGTTTGATTGTGATCCTGACAGCCACGCCGGTTTCCGCCCAGTGGCGGGACATTCTCCAAGGGCTCGGCCTGGGCGGGCAAGGCGGTCTAAGCGAGGCCAAGATCGCCTCCGGCCTGAAGGAAGCCCTGGAGATCGGCGCAGCCAACGCGGTACGGTTGACAGGCCGGCGGGACGGTTACTTCTTGAACGATGCCATCAAGATCCTCATGCCTGAAAAACTGAAGTCCCTTGAAAAAGGCCTTCGCCTGGTGGGTTACGGGCCCCCGGTGGACGCGTTCGTGATGAGCATGAATCGCGCCGCCGAGGACGCAGCTCCTCTGGCCAAGGAGATCTTTCTCGGCGCAATCGGGGAGATGACCTTTGACGACGCGAAGCGGATTCTCTCCGGAAGCGACACCGCGGCGACGGACTACTTCAGGGAGAAGACCTCGGGCAAGCTAAGGGACGCTTTTAGGCCGGTGGTGCAATCCACCATGAACAAAACGGGCGTGACCCGGCAATACCGCGAGTTGGTAGGACGTTACGATAAAATTCCTATGGCCAGGCAGGCTTCCTTCGACGTGGACGACTACGTGCTCACGCGGTCCCTCGACGGGCTCTTTTTCACACTGGGGCAAGAAGAAAAGAAAATCCGCACGGACCCGGCGGCGAGGGTTACCGGTCGTCTCAAAGAGGTCTTCGGGGGCTAAAGGCCACGGACGGGCGGTCACTTGGCGTGGGCGTATGCTACGGCCCTCTTGACCTGGGCCAGGGAGGCGGGGGACTCGGCGGAGAGCGACTTCAAGTTGAGCCCCTCCAGGGCCTGGCGGGCGGCGTGATCCCGGCGTCCCAGGGCTTCGGTCACCGTCGGGGAACCGTCCGTAATGGGGTTTTCCAGCTCGGGTCCGCGCAGGACTTCGAAGACCTCGGTAAGCGGAACCGCTTCGGGGGACCTCGCCAATGATACCCCTTCGGGTTCCGCCGTCCTCAAGAGGATGCCGGCTCCGACGAATTCGTCGATGAGATCGTCCAGGCTGGCGAAAGGGACGCCCAGGATCTCGGCGAGATCGCTGGGCCACCAGGGCGCCTCCGTGGACATGTAGCGGCGCGTGATCTGCACCAGCGCGCTCAGGGCAAGACGCTCACGGAAACGGTGTCCCCGGTTCTCCTTCAGCCCCTCCCGATGGTAGGCATGGGGATGCTGGTGAAAATAGGCGACCTCCGCCCCGATCAAGACCACCACCCAACCGACGTAGAGCCAGAATAGAAAGATCGCCATAATTGCGAAGCTGGAATAAATGGCATCGTTTCGGGCCATGTGGGCGACGAACACCGTGAAAAGCACCCCCGCAAGCTGCCAAAGGATACCGGCCACGACGCCGCCGAAACCGGCGGACTTGAGGTTCACCTGCGTGTTCGGAATGCACCGGTAAAGGAACGTGAACGCGGCGCAGAGAAAAACGAAAGGGATGATCACCTGGGTCGACGTCGCAACCAGTGCCCCCAGGGGCTTGATTTCCAGCATGCGCTGCACGAGCCAGTAGCTCTGGGCCGAGGCGGTAAGGGCAAAGGCCGTAAAAACCAGAATGGGACCCACCAGAACCACGCTCAGGTAATCGCTGAACATGCGATCGAGCCCGCGTGCGCGCCGCACCCGCCAGATGGCGTTGAGGGAGTCCTCGATCTTTCCGATCAGCGAGATGACCGTATAGAAAAGGAAGGCCACGCCCAACGCCCCCAGAACGCCTACCCTCAAACTGTTCACGAAAGCAATGACCCGGTTGGTGATCTCCAGGCCCCCCGGACCCAGCGGCTTCAAGGCCTGGGCAAGAAACGGCTCAAGCTGGTTCTGCACTCCGAAGGCCTTCATGACGGAGAAGGCCAGGGCGAGGAAGGGCACAAGGGACAACAGGGTGGTGAAGGTGAGGCCCGTCGCCCGCAGGCTGATCATGTCCTGCTCGAACCTCGACCAGAACACTGTCAGGAAGCGACCGGATTGTTCCTTGCCGCGATTCAGGAGCGGGGGCAGGTACTTCCGCCCCAAGGCCAACAATTTCTCTTTACGAAATCGGTACCCCATATTTCTGCCGATGGAAGACAAAATTCGTTATTGTGGCGGGTATCCCGCTTAAGTATGCTAATTATTTGCAATAAACGTGCCAAGGCACCGATCCGACAACACCCTTTAAGTGCTTTGCTTACCGAGGGTCCCGATGGGACGAACCCGGGGAAGGAAAAAATCGGTGCGAAACTGTGCGCTAATTGAACGGAGGAAGGTTGGAGGAGGCGGCCGCCCACGGCCGATGGCCGTGCAAAGCCAGGGAAGGCTCGCACTCGACAAAAGGACTAGTAAATAACGCTCCCGGTTCGTTCCCAGCGAACCCAGCGGTCGATACCGTCCCAGGACCAATAGATCACGAAGGCCTTCCCTTTGACGTCCTCGAGGTCCACGTAGCCCCAGAAGCGGCTGTCGTAGCTTCGGTCCCGGTTGTCCCCCATGACGAAGATGTGTCCCGGCGGTACCGTCTTCGGACCGTAGTTGTCCCTGAGACGCACGCCGCCGTCCACCACCTGCCCGTCTTCAAAAAAGGCGTGGGAGTCTTCCACGGGCTTGCCGTTGATGATCACGTGCTTGTCACGGATCTCTACCTGGTCGCCCTCGGCCCCTACCACCCTTTTGATGAAGTCCTTGGAGCGGTCCACGGGATAAACAAAGACCACAACGTCGCCTTTTTCGGGCTTGCCGAAGCTCACGAAGTAGCGGTCGAGCAAGGGAACCCGGATGCCGTAGGAGAGCTTGTTGACCAGGATGTGATCTCCGATCTGAAGCGTTGGAAGCATGGACCCGGAGGGAATCTTGAAGGCCTGCACGATAAAGGTTCGGATGAAAAGGGCGGCGATCAGGGCAATGCCGATAGCTTCCAGATACTCGCGGACGACCGACTTCCCTCTCTTGTGTGCTGCTTCCACCTGCCCGGTTACCTCCATGGGAAAAATCCTTCCTAATATAGCGGTCTCTACTTAAACCTTCAAAGCCGCGAGGAATGCCTCCTGGGGAATTTCCACCTGCCCCACCTGCTTCATCCGCCGCTTGCCTTCCTTTTGCTTCTCCAGGAGCTTGCGTTTGCGGGTAATGTCCCCGCCGTAACACTTGGCCGTAACGTTTTTTCTGAGCGCCTTGACGGACTCCCGGGCCACTACCCGGCTCCCTATGGCCGCCTGAAGCACCACTTCAAAAAGCTGGCGGGGGATCAACTCCCGCAACTTTTGAATCAATTCCCGCCCTCGGTAATAAGCCTTTTCTCGATGAATGATCATAGACATGGCATCCACGACCTGCCCGTTGATGCGCACGTCCAGTTTGACCAGCTCCGAGGGCCGCATGCCTACCAGCTCGTAGTCCATGGAGGCGTAACCATGGCTTAAGGATTTTAACCGGTCATAGAAATCATAGACGATCTCGTTCAAGGGCAGCTCGTAGATGAGCATCACTCTCTTGGGACCCAGGTAGCGAATTTCCTGCTGCCGCCCCCTTTTCTCCTCGCACAGCTTCATGATGTTCCCCAGAAACTCCTCCGGCAAATGGATCGTTGCAAGGATGGCGGGTTCCTCGATGCGCTCGATTTCCATTTCTTCCGGGAGTTTAGAGGGATTGTCAATAACCACATGTTCCCCGCCGCGCATAACGACCTGGTACACCACCGTGGGCGCCGTGGTAATAAGGTCCAGGGAGAACTCCCGCTCCAGCCTTTCACGGATGATGTCCATATGGAGCAGTCCCAAAAAGCCGCAGCGAAATCCAAAGCCCAGGGCCTGGGAGGTCTCGCCTTCGAAGGTAAAGGAGGAATCGTTCAGGCTCAGTTTTTCCAGGGCCGTCCTCAAGGCCTGGTATTGCCCCGAGTCCGTGGGATAGAGACCGCTGAAGACCATGGGCTTCATGGGCTTGAAACCGGGAAGCGGCGTAAGCGCGGGTCGCTCCGCGATGGTGACGGTGTCGCCGATGCGAGTTTCTTTGACCTCCTTGATCGAGGCCATGAAGAAACCGACTTCCCCGGGGCCGAGTTCCTCCACCTCTATGGGGCCCGGTGAAAAAACGCCCAACCGTGCCACCTCGAAGTCGTTCCCGCTGTACATCATGCGAATGCGGCTTCCCTTTTTGATGCGCCCGTCGAAGATCCGAACCAGGACCACGGCCCCGTGATAGGCGTCGAACCAGCTGTCGAAGATCAGGGCGCGCAGGGGTGCGGACTCGTCCCCCTTATGCGTGGGGAACTCCCGCACAATGCCCTCCAGGATCTCTTCCGTGCCGATGCCTTCCTTGGCGCTGGCCAGGATGGCCTGGGAAGCGTCGATGCCGATGATCTCCTCCAGCTCTCTCTTGACGCGCTCGGGCTCCGCACTGGGCAAATCGATCTTGTTGATGACGGGCAGGATAGCCAGGTCGTGGTCCAGAGCGAGGTACACGTTTGCCACCGTCTGGGCCTGCACCCCCTGGGCGGCGTCCACCACAAGGATGGCCCCTTCACAGGCGGCCAGGCTCCGCGATACCTCGTAGGTAAAATCCACGTGTCCCGGCGTATCGATAAGGTTCAGGGTGTAATCGAGCCCGTCCTTGGCCCGGTAGCGCAGGCGCACCGGGCTCGACTTGATGGTTATGCCCCGTTCCCTCTCCAGATCCATGCTGTCCAGCATCTGGTCCATGCGCTTGCGACCGCTGACCGTTCCCGTGAATTCGAGGAGCCGGTCCGCCAGCGTGGACTTGCCGTGATCGATATGAGCAATAATGCAAAAATTCCGGATGCGCTGCTCTTTCATGGGACCGTCCTGCGGCGATAGTAGGCTACGGTCTCTTCCAGCCCTTTTTCCAGAGAAATAACGGGGGCCCAGCCGAGTTTTTCCTTCGCATAGGCGCTGTCCACGGAGCTGCGCCGCTGCTCCCCGACCTTGGCCGGACCCTGCTGCGCCGGGGTTTTGATGCCGGTCATTTTTTGCAGCATGGCGTAGAGGGTAAGCACGTCGGTCTCGCGTCCCGTGCCGATGTTGACGGGACCGCTCACCGCCGAGGTGAGCGCCAACAGGTTGGCCCGGACCACATCGCCCACGTAAACGTAATCCCGGGTCTGCCTACCGTCGCCGTGGATGATGGGGACCTGGCCGCTCAAAAGCTTGCCGGTAAAAATGGCCACGACGCCCGCCTCTCCCGTAGAGAGCTGTCTGGGACCGTAGACGTTGCCATAGCGAAGGGCGACGTGGGAGATTCCCGCGGTCTGCTCGTAGTAGGAGAGGTAGTGCTCGCCGGTCAATTTGCTGACCCCGTAGGGGCTCGCAGGCCGGGTGGGGTGGTTCTCCGGCGCCGGGAAGCGTTCCTGTTCCCCATAAACGGCCCCTCCCGAGGAGGCGAAGATCACCCGGCGTATGCCCGCGGTCCTGCCCGCCTCGAGCAGGTGGATCAGGCCCAAAATATTCACCCGGGCGTCGAATTGGGGATCCGCCACGGAACGGCGCACGTCCATCTGCGCCGCATGGTGGCAAAGCACGCGGGGCGCCGAGCGGGCCAGGACCTCACCCATCGCGGGGTCCAGGATATCCATGGAGTAGAGCTCCGCCTTTGGGTTGAGATTGGCCCGATCCCCCGTGGAAAAATCGTCGATGACCGAGACCTCGTGCCCGGCGGCCACAAAAGCGTCCACCACATGAGAGCCGATGAAGCCCGCGCCCCCCGTAACCATGATCCTCATGGCGCCGCGTCCTTCAAACGTCCGCGGAAAAACTCGATGGTGCGCTTGAGCCCTTCCTCCAGGCCGATCCTGGGCTCCCAATTCAGAATCTCCCGCGCCCTGGAGATGTCGGGCTGCCGCACCTGGGGGTCGTCCTGGGGGAGGTCTTTGAACACGATGGCGCTCTTGGATCCCGTGAGGTCGAGAACTTTGCGCGCGAACTCCAGCACCGTTATCTCATGGGGGTTACCCAGGTTCACCGGCAGATGATAGTCGGCCTCGATGAGTTTCAACAGACCCGCTACGAGATCATCGATGTATATGAAACTCCGCGTTTGCAGCCCCTTGCCATACACCGTGAGGTCTTCGCCCTTCAGGGCCTGGGTGATAAAGTTGGGCACCACGCGCCCGTCCCGCATGCGCATGCGCGGGCCGTAGGTGTTAAAGATGCGGGCAATGCGCGTGTCCAGTCCGTGGTAGCGGTGGTAGGCCATGGTCATGGCCTCGGCGAACCTCTTCGCCTCATCGTAGACACCGCGCGGACCAATGGGGTTCACGTTACCCCAGTAGTCTTCCCGCTGGGGCTTGACCATGGGATCACCGTACACCTCCGAAGTGGAAGCGAGCAGGAAGATCACCTTCTTGGCCTTGGCAAGTCCCAGCGCGTTGTGGGTCCCCAGAGACCCCACCTTCAGGGTCTGGATGGGCATCTCCAGGTAGTCCTGGGGACTTGCGGGGGAGGCGAAATGGAGCACAGTGTCCAGGGGCCCCTCCACGTCGATGTAGCGGGCCACGTCCTGTTGAATGAAGGTAAAGTTCCCATGAGAGGAAAACGGTGCGATGTTATGCCGGGTGCCCGTGGAGACGTTGTCGACGCATACCACTTGGTCACCGCGCTTGAGAAAGCTTTCGCACAGGTGGGAGCCAAGAAAACCCGCCCCGCCGGTGATCAAGACCCTAGCCATCTCTTCTTCCGATGGAGTAGTAGATGAATCCCATTTTTCTCATTTCCGCCGGGTCGTAAATATTGCGGCCGTCGAAGACCACGGGACTCTTGAGCAGTTCCTTAACGCGCTGAAAATTGGGCCGGCGAAACTCGTTCCACTCGGTGACGAGGAGCAGCGCGTCGGCGCCCTTGAGGGCGTCGTAATTCCGCCCCATAAAACGGATCCGCTTGCCGAAGATTTTTTTGGCCTCGTCCATGGCCTCAGGGTCGTAGGCCTGGATCCGGGCGCCCGCTTCGAGGAGGCTTTCGATGATGACCACGGAAGGAGCCTCGCGCATGTCGTCGGTGCGCGGCTTGAAGGACAACCCCCAAACGCCGAAGGTGCAGATCGAGAGATCCGGTCCAAAATGGCGCCTGATCTTTTCCACGAGAACGCGCTTCTGCCCCTCGTTCACCCGCTCCACGGCGCTCAAAAGGGGCAACTGCAAGTCGCCTTCGCCCATGCTGATCATGGCCCGAAGGTCCTTGGGAAAACACGACCCACCGTAGCCCACGCCCGGAAAGATGAAGTGGGGCCCGATGCGCTGGTCCAACCCCAGCACCCGGCGCACCTGGTTGACGTCCGCTCCCATTTTTTCACATAGTCCGGACACTTCATTGATGAAGGAGATCTTGGTTGCCAGCATGGCATTGGAACCGTACTTGCTCATTTCCGCGCTGCGCGAATCCATAATCAGAATGGGATTCCCCGTGCGCACAAAGGGCTCGTAGAGCTCCGTGAGAATCTCCAGGGCTCGGCCGTCGTCGCCGCCCAGGACCACGCGATCGGGTTTCATGAAATCGTCCACCGCCGCGCCTTCCTTGAGAAACTCCGGGTTGGAAATCACCGCGAGGGGTTGGGCGGTCTCGGCCTTCATGAGGGCCGCCATGCGTTCGGCGGTTCCCACCGGGACCGTGCTTTTGTTTACGATGACCTTGCCTTCGCTCATGGCCGCGGCAATGGCCTTGGCGGTGACCAGTACCTGATCAACCTGGGGGGAGCCGTCAGGACCCTGAGGGGTACCTACCGCGATGAAGATCACCTGTGATTTTTCCACGGCCTCCCGCAGGTCTGCGGTAAAGGAAAGCCTCTGCTCCTCCAGGTTTCGCTGCACCAATTCGCGCAGCCCCGGCTCGTAGAAGGGAACGACGCCTCTCTTAAGGGACGCGATTTTGGCTTCGTCGATGTCGACGCAAACCACGTCGTTGCCGCTCTCGGCAAAACAGGTCCCCGCCACCAGTCCCACGTATCCCGTTCCCACCACCGCCAGATTCATGAAAGGGCCCTTTTTCTCCTCTTGTCCGTCCCCCGCGGGCCGTCCAGCACCTCACGAATGACGTAGATGGGCTTGTCCTGGGACTCGTGGTAGGTGCGCGCGAGCATCTCTCCAAGAAGCCCCATGGTGATGAACTGGATACCGATCACGATGAGTAGTACCGCCAGTAAAAGCAGCGGGCGCCTGCCGATCTCCGTGCCGTAAAGAATTTTCTGCAGCGAAAGGAACAGCGCCATGAGAAATCCCGAAGCCCCGCTCAAAAGGCCCATGAGCCCGAAGATGTGCAGGGGCCGGGTGCCGTAGCTTATGAGAAACTTCACCGTCATGAGATCCAGAATCACGCGAAAGGTCCGCACCAATCCATAGTTGGACTTTCCCCGCAATCGCGGCCGGTGGCTGACTTTGACCTCCCCCACCCGGGCGCCGCGCTCGAAGGCGATGGCCGGGATAAAGCGGTGCATCTCGCCGTAGAGTTTGAGGTCCTTGGCCAACTCCAGGCGCAGTGCCTTGAGGGTACAACCGTAGTCGTGGAGCTTTACCCGTGTCATCCAGGAGATGAGTCCGTTGGCGATCTGCGATGGAAGCCGGCGGGTCCAGAAGGGATCCCGGCGCGGCGAGCGCCACCCGCTCACCAGGTCCAGCCCATCCCGTATCTTTTCCAGCAAAACCGGGATGTCCCTGGGATCGTTCTGACCGTCTCCGTCCATGAAGACAAGAATTTCCCCCTGGGCGTAGGCGATGCCCGCAGCCATGGCCGCGGTCTGGCCGAAGTTGCGCCGCAGACCGAGAACCTTGATCCGGGCATCCTCACGGTGCAGCTCGCGAAGCACCGCGTATGTCCCGTCGGTGCTCCCGTCGTCGACGAAGATGAGCTCGATCTCTTTTTCCAGCGAGCCGATGACCGCCATCACCTCTCCGGCCAGGGGCCGCACGTTCTCTTCCTCGTTATATACCGGGACCACCACTGATAGGTCCATGACATCATCCCCGATCCGTTAGTATTCCGCCCACGGAGCCGCCCTTCGAGCCGCCGTGAGCGACGGCCCAGTCAAATTTCCAGTATACATAAGATTTGACGGAATCGCATGCTCAACGGTACGCGAGCCGCGCTCGTCAGGAGTGAAAATCAGTCAGTTGGAGAAACCGCTGGTACCTCTCTTCGATATCCCCCAGGGTGAGGGTCGCCGTCCGGCGCAGGCCGAAATCCTCAACGGTAAAGGAAGCCGCCACGCTGCCGTAAACGATAGCGCGGCGCAGACTCCGGTCGCCGTGGTCTCCCGCACGGGCCAGGTAGCCCATAAAACCTCCGGCAAAAGAATCTCCCGCTCCGGTGGGGTCAAAAACCTCCTCCAGGGGATAGGCCGGGGTTGCGAAGAGCGAAGAATCGGAAAACTGGAGCACGCCGTACTCGCCCCGCTTGATGAGCAGGGACTTTGGACCCATCTTGAGGATGGAGCGCGCCGCCCGCACCACGTTGTGATCGCCGCTCAAAAGCTTCGCTTCCGAGTCGTTGATCACAAGAATCTCCACGCGCTTGAGAACTTTTTTGAGCTCACCCAGGCTCTCCTGAATCCAGTAATCCATGGTGTCGCAGGCCACCAGGCGGGGATGGGTGAGCTGATCGAGGACCTCCATCTGCATGGCAGGGTCGATATTGCCCAGAAAGACGTATGAGGCGTCCCGGTAGGAGTCGGGCAACCGGGGGACGAAACCCGAGAGCACGTTGAGTTGAAGCTCCAGGGTATCGCGCACATTTAAGTCCTCGTGGTAACGGCCGCGCCAGTAAAAAGACGGCCCCTTTTCAACCTTGAGCCCCTCCAGGTCGATACCGCGCTTGGATAGGAGCTCCAGGTATTCGGCGGGAAAGTCTTCGCCGATGACGCCCACGACCTGTACCGGGGCAAAGGAGCTCGCCGTCACAGCGAAATAGGCGGCGGATCCTCCCATGATCCTTTCCGCGGAGGCGAAGGGAGTCTCAATAGAATCAAAGGCAACGGTACCGACGACGAGAACGCTCATGCTTCACATCCTTACGCGCAAATTTCACCCCCCGCGGCTTCACAGGTACTTGCCGATGAGGAGCGCGAGGTCCTTTCGGGTCTTCTTGGGAATGCGGCTTCGCTCCGTGACCAGGGCATCCTTCAACGAGGTCGCGCAAGGGCAGGAACGATCGTCGGAAATATAGCGGATGGCGCGGGAAATGACCCGCTGCGCTAACCGCACGTTTTCTTGCAGCACCCGAAGAACCTCCTCGATAACCACGTCGCCCGCGGCTTCGTTCCAGCAGTCGTAATCCGTAGCCAGGGCGATGGTAGCGAAACAGATCTCGGCCTCCCGGGCCAGCTTGGCTTCCTGGAGGTTGGTCATGCCGATCACGTGAGCCCCCCAGCTCCGATGGAGGCGGGATTCGGCCCGGGTAGAGAACTGGGGCCCTTCCATGCACACGTAGGTCCCGCCGGAATGGATGCGGGCCCCCTCTTCCTCTCCCGCGCGGACCACAGCCCGGCGCAGATCGGCGCAGGTGGGATCGGCAAAGGCCACATGGGCCACGAGGCCTCGCCCGAAAAAGGTGCTGGTTCGCTGAGTGGTGCGGTCGATGAACTGATCGGGAACCACCATGTGGCCCGGGGCGATCTCCTCCCGCAGGCTGCCGACGCTGCCGATGGAAAGCAGCCGTTCAACGCCAAGCTTCTTCATGCCGTAGATGTTGGCGCGAAAGTTGAGCTCGCCGGGAAGGATCCGGTGACCCCTTCCGTGGCGCGGCAGGAAAACCAGATTCCTTCCGTCCAAAGTCCCCGTGATAAAAGCGTCGGATGGCTTGCCGAAGGGGGTCTCGACCTTGACTTCCCTCACCTTGGCCAGCCCCTCCATCTGGTAAAGGCCCGTGCCTCCGATTATCCCAACGGTGCCCTTCCCCATGTCTCCTCTGCGTTTCGTAGAACGGTTGCGCCGGCCGGCGGGCCAAGGCGCACCCGGATCGGGGCCGGCCGCCGCCCGGGTTCCCCTCGCCGGCGAACACCCGGAGTTATCGGTCGGATCCGCAAATGTCGTCCGGCTCGAAAAAAAAGGCGATCTCCTGGGCCGCGGTTTCCGGACCGTCGGAACCGTGCACGGAGTTCTGTTCCACGTCCACGCCCCATTGGCGCCGGATGGTTCCCTCGGCGGCCTTGGCCGGGTCCGTCGCCCCCATGATCTCCCGGTTCTTGGCAATGGCACCCTCGCCTTCCAGTACGGAGACCAGCACTGGACCCGAGGACATATAGTTTGTCAGGCTGGAGAAAAAAGGCCGATCCTTGTGCACCGCGTAAAAGGCCTCGGCCTTTTTCTTGTCCAGCCGGACCATTTTTGCAGCCACGATCTTGAGGCCGCCCTGCTCGAATTTTTGCAGAATGGCGCCGATAAGCCTCCGCCCCACGGCCTCGGGCTTGATAATGGAAAGTGTTCTCTCATTCGCCACGTTACTTCATGACCTCCTGTGCAGTCTGTCCGATGAGGGCGGGAGAAGGCGCGACGCGGACGCCGGCCGCTTTGAGCGCCTCGATTTTGTCCTTTGCCGTGCCCTTGCCGCCGGCAATGATGGCGCCGGCGTGCCCCATCCGTTTCCCGGAAGGCGCCGTCTGTCCCACGATGAAGCCCACCACCGGCTTTTTCATGTTGGCCTGGATCCACCGGGCCGCCTCCTCTTCGGAGCTCCCTCCGATCTCGCCGATCATCACGACGCCGCGGGTGTCAGGGTCGTCGTTAAAGAGCTCGAGCACGTCTATGAATCCCATCCCCCGCACGGGATCGCCGCCGATGCCCACGCAGGTTGACTGTCCCATCCCCAGGCGCGTCAGCTGGTCCACCGCCTCGTAGGTGAGGGTCCCGCTCCGCGAGACGACCCCCACGGCGCCCGGGCGGTGGATATGTCCTGGCATGATCCCGATCTTCGACTGGCCGGGGGTAATGACGCCGGGACAGTTGGGTCCCACAAGGCGCGTGCTCCGTCCCTCGATGGCCCGCTTGACCCGCACCATGTCCATGACGGGAATGCCCTCCGTGATGCAGATGACGAGATCCAACCCCGCGTCCACCGCCTCGAAGATGGCGTCCGCCGCAAAGGGGGGGGGCACGTAGATCACGCTGGTATTGGCGCCCGTTGCGGCCACGGCTTCCTCAACGGAGTTGAAAATGGGAATGCCTTCGAAAGACGTTCCGCCCTTGCCCGGGGTCACCCCGGCCACCATCTGGGTTCCGTACTCCTTGCAAGCCCGGGTGTGGAACTGGCCCGTGGCCCCCGTGATGCCCTGGGTTACAACCCTCGTGCTCTTATCAATCAGTATCGCCATGGGTTATTGACGGTCTTGGGTCCAGCAACCGGCTCCCGGTTTACGCCTTGGCCGCCGCCACTACCTTCTCTGCGGCTTCCGCCATGGTATCGGCGGTTATGATGGACAGATTCGACTGGGCGAGAATCTTCTTCCCCTGCTCCACGTTGGTTCCCTGGAGGCGGACCACCAGGGGGACTTGGACTCCGATTTTCGCCGCGGCGGCTACGATTCCCTCGGCAATGACGTCGCATTTCATGATCCCGCCGAAGATGTTCACGAGAACGCCCTGCACCCTCGGGTCCGACACAATGATGCGAAAAGCCTGGGCCACCCGTTCCTTGTCCGCTCCTCCCCCGACGTCGAGGAAGTTTGCGGGCTCGCCACCGTAGAGCTTGATGATGTCCATGGTGGCCATGGCCAGGCCCGCCCCATTCACCATGCAACCGATATTGCCGTTGAGGGATATATAAGAGAGATTATATTTGGAAGCCTCGAGCTCCTTCGGGTCCTCCTCGTCGGGGTCTCTCAAGGCGGCAATGGCGGTCTGGCGCGCCAACGCGTTGTCGTCGAAATTCATCTTCGCGTCCAGGGCCAGGATGCCCCCGTCGCCCGTAAGCACCAGCGGATTGATCTCCACCAGGGTGCAATCGCACTCCATATAAGCCTTGACGAGACCCTGAAGCAGCGGCGTGAGAAGCCGTACCTTGTCCTGGGCGAGGCCGATGCGCGAGGCCACTCGCCGCACCTGAAAGGGGAGCATCCCCACGGCGGGGTCCATGGCCTCCCGGATAATTTTTCCCGGGCTCTTCTTGGCCACCTCTTCGATCTCCACACCCCCCTCGGAGCACGCGACTACCGAAGGGCGGGAAAGAGCCGTGTCCAGGGCCACGCCGAGATAGAGCTCGGAGGCGATGTCGCATCCCTCCTCTACCAGCACTCTCTTGACTTCTTTGCCCTCGGGCCCCGTCTGGTGGGTGACCAGCTTCATCCCGATCATGCGCTCAGCCAGGTCCCGGGCCTCATCCGGGCTCTTTGCGAGCTTGACCCCCCCGCCTTTTCCCCGGCCCCCCGCGTGGATCTGCGCCTTGACGACGCAGGGCGTTCCCACTTCCCGGGCAGCGGCGTAAGCCTCCGCGGCCGTTGCCGCCACCTTTCCGCGCGGGACAGGCACACCGAAGCGGGCAAGAATCTCCTTAGCCTGATACTCGTGAATGTTCATGGATTCCGCCGTGAACCCTATAGGGAAGACACTGAACGGGAGAAAGCTTGCGGCACCACATCCACCATTGACGATTGACCGTTGACGATTGATTATTTTCCAGCCAAGATCCGGTCCATGGCCTGGATCAGTTCCTTGACGTGGGCCAGGGAGACCTCAAAGGCGTTTTTCTCCTTAGCGTTCAACTCAAGCTCGATGACCTTTTCCACGCCGTTGCCGCCCATCATCACCGGCACCCCGAAGTAAACTCCCTTCACTCCGTATTCACCTTCAAGAAAAGCGGCGCAGGGAAGAATCTCTCTGGTATCCAACAGGTAAGCCTCCGCCATTCGAATGGCCGCCGAGGCGGGGGAGTAAAACGCGGAGCCGGTTTTCAGAAGAGAAACGATCTCGCCGCCGGCGTTTCTTACCCGGTTCTCGATCTCGTCAAGCCGCTTGGCGGGGATCATTTTTTCGATTGCGACGCCCGAAACCTGGCAGCTCGAGCGCACGGGAACCATGTCGTCGCCGTGGCCCCCGAGGACCAGGCCGGACACGCTGGCCACCGACACCTTGAGCTCCTGGGCAAGGAAAGTCCGGTACCGGGAGGAATCCAGAATTCCCGATTGACCCACCACGCGATTCTTGGGAAAACCCGTGATCCGCTTCACGAGGGTGACCATGGCGTCCAGAGGGTTGGTGATGACAATGACCAGGGAATCGGGGGCGTTGGCTTTGATCCCTTCCGCCACCTGCTTCATGATTTTGCAGTTGGTCCCTAACAGGTCATCCCGGCTCATGCCGGGTTTGCGGGCAATGCCGGCCGTGACGATGCAGAGATCGGCTCCTGCGATGTCCTCGTACCGCGTGGTTCCAACGATACACGCGTCGAAGCCTTCAATGGGCGCCGACTCCAGCAGGTCCAGGGCCTTGCCCTGGGGAAGCCCGTCTACCACGTCGTAAAGCACCACGTCCCCCAACTTCTTGAGGGCGCACAACTGGGCCATAGTGCCGCCGATGTTTCCCGCCCCAATGAGGGCTATCTTCCGTCTTTTCATTCAGCTCACTCCTTAGTCTACATGTTGCGAACGATGGCCGTGCCGAACTCGGAACACTTGAGAAGCTTCGCGCCTTCCATAAGCCGTTCGAAATCGTAGGTTACTGTTTTGTTAGCAATGGTTTTTTCGAGCCCGGACACCACCAGGTCCGCAGCTTCCCTCCATCCCAGATGGCGGAGCATCATCTCCCCCGAGAGGATAAGCGATCCCGGGTTCACCTTGTCCTGGCCGGCGTATTTTGGAGCGGTGCCGTGGGTCGCCTCGAACAGGGCATGGCCCGTATCGTAGTTGATGTTTCCCCCCGGGGCGATGCCGATGCCGCCCACCTGAGCCGCCAGGGCATCGGAGGCCAGATCCCCGGTGAGGTTCATGGTCGCAATCACGTCGAACTCGTCGGGCCGGGTGAGAATCTGCTGCAAGAAAGCGTCCGTGATGGCATCCTTAATAAGCACCTGGCCCGGAGCCGGCTTTCCGTTGCATTCCTCCCAGGACACCACCTTCCCCGCGAACTCGCGCTTGGCCAGAGCGTACCCCCAATTCATGAAGGCCCCCTCGGTGTACTTCATGATATTGCCCTTGTGGACCAGGGTGACGCTCCTGCGTTTTTGCTCCACCGCGTAGCGCAGCGCCGCGCGGATGAGCCGTTCGGAGCCCTCCCTGGACACGGGCTTGATGCCGATGCCCGAGGTTTTGGGAAAGCGAATTTTGTTGACCCCCATCGGGCCCTGCAGAAACTCCAGGATTTTTTTGGCCTCGGGTGTTCCCGTTTCCCATTCGATGCCCGCGTAAATGTCCTCGGTATTTTCGCGAAAAATAACCGTATCGATGAGCTCCGGGCGGCGTACGGGGGAAGGCACCCCCTTGAAGTAGCGCACCGGGCGAAGGCAAACGTACAGATCGAGAACCTGGCGGAGCGTCACGTTCAAACTGCGGAAGCCCTCGCCTATGGGCGTGGTGAGCGGTCCTTTGATGGCCACGAGGTATTCCCGGATTGCCGCCACCGTTTCATCGGGAAGAAGATTGGGAGGACAGTCGGAACCGTAGACCTGCCCCGCCTTGTCCCCCGCGTAGATCTCCATCCACGCGATCTTCCGCTTGCCTCCGTACGCTTTTTCTACGGCACCGTCCAGAACCCGGACGGAAGCGTTCCAGATGTCGGGGCCTGTGCCGTCTCCTTCAATGAACGGGATGATGGGGTTGTCCGGCACCTGCAGGCCCTTGCCCGGCACCAGAGTAATCTTGGACCCTTGTGAGGGAACTTTGATATGTTGAAATGAGGCCATAATTGTCCTTTATGTGTCCTTTATGTATGGCGTGAAATGCCCTTGGATTGAGAAGCAGCCCAAGGGTCCGACAGCCGGGCGTTCCGCAAAAAGAGTGGAGAACCGGCTCCCGATACTTCACTCTTTACTTCCCGCCGTTCACTTGCAGGATCTCAGGCAAAACCGAAAGAAAAAAACCGGAATCCCCAGGGTTTCCAGCGCTTTAATTAACTGATTTGCTGCCGGGTGTCAACCCTGCTGCCACACGGTCCCAACGTGTTCCCAGAATAAATGTCACCGTGAGCATGCCCGAAGGGCCCGCAAGCCCGGGCAGCGATAAGGCCGCTCTCACCATCGACTCGGGGTTGAATCCATCGCACCCAGGGATTATAGTCATTGGGATTCGCATCGCAGTGGAAGCAGAACGTAGATGGCAGCCTGCTGCAACAGGACGCCACGAACCCCGATCCGAGCCAGGACCGAATCAACAAACTTCGGCATACCGAACTCATGCAGCGAGGAGCCGTTCGTTGACACCAGGCCCTGACGGCACTCGATTTTTAATCCATAGGAAACTAATCCGGGGCTAAGGAGCTAATCTTGGGAGTGGTGCTTCGCCGGGTTTCCAAGGCCTACGGTTTTCTCTGGGCTTTGAGGGATGTCAACCTTACGCTAAGCCATGGCGATTTTGTCGCTTTGCTGGGACCCAATGGCGCCGGGAAAACCACACTGCTCAGGCTCCTCTGCGCGCTCCATTACCCCACGTCCGGCGAGATCGAAATCGACGGGGAACCCCTGGACCGAGGAAAGATTCACCTCCGTTCCGCCATCGGCTTTCTTTCTCCGGACGGGCAGATCTACGACAAGTTGACCGCAAGGGAAAACCTTCGTTTTTTCACTTCCCTCTCGGGCAAAGAGATGAAGTCAGCAGAAATCTCCGCTGCGCTGGATCAGGTGGGTCTTGGACCCTGGTCCGACGTATACGCCTCGTCGCTTTCCCATGGTATGAAATGCCGCCTGGCCATCGCCAAGTGGAGCCTTCTGAAACCGCGCTTCTTCCTGCTGGATGAGCCTTACGGCGTCCTGGACGGGCCCGGCGTCGATCTTCTGGAATCCTTTCTCAAAAACCTCTGCCACGGCGGGGCCATCGTCGTCATTGCGACCCACAACGTCCATCGGGTGCTGGGGCTTTGCACCCGGGCCCTGATTCTCCAGGGGGGGGGAATCATTTTCGACGAGCCCCGCCGGGAGCCCTGGAAAAGTTTTCACGAGGCCTTTGCGAACTTCCTGCCCAGCGAAGCGTGATGGGAACCCTCAAGCAGACCTATTGGCTCCTTTGGAAGGACGTGCTGCTGGAAATCCGGCGCCGGGAAACCCTGCTCTCAATGTTTTTCTTCGGCACCGTGCTCCTCTTTCTCTTCCATTTCTCCTTCGAAATCCCCCGGGAGCAAACCGCGCGAATGGCTCCCGGTCTTCTCTGGCTCGCCTTTATCTTCACGGGCACCCTGGCCCTGACCCAGCTTTTTCAGGGCGAGAAGGAAAGCCGGTGTCTCGACGCCCTGCTCTTGTGCCCCATGGACCGCGGCGCCCTCTATCTCGCCAAGGTCTTTTTCAACCTTATCATGATGGTTGTGGTGGAGGTGGTGATCTTTCCCCTGTTCGGCGTCCTGTTCAACCTGGATTTCTGGAGGCTCCTGCCCTCTCTATTTTTTGTCGTGCTGTTGGGTACCATCGGGTTCTGCGTTCTTGGAACGCTTTTCTCCGCCTTGACCTTGAGGGCCCGGGCCAAGGAGTTGCTGCTCCCCCTGATTCTGTTTCCCCTGATGATTCCTGCTATCCTGGGCACCGTCAGGGCCATGCAGATTCTGCTCGGGGCCGGGCCCGGCCAGGAGTTCTATCCATGGCTGCGACTTCTCATCGGTTTCGATGTTATATTCATGACTGCCGGTTTTCTCATATTTGAATGGGTGATCGAGGAGTAACCATGGAAGCCACGGCGCAAACGTCCAAAGGCAAGTCCGCGCGGATCCTGGGTTGGCTGGCCGTGATCGCCATCCTCTTGGGACTCTACGTCGGTCTCATTTTTGCCCCTCCGGACAAGTTCCAGGGCCAGCTCCAGCGCATCATGTATCTTCACATCCCGAGCATCCTTACCGCCTACCTCGCCTTTTTCATTGTTTTCGTAGGAAGTTGCCTTTATCTGTGGAAGGGCGAGCCGCGGGATGATATCCTGGCCCACTCGGCGGCGGAGGTCGGCGTTCTGTTCACGGCCCTGACAATCCTCGAAGGTTCCATCTGGGGAAGGCCGACCTGGGGCGTGTGGTGGACCTGGGACGCACGGCTCACCCTGACGGCTATCCTGCTCCTGATATTCGTGGGCTACCTTATGCTCCGGGCCCTCACGGAGGACGAGAGCCGTGCCGCCGTCTCGGGCGCCGTCCTCGGTATCATCGGCTTTTTCGACATCCCGCTCATCCACATGTCGGTCAAATGGTTTCGCACCTTGCACCAGCAGGCTTCCATCCTGCAACCGGACAAGGCCCCGTGGGAGAATGTAGCGCCCCCCATGCTGGCCGCTCTGGGAATCAACTTCGTCGGTTTTGTTCTGCTCTTTTTCTATTTGCTCTCGCTTCGCCTGCGGCTGGGGGAAACCACCCAGGAGATCAAAAGACTCAAGCTTTACGGGAGGTCCTGATGGGACAGTGGGGATTTGTTTTTCTTGCCTACGGCGTCGTCTGGTCCGCCATTCTCTTGTACCTTGTCTCGCTCAAAAGTAGACTGAGGAGGGCGGAGA
>Ga0326597_10000647_pt1 | contig 60580 bp, 53 predicted proteins | sample RVTome_12_FD_203789 | JGI IMG/M metagenome (GOLD analysis project Ga0326597, IMG submission 203789) | Soil microbial communities from uranium-contaminated site in the Upper Colorado River Basin, Wyoming, United States - RVT100D185 | ecosystem: Environmental > Terrestrial > Soil > Contaminated >...
TCGCGGCGGCGACCTACGACAACGGCGCGCATCCGTCCGGCGTTCTCGAAGCCGAGGGCAAGCTGAGCGAGGCGGCGCTCGGCGAGCTGCAACGCCACTTCGCCGACGCCTTCACCGGCCAGAAGAACGCCGCCAAGGCGATGGTCCTGGACCAGGGGCTCAAGTGGAAATCCGTCTCGATCTCGCCCGAGGATGCCGAGCTCCTGGCATCGCGCCGGTTTTCCACAGAAGAATTGGCGCGCATCTTCGGATGCCCGCCGCCGATCATCGGCGACCTGTCGCACGGCACGTTCACCAACTCGGAGACCGCCGGGCGCTGGTTCGCGATGCACACGATGCTGCCGTGGCTGAGGAAGCTGGAAGCCGAGTTCGCCCGGTCGGTGTTTTCCGAAGATGACCGCGACACGCATCACCTCGAGCTCGACCTGACCGGCTTCCTGCGCGGCGACCCCGAGACGCGGTGGAAGTCGCACGAGATCGGCGTGCGCGAAGGCATCCTGACGCCGAACGAGGTCCGGCTCGCCGAAGGCTGGAACCCGAGGGACGACGGCGACACGCTCAGGGCGCCGCAGCCGGCACGGGAGGCGGCGGCATGAACCTGAAACTCGTCACGCCACCGGCCACCGTTCCGCTGTCGCTGGGGGAGGCCAAGGAGCATTGCCGCGTCGATGCCGATGATAGCGATCAGTTGCTGGTGGCGCTGATCGCGGCGGCCGTGCAGCACATCGACGGCCCCACGGGCCGGCTGGGCCGGGCGCTCGCGATCCAGACGTGGGACATGCGGCTCGATTGTTTCCCGACCGAAATCACCCTGCCGCTGCCGCCGCTGCGGTCGGTCGACCAGATCACCTATGTCGACACCGCCGGTGCGGCACAGACGCTGTCGAGCTCGGTCTATCGGGTGATCGGGCTCGGCGATGAGGGCCGCCGCGCGTCGATCGTCGAGGCGTATGACCAGACCTGGCCGACGACGCGGGCGGTTCGCGAGGCGGTGACGGTGCGGTTCACGGCCGGCTACACAATCATTCCCGAGCCGATCAAGCAGGCGATGAAGCTCATGGTCGGGCATTGGTACGACAATCCCGGCGCGCCGGCGCCGGAGGCCGTCGCCGCGCTGCTCGCGCCCTGGCGGGTGGAGCTGGTGCTGACCATGACGGACGAACGCCTCGAGACGACCAAGCAGCTCGCGGCGCGTGTTGGCCTCAGCGACCGGCAGGTTCGGCACCTGATCCAGACGCGGCAGCTCGAACACGTGATGATCGGCCAGCGCGTGCACATCCCGCTCGGCGCATTCGCGCGGTTTCTCGAAGCCAACAAGGTGACGCCATGCCAAGACGAAACCAGGGACCACGCCTGCGCTGGCTCGAAAAGCGAGGCTGCTACTACATCACATGGACCGAGCGAGGACGCAGCCGCGAGCGCTCGACTGGCACGGCAGACCGCGAACAAGCTGAAATCGCGTTCGCCGAGTGGATGCAAGGCCGAAGGCGAACCGCGGGGCCACGTGATCCCGCTCACGTGCTCGTCACCGAGGTCCTGACCGATTACGCGTCCGAACGCGGGCCGAAGATCGTTGCCGGCGACCGGATCGCGTACGCGCTGACACCGCTGATCGACGCCTTCGAAGGAAAGACGGTCGCGGACGTGACGCCCGCCAGATGCGAAGACTACGCAGCTCGGCGCCAGAGATCGCCCGGCACCGTGCGGCGTGAGCTCGGCGTTCTCAGGGCGGCGATCAATCACGCCCACAAAAACGGCCGCATCACCCGCGCGGTGCTCGTGGAGCTGCCGGAGCGACCGCCCGCAAGGGACCGCTGGCTGACCAGGCGCGAGGCGGCGCGCCTTTTGAGGTCCTCGCGGACGCCACAGGCGCGGCTCTACATGCCGCTGTTCATCCTGATCGGCCTCTACACCGGGCGGCGCTCCGAGGCGATCCTGTCGCTAAGGTGGCCGCAGGTCGACCTCGAGGCTGGCCGGATCGACTTCGAAACGCCGGGGCGCGCACGAACGAACAAGCGGCGCGGCAAGGTTCCCATTCCCGCGCGGCTGTTGCCTCACCTGAAACGTGCGTGGCGGCGCGGCAGCGAAATGGGCTTCGTCCTGCACATCGACGGCGAGCGGATCGGCAGCGTGAAGAAGGGCTTCGCGGCAGCCTGCAGGCGCGCCGGCCTCGACGGCGTGACGCCACACACGCTGAGGCACACGGCGGCGACCTGGCTGATGCAGGCGGGGACCGATCCCTGGCAGGCGTCGGGTTTCCTCGCCATGAGCGAGGCGACGCTGCAGCGCGTCTACGGCCACCACCATCCCGACTACATGCGGGAGGCTGCCGAGGCGATCAGCCGCCGTCCGCAGATTGTCCGCGTAATCGCATGATGTTGTCGAAGTGTTCCGAGTGATCTTGAACGCAGAAACCGCAGAAAGGCGGGAGTTTCCGCATGAAAGACAAATCTCCGAAGGCAGAGGTCACAGGTTCGAATCCTGTCGGGTGCGCCAAAAATATCCTTAAATTTCCGAGTGTTGACCGCGAGCGGCTTCCCGCAGCCGCCTGCCGGTTGACGCTCCGGCACAATTTTGGCACAGTGCATTTTCCGTAAGGCAAGGGATGTCCCGCCATGGCGACCATCCGTCAAAAAGCGCCCGGACAGTGGCACGTCCAGATTCGCCGCAAAGGCTGGCCCAACCAGACCGCGACCTTCCCGACCAAGAAGAAGGCCCAGGATTGGGCGCACCGGATCGAAAGCGAAATGACGACCGGTCATTTTGTCGATCGCTCCGCCGGCCAGCGCACCTCGCTGAAAGCGCTCATCGAGCTGTATCTGAAGGAGGTCACCGACAAGCGCCCCGGCGAAGCCTCGCGCGCGACCGAGCGGGCGCGCCTTGAGCGCTTCATGCGCGCTGAAACCGAACTCTGCGCCCACGCCGTCGCCAACCTCACGCCGGAGCAGTTCGAGGACTACCGGGACCGCCGCCTGTCCGAACGCCTGAAGGGCGGCGCCACGATCGCGCCGGGAACCGTCAGGCGCGAGCTGACCTTGCTCAAGCGCGTGATCGATTACCGCAGGCGGCGGCTCGGGTTGATCGTGAACCCCGTCAACACCGAGGACGTGGCTCGGCCCGCCGTCAATGACGAGCGCGACGTGCGGCTCTCGCACAAAGAGATCGCCCGCCTGCTCGATGCCTGTTCGTCGGCGCGCAATGCGTGGCTCCGGCCGTTCGTCGAGCTTGGCTTTGAGACCGGCGCGCGAAGGGGCAGCTTGCTCGCCCTTAAATGGGAGGATGTCGATCTTCCCGGCCGGTCGGTGTTGCTGCGCGGCGTCAAGAACAGCCGCAGCCCGGAGACCGTCATTGACCACAGCGTCGCGCTGTCGCCGCGCGCCATCGAGATTTTGAAGTCCCTCCCCCGCAGCCTTGACGGCAGGGTGTTCCCGGTCACGGCCAACGGCTTCCGCCTTGCCTTCAACCGCGCGCGCAAGAAGGCCGGCCTTGAGCATTTCCGTTTCCACGACACGCGGCACGAGCGCGTCTCCAGCCTGATCGAGGCCGGCTGGTCCGACACGGCTGTGATGGCCCTGTCCGGGCACAAGGACCCGAAGTCGCTCAAGCGCTACGCCAATTTGCGGAGCGAGCATCTGGCGGACGAACTGGCGCGGCTGTCAAAGACCGGCGGGAAGAGTAGGCAGAACACGCGGCCGGCCTGATTCCCGGCCAAAGGATTACAGCGCCTCGCGGTGCGCATCGACAAAGGCTTCCAGATCCTTGACCGCGAAGAAGGTGCGGCGGCCGATCCTTGTCGCCACCGGTCCCCTGCCCTTGTAAACGAGGTCTTGCAGCGCACCGACCGACATGGACAGCGCGTAGGCTGCCCCCTCATAGTCGAGGAGCAGCCGCGCCTTCCCGCCTTGCTGAAAGTCCTTTGGCATGTGCCGGGCCATGCCCTTGAGCATAACCGCCTGACCCCGGAAATGGCAGAACCCGACCGGCGCGAGGTCGCACGGCCACTTTGATCGTGCTGCTACAAGCGGCACGATTGACATAACGCAGAGGAGCCGGACAAAGAGCTTCCCTTGCAAAGCCAATTGCGATCGAAGCGGCCCGTGCCGAAGCCGAATTAGGAGCGGCTATGACAACCGTTTCGCTTTCAGGGGCGGCGGTGTTTCCATAAGCCCGAGCGGATCGGCTTTCATAAAGGCGCGGAATACGCCGTCCATGCACATCAGCGCCCACTGCCTGACCGACAGGTGCTGTCCTGTCCCTTGGAATCTGTAAGTCCTGTAATTCTGTGACTCTTTTGACGCCCCTGGATTCTCCCGCTTGCGCGGCCAGTGCTTTTCATGGTGGCGGGCAAGGAGAGGCCGGCACAGCGCGATCAGCAGGCCGGTGCACAGCCTTGACCGCGGCCCGCGCACGATTTGCGTATGAATATAGCCTTCACGCTCCAGCAGGCGCAGGTAGCGCTGGATCGTCCGGCGTGATCGCCGCAGCCCTTTCATGAGAAAGGTGACGGTGATCTCGATCTGGCGGCCTTCCCTGTTCTGCCGGTAGATGACTTCGGCGAGCTTGCGCGCGAGCCGCCGCGCCCCGTCCGTCAGGTTGCGATCGTTCTCCAGCCTGGCCGCGAGCTCGGGCACATAGGCGCCCGTCTCTGCCGGCGGCGCGTGGCGCGGTCGTTCATACAGATTATAGCGGTGGCAGGTTTGCAGCGAACGCTGCCGGCGGGCCGCTGCTTCCGGTGAAGGACCAGCCGAATCGCTGTGGCGTTCGATCGGCTCCGCCGCCGGATGTCGTGGCGCGGCGGCAAGGCGCCGGCGCAGAGCCGCGCGGGCCTGCCCCATTAGTTCCGATTCGCTCGGGATGTATGTTCTCAGCATCGATGCTCTCTCCTTTCGCTTGGAGAAAACCCGCAGAGACCAGGCAATATAATATCGCTGCAAGAAATTCTTGCACCGGTCCTCGAAATCTGCAATATTTGGATTCTCAGGTCGCCAATATTACGAGAATTAAATCTATAAAGCCCGCTTCTGCGGGTTTTCTGTTGTTATATCATAAGCAATTAAATCCATGATTGTACGATATGACCTACGGCAAGAATAAGCCGCGCCGTATATTGTGCGTAATATCTTATAAATAATCAATACGGTGGCGAAAGGGCTCTGTGAATGCCGCTTTCAGAAATAAAATCGTACTCAGAACTTGTATTATTGACCGACATCGCACGAATCTGCATAGTATAGATAGATACTGCTCACCACTCAGTTTTCTTTCCTTCTATATTACATGACCTTCTTACAATCAGGATTGCCTACATGTATACAATTGCTATCATTGCCCAAAAGGGCGGCGTCGGGAAAACGACGCTCGCGCTGTCTCTTGCCGTCGCAGCCGACCAGGCGCGCAAGCAAAGCGTCGTGATAGACCTCGATCCGCAGGCCAGCGCCTGCAACTGGGGCGACAGGCGCCGTTACGCTGCGCCCATTGTCGTCGATGCGCAGCCATCCCGGCTTCCAAGCGCGTTATCCAAAGCCGAAGAGGCGGGAGTGGCCTTCGCCTTCATCGACACGCCGCCGCGCTCCGAACAGGCTGCACTCGCCGCGGCCAAGGCCGCTGATCTTGTCCTCATACCGAGCCGGCCGCAAATCTATGATCTTGAAACGATCCCCAACACCATCGAGCTGTTGAAGCTCGCCGGGAACAAGCCGGCGATGGTCGTCCTCAATGCCGTCCCGCCGCGCGGAAACCGCCACGAGCAGGCGCGGGAAGCACTTGCCCGGTTCTCGATGCCGGTCTGCCCAGCCATGCTCACACACCGTGCTGCCTTTGGCGATGCCGGCACAGCCGGGCTGACAGCACTCGAACTCGATCCGAACGGCAAAGCTGCGCAGGAAATCCAGCTTGTCTACAAGTATACAACCAGAATTCTCAACAAACTGACCGGGAGGGAAGCTGACAATGAGCAAAGCAGACTTGTCCGAGGCGCTGATTAATGCCGGAGGCGGGGTGCGACGCCGTCAACCGCCGCCCGCGCCTGTAGCGAAAGGGCCTACGCCGCCACCGCCATCGCGCCAGGCGGGCAGGGCGGGGACCAGCCCGATTACGGTGCACTTTCCGACCGAAGTGCGCGACCAGCTCAAAATCATGGCCGTCGAGCAGCGCACCACGATGCAGCAGCTTATCGCGGAAGCATTCAATGATCTGTTCGCCAAGCACGGCAAGCCCGAGATCGCGCCGAGAGAGACAGACCGTGCATGAACTTGTTCGCACCAGGGGGCGAGAGCTCAGCGGGCCGTAGTGCGCGTTATCCGCCTTTTATGACATGCTCCAGATTGTCCGAAAGATTGTAGATCGGATCGGCATCGCCTTCCTTAAGCATGTCAATCACGTCCGGCAGACCACCGGCCGCGTACTCGTTAGCTAGATGAATGATCTTGCCCGGCTCTGCAACAATCGCGGGATCTTCGGTCAGAGAAATTGCCAAAAGCATAATGGCATCGATGCGCCACGGGTCACTGCTCAGGACAGTGCCGTCCATGAATTTGTGCATCTTAACGTGTGAAAGGTCTTCCTTCTTGCCCTCCCTCGCTCCAATGCACAGAGCCAAGAACCACATATCGACCATCCGGGGAAACGGGGCTTCGCCTAACCCCGTTTTGCGACCCTCCTGTGTCGGCCCTTGGCAGTAGCGCGATACGTCGTCGCGGAAGCTTTCGGGGATACGCAGATCGGCTGTCTGGAACGGATTGTAGTAGCGATCGACCATGTCCCCTTACTCCGCGGCTGCGACTGCCATGGACAGTTGCGCATCCTCGTTCCTTCGTTCGCAGATTTGACATTCGCTGCGATGGTTGCAGGCGCAGCGAAGTATGTTGATGTGATCCATCGCGGGCGGCTTGTGAACCAGCACACGCGGATAGTGCGCCGGATTCGTCAAGGTAATGACCTGCCCGGCCCGGTCATCGATGATCGTTTCACAGCCTTTGATCTCGTCGCGAGTCAAAAAGAGTATAAGCTGGCGTGACTGCTCGATGGCAATGCGCAGAACGGAGCGCTTGACAAAGCCGCTCATCATTCCAAGCGGGGTATCGATTATATTCGGCGCTTCGACCTCGCTAACATCGGTTAGCGCCAATATGAAGGCAATGGTGAGCGCCCGCCGCGAAGCCCCGTTAAGGTCGCGGTCCGGATTGAGCATACGATCGCCGGGTCCGTAAACGAGAATATCGAATTCGCGGCTGATCTCTGAGCGCTTGATAATGGCCCCTTGTTCCGGATCGGCGCCAATCATATCGATGAAAAGCTCGTTCATGCGAGTGCTGACTTTATCAAGCTCCTCGGTCTGGATGCGTTGATAGGCCTTCCTGAGAACGTCTTCGATATCCTTCGTCACTTCGAGATCAGCGATGATCCTTTGAGCTTTTTTCTGATGCTTGAGCAGCTTGTCCCGGCGCGCCTCGTCAGCGGCCTTTTGTGATTCAAGGCGCCGGCGCTCCGTCTCGGCGCGGATGAAATCGTCCCGGAACCGGTTTCTCTGTTGCTCATAGTAGCGCCGCGTCTCCCGGAGTTTTTGAATGTCGGAGTCCTTTAGCGCATCGAGCTTGATCTCCAGCCCCTTACGGTGCTTGGACAGAGCATCGCGCTGGCGTTCAGCCTTGTCGCGTTCATCAAAAACCTCTTCATACTCATCGACCCAGCTTCGATTGCCCTCAGTGATTTCCGCTATCCAGCCCTTCGACCGGAAGAAAAGTTCAGTGAGCACTTTCTTGTGCTCGTCCGACTGCTTGGTGTCATCGATAATGTGCTGAATGTGCCCTCTCTTGCGCATGCTGTCGGGGTCAGACTCCCTAAGCGAATCGCCGCACACGCAAACGCCCTTCTTCAGGCAGTCTTCCAGAACAGGGATGGTGCCGCTTGGAATCTCGTTTCTCTCCGCAAGATCGTTGAGCTGCTTTTCGGCCGCAGCAATGGCCGATCCCAATAAATCGCCGGCTATATTCTTGCTCTTGAACAGGCCTGAATGGCGTCTTTCGAGATTGCCAATCACCCCGTTAGCCTGCTCAATCTGCCTGTCGGCCGCAGCGAGTTGTGCCGCAAGCTCCTCCTGGTCACCGCGCTTGAGTACGGTTTCGATTTCCTTGTCAATGTCTCTCAGCTTGAGTTCGAACGAATCATGCTGCTCCTTGGCTTCGCTCTCTTTGTTGCCCCATTCCTCAATGCCGGTCGTGGCCTCGTCGATCGCTTCCGCTATCTGGTCGATTTCGGCGTCGCGGGCCTCTTCGCGAACTCTGCGGTTCACGTCCTTGGAAACCTGCTTGACGCGCTTTTCGCAGGATTCGATCACGCCGAGTCCGAGGAGTGATTTGATGGCGCGTTGCACACGATCGCGCTTGGTCGAGGTCGCCACTTCCGATTCGATGAAGCTTAGCGCTCTGTCCCCGTCGGTGAAGAAGACCTCGCGCAGTTCGGGCGGAAGCTCATCTGCGATGAAAATGTCCGGACTTTCGACCTCTTTCGCACCCGTCTCACTGAGGTGGAAGAGATTGACCGTCGGCGTGGAGCGCTTCCATTCGGTTCCTGTAACCTCCTCGCGGGCGGCACGCTTGATCCGGTAGGTCCGTGTAGCCTCGCGCGTGCCCCCGTCTCTGGTCGGATTATGTCGTGTGACCTCGAAATCCACTTCGACTTCGATGTCGGCACGCGATCCTTCGCTCTCGGTCCAGTCGATAGGATGGAGCCGATAGCCCTGCCCCTTGTCCGGCAAAGCCGGTTCGCCGTACAGCGCCCATTGCAGCGCCATCAGCATCGTTGTCTTGCCAGTCTCGTTTTCGGCGCGAAAGACGGTAAGCCTTCGGTCCGGCTCGACCGAGAACTCCACCTCCAGATCGCGCAGCAGGCGAAAATTTTTGAACTGTGCCCTGACCAACCTCATTGTGCAGGCGTCCCCCTCAATACGATCCGGCTGGGCGCCTATTCGGGCCGATTATCCGAGAGAAACCGCCCGAGCGCGTTACATTTGTCTGCGATTTTCTGTTTGATATAGATACCTTCGCGCCGGTGCTGGCGCTCCAGTGTCAGAATTTCCGAAAGGGTATCTATGACTTCCTCACGATAGCCCGTGCAGCGTTCGGGAAGCTTCCTCGATTCCTCCATGATGATGGAGATCAGCTTCTGTTGATTGAGGGCCATGCCATTCACCTACATGCTGGTCCCGAAATACTGCATGACGATTTTGTGGATCGTCGCGGCCGCGCCATCAGATTTTCCTGCATTTCGAGCGATCTTCGCAAATTCCATCACGCGGCTCAATTCCTGCCTGACCATCGTCCTGGCATCCCGGTCGTCTGCGTCACCGAGCGTAGGCGGCAGAACCAGGAAATCGTGAAGCGTAGCATACGACTTATCGAGGGCGCTGCACTTTCTAAGGATGCGGCCCCGCCGCTGGACCCATTGCCGTTCGACGGTCGTGCTGGCCAGGATATAGGCCGTCGTTATCTCGGGGACGTTGACGCCTTCATCGAGAACCCGCTTGGCCGTCAGCACCCGCAGCGCGCCTGACTGGAACGCTTTCAGGATCTGCCGCATCAACTTCTTGTCCCGGGTCTCGTTCGCCGTGAGCTGGTGAAAAAGTATGCCGTGGCGCCGCAGAAGCGCATTGACGGCGTCTAGCTGATCGGGGTCCTTGTCTGTCGCATAAATGAGAGTGTGTTGCAGGCTACGCGGCCCGGTCGCTTCGAGGAGGCCTGCAAGCACGTCAATCTTGTTATGCGCGGCCTCCAGAATGAGCCGGCGGTCGCGCAGGAGCTTCTCAATGTACTCGGACCGCTCCTCATCGTCGCCCCAGGACGCCATCCGCTTGATCTTTTCCGTCAGTTCCAGCCAATGGTCGGTTTCGTCCTCTGTCAGATAGACGGTGTGAACGTAGTAATCGTAGGGAACCAGACAGACCCCTATCGCTTTTTCTAGTGGGAAGCTGAATACAACCTCGCCGAAATAGTCCCTGAGCAGCGTAGTCCCTTCCGGGTCATATTGCCGGACCGGCGTCGCCGAGAGGCCAAGGCGGTACTCGAAACACGCGGGCGGGTCAGCTACGAACGACTCGCGGCCGAGATTGTGGACCTCATCGGCAATCAAGAGCTTAGGCACATCCGTTTCAGCAACCGCGTCGATAAAGGCAGCGTCGCAGAGCGTGTCATGCGTAGCGACAAGTACCTCAACGTCGCTGCGGCGGTGCCGAAGCCGCCGTTTTGACTTGCCGACCAGTTTCCGCCGCGCCGCAGCACCGGACACATTCGAGAGGTTGACGGGCGTGATGCCGAAAGCCTGAACTTCCTCACACCATTGGTCAATTAGAGGCAGGTAGGGCGCTGCAATGACAATGAGCAACGGTTGGTGTTGGTCGTGCAAATATTTAGCGGCCACCATGGCCGCAATCGTCTTGCCGGAACCGGTCGCCATTTCCAGGATTCCCCGGAAACCGTTTCCGCACCAGGCATCGACGGCCATACCCTGATGCGCATACTCCCCTTCGCGATAGATGAGATACGGTGGAATGACGAAATTGTTGTAGTTGTCATCGGCGACGGCGCTGTATCCCCAAATCTCCTCGTGATCGTACCCGCCCTTCTCCTGGACCAAATCGCGGTACTCCTGCTCGGTAGGCGGGCGGTCGGCAGGATAGTCCCTCAGTAATCGACGCTCCACTGCCTCGGGAAGGTCGTAGATGCGGCAGGACGGCACTTTGCGATCCCACAGGGCGGTGAATTTGTTCTGCAACGAGGTGACAATATGGTCCTGGTTGGGGTCGATCCACGAGCGCGAAATGGTGATCTGCTCATAGTTCCTAATCAGGCCAGCCTCCGTGAAATTCCCGGACCCATGAGCAGCAAGGCGTTCGTCTCCTTTCGTGACCATCCACGCTTTGAGGTGAAATTGCGCATCGTTCATCAGCGCTATTTTCATCGCCAGCCGCTTGCGCGCGATCAAGTAAGACAAGCAACGAAAGGTATGCCGGACGATGCCTTCTTCGGAGACGAGTAACGCCCTCACCGAGTCCCGAACAATCTCGGATTCCGATTTCACTCCTCTTTCAATGGCTTCACGGTCCGCTGAGGTCAGGAAGGGGCTCACAATGAGCCGGAGCACCCGCTCGGGGTTTTCAAGATAGCTGGCAAAACCGGGTGCGAGCTGAGCAAACGAACGGCTTGAGAAATAGCCCACCATGCAATCGAATGTGCTGGCGGCCGACAAACACGGAATAAGGACCTCTTCCGCCAGATTGTCGTCCGGCAGGAAGTAGATGGGCTGGACGCTGGGAATGTCGGACAGGCCCTTCACTAGATCACCCGTTGCCGTTTCAATTGCGGCGGACGATACAGGGACGTTGCCGTTTTCGGTATAGTTCCTGCCCAAACTCGATACGCAGCTAATTACGGCTCTTGAGGTTTCGGCTCGCCATGAGGGTGACTCACTTGTGGCACGCCAGGCATACTTTCGCCTTGCCATAAAGATCGTCGATGTCCAGCGGTTCGCCGTCCGGGCGCAGCGGGTTGGGCTCCCATTTTGCGCGCATCCGTGCCAGCCGCTTTTGATGATCCTCGCGGATTTGGGCGATGCGTTCAGGCCTCTCCAGCTGATCCAGCGACTCCCCCTGGCTCCACGTGAACGGCGAGCCGTGCTCCACCGCCGTCTTTTCGTATGTCTTCGCCTCCTCGAACTTATCCGGGTGCTCCTCCATCAGCCGGACCCATTCGATCTTTTGCTGGAAAAAGCAGAACGTGCAGCCGCTACGGGTCCGCCACGAATAGTATGTCGGGAGCCCCACGCCTGATGCTTCCAGCAGCTCCAGAACGCCCGCCTTGTCGACCCCGGCTTCCTTGAGCGGCAGCCGCACGATGAGGTTCTCATGTTTGGAGTTGTACCCCTCGCGGTATTCCTCGTCCGCGCGGATCGCGACATAGCTGAATACCGAACCGCCCCGGTCAAGGTGCGGCCGAATCCATTGCTCGAACGGCCTCAGTTTGAGCTGGCGCGTGCACCAGCGCGTCTGCGCCGAGGGCAGAAAGCAGTTATACTGCTTGAGCCAGAAATCGAAATCGCGGTCCGGATTGAGGCGCTTGATCGGCTTTCCCAGAAACCCTTCAAGATCGCCGAGAAATTTGTAAACCTCGGGTAGCTCCTTGCCGGTATCGGTAAAAAAATACTCGATCTCGATCTCGGGATGATGCTGGCGCATATACACAGCCAGCGCAGCGCTATCGCGCCCGCCCGACAGGCCGAGCACGTGCCTTTCGCCCACGCCCGTCATACGGCCGCCCTCTTGCGTTTTGCGCCGCCGTTCTTTCCCTCGGGCGCAGTCCGCATGTACCGCGCGCTGATTTCTGCCAACGCCGCAAGGATGACGTTGCGCCGCAGCATATCGCTGCCGGCCAGTGCCTCCTCAACTCGCGCCATCAGCTCCTCGACGGCTTCCCGGTCGCCGTCACCGATGTCGAACTCCTCCAGCACCGGCGTTCTCCGGCTTCCGTTGCCGATGACCACGGCCATCGCGCGGCGCTTGTCCGGCAGTCCCTTGACGTGCGCAAAAGTCTCCAGCCGGATGAACGCCCGCGCAGCGGCAGCGATCTCGACCGCAGCCGTGTCAACGTCCGCATCGACCCAGTCCTGCGGCGGCTTGCTCGCGGCAAGACTCGCGATCCCCTCAATATCCTCGGCCGTGCCCGCGAACGCCGCGAGGCGGTTGATGAAGGCCTTGATACGGAAGTCGCCCGGAACCTGGCTGATATTTTCCGCTCGATCGCGCAACTCTGCCAAGGACTGCGGTGAAGCGTTCGGCACCTGCAGCTCGGCGAGCATCATTTCCTGCAGCCGGTGCAGCATCGACGAATAGGCTCTGGAAAGCTCTTCGAGTCCGCCGCGTATCGCGGCTACGGTTTCCCGGACTCCGGTCTCACTATCCAGATCGCGGCGCTCCAGAATCGCCGGTATGTCATCGAACAGGAATTTGTTCGGATCGCTGGCACGGCGGAACAACGTGCGCACCTTTATCGCGTTGGCCGACAGCCGTATCGTCCGCTTGGTCCACGGGCTCAGCCGGTCATGGATCGCCACCAGCCCGCGCGCCACGTCGATCGGCTCCAGGTCGGTCAGGTCATTGTCCGGGTCGAGCTCGCGCACAACGTCGGCCATTGCCGAAAGCAATCGCCGCGACAGGTCGGTCAGGTCCATCCAGCGCAGACCGATATCGGCCGCGTCTCTTGCGAGATACTCGACGTCCAGCTCCTTGAACTGCGCCTGGAACATTCCTTCGCGGTAAACCGCGATCCGGTCGCGCTTTGCCAATATGAAGGCGGTCGTCAAAACGGGCATCAGCCCGTCTTTCACGCCAAACGGCTCCTTGCGCCACAGGTCGTAAAGCTCGGATACAGCGACGGGCCGGTCGGCGTGTTCGCTCAGATGCCGCTCCGCCGCCTCCCACACCGGCACCAGCCGGTATGTCTCATCAGCCCCGGCATCGGGCGCGCAAAACCGCCAGCCCCTTGCCGTTTCTGCGTAGAGCCCCGTCGCTTCCAGCAGCGAGGCGAACAGCCCTCCCTCGGCGGGAAAGCCCTCAATGCCAAGGCGCGGCTCGCCCTCATTCAGCACCATCCGTTTCAGCAACCCATTTTGCGCAGCAATCGCGTTGCTCGACGGTTTTTGCCTGCACAGCAATTCATTGTGCAATCGCGGTGAAGCATCAAAACGCTTGTCGGCCAGATCAGACGCGAGTCCGTTCAGCTCCGAATGCGAATATCGCTTTGCCGCACCTCGCTGGTATCTCCGAAACCACCTAGCGCCGTCGAACGCCCGGTGCAGTTCACTTTCGAGTTGCGCTTGCAGCGTTGACAGCCGGGCCACGACTTCGCGGCGCGCCACGGCGTCGCCGGCAAGTTCCGGGTGATCGTTGCGCACCTTTTCCAGGGCTAGCAACTCGCGCGACAAATCGACGATGCCCCACGCCCTGCGCGAGAGCCCGACCACTACGTCCCAGTCCCTGCTTTGGCGTGCGGCCTCCCGGCACGATTCCGCGGCAAATTCTTCGCTTTCGCCCATGGTTGGAAAGGCGAACAGAAACCGCCCAATAGCCCCGCTCGCCGGCTGCCGGTCGGCTGATTCGGCTAGCTCGCTGACGGCGACAAGGCTCACATCGAACCATCGCAATCCGCCGGTGTCATGATAGTGACGCTTGGCGACGACGGGCTGTAGACCCGCGAAGGACTTCAGCGCTGCGAAATCGATCTCCATGCTCTCTTCGAGCGCTTCTGCCACCGCACCGTCGATATCGAAATCGCTTCCCTCGAATATCGCGTAGGCGCCCAGGTATTTCCTGAAGATCACCAGCGACCAGCGTGCCAGATCGACAAGCGCCTTTTTGATTGCTTTGTTGCCGTAGTCCGGCACACAGGCATCAAGAAGCGCCTCGGTGGCGTTCAGACCGGAACGCTCCTTGAACAGGTCAACGACGGCAATCGTCTTGAGCAGCTTGATATGCAGCTCATCACCGCCAATCGTTTCGCAACGCTCGATCGCTTCCGCGGCAAGCGCCCAACGGTGTCCGTCGGGGGATGCCAGGATCGAGGGCTCAAGATTGATCCGCAGATAGTCCCACAGCCGGTCCGGCCCGTAGACCGCGCCGTCATCTTCTCTTTTTATAAAGTCCTGGAATCCTTGCGGCTCGGCGGCGTTAAGAAACCCGAACAGGCTGCGTTGATTTTGCCCGAAACGCCGCCTTGAGATCGGTCCGAGCAGGCAGGCCACGGCAGGGTGCAGCGGCCAGCACGCCTCCACTGTATCGGCCAGCGCCGCCGCCTCTGTCGGATGCCGGGGGTGGACAATCCCGGCAATGGTGATCGCCGCCGCGCCCGGCTTCTCCGGCCGATGGTCGCTTTCAATCGCCCGTGCAAGCAGCCCGATTTGCTCGACGCCCGCGGTATTCACCGCGAGATCGACAAAGCGCCCTTGAATTTTCGCCCACTCGTCCCGCATTTCACGCGACAGACGATGGGCGTATTCTTCAAATGCCTGATGCAGTATGCCGACGACAACCAGCCGGCCGTCGCTCCGGGATGCAATCTCGGCCAGGTCCTGAAAAAAGAAGATGTCGGCGCCTTCCTGCGCCGCCGCTTCCAGGAACTTCCCCATTTCGTCGATGAAGACGATCAGGCCGCTGCCCTTCGCGGCAAGCTTCTGCGCGACCTGCGACAGCGCGGCAACGACTTTCTCCCCGGTCCACTCGCGCGCTTTGCCGAGCCCGGCCGCTGCAATCGCTTCGCCAATGATTCGGGACGGATCGTCCCGTCTTCCGACAACGGCGAGCAGCTCCCAGCCTTTTGCCGATCCCCGCAGGCCCGCGCGAACCGTTTCGGTTACTTCCTTGCCGAACAGCCGCGCCGCCCGTTGTCTGAGCGCCTTGTCCTTACAGACCAGCGCGCTCAACGCCACCACAAGACTGGACTTGCCGCTGCCGTAGGGACCCGTCCACGTGAACGCGCCCTGACCTGTTTCGGAGACATGCCGGGCCATCGTTCTCAGCACTTCGATCGATGTCTGCGGACAGATAAAGCCTTCCAGCGCGTCCGGATCGCCGAAGTCGGTATCGATCCGCACCGCCCTTTGGAAACGGCGGGCGACATAGACGCGGTCGGCAAGGCTCATTACGCCGCCTCCCTCTGATCGGCGTTCAGGAAATCCGCTTCCACATAATCAAGCGCTTGTTCGGGGGTGATCTCCGTATCGCGAATGACCTGTTTCAAGCCCGCTGTTTCCGACCAGCGGAGCGCGCCGTCTGTCGTGTCTTCGAGTCCGGCCAGGCGGTCGGCCAGCTCGTTTTCCTCCAGCAGAAAGACACGGCCCGGCGACCCCGGCTCATGGGCGATCGCTTCAAACGACAGCGTCGCCGCCTTGGAATAACGCGACCAGAAATCGACGAGCGCATAGGCGAAAACGCCGTCCCCCAAGGTCGGCTTCGGACCGCGCACAAAGCGGAAGCCATCGCGCTTGCCGATCGCCTTTATCAGCGCCAACTCCGTCAGCGGCGATTCCAGAACGTCTTCCTGCACGGACTGTCCGGTCACCTGAAGCGCGACGTAGGTCCGCAGGAAACATGCGATATCGTTCTTGAGCGTAGTCGCGGCGGCGCGCTGCCATGCCAGATCCTTCGCGAGCCGTGCGAGCCCTTTGACCAGATGCTCGCGCTCGAACACGGGCGCGGGGAAGTGGCTGAATGCCCAGAACCATGTTGTCTTGAACGGACGGCCGCTCAAATGCCAATGAACAAGCCACAGCGTTGCCGGATGCTCCATGTACGGATCGCGGCCCTTTGCTCCGAACAACAGGCGGCCCGCCCGCGTGGTTTTCAGCCCATTCGTTCCCGCAACGTCTTCGATAATACCGGCCGCACTCGCCCAATATCTGATTGACCCGACCATATTACGGCCGACCCCGAACTTAGCGATAGCGTCGTCGCCGAGGAATATTGATTTATTATCCGGGTCATCTTCGCGGGCATGGACCGCATCGAAGGCTTTCTTGAGCCACCCGTAGCGCAGCGGAAAGGTTTCGTGCCCCGAGAGTTGCGGGCGGTAGCCCCGCTCGAATATCGGACCTCTTGCCATGGCGCGCCGCCTGGAGGTTACGTCCAGCTCGACACTAGACGGTCACGGGAGCTATGGTCAACAACTGGAAGGGCCGTCCAGTTCGGCCACGCTTTCGGCGCTGACTTCTCCGCGGCGGCGTGAAACGCTAACCGATTGGAATGCCATGAGAATCGGCGATACGCTGTATTTCGACTATCAGGCCACCACGCCGCCGGACCCCGAAGTTTTGGAGAAAATGCGGCCGTGGCAGGCCGAATCATTCGGCAATCCCCACTCAGTGGACCACATTGCCGGCTGGCGCGCAGGGCAGGCTGTGGAAAGTGCTGCCGCCTCGATCGCGAAGCTGATTGGCGCCGATCCCGACGAGATCATTTTTACGTCCGGCGCGACGGAGTCTAACAATCTTGCGCTACTCGGCATCGGCCGCCGCGCCGCTTTTAACGAAAGGCGTAGACGCGTCGTGATCGGGCCGATTGAGCACAAGTCCGTTCGCGCCCTCTCGCCTGTCCTGGCAAGGCAATGCGATCTTCAGACTCAGCGCATCGCGGTCGATCACGATGGCGTACTCCTGCTCGACGCTCTGCGCGAGATCATCACCGGGAGCGATGTGCTTCTGGTTTCGGTCATGGCGGTAAATAACGAAATCGGCGCGATTCAGCCGGTCGAAGACATTGCGGCGATCGCACACGAAGGCGGCGCCCTCTTTCATTGTGATGCGGCGCAGGCCCCCTGCGCCATCGACGTATCCCGACTTGCCGCGCACGCCGATCTCATCAGCCTTTCGGGCCACAAGATGTACGGCCCCAAGGGGATCGGTGTCTTGTATGCCCGGCGCGAGATTCACGATCAAATCGAACCGCTGATCTATGGCGGTGGACAGCAGGGCGGGCTGCGTTCCGGAACCGTACCGGTGCCGCTATGCGTGGGGATGGCCGCCGCCGCAGACCGATTCGCGCAAGCCGGCGCGGAACGGGAACGACGAACGGTCAGCACATTGCGCGACCGGTTCGTTCAAGGACTCACCAACGCCGACATCACATTCGCGCTTAATGGTCCGGCCGCAGATCGGCGGCACCCGGGCAATATCAGCGTCCGGTTTCCTGGGTACGATGCGCATGAGATTCTCGGCGCGCTCCAGCCACGCCTTGCGGCCTCGACCGGATCGGCCTGCACAACCGGCACGCCTGAACCTTCATATGTGCTGCGCGAAATCGGTCTGACCGACGAAGAGGCAATTTCCACGATCCGGTTCAGTCTTGGGCGCTTTACGACTGCGGACGATGTCGATGAAGCGGCCCGGCTTGTGGCGGACGTGCTGTCCCGGCTATCAGCGGCCGAAGCATCGGCAAGCGAAAGAGCGCTGATATGACCCCGACGGATTCCAATGAGATTTACCGGCAACAATATGCGCACTTCGGGCGCATGAACGACGTTCTCTACAAGCTGCCGGTTTTGTTCTCCAGCCTGATCGGCGCGCTGTGGTACTTTTCCTTCACGTTCCTTGCCCGGGACCGGTTCGTGTCAGGCGTCGTCCTCGTTTTTGCCGCTGTACTATCGGTGATTTTCTATCTCGTGATGGAGCGCTTCCGGCTCGCCTTCAACGCCTACATCGATAACATCAACAAAATGGACGGCGAGATGAAGGTCACGATCCGCGGTTCGAATGTACCTTCCACCATGAGGCTCATCCAGATCGCCCTCGGCATTGCAGCCGTGCTCTCTGCGTTCAGCTTTGTTTATGTCGTCTGGATTTATCAGCCGCCACAGTCTCCCTAGGCAGCCTTGAATTTCGCTACGCGAATTGTGTCTGCGCGCTGCTCAGCCTGCCAGAGGTCGTACTGCATCTGCTGGCGCAGCCAGCTTTCCGGCCTGCCGCCGAATCCCTTCGAGAGCCGGATCGCCATGTCGGGCGATATACCGGCGCGGCCGTTGAGCAGCATCGACAGCGTGTTACGCGATACGCCGAGCCCACTTGCAGCGTCCGTCACCGACAGGCCAAGCGGAGCGAGGCACTGACGCCGGATCACTTCGCCGGGGTGCGGTGGATTGTGCATAGCCATACTCATCACCTCCTTAGTGATAGTCGAGATAGTCAACATCGGTCGCGTCACCGCCATCGAAGCGGAATATCACGCGCCAGTTCGCCCGGACCGTCACCGCCCAGTAACCGGCGAAATCGCCCTTGAGGCGGTGCAAACGAAATCCGGGCAGGTTCATATCTTCAGGAGCAGACGAAGCATCGAGGCGTGTCAGGATGTCTCTGACGGTTTCCCGGTGCTCGGCATTGATGTGCCTATCCTCGCCACGCTCATAAAACCGCTTTAGCGCTCTGCTTCTGAAGCCTTTTATCATATAGTTTATTGTAAGCCTGTAATGTGCAGATTGTCAAGGTTTTTGGGCGCGCCCGGCCCTGCGGCCGGGCCGGGCTGTCGTGAACCGAACCCTGCGGAGCTCTGGGTTTCGGCCGTGCGGCTTCCATCCCTCGCGCGGGGAGATTGGCGCTGTGATCGGTCCCTCACGATCGCGCAACAAAGACTTGCTATGCGCAATTATTATTGCGCGTAGGCTGGTAAATTGCGCATAGCCTTGAAAGTTGCGCGTAAACGTGCTTAAAATTGCGCATAGGGGTTACGCGCAACAAACAGGAGGCCGCGTGGCACGACGAATTCTGGAAGAGGAATTGCAGACGATCGAAAAGGCCGTGCGCCACCACCCTGACGGCGCAACGGCGCAGCAGGTTGCCGATTCCCTGCAAGAGCCACCACCCCGCCGCACGCTGCAATACCGCCTCAAATACCTTGTCGATCACCACCGCCTTGTCATGGAAGGTGAAGGCCGTTGGGCACGCTATCGCCCGCCGCAAGTCCGGCCCGCCGTTGGCACGGCTGCCGGGCGCGCCGAGGCGCGGGCGGAAGGCGAGGCCGTCCTGCCGTTGTCCAAGCCCGGCGCCGAGATTCAGGCTTATGTCCGCAAGCCGCCGGAGATGCGCAAACCGGTCGGCTACAATCGCGCGTTCCTCGACGAGTACCGACCCAACGAGAGCTTCTACCTGATGGCGGCGGAGCGCGCGCACCTGCGCGAGGTTGGCACACCGGCCATCGCCGCACAGCCTGCCGGCACCTACGCCAAGCAGATTCTCAATCGCCTGCTCATCGACCTTTCCTGGAATTCGAGCCGCCTTGAAGGAAATACCTACTCGCTGCTCGACACCAAGCGCCTCATCGACCTTGGCGAGGAGGCGGAAGGCAAGGAGCGGCTTGAAGCGCAAATGATCCTCAACCACAAGGACGCGATCGAATTCCTTGTCGGCACCGCCGAGGAAATCGGCTTCAACCGCTACACGATCCTCAACCTCCACGCACTGCTTGCGAACAACCTCCTTGCCGATCCAGACGCGGCGGGCAGGCTGCGCCATATCGGCGTCGGGATCGAACGCTCGGCTTTCCATCCGCTCGAAATGCCGCAGCTGATCGAAGAGTGCTTCGACCAGATACTCGCAACTGCCGCAGCCATTGCCGATCCATTCGAGCAGGCCTTCTTCGTCATGGTGCAGCTCCCGTATTTGCAGCCGTTCGATGACGTGAACAAACGCGTGTCGCGTCTATCGGCCAACATTCCCCTCATCAAAAGCAATCTCTCGCCGCTCTCCTTCGAAGGCGTGCCGCGCGGCGCCTATACCGACGCGGTTCTGGGCGTCTATGAACTGGGCAAGACCGCGTTGCTGCGCGACGTATTCATCTGGGCCTACGAGCGTTCCGCCGCCCGCTATGCCGCCGTCAGGCAGTCAATCGGCGAACCCGATCCGTTCAGGCTGCGGCACCGGGCGGCGCTCCGCGAAGTGATCGGCGCGGTCGTTCGCGGGCGGATGGACAAAAAGCTGGCCACCAGGCACATCGCCACGTGGACGAGCGAGCATATCGATGCCCCCGAGCGCGAGCGCTTTCGCGAAATAGCGGAGAGCGAGCTGCTCGGCCTGCATGAAGGGAATTTCGCGCGCTACCAGATCAGGCCCTCCGAGTTCGCCGCATGGCGGGAGGCCTGGGGCCGGTAGGGAAGGAACGGGATCCGCGCCCCGCTTCCTGACTTTGCCATCGTCTGTATCCGCTCCCGCAATTTTTTCGTCCGGCAGCGCTCCGCCAGATTTTACTCTGCCAAGACGTGCCGCGACGGCATATCCGCCGCCACCACAAGCCTCACCGATCGCTTCGCGCGGCTCAGCGCCACGTACAGGAGCCGCGCCCCAAGTACGTCGTCCGGATACTGGTGGCGATCGACCGGGCAAAGCAGCACGTGATCGAAATCCAGCCCCTTTGCCTTATGGATCGTGCTTACCATTTGCGGCGGCCATCTCCGCCGCCGCCTTATGCGGCCCAGCGTACTCCGAAAGGCCCGTGCATCGTCAGTTCGATCGAACGCGCACAGCGCCCAGACATGGTCGCGATACCGGATCGTGTAGCCCGCGGGCGGTCCGCCGCGGACCATACGCATCGCCGCCGCGATGCCGCGGTGGTCGGGTGATGCGTAGATCGGCGCCAGGCAATCAAGCCACGCAAGCTGGTTTTGCCCCGCGCGGTCCCGGTTGATTGCTGCGCCGAGCCGTCCCCGTAGTCCCGCAGACATCGCCTGTGGCAGGCCGCCACCGATCATACTCAGAAAATCGAGAAACGCGCCCGCCAACGCCCCAGCGTTGCCGGCCCGCGCCTCCATGGCGTGAATCAGCACATCCAGCTCATCGAGCTGCGCGCCTTCATTGAGCGGGGCACGCCAGTTCCCGACCTGCGCGGTGGATTTTGCTATGTTTCCGAGGAATGCGAGAATAGCGGCGCTATCCGGTGCGCCGTTCAGGAATCCGTGGACGACACGGCTAGCTGTCGAAGCTATGAAGGTTGTTCATCCGGGACGGGGCTGCGAGGCTGGGGTTGCGACTCCATCCAACCGTGAGCCGGAGCCCCGGATGAACATTCACAAGCATGCCCGCATGACCGTCCATGGTCGAGCCCTTCTGGTCGAGCGGGTCACGGTCGCCGGCTGGCGGGTCGCCGAGACGGCGCAGGCCGCCGGCGTGTCCACCCGCACCGCCTACAAGTGGCTGGCACGGCATCGGGCGGGCGGCGCGGCGGCGCTCCACGACCGCAAGCCGACGCCCGGCCGTTGCCCCCACCGCCTGGCGGCGGAGATGGTGGCCGAGATCGAGCGCCTGAGACGCCAGCGCATGAGCGGCCCCGCCATCGCCCGCCAGCTCGCCCTCGCTCGCTCCACGGTCGGCGCCGTCCTGAGGCGCCTGGGGCTGGGCCGGCTCACCAATCTTGATCCCAAGCCGCCCGCCATCCGCTACGAGCGGCAGAGACCGGGAGAGCTCATCCACATCGACACCAAGAAACTCGGCCGGATCCAGGGCGTCGGCCACCGCATCACCGGCGACCGCTCCGGCCAGAGCCGCAACCGCGGGATTGGCTGGGAGCATCTCCATGTCGCCGTCGACGATGCCTCCCGGCTCGCCTACACGGAGTTGCTTCTCGATGAGCGCAAGGAGAGCGCCTGCGCCTTCCTCGCCCGGGCGTTGGCCTTCTTCGGCGCCCACGGCGTCAGCGTCGAGCGCGTCATGACCGACAACGGCTCGGCCTATCGTAGCCATCTCTTCAAGAGCCACCTCGCCGAGGCCGGTATCAGGCACATCCGCACCAGGCCCTACACGCCGCGCACCAACGGCAAGGCCGAGCGCTTCATCCAGACAAGCTTGCGCGAATGGGCCTACACCCGCGCCTACCATTCCTCCGCCGAGCGCGCCCTCGCCATGCAACCCTGGATCACCAGCTACAACCACCAACGACCCCATTCGGCCCTCGACGGCATGCCGCCCGTCTCGCGGCTGAACAATGCTCTTGGATTCGACAGCTAGCGGTCGGCACGTCCCTGAAGCGCTCACGGCCTGCCAAACCGTTATGCGAAACCGCGCTCACGCAGGCAGGCGCACCGCGCAGCGAAACAGGATTGCCGGCCTTGAGCGTTGTCCGGCTCGCCATGACCCATTGACCGAGTTCAGGAGCCTCAGCCCAGCGATGCGGCTCTTCCAGTAACCCCGTATCGTCTGCCGCCGCCCACAACGCATCCCAATCCACATAGCCATCATCGTTCGCCGGATGGATCGCCTGCATGGGATCACCGAAGATGCGCAGCCGCGCGCCGCCGATCTCGCGCAACAGCCTCACCGTCTCATGCTGGTGAGTGCTGGCGTCCTGGTGCTCGTCGAGCACAACGACCGGGTAGTGCGCGGCGACGGCGCGCGCCACTGTCGGCGCCCGGCGGAACAGCTCTGCCGCCTTGCTGGCCAGCTCTCCGAACGATACGCCGCCCTCAGGCCGTCCCAGGTGCGATTCGATCGGTGCAGGCAGGCCGAGCGGACGCGCGTACGCGCCGATGGCCTTGAGGCAGAAGCTATCGCAGGTCTCGACATCGATCTTTTTGCCCGGCGCGGCGCACTTGCGCTGGAACTCGCCACAGGCGGCGTGGGTATGGGAAAGCAGCAGCACCTTTCCGGAGGAAAGCCGCTCGGCGGCCTCTCCGGCATACCTGGCGGCCTTCGTGGTCTTGCCGCAGCCGCCCGCAGCTTCGATTATCACGACCGGCGCAGCGGAGTGTAGCTTTTCATCGACTTCCCGCGTCATGAGGCCGTAGCCGCCTCGACCGCGGAAAGGAACGTAGCGATCTTTTTGTTCAACCCTTCGGGTATCGGCTCCAAGCCCAGCACCTTTTCCGCCAGCAGATTTCCGCCCTCGAAGGACTTGAACCAGCCCCCCGGTTTCCGGTTGCCTTCAGGTGCCGGGCACGCTGCCGCGCAGAGCGCCGCGATGAACGCTTCGCGCCCAAACTCTTCAAGCAACTGCTCCGCCGTCCTGGCTTTGTCTTCGGCACCCAACGCCGCCCGCAGCTCCGGAAGGCAGTGCCGCGCCGGCCGGCCGCCGAACTCCTCCGGCCAGGTCACGACCTGTGGCAGGACGTTATCAGGCAGCGCTCCAAGCACGGCGTTTTCAAGCGCCGCGCCATCCTGCCAGCGCAGCAGTGCCGCCTCTTTCCCGACCTCTTCCCAGCTTCCCTGCTTGCGCCCCTCATCATCCGCTACCCCGGCAATCTGGAATCCCCCCTTGAGCAGGGCCTTGCAAATACCAAGCGCCCGGTCATGGCCGCCGCCGTCAACGCAGAAGATCCCGCGCACCGGAAAGCCGGCGCCGAATTTTGCCATCAGCAGCCGTGTCGCGAAGCCCTCCTCGGTGATGCCTTCGCAGATCACCGGCAGGCGGGCAAGAACGGCTTCCGGATACGATTTTAGCAGGGCCGTGACTTCAGCGCCTTGCAGCGCCGTGAGCTCATGTGCCCGTCGCGCAGGCGCGGGCGGCGCCGCTTCGCCCTGCGCGGCTTGTGCTGCTTTCCCCGCCGGCGGTGGCGCCATGTTAATGCGCGAAATTTCCGCCCCCAGCGCCGCGGCTGCCGAAAGGACGGCAGGCGCGTGCGTGGTGATGAACGCCTGCCGCTTTCCGCCCCGGTGCAGATCCCCAATGAAAGCGCGCTGCCGATAGGGCTCAAGGCCCGATTCCGGCTCATCGACTACCGCAAGCGAGATGCTCTCGGCGAGTATTGACGCGAGTTCGAGCGAGGCTAGCCGGCGTGTGCCCGTACCCCATGCCGGCAACGGCAAGGCACTCTGATCATCCGGCCCGATCATCAGCCCGACGCTTGCGGCGAGCGACACGCCGGGTGTGCCGACGAGTCCGAGCCGTACGGGGTGCGGGAGGCTGCGCTGGCTAAACCGTTTGTCGATGCGCCCGAGCGCTTCCTTCGGTTCCTTGCCCAGCCGGTCGTGGATCGGCGTATTCAAGATTGCCTGGACGATCGACTGCCTGAGCTGCTGGCCTTCCATATACCGGTCGAGCGCGCCGCCCTGCACGAGCCTCAGGTCGCGATCCCAGCGATCGGATATGCCAAGCCGCATCAGGCCGATGCGTTGCCGCAAAGCGCGCGAGAGCGGCACGCGCGTGTCTTCATCGGCGCCGATCACCTCGTAAACAGCCTCCTGACCCGGCGTGCCCGTCAGGCGGCAAACCATCACGGCTTCCGCTCCGTCTTCATCGGGCAAATCGGTGAGCTCACCCTCGCGCCAGCCGCGCAGCGGCGGCAGCGGAAACCTGTCTGTCTTGATAAACGCCCCATCGCCCACCGCGAGCGCAGCCTCGATCACAAATCCCTTGTCGATCTCGCGCCGGAAATAGTCGAACTCCGAGACGTTCATATTCGGCGCAGGCGACAGCAACGCCCCGATCGCCTCGAGGATCGTGGACTTGCAGCTATCCCCCGGACCGACGATCACGTTCAGCCCCGGCGCCGGACGCCACTCCAATTTCTCGATGCCTCGGAAGCGCTCGATCTTCAGCAGCCGGATCGAAGGCACCGGGCTCGGCGGTTCTTGCTGGTCTATTCCGTTCATTTATCCCCTCGGTTGCGAATGGCATATGAGCCGCGGACCCTGCCATCCCCATTGTAGCCGCGCCTCGGCGGATAGGGGTGACGATCCCTTCGCCCAGACGATCGCTTTCCTGCCGCAATCATTACCATCGTGGCGGGTTGCTGCCATTCGCCAGCCGCAAGACCGGGACCAGGTCTGCCGGATATCCGGCATTGCGCTCAGTCCGTGTCCGTCCTGACTCCTTTCGCCGTTCCTGACGGTTGACGCTTTCATGGCCGGGCGCGCGGCCCGGTCAACACCGCGGGCGGTGTTCCCCTCGCTGCCCGCTTCGCCAAGGCTTCGCAGGCCAGGTCGCTCGGTGACAGGGCCGCTTGTCCGCCCGGCCGTCTCTTTTCGCGTCGTCAGGAACGAAGAGCGAAAGGAGACAGATCATGACGAACAACAAGAACGGCGCGAAGCCGGACATCTACACCCGCATCACGAACCAGATCGTCGCGGCGCTGGAGCAGGGCGTGAAGCCCTGGACCCAGCCGTGGAATGCGGTGCACGCCGCAGGGCACGTCTCGCGTCCGCTGCGCCACAACGGCCAAGCCTATGCCGGCATCAACGTGCTGACGCTCTGGTGCTCCGCGATGGAACGCCACTATGCGGCGCCGATCTGGATGACGTTCCGGCAGGCGCTTGAACTCGGCGGCCATGTCCGCAAGGGCGAGAAAGGCTCGCCCGTCGTCTACGCCAACACCATCGTGAAGACCGAGGAAGGCGACAACGGCGAGGACGAGGAGCGCGCAATCCCGTTCCTGAAAGCCTACACCGTCTTCAATATTGACCAGATCGACGATCTGCCTGCGCACTACTATGCGACCGCGAACGCCGAGCCGAATCCCGATCAGCGCATCGCCCACGCGGAAGGCTTCTTCGACGCCACCGGCTTCGACGTCCGGCATGGCGGCGACAGCGCGTTTTACGTGCCGTCACTGGATTACATCCAGATGCCGCCCTTCGAGGCGTTCCGCGACGCGCAGTCCTATTACGCAACGCTGGCGCACGAGAGCACGCACGCGACCCGGCACAAGAGCCGGCTCGACCGCGACTTCGGGCGCAAGCGCTTTGGCGATGAAGGCTACGCCACCGAAGAGCTCGTGGCCGAGCTTGGGGCGGCGTTCCTGTGCGCCGATCTCGGGCTGAAGCTCGAAGACCGCGAGGACCATACCGCCTATATCGCCTCGTGGCTGAAAGTCCTGAAGGACGACAAGCGCGCGATCTTCACCGCCGCCGCCCACGCGCAGCGGGCCGTCGATTTCCTGCACCAGATGCAGCCCGAGGCGAAACTTGCCGACGCGGAGGCTGCGTGATGGCCCGGCCCGACGCCATCATCATCGAGGGCCGCGCCTATTCATGGCGCGCCCTTGTCGCGCTGCGCAAGGCGCAGCTCGATGCCTGGCGCAAGGCGCAGGCGAGCAGCCCGCGCTGTTCGAGCTGGTCGATGACTCCCGCCCGAAATGTGAGCGCACGGCGACGGGCCGTTATCAGGAGCCGAGCTTGCCATGCTGGCTGTCCGATTCGGCACAGAACCGCCGCGAAAGATGATCCGACTCGCCGCCGTCCTGTTTGTCGCGCTTGCCGCGCCTTCGGCGCAGGCCGCCGATCTTTGGGGCGCGCTTTCTGGACTGCCAGGCGCGAGCGGGCCATAAAACGAGCCTGCTTCCTCGTTTGTGAGGTGGAACCGTGACCGAGCGCGCGGCCATCAAGAAGACTTACAGGAAAGGCGGCCTCAGACGGATTGAGGTCGCCCGCGAAGTATATGAGGCCGCGCGGCGGCTCGACCTGCTCGACGGTCTTCAGGGCCACGACGGCGAGCATTTTGCGCAATTCGCCGCCGATTATTTCCGTCGTCAGCTTGACGAATTGAAAGCCGCCGAGATGCCCGACGCGGAAGTGATTGCGGCCCGCGAATGGCAAGTCGCGTTCTGGCAGGACGTGACCGACTACATGCAGGCGATCGAGCTTGAGTCGACGCAGGGCTACACCGAGATCCTCATCAGGAGCTGAGGCGGCGGCGGCATGCAGAGTGCTCGCCGCGATCACGGTCGCATGGCGCTCGCCCCGCATTCACACGGCCGGCGTTGCGAGGGCGCACTCGATCCCGCTGCGCTCGCCATGCTCGCATCCGCTCCTGCGGGTGCGCCGGGAACCCCGCACCGCCGATCGCCGCTTCCCGCCGCGAAGGCGGCTCCTTGCAGGCTTCATCTTTGATTGGGCGAGTGCCCGCTGAAACACTATTGGTAATTCTGTTTCATTTAGCGCATCGTCAATAGTGCAAAGCATCTGGATAAGTCTGAGAAATACATCGACAGTTTGCGCCTGCATCCTTCATCCTGAAACATATGACAGATGAACGGTTTCAACTCTATGATCCGCAAGGGCGGCGGAAATATCTGACTGCTGCCGAGCGAAACGCGTTCCTGTCAGCAGCCGAAGCGGCACCCCGTGAAATTCGCACCTTCTCCGCGGTGCTTGCGTACACGGGGTGCCGCATTTCGGAAGCGTTGGCTCTGACTGCGGACAGAGTCGATCTCGACTCGCATACCATCATTTTCGAAACGCTGAAGAAGCGGCGGCGGGGCGTTTACCGCGCCGTGCCGGTGCCGCCGGCGCTGATCGATGCGCTGAATCTCGCCCACGCGATCAGGGAAGCACAGAACGGCAAAGGCGGCGGACGTAATCAGTTCCTGTGGCCGTTCTCGCGCACCACCGCCTGGCGCTATGTGCAGGAGGTGTTGAACCGGGCAGGGCTCCAAGGTCCACAGGCCACCCCGAAAGGTTTCCGGCACGGCTTCGGCGTGCAGGCCGTCGCCGCCGGCATCCCGCTTAACCTGGTCCAGAAATGGCTCGGCCACGCCCAACTCTCGACTACCGCGATTTATGCCGACGCCGTTGGCGCAGAGGAGCATCAGATCATGGAGAAGATGTGGGCGAGCTGATTCATCCGCAGCGTTTTGCTGGACCCTTTTGCCACCATCCAAGCCATTGAAAACCGTTATCCGCCACAAGCCGCGCGAAAGGGACCGCGTTTGCACGATGCGCTGTGGGTTCCGCTTTGCACCTCCAGCCGACATCCACTTGGCGGCGCCTTTGGTCGGCAGTTGACCCATGGGCGGAAGTTCCGCATGTCCGCTTCGAGGCGAAGCAGGCACTTCGCATTGTGTTGGGGATCACTTCACTTCAAGTTACGAGGCGAAAGCGCCGCGCGATCATCAGCTGACCAGCCTTTTGGAAAGTATCGCTTTCTGCTTGCCCGCCATGGTTGCGGGCGTAACCTTGGACGTCTAGATTTCCTTGGCTGTAACAACGAGCAGCTGAGCAAAGCTGGCGTCACGCCGGGGGAGTGATGGGCTTGTTCGAGGATTGGCGTGGCACGCTCACGCTACCGCTCTTGCCCGAACTTCGGGTAAAGGTCAGTCGCAATTCAGTCCGGCAGATCGTGTTCCGTGGCGCGACGACCCGCGCCCGAATCTTCACCTCCGAGTTTCCAGGTCACGACCTCGTCAAGACTGACCTCAAACCGCCCTATGATGAGATCTATCTCCGGCGGAAAGGGGCAAAACGCCGGACAACGAACCTTGCCGTTGTCACTGCAGGCCTCGCCCTTGATCCCGCGAACCTGCCCCCGACGTTGACGCTCCGCTGGGACGGGATCACGCCGCTCGTCGAGCGTGCGAACACGCCCGAGAAGCTGCTCGACACCTGGGCCAACCAGTTCAGCTTCCGCCTTGAAGGCGAGAACGGTGAACCGGGGCTGCGCCTCCCGCAGATCGGCGCGCTCCATGCGATCGCGGCGCACTTTGCTGTTGGCGACACGTTCGAACCGGCGACGGTCGTGCTGCCAACCGGAACCGGGAAGACGGAGACGATGCTGGCCGCGCAGGTCTATCTGCGTCCGGCCCGCACGCTCGTTCTCGTCTCGGGCGTCCCGCTGCGCGACCAGATCGAAGAGAAATTCGTCTCCTTGGGCTATCTTCCGACCGCAGAGGCTGTTCCCATCGAACTGCCAGGGCCGCGCGTCGCGGTTATTTCCGGCGGCATTCGGACCGTTGCCGAGGCCGAGGCGCTGCTCAAACAGGCGAACCTCTTCGTCGCGCTTCCAGACTCGCTGGACGCATCCGATCCCGACGCGATTACTGCACTGGCCGCCGGCTGCTCGCACCTCTTCGTCGACGAGGCGCATCACATCACCGCCAAGACCTGGAGATCGGTTCGTGATCGCTTCAGCAAGGAAAAGGTGATCCAGTTCACCGCGACGCCGTTCCGGCGGGACCTGCACCGCGTCGATGGTAAGATCATCTTCAACTACAAGCTGGGGGACGCGCAGCGCGCCGGGTACTACAAGCGGATCAACTTAAAGACGGTTGAAGAGTACGGCGACCAAGAGGCACGGGACGAAGCCGTTGCCCGCGCCGCAGTTGAAGCCCTTCGCCACGACCTGAACGACGGAAAACTTGACCACATCCTCCTGGCCCGCACGAAGACCCAGCCTCGCGCGGATGTGCTTGCCGACCTCTACCAGAAGCTGGCGCCGGAGTGCGCGCCGGTAAAGGTCTACTCAGACCGTCCGGACCGTCAGAATCGCGCCGCCTTGGCCGCGCTCAGAGACCGTAAGAACACCGGCTCTCGGATCGTCGTCTGCATCGACATGCTGGGCGAAGGCTTCGACTTTCCCCAGCTGAAGGTTGCCGCGCTGCACGACACCCACAAATCGCTGGCCATCACGCTTCAGTTCATTGGGCGCTTCACGCGCAAAGGACCAGTCGATGTCGGAAACGCGACCGTCGTCACCAACATCGCGGACCCGCAGGCAGAAAAGAAGCTGGCCGGGCTCTACGCCGAGGGGGCTGACTGGGACCATCTCATTCGGCGGCTCAGTGAAGAGCGTATCGATGACGAACTCAGGTTACAAGACGTCGTCGAGCAACTGAAACAGCAAGGCACGCTGTCGGCCGAACTGTCGCTTTGGAATCTGCGGCCTGCGATCTCGACCCAGTTTTACAAGACGAAATGCAAGGAGTGGATGCCGCTCCAATACGCGGACGTTCTGCCGCCTGGTGCCGAGACGTGGTACGCGCTCGACGACAAGGACAAGCTTCTCGTCGCCGTTGTCGCCCAGACCGAAAAGGTCAAATGGGGCGACTACCAGAACATCACGAACAGCGTCTACGACCTGATTATCATCCGCTGGGACAGCGAGGAGAGCGTCCTTTCGATCTATGCGAGCGATTATGATCGCATGCGCACGGAGCAGATGGCGAAGGCCATCACCCGCGACGACGCCGAGCTCTTCGGCGGCGATGCGATCTTCAACATCCTGAACGGCGTCGAGCTGCCGCTCGTCAAGAACCTCGGTTCGCGCCGGGTCGGTGCCATCAGCTTCACGACCTACTTCGGAACGAACGTAACCGAAGGGCTCGGGCACATCGACAAGTCCGAGGCCGAACTCAACCACATTGCCTGCGTCGGCTACGAAGACGGGGACCGCGTGCTGTGGGGCGGCGCGAAGCGCCGCGGCAAGGTCTGGCAGCTTCGCAAGTCCGGCTCGGTCGCCGATTGGGCGGCCTGGACGAAGACGACCTGGGAGAAAGTGACGTCTGATGACGACGACGTCACCAACATCATCAAGGGCTTTCTGCGACCGATCAAACTAACGGCCCCGCACGCCTCGCATGCGATCTCTGCCGAATGGGGCGAACAGGCTCAACTCAGCCTGAGTGAGCGGCAGTCGGTATTCTTCGGGAGCATCGAGAAGCTGCTCTACGAGGTTGACGTCGGCATCGACTCCGTGGAGCCGGACGGCACCGTCAACGTGTGCTTCGAGGCCGAAGACGTCCGGGCTGTCTACCGTCTTGAGATTTCGTCGGCGCTTCCTGGCGGCTACGCCTACAAGCACACGTCAGGTCCCAGTGTTCAGTTCAAGAAGGTGACGAAGCCGGCTGAGCCGTTGGAGGCTTACCTACAAAGGGATCCCGTCATCATCCGCTATGCGGACGGCACGCATTCGTACAACTGCTATCACATCCCGACGAACCTCGACGCGGGGGTCTATCCGAAGGATCAGCTGGAAGCCTGGGACTTCAAGGGTATACCGCTCAACAGCGAGTCGATTGGCAAGGCGGGTGACGCCGCCACGATCCAGTACCGCGCCTTCGAGCAGCTGCGTGACGAATACGACCTGATCTTCAATGATGACGGCAAGGCCGAAGCGGGCGACTTGGTCTGCCTTAAGGACGTTGATGAGAGCACCATCAAGCTGACACTCGTCCACTGCAAAGGGGCGATTGGCGCGCGCGTCTCCGGCTCCATCGAGAACTTCTACTTCCTCTGCGGTCAGGCCCAGAAGTGCATCACCAAGAAACACAAGGGCTTCGAGCGCCTCGCGAAGGACCTGAAACGGCGCGAAGCCCAATGGACCGCCAGCGGGACGACGCGCTTCCTCAAGGGCGGCCAACGGGAGTTGTCGTACTTCAAGGAGAAGTCCCGGAGGTCGAAGGTTGAGTTTGAGGTTGTTCTCGTTCAGCCGGGGGCGAGCGCGGATAGCGTGACGGTGCCCATCCTGCAGCTTCTCGCGACGACCGAATTGTTCTTGAAGAAGACCACCGACGCGAATTTCCGCGTCGTGCTCAACGCCGCCTCAAAGCAGCCGACGGTTCGCTTAGGGCTCCGCCCTCGGCGCGCTTCAATGGCCTTCCGCCCAGGCCGTGAGGGTCGGCCTGAGAGTGGTCGTGATCTGCTGCGGGGCCTCTAGGATGACCGACTGCTTCCTTGCGCTGTTTCGCTCTGCCTAGTGCCGCGGGCCGGTCCTTACGAGGCGCAGCGATGCCGTGCCTTCGAAGGCGCCGCGCTCACCCTTGAAGCCGTCGAACTCGGCGCCGTCCGTGAATTGAACGCCGGAAACGCCGTGATCCTCGCAGCCTTGAATTTCCGTACACGACCAGTACCAGTGGGAGACCTCTAAACTGACGCGGTCTCTGAAGGTGCCCTTCAGTGCGCCCAGCTCCTTTCCGCGATGAATCTGCTTCAACTCGACCATGGTCGGTAGCCGCCAGCCGCCATCATCTTGGCTGGCTGTCAAATCATGCTCCGTTTGTTGCCGGCTACCCCTGTATCCATGCGCCTCAGAATTAAAGGCGTACCGCACGGCATCCTTCCACGTCATCAACCCCGGTGCATCGTGCGGCGCCACGAACATCGGCGTCCCTGTCGTCGGCGAAATCCCGGCATAGACCGTGCCGTCGTCCATCAGATCCCCGAGCCTGGGCTCCTCTTCACGCAAACCATTTCTAGTATATGCAGTCATTGTTTCATCCTCTGACATTACTGGGATCGAAATGTTATACAATCGTATAAGTGCCGTAAATCTACATGCTATGTCAATAAATATTAACTTTTCGGATAGTTAGTCTGTGTTATTATTGAGATCATGCCAAAGGGAACGGTTTTATACATAGCAATCGCGTTGGTCTTTTTTCTTCCTGCGACCGGAGTTGCCCAGGGCTTCGCTGAGCTGGCCAAGGGGCAGCTGATCGAGCTGCCGCCCGTGGAAGTGACTTGCCGTCCGGCAGATGATCCGGCAGCCGAGGCCGACACGATCATACTGGAAGGGGGTCAAAGCCCCACCGAAGTTTGCCCGACCGGCCGGATCGCGGGCCTTTACTTTCATGTGGAATCGCTCACAGGCGAACCGCCGCCCCCGCCTGTCCACAAAGCGGAGGCGTCTCCTTGAGGGGCGCGATCGTTGCCATTGCGGCCGTTGCTCTGGCCGTCGCCCTTCCGGCCGCAACGGCGCGGGCCGACTGCGCCACAGTGACGGACGGCATGAAGCCGGAAGCTCATATCTTCTACAATTCGAGCGCCAAGGTGTACCAATACTGCGACGGCACCAACTGGCGCGCCATGTTGGGAACGCTTGCCGTTGATCCCAGTCTTGCGACACTCACCGACGTTGACGATGCCCTCGGCCCCGGTGGCGGCGACTGCCTTGTTTATAGCAGCGCCGCTGGCGAGTGGGGTTCGGAGTCATGTGCAGGGGCGGCAGGCGGCGACGATCTCGGCGATCACGCCGCCGATCAGAACATCATCCTCGGCCCACACTGGCTTTCCGGTGACGGCGGCAATGAGGGCGTTTACATCGACGCTGACGGCAACGTCGGCATTGGTACGGTGAGTCCGATTCACAATCTCGAAATCGAGAGCGGCAATATCTTCGTTACGAATTCCGGGGCGGGATTCACTGCGAACCTTTATCTAGGCGATGACCCCGGCGCTGGCGCTGGCACTTACGGATTTCTCAGATGGAGTAATGATGGTGATTACATATCGCTCGGCACCCAAGCTGGCGGCCCGACCCTGAATGTCGACAATGTCGGCAACGTCGGCATCGGGGAAACCGACCCCCAAGCGTCGCTTCACGTCGATGGCACGGTTCGTCTTGAAGATTTCCTGACCTGTACGGCCCTCGAAACCAACGCCAGCGGCGATCTCGTGTGCGGCACTGATGGCGGAATCTCGGTTGAAACCGACCCGCAGGTGAACACGCTGACCGGCAGCAAATGGTGCGCCGCCAACGCAGGCGGCACAGCGATTGACTGTACGGCCGATGCCCCGCTCGCTGCCGAAACCGATCCCGAGATTGGCGCGGTAACCGACCTCAACTACTGCCGTGGCGACGGCAGCGCCGCCCAGTGCAATCGAACGATCACCAACGTCCGGGACGACATCAAAACCGTGGACGGTGCCGCGTCCGGGCTCGACGCTGACTTGCTGGACGGCTTCCAGAGCACGTCGTCAGGAGACCGCTGGGGCGTCATAGCGCCTGTGGGGACTGACGGCGTTATGGAGGTCGGAAAATATATCGACTTTCATGACAGCGACGGCGACGCGACCGACTATGCCGTAAGGCTGATAGGTTCGCCCGGCGATCTCAGAGTCAACGGCAGCGTGACGGCGACGGCATTCCTGCACCTATCGGATCGCCGCCTAAAATCCGATATCGTCCCCGTGCACGACCCGTTGGCGGTCGTGACCCGGCTGCAGGGCGTACATTTCAACTGGAAAGAGAACGGGAAGCCGTCCTTCGGCGTCATCGCGCAGGACGTCGAGCAAGTCATCCCCGAAGCGGTGACCACGGGCACCGACGGCATCAAGGCCGTCGATTACGACCAGCTCATCGCGCCGCTGATCGAGGCCGTCAAGGCGCAGGATGCCCGCATCAGGGCGCTCGAGACAGAGGTCGAGGCGCTTCAAAACGCGCAAGGCAGGTAGCCGTGCGCGCTCGTTTTCTTATCCTGACCATCGCCCTTCTGGCGTTCTCGCCGTTTACGGCGCGCGCCCTTGATAGCTGCGTTATTCCGAATGGCTCCACTTACAGCATCAACGAACAGGGTGTCTGCAAGGAGGTCACCAACAACCACGCGTCCGGCCTGTCGCTGTTCGTCCCCACCAAGACCGCCGCGGAATGGAGCACCGGCGCTAACGCGTTCCTCAACGCGCTTCCCGCTGGCGTTTCGGCGAGCAATTGCAGCGGCGGTGCGCCGGTCACAATTTTCTTGCTCACACCCACCGGCAGCAACCAGATCTGGACGGTGCCCGCCGACTGGAATTCCGCCGCCAACACGGTTGAAGTTATCGGCGGCGGCGGTGGCGGTGACACACCGCCTGGCGGCGGCGGTGGTGGCGGCGGCGCCTATTCCGCCATCAGCAACCTTGCCCTTACTCCTGGCGGGAGCGCCACCTACCGGGTCGGGGCGGCTGGCGCCAACGACGGCGGCACAGGCGGCGACACCTGGTTCAATGCAGCGAGCTGCGCCGGCTCATCTGCATGCGCCAAGGGCGGCCTCGGTGCGACCAGCAATGCCGGCGCGGCGGGCGGCGCCGCGACCTCCGGTATCGGCACAACCAAATTCTCCGGCGGCAACGGCGGTAACGGCGGTGGCGGCGCCAACGACGGCGGCGGCGGTGGTGGCGGCGCGGCCGGCCCCCACGGCGCCGGTAAAAATGGCGGCGCGGGTGTCGCGGGCGCGCCCGGCGGCGGCGGCGGCGGCGGCGCGGCGAATAACGGCTCGGTTGGCGGTAACGCCTCCGGCGCGAATGGTGCCGCCGGCGGCAACGGCCGCGGCGGCTCGGGTGGCGGCGCGGCCGGTAACCCTGGCGGCGGCAATGGCTCTAACGGCGGCGGCGGCGGCGGCGGCGATGGAGTTACAGTTCCGGAGCTGATCGGCGGCGCCGGCGGCTTCGGCGCGCAGGACGCGATCTGGACCCAGACTAGCGATTCGGCGACCGCCGGTCCCGGTGGCGGCGGCGGCGGCGGTGGTGGTATCGATGGTTCCCTCGGCGGCACAGGCGGGGGCTCCCTCGGCTACGGCGCCGGCGGCGGCGGCGGTGGTGAGGGGAATGATGCTGACGGCATAGGACGCGGCGGTGACGACGGCATTATCGTCATCAGCTATACCCCCGTCGCCGCGTCCTGCGCACCCCCTTGAGAGGGTGCGAAGAGGAAACCGGGAACAGCGTACAATTTTCCAGCAGCACCAGTGAGAAGATCGACCGGCCGCTGTCACGTGGCACATTGGCTCATGCGCTCCCGGGTTTGGAACAACTACACCGAAGCTGCCTCCGCTATCGCCTGTAGAAATAAGCCGCGCAGGAATTCTCTCCGAAGCCTTGCGGCGGGTTTGCACCAGTGAATTACGTTAGGCTCAGGCTGCGCGGCGAGGACACCGCAAGCAGTATAACCTAAAGTAACTTCGTAATATCCTTTATGATAATTATGTGAATTAACGCATCCTTAAGTAGTATTACCGATAATAAAACTTGGGCTGGAAAAGAATACAAGATGTGCGCGGAATCTCCGCGCGCATCTTGAGGGGGGCTCACTCACTTCGCGAGCCTTTCTGCGTACCTTGAAAGGACGCCGCCCCCCGTCTTACCCCCCGCTGTCGGCTGACGCCGCGCCGGCTAAAGCCTGGCGCGCCTGACGGCCATCGAGACCGTCGCAGCCGATTGCAGCGTTTCGCCGCTGCACCACGACCCCGCTCGCCTGAAGGCTATGGCGGGCAGAGCAAAGAGCCTTCGTGCCCTTTGGAAACCTGACGGGGAGAATTGCAGCTCTCCCTCGACCCATCGCGCAGCGGTTTCGCCCCGCTGCACTGCGACCGGGTGTTCCGGCACCGGCTTCGGCCAAGGGGAGACTTCGTTCTCCCCTCGGAACCTCATGACCAACGCTCACGGGCCGCTTGGATAGGCCCCAACGAAAAAAGGAGCGCGCATGGCGGAAAGCGGCAGCGAGAAAAGGCAGCGCAAGGTGATACGCACGGTGCGCTTCACCACCATGGAAGATGCCGTCGTCCGCACCTATGCGGATGTCGCCGGCCTCACCATCGCTTCCTACATGCGTACCGCCATCCTGACCGCGCCTGCGCCGAAAGGCGGGCGCTGCCCCTCGATCGACCGCCAGATGACCGCGCAACTCATCGCCGCCATGGGCGAAGCGGCCACCGCCTTCCGGGACGCCGCGCACCTGGCTGATGCCGCCCTGCTCGAAACCGCCATCAGCGATTTCAGCGAATACCGGATCGTCCTGTTCGAAACGATGGGGCGCGCGCCATGATGCCGCTATCCTTCCCGTTTGACGATCTTGACCTGGAGGGCAGCTTCCTGACGCCGGTCATTGACCTCGTGCATGACGAGCTGGAAAGCGGCACCTGTCCGGTCAAGCTCGCCGTCATTCTCCAGACCCTCGCGCTCGCCGCCGCCCGTTACGACCCGGAAGCCTCCGACGACTTCGTAACGCTGCTAATTCAGGAGATGCGGCAGGCGGCCAAGGATCTGGCTCCATGATTATCGGCGGGCAGCAGCTCGGGAACACGCGCTGGCTCGCCGGTCACCTGCAGAACGCCGCCGACAATGAATCAATCGAGCATGTCGAGACCACCGGCACCATCGCCACCGATATCGACGGGGCGCTCGCCGAATTCGACGCCATCACGGCCGGGACGCGCGCGACCGAAGGCGTCTATGCCGCCTATATCAGCCCGCCCGAACGGCTGACCCGCCGGCAATATGCCCGCGCGATCGCCCATATGGAAAAGCGCCTCGATCTGAAGGGGCAGCCGCGCATCGTGGTCTTCCATGTCAAAGAAGGTCGTGAGCACTGCCATGTCGTCTGGCTGCGCATCGATACGAAGACCATGAAGGCGATCCACCTCTCGCATGACAAGCAGAAGCTGCGGCGCTGCGCGCGTGAGCTCGCGGCAGAGTTCGGCCTCGAATTACCGGCGAATCTCGCGAACGACCGCGGTCTTGCCCGCTTTGACGAGCCGCCCCAGCCCACCCGCGCCGAAAAGGCAATGCAGGCCGCTTCCGGCCTGTCGCGGGAGGAGCGCCGCCGCGTCATCACCGAGTGCTATCGGCGCGCCGATTCCGCGCAGGGATTCGCAAACGCACTTGAGGCGGCGGGCTACCTGCTCTCGCGCGGCGACCGCCGCGCCTACGTCGTCGTCGATATCGCCGGCGACGTGCATAGCCTCGCGCGTCAGATCGACGGGGCGAAGACGAAGGATGTGAAGAAGAAGCTTGAGGGATTGACCCTTTCGCTTCTTCCGCCCGTCGATCGCGCCAAGGTGCTGATGCTGCAAAGGGCCGCCGCCCGGCAGGATGCGCAGCGGACGAGCGAGAAGAAGATTGCCGCCGCCAAAGCCGAAGGCGAGCGCCTGAAGGGGGTGCAGCGCAGTCGCCGCGCCGCGCTCGACCTCCTCTGGCAGAAGATGAAGATCCGGCACGCGCACGAGCGCAAGGTGCTACTCGCGCACATCAAGGCCGAGCGCGAGCACCGGATCGCGCGCCGGCACTTCCGGGCAATGGGGCTGGCGCTATACCTGCGCAAGATCGCCGTCATCCGCCAGCTGATCGAATACTATTTGAAGCGCCGCAAGAAGAAGATGGACGAGCAGCACCGCGTCCTGACCGAAGCGCTCAAGCGCCGTCACGACAATGAGGCGGCCGAGCTGCGGCGGCGCTATGCGGCGCTTGAGCGGCTGGAGCGCCGCGAATTCACGAGCTTTGAGCAGAAATTCGGCGAGGCAAGCCGCGCCGACGATCACAGGCGCATCGGCGTCGTCAGCATTGGTCTGCGTTACGAGACCGACTTCAACGTTCCCGAAAACTGGATTGTCGCTGCCGAAGATGCGGCCGGACTCCTTCCCGTTCCTGATCTGGTTCGCGCGGTGGCTGCGGAGATCCGAGACGCGACAGGTGATGGCACTGTTCCGACGTTCACTTCAATGCGCGCGAATATCAGCAGCGGCGTACTGTGGACCGAATTCCGGGAAAACGCGCTGGACATCATCGGGGCTGCCACGCCCAACGTCACCTTCACCGATAACCGCAATGCGGGCGGCACATCGCGCCCGCCGGATTACAGGACGCCGCCGGCCTGGCCGGGCGCGCCATGACCGCTTGCATCGCTGCCGCAAATTCTCGCGCGCGGTTCATCCCTCTCGTTGCCGGTTTTCGTGCCATTAACGGCCGATAGCCGGACGCGCGCCGCCCGCACGATCCACCGCCTGGCCCGGCGCGGGGTAACTCGCCCGCAGCCGCGCGGGCGCGTCGGTTTTGCGTGATGATCGCCGCGTATTTCTTCCTTTCTGCGCCTTCCCTTTCCGCGCCCCGCGCGTTCCGCGAAGCGCGGGAGAGGAAGAGAGAGGCCTTTTTCTTCGTGACGGGTTTCGGAGGCCGGGAGAGTGGCTCGCGGCCGCCCGTCGTCACGGAGAACTATTATGACCAAGACCAAGAAGATCAGTCTCGCAACGACGCGGGACATTCCTTTTAACAAGCTCGTCCTCAGCCAGGCGAACGTCCGGACGGTCAAGACCGGCGTCTCGATCGGGGAGCTGGCCGACGACATCGCCCGCCGCGGCCTGTTGCAAAGCCTTTGCGTCCGGCCCGTCATCGGCGCCGACGGCAAGGAAACCGGCATGTACGAGGTGCCGGCCGGCGGCCGGCGTTACCGGGCGCTGGAGCTTCTCGTCAAAGACAAGCGCCTGGGCAGGACCGCGCCGGTGCCTTGCATCGTCAAGGAAGACGGCATCGCCGAGGAAGACTCGCTTGCCGAGAACACGCAGCGCGAAGCGCTGCATCCCGTCGACCAGTTCCGCGCTTTCAAGGCGCTGGTCGACAAGGGCCTCACCGAGGAAGAGATCGCGGCGCGCTTCTTCGTCACGCCCGCGGTCGTCAAGCAGCGCCTGCGGCTTGCCGCCGTCTCGGAGAGGCTGCTCGAAGCCTACATTGCCGAAGACATGACGCTTGAGCAGCTGATGGCCTTCACGCTCACCTCCGATCACGCGCGGCAGGAGCAGGTCTGGGAGTCGCTCCAGCAGGGCTGGAACAAGCAGGCCTATTATATCCGCCGGCTCCTGACCGAAGGCGCGGTCAGCGGTTCCGACCGGCGCGCGGTCTTTGTCGGCATCGAGGCTTACGAAAAGGCCGGCGGCGCCGTCACCCGCGACCTGTTCGCGGACGACGAGGGCGGCTGGCTGGAAGATCCCGCCCTGCTCGACCGCCTCGCCGAGGAGAAACTCAAGGCGGAGGCCGAACAGCTCGCGCAGGAAGGCTGGAAGTGGATCGCCGCGGCGATCGATTTCCCGTACGGCCATAAGCAAGGCATGCGCCGCATCCCCGGCGAAACCCTCGAGATGAGCGCGGAGGAGGAAGCGACCCGCGCGGCCCTTGCCGAGGAATATGATCGTCTGGAGGCCGAACACGCGGAGTCCGACGAACTGCCCGAAGAAATCGATCAGCGCCTCGGCGAGCTGGAGGAGATGATCGAAGCGCTCGACGACCGGCCGGTGCGCTACGATCCCGCCGACATCGCCCGCGCGGGTCTGTTCGTCAGCCTCGACCGTGACGGCAGCCTCTATGTCGAGCGCGGCTATGTCCGTCCCGAGGACGAGGCGCCCGCGACCGCCGGAGCGGACGGCGAGGGGCAACACGATGATGCCGACGAAGGCGGGTCGCGTGTCGTGGTCATCACTGTCGGCGGCGAAGCAGCCGATTCCGAGGACGAGACGGAGGATGGCGGCCTTCGTCCGCTCTCGGACCGGCTCGTGACGGAACTGACCGCGCAGAAGACCGTTGCGCTCGGCGCGGAGATCGCCCAGCAACCCGATATCGCGCTCACGGCCGTCGTCCATGCGCTGACGCTCGGCACGCTCTACCGGTTCGCCGCGGATGAAAGCTGCTTGCAGGTCCGCGTCACGCCGCCAAACCTGCGCGATATGGTCGATCCGAACGCGACGCCGGGCGTGGCGTACCTCGACCGCGACCGCGCGGACTGGGCGCACCGCCTGCCGGAGAAGCCGGCCGAGCTCTGGCCCTGGTGCCTGAAGCAGCAGCGCGAGAGTCTTCTGGATCTTCTCGCCTTCGTCGCCGGCAACCTGGTGGACGCCACGCAGCGTGGCCACGAGCGGGCCGACAATGCGCGCCTTCGCCATGGCCACGCGCTTACCCGCGCGGTTGATCTCGACATGGCGGCAGCCGGCTGGAAGCCGACCGGCGACAACTATCTCGGCCGCGTGCCGAAGGCCCGCATCCTTGAAGCGGTGCGCGAAGGCAAGGGCGAGAGCGCGGCGCAGCTCATCGACCATCTCAAGAAAGGCGAGATGGTGAAGGAAGCGCAGCGGCTCCTCGCCGATAGCAGCTGGCTGCCCGAGACGCTGCGCGTCCCGGATGAGGCGGTGTCATCGTCCGATGATAGCGACGCCGACCTGCCGGAATTCCTCGCCGAAGAGGGCGAGGACGCGGACGGCGAGGCCGCCGACGAGGACGAGCTGGTCGCCGCCGAATAGGCGGGCGCTCATCCACAATCAGGTCAACCACACGGCCCGGCCGCCTGCCGCAAGCAGGCGCGCCGGGCTTCGCATTTCAGGAGGCCCCTATGGCACAAATTATCGAAACCACCGTCTATGAGCTTCACGAACTCTCCGACGCCGCGAAGGAAAAGGCACGCGCCTGGTTCCGCGAGGCCGCCGGCGGCTGGGATTGGCACGACTCCGTCTACGACGATTTCGAGCAAATCTGCCGCATCCTCGGTATCGAACTCAAAACCCGCACTGTGCGGCTGATGGGCGGCGGCACCCGCCAGACGCCATGCATCTGGTTCACCGGCTTCTATTCCCAGGGGGACGGCGCCTGCTTCGAGGGCATCTACACCTATGAGAAGGGCGCCGCCCGGCACATACGTGAGTATGCGCCGCAGGACGAGGAGCTGCACCGGATCGCCGCCCGGCTCTTTGACGTCCAGCGCGACAACTTCTTCCAGCTACGCGCCGACGCCACCCATCGCGGCCGTTACTACCATGCATACTCCATGGACATCGCCGTCGAGCGCGACAGCCCGGCCTGTCAGGACATGACCGCCGGGGCCGAGGACGCGGTGACCGAATGCCTTCGCGATCTCGCCAACTGGCTCTACCGCCAGCTCGAGCGCGAGTGGGACACCATGATGTCCGACGAATATGCCGACGAGGGCATCGCCGCCAACGCCTACACCTTCACGGAAAGCGGCCGCCGCTTCGGCTGAGCGCTCCCGCCGGCCACGCCGCGCCGCACCCCTGAGAAATCCGGGCAGAGAGGAAGAGGAAGGCCGGGAAGGGTTGAGCCGGCAGGGGGTCAGAAAGAGCGCCCTTGCGGGCTCGGCCCTTTCATCCGCTCTCCGCAAGGATTTTCCATCATGACTGTCATATCCTCCGCGGCCGCTCCTGCGGCCGTCTGCAATCCTGCGTCTCCCTCCCTTCCGTCCGCGCCGTCCCCTGACCGCGCCGATTCGATCTTCCGCGCGGCCGGGACCCTTCTTCCCCATCTCGAATCCGGCAGGCCCGTCGATGCGGGCGCCCTGCGTGCCGCGATGACCGAGTCCTTCGGCGGCACCGACGCGCAAGGCTTCTGGAGTTGGAAGGATGCCTATGAGGCCTGCGAGATCGCGCAGCTGCTGTTCCTGCGCAGGTTCGGCCCCGCCATGCACAAGCGCGCCGGCACACCGGCAGCGCTGTGCGCGATGCTGGAGAAACTCGCTTCCCTGCTTCCGACGCACACGAAGCGCTCGGCGGAGAGCCAAGCGCTCCAGCAGCTCTCCACGCCGCTTCCCCTCGGCTTTGCCGCCGCCCTTGCGGCCGGGCTGTCGCCGTCCGATGTCGTTCTTGAGCCTTCCGCCGGCACCGGCCTGCTTGCCGTGTTCGCCGGGCTCGCGGGTGCAAGCCTCGCGCTGAACGAGCTCGCGGACACGCGGGCCGCGCTTCTCGGCCTTGTCTTTCCCGGCACTTGCGTGACCGGCCACGACGCGGCCCATATCGACGACCATCTCGACACCGGCCTGCGCCCGTCCGTCATCCTGATGAACCCGCCTTTCTCGGCAGGCGCGAAGGTCGAGGGGCGCGTAGCGGACGCCGCCCTCCGGCATGTAAATTCCGCGCTCGCGCGTCTTGCCGAAGGCGGAAGGCTCGTCGCCATAACCGGCGCCAGTCTCTCGCCCGACAATCCGTCCTGGCGCGAGGCGTTCGTCCGGCTTCAGACCTGCGGGCGCATCCTCTTTTCCGCGGCCATCGACGGGCGCGTCTATGCAAGGCACGGCACCACCGTCGATACGCGTCTGACCGTCATCGACCGGATTCCGGCCGAACACGCGGATACGTTCCCGGTTTCAGCGGGCAAGGCGGAGGATGCCGCAACGCTCCTCTCCTGGATCGAACGCGACGTGCCGCCGCGCGCGTCCTGCACGCCGCATTGCCCGGCACCTGTCAGCCCGCCGCAACGAAACGCTGCGTTTCGTCCCGTGGCGGCAAGGCAGTCCGCGCCTGCATCATGCGCCCGCACCGTGCAGCCGGATGCCGTCGAACTCGCCTATGAGACCTGCGATTGGCAACCTGCCGAAGCCGGACGGCTCACCGACTCGATCTATGAAGGATACGGTCTGCAATCGGTCCGCATTCCGGGCGCGCAGCCGCACCCAACGGCGCTGGTGCAGTCGGCGGCGATGGCCTCGGTCGCCCCGCCCAAGCCCTCCTACCGCCCGCATCTGCCGGCCGGGCTTGTTGCAGACGGCCTGCTGTCCGATGCCCAGCTTGAGAGCGTCATCTATGCGGGCGAAGCCCACTCCGGCCATCTCGCCGGATCATGGACGGTGGATGAGACGTTCGACCAGGTATCGGCGGCGCCCGACGACGCGGAAAACGCGGTGCGTTTCCGGCGCGGCTGGTTTCTCGGCGACGGCACCGGCGCGGGCAAGGGACGGCAGGCCGCCGGCATCCTGCTCGACAACTGGCTCAAGGGCCGCCGCCGCGCGCTGTGGATCTCCAAATCCGACAAGCTGATCGCCGACGCGCAGCGCGACTGGTCGGCGCTCGGACAGGAGCGTTTGCTGGTTACACCGCTTTCCCGCTTCCGGCAGGGCACGACCATCAAGCTCGAAGAGGGCATCCTCTTTACGACCTACGCAACGATCCGCTCGGCCGAGCGCGAGGGCAAGGCTTCGCGCGTGAACCAGATCGTCGAGTGGCTCGGGCGCGATTTCGACGGCGTCATCATTTTTGACGAAGCCCACGCCATGGCGAACGCCGCGTCCGCGAAGGGCGCGCGCGGCGACCAGGCCGCCTCGCAGCAGGGCAAGGCGGGCCTGCGCCTGCAACACGCGATGCCGGACGCGCGCATCGTCTATGTCTCGGCGACCGGCGCGACTGCGGTGCAGAACCTCGCCTATGCGCAACGTCTGGGGCTATGGGGCGGCGAAGATTTCCCGTTCGCCACGCGGCCCGAATTCGTGCAGGCGATCGAGGCCGGCGGCGTCGCCGCCATGGAAGTGCTCGCCCGCGACCTCAAGGCGCTCGGGCTCTACGCGGCACGCTCACTTTCCTATGAAGGCATCGAATACGAGATGACCCTGCATACGCTGACCGATGAGCAAATCGCCATCTACGATGTCTATGCCGGTGCCTTTCAGGTCATTCACAACAATCTCGACGCGGCGATGCAGGCCGCCAATATCACCGGCGAGACGGGCACGCTGAACAAGCAGGCCAAATCCGCCGCGCGCTCGGCTTTTGAATCCTCAAAGCAGCGCTTCTTCTCCCACCTGATCACGTCGATGAAGACGCCGACGCTGATTGCGAGCATCGAGCGCGACCTCGCGGCCGGCCACTCGGCGGTTATCCAGATTGTTTCGACCGGCGAGGCGCTGATGGAGCGCCGGCTCGCGGGTATCCCGACCGAGGAATGGAACGACGTCCAGGTTGACATCACGCCGCGTGAATATGTGCTGGACTATCTCCTGCACTCTTTCCCGACGCAGCTTTTCGAAGAGTATTCGGACGCGGAGGGCAATATCTGCTCGCGTCCGCTGGTCGTGGACGGCCAGCCGGTGCAGTGCCGGGAAGCCGTGGCGCGCCGCGACGAGCTGATCGCGCATCTGGCTTCACTGCCGCCGGTGCCGGGCGCGCTCGACCAGATCATCCACCGTTTCGGGACGGATCAGGTCGCCGAAGTCACCGGCCGTTCGCGCCGTATCGTGCGAAAGGTGGGATCGGACGGCGTCGATCGTCTGGCGGTGCAGAACCGCGCGGGCTCGGCCAACCTCGCCGAAGCGCAGGCATTCCAGGACGACGAGAAGCGCATCCTCGTCTTCTCCGACGCCGGCGGCACCGGGCGCTCCTACCACGCCGATCTCGATGCACGGAACCGGCGGCTTCGGGTGCATTACATGCTGGAGGCCGGCTGGAAGGCGGACACGGCGATTCAGGGGCTCGGCCGCTCGAACCGCACCAACCAGGCGCAGCCGCCCTTGTTCCGCCCCGTCGCGACCAACGTCAAGGGTGAGAAGCGCTTTCTCTCCACGATCGCAAGGCGTCTCGACACGCTCGGCGCGATCACTAAAGGCCAGCGCCAGACCGGCGGGCAAGGGCTGTTCCGCGCCGACGACAATCTGGAATCGCCTTACGCGCGCGATGCCCTGCGCCAGTTCTATGCGCTGCTCCATGCCGGCAAGATCGAATGCTGCTCACTGCAAGCATTTCAGGACGCGACCGGCCTGAAGCTTACGGACGCCGACGGATCGCTGCGCGAAGAGCTGCCGCCGATCACCACGTTCCTGAACCGGATGCTGGCCCTGACCATCGCCATGCAGAACAGCCTGTTCGAGGTGTTCGAGCAGCTCCTGACCGCGCGCATCGAGGGCGCCATCGCCGCCGGCATTTACGACCGCGGGCTGGAGACACTCTCCGCCGACAGCTTGCGCGTGACGGAGCGGCGCACGGTCTACACCCATCCGGCAACCGGCGCGGAAACCCGCATCTTCACGCTCGCCCGCCGCGACCGCAATCGCCCGCTCAGCCTCGATGAGGCCCTGGCGCGCGGCGAAGCTGGAAACGCACGGCTTCTCATCAATGAGCGCTCCGGCCGCGCCGCGCTCGAAGTCCCGGCGCCCAGCCTGATGCTCGATGACGGCTCGATCGAGCGGCGGGTGCGGCTGATCCGTCCCATGGAGCAGCATAGCTTCGCCAAAGCGGCGCTTGCCGAGACGCTGTGGCAGGAAGCCGATCGCGATCAATTCGCGAAAGCCTGGCACGAGGAGATCGCCACGCTGCCGGAATTCACCGAGAGCACGCTGCATATCGCCACGGGGCTGCTGCTGCCGATCTGGCGGCGGCTGCCGGACGAGAACTGCCGTGTCTACCGGCTCCAGACCGACGAGGGCGAGCGCGTCGTCGGGCGGCTGGTATCAAAGGCCGCGCTCGGGGCGCTCTGCCGCAATCTCGGCCTTGATGATGTGCCGGACCTGACCCCCGATCAGGCGTGGCAATTGGTGCTGGACGGCAAGAGCATCGTGCAGCTCGCGGACGGCCTCCAACTGCGCCGCGTCCGCGTGATGAACGATTACCGCATCGAACTTTCGGGATTCACCCCCGGCATGCGCGACCGGCTGACCGCGATGGGGCTGATGCACGAGATCATCGCGTGGAAGCTGCGCTTCTTCGTGCCGGTGGGCGCAAACGGTGCGGCCATTCTCGGCCGCCTCATGGACCGCCACCCGCTCGTCTCCGTCGCCGACCGCGCGGCGGCATAGCAGCCTGGCGCGAAGGTCCGAAGGAATGAACAAGACCGCGCGAAGCGCACCCAGAGAACTTCGCATCTTCGCGCCTTCGCATTTCAAACCACCCATCCCGAACGAAAGGAGGCCGTCATGGCTCACCATGACTCGGCCGCCGATCTCGCGCGGGCGCTCGCCCGCAATGCCGAATCCGTCTGCCGGTATTATCTGTCTAACGGCAGGCGCGAAGGACGCTACTGGCTCGCCGGCGATACTGCGAACAATCCGGGGCGCTCGCTCTTCGTGCGGCTGCACGGGCGGGAGTGCGCCTCAGGATCGACGAGCGGCGCTGCCGGCAAGTGGACCGACGCCGCCACCGGCGAGCATGGCGATCTGCTCGATCTCATCCGTGAATGCTGCGGCCTGACATCGTTCCGCGCCGTGGCGGACGAGGCGCGGCGGTTCCTGAATCTCCCGGTCCCCGATCTTCCACCGGAGGGCGGTACGGCGCCGCCGCCGTGGAAGGGCAAGCCACAAATGCCGGAAGACCGGTGCGAGGCCGCCCGAAGGCTGTTCGCGATGGCGCGCCCCGTCCGCGGCACCGACGCCGAGGTCTACCTGCGCGGGCGCGGCATCGCCAACCTCACCGGCACGTCCACGCTGCGCTTCCATCCCGGCTGCTACTACCGCGATGAGGATGGCACGACCCACGCCCTGCCGGCCCTGATCGCCGCCGTCACCGACGAGCGCGGCTGTATCATGGGCGTCCACCGCACCTGGCTCGCCCCCGGCGGGACCGGCAAGGCCCGCATTGCCAGCCCGCGCCGCGCGATGGGTGTCCTGCTCGGGAACGGTGTCCGCTTCGGCTTCCATGCCGGAAGCACGGCAGACGTTATCGCGGCGGGCGAAGGCGTCGAGACCATGCTCTCACTGCGCACGGCGATACCGATGATTCCGGTGATCGCCGGGCTTTCCGCCGCCCATCTCGGCGGGCTGCTGCTCCCCGCCGGCTTACGGCGTCTCTATGTCGCGGCCGACAGCGACGGGGCAGGCCGGGCCGGGACGGAACGGCTCAGCCGCCGCGCGCGCGACGCGGGCATCGAGGTGCTGGCGCTGCGCCCGGCGCTGGGGGACTTCAACGACGATTTGCGCTGCAGCGGACCGGATTCGCTGCGCCTCCACCTGCTCCGGCAGCTCGCGGCGGAGGATGCCGCCTGCTTCCTTATCTAATCCGTTTGGCCTGACCGGCCTGGTCCCGACCATTGCCGCCCGCCGGGGGACCGCGCCCGCCGTGGCCTTTCTTCGAGAGGCGATCTGGCGGCAGGGCGTCCGGGATCCGCAATGGCGGGCAAGCCCCCCATCCTTCTCTTCGTTGCGGCCGCTGCGCTGCGCTTGCGGTGCGGACCCGGCCGCCCTGCCGCCGGTTGATCGCCGGAAAGGCCGCGGTGGTCGCGGTCATCCGATCAACAACCGGCAACGAAAGGACTACCGATCATGACTTACTCAGACGCTACAGAACCGCACCACGAATGCTCCTCCACCGCAGCGGTCATCGCGGAGCTGCAGCTATACGGCTACCGCCCGCACCAGGACGAACCCGATCCCCGCCCCCTGCCGGACGAGACGGCCGTGCGCACGGCGCTCGTCGACATCCTCGATGCGTTCGTCGCTACGCTCGAAGACACCCGCCTTGAACCCGACCTCGAAAGCCTGCTCTGGGGCACCGTCAATCTCTTCCACCGCGCCGCCGACCGCGCGCAGCGCGATCTCGATGACAACGAGGATGCGCAGCGGACAAGCCAGAACGAGCAGGATGGCTCCGAAATCCGCTCGGTCGAGCTGGAACGGCTGATCGCGGAAGGGATCAGCCACATCGAACGCAGGGGCGCCTTCGAGTTCATGCGCGATGAGGCCGCCGCGCTGTTCCTGCTTCACACCGGCTCCGCCTGGACGCCGCGCGCGGGCTCGATGGTCAATCACAAGGCGCTGACATCTTCTGTCATCGACAGCCGTGACTTCATCGCCGCGAAGCGCCGGGCCGAGACGGAAGTGCTTCTGCCCGAGGGTACGCGGATCGCTTTTGCCGGCGGCATGGAGTCCAATGATACGAACGCGATCTGGGCCGCGCTCGACCGCGCGAAGGGCCGGCACGCGGACATGGTGCTGCTGCACGGCGGCAGCCCGAAGGGCGCCGAGCGTATCGCCGCCTGCTGGGCCGAATCGCGCAAGGTGCCGCAGGTCGTCTTCAAGCCCGACTGGACGCGCTTTGCCAAGGCCGCGCCGTTCAAGCGCAACGACGCGCTGCTCGCAACCATGCCCAGGGGCCTGATCGTCTTCCCCGGCTCCGGCATCACCGGGAACCTCGCCGACAAGGCGAGGCGCCTCGGCATCCCGGTGTGGCGCTGCGGAGGCGTGGCATGAGCGCCGCGTCCCCGCATAGCGCAACGACAGTTCGTCTCCGGCTCGCGCTCGATCGCGCGGCTCGACACGGCGGTTGCAGAGCGGCTTGCGAACATTCTCGCCCGCCGCATGCGCATCGTGATCGGCGATGCCTCCGGTGCCGATAGCGCTGTCCAGCACTATCATGACCGCGCTGGAGCCGGGCGATGAGACCATCGCCTGCCGGTTTTTCGACGGCGCGACCGAGGCCGCAGACGGCTGCGTCGTCGAGCCGGACCGCATCTGCCCCCGCTGCTCCGCATCGGGATGATCTGACGGTTTGACGTCCACGCATTCCCGCCGTCGCCTTCCGCGTGCTTTGGCCCCGCGCGGCGCCGCCGTTTCACATCATGGCTGTTCTCGCCTTCGCCCCCGCGGCGGGGCGGCAGAGTCAGCTTGACCAGTGCCCGTCGTGACCGGAAGGCAAGCCGTCAGGAGTCCTGTCACGGCCATCCGTTCCGAATCCGGCTCCCACGCGCAGGTCACGGCAGGACCAGAGCAGAATTCTCCCGCAGCGCCGCTGTCAGCGCTGACATGGCGCGCTCGATTCGCATCGGCGGACGGCATGCGCTTTCGGATCTGTTGCGGTCAGGTTTGGTCGCATCAGTGCTCTTCCATGTCCCTCCTTCCCTTGTCCGGGTCGGCTCAATCGATAACGCCACGATGACCAGGGCGCGCGGCCGCTTCCAGTCGACCTGCAAGCAGGAGACGGCGGGGTGTCCCCATCCTTCCGCGCCGATGGCTTGTGCAGGACGGGAGATACCCCGTCCCCGCCGTCTGACTTGAACCGTCCGCTTTTGCGCCCGGCCAGTTTCGGGGGCGTTTCGAGCCAACCCAAACAGAAAAGGAATAGGACAATGAGCACGAACCAAACCAACAACCGCAACGGCAAGCGTCAATCCAACCCGCCGAAGCTGATCGCGTACCACGTCGCTGACACGGGCCGCGGCCGGAAGTTCTGGACCCGCCTTGGCGGCGTCTGGGAGCACAAGAACGGCGAGGGCCTGACGGTCTTCCTGAACGTGCTTCCGGTCGATTTCGACGGGCGCATCGTTCTCCTGCCGCCCCGCGACGACGAGGACGACAAGGCCGATGACGGCCAGACCGGCGACAGCGGCGAGGCTGACGAAGCCGCGGAAGGCGAAGGCGAGATGCCGTTCTAAGCCCTCTTATCCTCACCCAAATGCGCCCTCCGGGGCGCATTTTCTTTGTTCTCGACGGCGTTGCCCGGTACGCTGGTTTCATGACAAGACCGTACGGCAAGCGGCCGAAGACAAACGCATCGAAGAAGTCACCGGAGAAGACCGACAACAGCTCGCTGAAGATACGGCTGCGCGGCAAGGACGGCGCCCCCTTGTCAATGACCGAGCTGCAACAAGGGCTCTATGACATCGCCCGCAAGCTCAAGCCCTACGGCGACTGCCGCGCGAAGTGGGCGACGCTCTATCTGACGATGGTCGACGAGAACGGCGAAGAGCTCGTGATCGACCCGAAAGGGGAATGGACGCTGTACCCGTACAAGAGCGCCGCTGACGAGCACGGGGCCTGAGCAGTTTCGGCTGTCGCCTGGCGGGGTTTATTCAGCGTCGGAAGCCGTCGAACCGGTCGTCCTTGAGCCGGAAATATTCAACGGCGTTGTAGCGAACGAGAAGCTGGTCGTCGCAGCGCTGATGCCGCAGATTGTCAACGCGAACTATCCTGACATCGCGGGTCTGGTCGCTGTGCTGCGGCAGGAAGACGACCGGGTATCCGCCTTCGCGAAAAGCGCGATAGATCAGGCCTGCGATGTTGCCGCCCTGCGCGACGTCCGTCTGGAAGACGATCTCTTCCCGCAGGTGCTCATATTGCGCGCGCGCCGTCCCGGCCGGCTCGGTCTCTTCGCCGTCCGGGGTCACGTGTCGCGGGCGGCAGATCAGTGCCTCCTTGCCGTGAATGAACCATCGCATCAGCGCCGGTCCTTCATGCGCCGGGTCGGTGGCAAGTCCGACCGCTACGGAATAAAGGCGCAGTGGCAATCGCGCGACGGCGATGGCGTCGTCCGCAAGCGCCTGCGCAAACAGTCCTGCGGTAGCCGCGAAAGCGTCGTCGAGGCTTCGGGGGCGCGATTCTGCCTCCGCTATTGACTGCAACAGCCGGACCCCCAGCCAAAGCACGAGACCTGCGGCCAGCCAGTGCCGCCAGCTGTAACGTCTCAGGAAAGCCGCGCCCGGAAGGCGTTTCGGGATCACGGCACGCTCCTCACACCGGCCAGTCGAACGCGCCCGGCGGGCCGCCCGTCGCCTGGTCCTGCACGGGCGCCGGCTGCCGGCGCGGCGCCATCTTCATGGCGTGGTTGAGACACCATGCGCAGGCGGCGCGAATCTGATGGGCATGATCGGTGTTCTGCCCGTTGCGTATTGTCGCCACGGGCAATTTGTTGACGCTCGCCGGGCCGTACCAGATGTTGACCAACGCGATATCGTCGATCGCCGTCCTTTCGCGGGTGCGTCCCGCGCGCGGGTGATGGTCGATAGAAAACGCGCTGATCTCCGGAAGCGGAATCGTCTTGTCGGCAACACCGGTCAGAACCCCTTTGCCGGTGTCGAAGACGAGGTGCAGCCGCTGCTTCATCAGGTTTCGGAACAGGAAATAGCCGACGACCAGCAGCACAGCAGCGATGATCGTGACCTCGGAGCCCGATGCGCGGGGGGTGCCGGCGATTACCGCAAGCATCAGGGCCGAAACAGCGACATAACCCATCAGGCCGAGCGTCATCGCGGGCCGAGCCTCGGCGCTGTAGACGCATTCGATCTCCAGCCGCACGCCGCCCTTTTCCTCACTGGAGAAGACCTCCGGATAGTCGAATGCGTCGACGGCTTTCCGGCTCATCTCATACCGTTGAACGCTTCGTGCTTGTCGTAATAGACGCGCTGCAAAATCAGCGGCTGAAATCCCGGCCGGATGATCAGCTGCCTGACCATGGGATCGGCCCGTCCGAAGGCGAGCGCGATGCCTTCAGGTTCAAGCAGATTGAAGAGCTGCGTCGAGTAGCTTTCGCCGGTGGCGCCGCTGGCATGCCCGCCCGGAGTCACATCGCTGCGCGAGCCTACCTCCACGGCGGTCTTGCCCAGCCGTTTGCAGATCCATTCGAGCGTCGTCAGGTCGGAGTTGCCGAAAAACTGGAGCACGCCGGCATTGCCCATGAAAGTCTCCCAGCGCTCGCGGTACAGAGCCTTGAGCTGGCCGAGGTCCTGAAGCACGATCCAGAGCTTGACGCCGTAACCGGCGATCTGTCCGGCGGCGTCCTCGATCTGCTTCATCGGGCCGAGCGTCGCGAACTCGTCAAGGACGAACAGAACCGGATGACCGGCCTTCCGGCGACCGGGTTCGCGCTCCATCGCCTGCAGCGCCTGATTGACGAACAGGCGCAGCCAGCGGCCGCACGTCCCAAGATGCCGCCCGGGAAGGCAGAGATAGATCGTGCATGCTTCGCGCTTGAGCTCTCTCAGATCGAGACCGCCTTTCCTCAGATTGTCGGCGATCTCGGGAAAGGCGATCGGACGCAATTGACGCCGGGCCGTTGAAAGCACCGAGCCGCGTTCGCGCTCGGGCCGGTCGAAGAAGTCGGCGCCGGCCAACTGGATGGCTTCGACCTCGCTGCCCAGCATCGCCGATCTTAGTAGCTCCATCGGCGCTTCGGCTTCGTGGCCGGAAGGTGGCGGATCGTCGATACCCCTGCCGATCAGCCTGTAAACGGTTGCCAGATCGCGGCGCCCCTTGAATGCCGGATGCGTCGCCACCAGCATGACGACGCCTTCGATCAGCACCCGCGCGCTTTCGGACCAGTGCGGGTCCGACTCGCGGTCCATGATCACAAGCGCGTCGGCGATCAGCACGGCATCCTCGACGAGGGATTCCGGCCGGACCGCCGCCAGCGGATTGAAGCCGCACCGGTAAGCCGCGAGAGGATCACCACCCTTGCCGCCTGACGCGGTAACGCCGAACGGGTCCAGGACATGGACCTTCTGACCGAGCTTGTCGGCACGGACGGCTGCCGTGTGGAGCGCCAGTTCCCCCTTGGGATCGACGGCCAGGACGGAACCGGGATAACGCAGCATGTTTGGGATCAGCATGCCGCGCCCCTTCCCCGACCGGGTCCCGGCAATGGTCACCAGATGCTGGTCATCGGCCACCCCGACCTGGTGTCCGCCGGTGACGTAGCGCTCGGTCGCGCCCGTGCGCGCCCTGGCGGTGCGCACGCCGCCATCGATGACGCCCAGAAAAAGCTTGCCGGGCGCGTAAGTCAGATCTTCGGAAGCGCGCACCGCATCGGGCGAGGCGAAGGACATTTCCGGCGGGGCCATGTCGCGCCGGTTGCGGCCGGGGACTCCGCGAGAGAGCGCGTAGAAAAGGTCGCCGGCCTGGTCAGCAGCGTTTGAGCGAGAGGCCCCTTGGGCCGGTCGTGACGCGCGGAACATCGGGGGAGGATAAAGACACTGCGGCGCTCATGCCAATTGCTGAGGCTGGCAGCAGTTCAACAATCCCGGAATTGAGGTATGGTCAGGTGCCTCGAATTACGGGTAGCAAGATATGTTTTTGGTTCCCAAAAACTCTTGTTCTACGAAGTTGCCGATCGCGCGACTTTTGACTTGCGCAAAGTCTGCCCGCGGCTTCCTGCGCGCTCAGGCGACTTCCATCGACCCACCGGCCATGGAATCACCGACATGCCACGACCCGCAAAGTCCGCGGAGTCCCGGCGGGACTTTCGCCTGAACCTCCGCCTGACGGCAGCTGAACGCGAGCAGGTCGAACGCGCCGCAGCCAGTGCCGGAATCGGCGTCTCGGTATATGCCCGCGAGCAGGTCCTCACCGGGCGTGTTGTCGTCAATCCGTCCCGGTCGCTCAGTCCGCGCAGCTTCGTCCAGATCGTCCGGATCGGCACCAACATCAATCAGATCGCCCGTCACCTGAACTCGGGCGGCAAGGATATCCCGCCCGAACTGGAATCGCTCTGCGCCCGGATCGAATCGATTCTGCAGCGCGAGGTGTAGGGCGATGGTGCCGAAAGTCGCGGGCAAAGGCAAAAGCTTCAAGGGCGCCGCGGCTTACTATCTGCATGACAAACAGGCCCGCAGCAGCGAGCGCGTCGCCTTCACCCATACGCTCAACCTGCCGACGCAGGACGCCGAGCTTGCCTGGCGGATCATGGCGCGGACCGCGGCCACTCAGAACGAGATCAAGGCGGCGGCCGGCAGTCCGGCCACCGGGCGCAAGCTCGAAAACTCCGTCTATGTCTACAGCCTGTCATGGGCGCCGGACGAGAAACCGACGCAGCAGGAGATGCTCGACGCGGCGCAGCAGACGCTTACGGAACTCGGCCTCACCGAACACCAGGTGCTTCTGGTCTCGCACAATGACGAGCCCCATCCGCACATCCATGTCATCGTCAATCGCGTCCACCCGGAGACAGGCCTCGCCGCCAAGCTCTCAAAGGACCATCTGGTCCTGTCGCGCTGGGCGGAAGCCTACGAGAAGCGGCAGGGACAGATTCGCTGCGAGCAGCGGCCCATCAATAACGAGCGGCGCCGCGAGGCTTTCGTCCGGCACAGCAATCGCGCGCGGGACAAGGCCTACCACCATTGGCGGCGGCAGCAGGCGTCACAGGCCACGGACCGGCGCCGGCGGGAACAGCAGGCGCTTGCCGCCCGTCACCGCGACCGGCGGCTGCAAAGCGCGAGAGAAAAGATCGCGGACATCGCGGAGAAGCGCGGCCTGCTGGCGGAGAAAGCGGACGCCATTTGGTGGTCCGCCCTTTACCGGCAGCAGCGTCGCGAAACCGAAAAGATCCGGCTTCAACAGATGGTCGCCCGCACGAGGCTGCGCGAGGCGCTGAAGCAGAATACGCGTCTCCTTCATGCCGACAAGGCCTCGCGCTCGGGTCATCTGCGGCAAGCCTTCCAGGCCGTCTCGAAGAGCGAGGCGGCGCTGATGAAGCTCAAGAGCGAGCACAAACTCGAGCGCATCGCGCTTGCAGAGCGGCTGCGGGAAATGGAGCGCGCGGACATTCGGGATATCGAGGCCAGGCACCGGGAGAAGGAAAGGCCGCTGCGCGACGCCGAGGCCGAAGAACGATACCGTCTGGATGCCGCCCACAGCCGCGAGAGCCAGGAAGCGGCAAAGCGCATCAGGGACGGGCGGGAGCGCCTTCGGTTCGACACCGGGAGCGCCTTCAGGCGGGCTGCCGGCAAGTTGCGGCTGGACGGGATTTTCGCGGGCAAGGCCGGCGACGCCGGCAAGCTTCAATCCGCTTCGGATGAGTTGAATCGGAAGAGCGGCAGGACCCACCGGCCATCCGGCAAGTCGGGGAGAACGCAAGAGACCGGCGGTGCGCCGGGCGCCGGTTCCGGACCTGCTGAAAGACCGGCCCGGAAGGATGCTCCGGCCGACCGGCCGGCTGGAGACGATCCCATGTCTCTATCCGCATCCTTCCGCATCGAGGGCCAGCCCTATGCCGTGCCCGGCCATCGCCAGGCGAAAGACGAGGGCGACCGAACCCCTGAAACGAACCAGCCCCAGAGCGGGCGTGGCGACCATGGCGATGATGCTTCCGGTGATCGCTCTGACGGCGACCGCCATGAGCGAGACCCGGAAGTGGAAGCCGCCTTGCGTGACATCTACCGGCGGACGCTCGAAGAGCAGGAGCGACGCGCTCGCGAGGAAGCCGAGCGCCGGGACAAGGACGACCGCGATCGCGGCGACGACGATCCGGGACGCGAGTACGGACCGAAGGGCGGGCCGAAAGCGTAGCGGTTCGGCCGGCAGCGGCCCTCGCTAGAAGGGCCGCGGCGCGGGGGCGACGATGCGGCGCCGGCGCTCGGACAGGATGTTCTCGACGGAAAGCTGCGCGTCTTTCCAGTCTTCGCTGAACGGCACGCTGCGCGCGAGCGCCTGGTTGAAAGCCAGCAGCAGGGCGTCCAGCTCGGATTCGCTGCGGCGGATAAGTTGCGATCCCGTGACAAATCTCATCGTTCTTCTCCTTCATTTGCGAGGCCCTGAACCATCCGGGCCTTTTCGCCCTCACACCGCACAATCGCCGGGCAAAGGCCCCGCGTGGTTGGGGCTGAAGGAAACGAGGAAGGAAGCATCGGTCCGGCGGGACCGCAGGAATGATGGTGTTCGCAAGGAGCACAAATCAGTCTGCCGTCCGTGAAACGGAAGCGGCGTTCTGTCTGTTCGGGTTTCGCGGCGAAGCCGCATAAGCGTGAAGCCCCCCCCCAGGCGACAAGGGAAGGCGCCCGCCTGAAGGCGCCAAGAGTATCCGCCGCGCAGGCGTGCGTCCCGCCGGGGCGCAGCTATCCCTGTTCTGACGCCGCCCTTCTCCTTTGGCTGTTTTCGTTCCGATAACGTTGGCCGTGGCCGCCGTGCCGCGCAACCGGCCGTCCGCACCACCCCTGCCGCCTGCGGTCCGCCTTCGTGCTTCGCACGATGGGCGCAAAGTGCCTTGGCGGAGGGCCGTGACGGCGGTTGCCCCGTTGGGTGCGCGGCCCGGCTCTGGCCCCGGCCGGGGAACGTTCTTCGAAAACAGCACAACAAAGGAGAAGGACGAATGATCGACTACGAACAATTAAACGCGCAGTGGCGCGAGCGCGAGGAACGACTGCGCGAGGCCAATGACGAGAGCCGGCAGGCGATCTTTGACGCGCTCACAGGGCTCGGCATCGAGCGGATCGAGATCACCTTCGACGGCTACGGGGATTCCGGCCAGATTGACAATGTCGCCGTCACCGGCGGCAGCGAATCCCTCTCGGGCGACGTGACCGTCACGCGCGTGCCGGGGAACGGCGCGGACGAGCAGCACACGTGCCCGCTCGCCGAGGCGGTCGAAGATCTTTGCTACGGCCTGCTTGAGCAGGAACACGGCGGCTGGCAGGACAATGACGGCGCCTATGGCACGTTCGTCTTCGATGTGGACAAGCGCCTGGTCAGCCTCGAATGCCACGTGCGCTACTCCGCCATTGAAACCTCCCTGCACGATTTCGGGGAGGCGTAAGATGGCGCATCCCTATCACCACGCTCTGTCCAGCGTCCGTAAATGGGGCGGCGTCCCCGCCGACTACCAGCCGATCCATGACTGGTTCGACGCCTCGAAAATGATCGTTGCCGATTTCCGGCACCGGGCGCTCCGCCATCACGCCGAAGGCATCTTCATGGCCGAGACGATCTTCGGCAGCACGATCACCAACGCCGACGGGCGCGTCATTCCCGTCCGCTGGATCGGCGAGCAGCATGTGCGCGAAGATTTGGGGCGCATTCCCTCTTTCGCGGACTGGGTGAAAGCCATCCGGCCCGAGCCGTGGATGGGCCGCGCGCAGCCGCTTGTTCCCGGAGGGGACGCCGATGATTGACGCGAGGCCGCCCTGATTTTCCTGTCTTGCCCATAAACAGCCGCTCATGCGCATCAAATCATCGCAGGGTGGTATTTGTCGCCGCAAGTCTTGTGGGCGCGTCAGCGCCCTTCTGTGCCGCCGGACCCGCCGCTAGCGGATGCCGCCTCGCGCGCGGCGATGTAGTCGCACAACTCTTCGGTGGCGCGGTACTGTGCGGCGATCATGGTCGGCCAGCTTGATCGTGGCCCCGGCCTCTTCGATCAGGTATTTGGCAACATCGACTATGTCCAGATCTCGCTGTTGCACGTCCCGGCCGTCGTGATTCACGGCGACAGCTGAGAATGGAAGAGTACGCGCACTGGCACACAGATTTCCTTGTTCTGATCACCGCCCGGCTTCTATTCTGGAGAGGTCATGAAAGGCGATTTTGACGAAGACCGTCCAGACGATCCACCCTACCGAAGCCCCGAGGAAATAGACGCCTCCGAGCTGCGAAGCGCCCTGTGGAACCTGCATTTCCTGGGCGATGACATGTTCATGCGGATGCAGGCCTTCAATCTTTCCATCGTCGATCCCTTCCTGATGAACCTGGAATCCGATGTGCTGCAGAAGCTGATCGACGAAGAGCGCACGCCGGTCCCGGAGGCGACGTTCCTGTCGGCGCAGTCGCAGATGTGGATTTTCGCGGCGTATGAGCTGCTGCGCACATGGCGCCAGCGCTGCCGCGATATCATCAAATGGTCAGAGAATAGCGGCCTGCAATTGAAACTGGCCGAGCTCGAAAAGGACATGGGTTACCCGCATGTCGCTCGCCAGATGCGCGCCGACCAGTTGCGGCGCGTGATAGCGGAGCCATCGACTATTGCCGCTGTTCAAGACCAACTCAGGGTCACGCACATCCCGTTCGCCCGGATGGAAGCGGTCCGCGTCTCGATTGCAAAGCATGAAGTCATGGGCCGCAGGAACGCTGTCGCGCTGAGGCCGGGCTATGCGCGCATCAATCAATGGTGCGGCTCTCTCGACTACGAGCTTGAAAACGGCCGGTACAGCATGGGCTACATCAGCAGGCGCGACATCGCAGATGAAATCCGCGCACTGTCGCAGCCCGGTCCGTTGCCGGATGACGAGATGCTCAAGGAGTTTGACGATTTCATGCGCGGCGTAGAGCCGCCTTCATTCGATGATGAGCCTGTCTGAACCAACGGAGCAGCTTTCTGTCCTGAACATTAGGCAACACGGAAGGCCGTCTGATGTCCCGTTTCGCGCGCAGAACCAATGCCAGTATCCTTCTTCGATTGCTGGACTACGCCGTTGACAACGATACCTACGCCAGGGTGCTTCGCACGCTTGGAACCGGCATAAAGATTGCCGCGGGCAGGATCGAAACCGCCGCGCGACAAGGACCGGATGACTACGCGGATGCCGTGGTCGATGAGGAAACCGAGATTATCGAGAGCCTGCTAGGCACGGCCTGCGTACTGTGCCAGACGCCGATTACCGCGGTGACGCAGGCCGCCTTGCAGGCCCGTCGTCAAGGTTTGCGTGATGGACGGACGTTTCTGGCCTTTACAGACAAGTCGCATGAAGTGCGAACTCTTGGCGATCCGTTTGATACAAACCACTCAAAGATTGAGGTTCTGTGGGCCTTGGGCAACTACTTCAAACACCGTGATGAATGGACACGGTCCACATGGACCAAACCCACTGGCCTTGCCGCTTTCACCGTCCCCCTACTCTTGGCGGCCGGCCTCGCACCATCTTCGACTGGCAACTTGCGTACAGGCGCTGAAGCGTTGGGAAACTCCGATTATTCCAACATGAGCGTCTTCGAGGGCATCGTTCAGAACTGGGCCAACGAGGTGCGCGTGACTACCAAGCAGGCGTTCGAACGTTAACGGCCGCCCATATGTCCTGTAGGTCGATCGCAGCGGCTTCTGACATGCCGATTGAGCGGCATCTCAGCGCCCTGTGCCGGGGCGAACAGCTCATCCCGATGCCGCCTCGCGCGCGGCAATGAAGTCGCACATCTCTTCGGTGGCCCGGCACTGCGCGGCGATTACGGTCGGCCAGCGGCCATGGCCGTCCGGCTTGATCGTGGCCCCGGCCTCTTCGATCAGGTATCTGGCGACATCGACAAAGCTGCGCCCGACCGCAAGGTGAAGCGCGGTCAGAGCCGTGCCGGCCTCCGCGCACTCGATATCGGCGCCTTGCTCCAGAGCCTCCCTGACAATTTTCAGGCTGCCGATATAGGCGCCGTAGAGCAGGCTTGAATTCGCGTCCGCGTTGTCCACGCCTTCAGTCCTGTTTGATCTCGGCCAAGGTCACGTCGAGCACGACGCCGCCCGCGCCGGTGCGGCCGTCATAGGCCGGCGAGGTCACGATGCCGGAAAACTTGCCCGGCCGCGCCGCCGCCTGACGATCCAGCACGTAGCTTTTCGGGCGGCGGGTCAGCATGTCCCGCAGGTAAGCCGTCACCCCGTGCGCCTGCACGAGCGCGACGCCTTCGAACACATGGTCCTGCCCGGCCTCTTCCCGCAGCTTGCTGGCGCTGCGATCGGGGGTCGTTTCCACCGCCCGCAAATAAGGACGGCCGGCAATCGCTTCGAATGAGATCGCGCCGTAACGCACGGCCGGGTCTTTGACCGGGAAACCCTCGATCGGGGCCAGGTGCGCCGTGACCTCGTATGTGCCGCAGACGGCGGCGCGCCGGTCGTCATCGGGATCACATTGCTGGAATCCGGCGAGCGCGTCGCCGAGCGCTATCACCGGATCGCTCTGACCAGCCTGTTCGACGAATGCGGTGCAGAGCGCGACGATGTCATTCCCGGCGCGCTCCCTGCCGGCGAGAAAGCGCAGCAGCGCCTGGTCGGTCAGATCGTCCGGCGACCGGTCTGTCCCTGCCGCGATCTGCTGTCTCAGCGCCGCGACGCCAATGCCGTGCCGCTCCATATAGTCGTTGAGCGTTCGGCGGATGGCCGCCCATTCCCCATCCAGAGCGACGGCATCAGATCGTTCTTCGCGTACTTCCATTGGTGGCCGCTTCTCCGGTGATCCGGCCACTATAGGTCAATCGGCACGGGGCCGCACCTTGACGCGGCCTGCCGAACCGCGCTGACTCGCGAGCGGAGAGTGGTAGCGGCCTCTTGGTGATTTTCGTCCCTATGGGACAATTTTGGGACAGCGGGGAGCCGATTCCAGCGATCTCCAGAGAGCTGTAGAGAACTCAACTAATTGAAATATAACAAAAATCCTTGCGCATCAATAGCTTAGGATTGCCCTCCGAAGGCAGAGGTCACAGGTTCGAATCCTGTCGGGTGCGCCACTGTAACCATTCTGTTTTCAATGAGTTATTGCGTGCCGCGTGACCTGTCTGGCACTGTGCGACACGCTGTCTGGCGGGGTGAAATGGCGCGCTGACCCGCCGGGATGGCACCACAGCGCCCCGCCCCGCCCCCTCAGTCGAGGAGGCCGGCCTTGCGCCCGCTTTCACGCCGGCGCTCGGCGAGCGAGGTGCGCGCCTCGTCGAGCGCGCGCTCTTTCATCCAGCCGGCGACATGGGCAAGGGTGATCGGCT
>Ga0326597_10000648_pt1 | contig 60508 bp, 59 predicted proteins | sample RVTome_12_FD_203789 | JGI IMG/M metagenome (GOLD analysis project Ga0326597, IMG submission 203789) | Soil microbial communities from uranium-contaminated site in the Upper Colorado River Basin, Wyoming, United States - RVT100D185 | ecosystem: Environmental > Terrestrial > Soil > Contaminated >...
GCGCATCCAGGGGGCTCTGGTCGTGTCGAAATCCATGGGTCACGGTACTAGACTCCCAGGCGTTTGCGTTCGAGCCGGCGCACGAACTCTTCCATGATGATGCGGTAGAGGTCGTCGCCGAGGTAGGCGTCCTCGACCCGGGACTCGATGCTCGGGTTGTCGTTGACCTCGATGATGCAGACCCGCTCGCCACTGAGCTTGACGTCGACACCGTAGAGGCCGTCGCCGATCAGGTTGGCGGCGCGGGTGGCCGCGCGCACCACCGGCCCCGGGGCGTCGTGCACCGCCATGGTCTTCCAGCTGCCCGACTTGCTCTGGCCGCTCGGCGAATGGTTGTAGATCTGCCAGTGGCCGCGCGACATGAAGTACTGGCAGGCGTAGATCGGCTTGCGGTTGAGGATGCCGATGCGCCAGTCGTAGTCAGTGTAGACGTACTCCTGCACCAGCAGCAGCGCTGACTCGCGGAACAGGGCGCGGGCGTCGCGGTGCAGCTCCTCGGCGTTTTCGGCCTTGGAGACGCCGCGCGAAAACGAGCCGTCGGGGATCTTGAGCACCAGCGGAAAGCCGAGTTCGGCGGCGGCCTCGTCGAGGTCCTGCTTGCGGTCGCGGCTGATGATCCGCGTTCCCGGGGTCGGCAGCTTGTGGGTGCGCAGCAGGTCGGCGAGGTAGACCTTGTTGGTGCACTTGAGGATCGAGTCGGGGTCGTCGATGACGATCAGCCCCTCGGACTCGGCCTTCTTGGCGAAGCGGTAGGTGTGGTCGTCGATCGCCGTGGTGGCGCGGATGAACAGGGCGTCGAACTCGCCGACGCGGACGAAATCCTTGCGCGTGATCAGCTCGACGTCGAGGCCGAGAGCGCTGCCGGCGCGGATGAAGCGCTTGATCGCGCCGCTGTCGCTGGGCGGCAGCTTCTCCTCCGGGTCGACCAGGATCGCCAGGTCGTAGCGGTAGCGCTTGCGCGCCCGTGGCCGGCGCCACACCTTGCGACTGAAGCCGTCCAGGGCGGTTGCGAACAGGTCCTCCTCGGTGCTGTCGAGTTCGTGCAGGGAACCGGAGGTGAGGCCGTGGATGGTCCAGTCGGGACCGCTGCGGCGGAAGGTCACCTCCAGGATCGGGCACGGGAACTGCTCGAACAGCTGGCGGGCGAAACGCTCCAGCGCCGGGGTCTCGGCCTGGCCGAAATAGAACTTGAGGGTCAGTTCCCGGTCGACCTCCTCGCGCTGGGCCAGCAGCGGGCCCAGGCTGCGGTTCAGGTCGCCGATGCCGAGGCCGTAGATCGACTTGCGCGACAGGTCGCTGATGGTGCGCACCGACGGGATCACCCGCTGGCCGCGCGCCTCGGCCAGCAGCGAACAGTAGTAGCCGTTGCTCAGGTACTTGGTGCTGCGGCACAGGTTGATCACCTGGTCGCCGGGGGCGTTGCCGGCATCCTCGCCCTGGGCCAGGTAGGTCTGCACCGGGATGACATGTTCGCTCGGGTAGTAGGCGCGCCAGTCCTTGTCCTTCTCGACCACGATCAGCAGGTTGGCCATCGGCACTCCTCGCAGGGACGGGGCGTCTCCGGTCGCCCTCGTACGGCATCGACCGCGGCAGTATAGTAGGACCGCACCAGCCCCCGTGCCATAGATCACCGCCCTTTTTGCATGACCGCCAGCAGCCCCAGCCACGCCGCGCGCCGGCCCGACCCGGGGGGTGACGCCGTCCGTTTCCGCGAGGCCACGCCGGCGGACGTCGACGCCCTGGTGGCGCTGGAGAACCGCGCCTTCGACAGCGACCGCCTGAGCCGCCGCAGCTTCAACTGGATGATCCGGCGCGGCAACGGCTGGCTGGAGCTGGCCGAGGACGCCGGCGGCCTGCTCGGCTACGCTCTGGTGCTGTTCCACAAGGGCACCTCGCTGGCCCGGCTCTACTCCATGGCGGTGGCGGCGCAGGCCCGCGGTCGCGGACTCGGCCGGCAGCTGCTCGAGCGCGCCGAGGCCGAGGCGATCCGCCGTGGCTCGGTCTACATGCGCCTGGAGGCGCGACCCGACAACCGCCCGGCGATCGCCCTCTACCGGGCGCTCGGCTACCAGCAGTTCGCGGTCAGCGACGACTACTACGAGGACCACAGCGATGCCCTGCGCTTCGAAAAGCGGGTGCACCACTTCAGCGGCGCCGACCGCAAGCCGCTGCCGCTCTACGTCCAGACCACCGACTTCACCTGCGGGCCGGCGTCGCTGATGATGGCCATGCACGCCCTCGACCCGGAGCTGACCTGCAGCCGCAGCCTGGAACTGCAACTGTGGCGCGAGGCGACAACCATCTTCATGACTGCCGGCCACGGCGGTTGCGGACCGCACGGCCTGGCCCTGGCGGCCTGGCGCCGCGGCTTCGCCGTCGAGCTGTTCCTCAACGATCCCGGACCGCTGTTCACCGAGGGGGTGCGTAACCTGGAGAAGAAAGCGGTGCTGGAACAGGTCCACCACGACTTCGTCGAGCAGCTCGCGGCCAGCGACGTGGTGGTCGAGGAGCGCGCCGTGACCACCGCCGAACTGGCCGCGCGCCTGGCGATGGGGGCGCTGCCACTGGTGATGATCAGCTCCTACCGTTTCACCCGACACAAGAGTCCGCACTGGGTGCTGCTGACGGCGATCGACGACGACTTCATCTACCTGCACGACCCGGACGTCGACCACGACGAGGACAAGACCGCCTTCGACAACAGCTACGTGCCGGTCCCGCGCGCGGAGTTCGACCGCTTTGCCGTGTTCGGCCGCCGGGCGTTGCGCGCGGCGGTGGTGATCAGGCGGCGCCACCCCGGACGTTAGTTAATAATTAATATTATAAAAATAATTCAACTTATTGTAATTAATGGATAGAACGGAGCGATTCCAGCGCATCGACCGCCTGCTGCGTGAGCGCCGTTCGGTGCCGCTGGCGCTGATCCTGGAACGGTTGGAGGTGTCGCGGGCCACCTTCAAGCGCGACCTCGAGTACCTGCGCGAGCGCTGCAATGCGCCCATCGTCTTCGACCGCGAACTCGGCGGTTACCGCTACGACGAACCCGCCGACGGGCCGCGCTTCGCCCTGCCCGGACTCTGGTTCAGTGCCGCGGAGCTGCACGCCCTGGTGACCCTCGAGCGACTGGTCGAGGGGCTGCAGCCCGGCCTGCTGGCCGCGCACGTCGGTCCGCTGAAGGAGCGCCTGCGGGCGATGCTCGGGGCCAGCGCGGCCGACGCCGATGCGGTGGTCCAGCGGGTCCGGCTGCTCGGCCTGGGCCAGCGCCGGGTGGCGCCGGCCCCCTTCGAGGTGGTCGCCGGCGCGCTGTTCACCCGCTGCCGCCTGCGCCTGCGCCATTTCAACCGCGCCACGGATCGCCACAGTGAGCGCACCGTCTCGCCCCAGCGGCTGGTCCACTACCGCAACAACTGGTACCTGGATGCCTGGTGTCACCTGCGTTGTGCCCTGCGCAGTTTCGCGGTCGACGCCATCGAGCAGGCCGAGGCGCTCGACAGCCCCGTACGCGAGATCGGTGACCGGGAGCTCGAGGCCCACTTCGCCGGCGGCTACGGCATCTTCACCGGTGAGCCGACCGCCGTCGCCCGGTTGCGTTTCAGCCCGGAACGGGCGCGCTGGGTCGCCGCCGAACAGTGGCACCCGGAGCAACAGTCGGCGTGGCTGCCCGACGGGAGCTACCGTCTCGAAGTCCCCTACAGCGACGACCGCGAACTGGTCATGGACATCCTCAAGCATGGCGCCGAGGTCGAGGTCGAGGGGCCGGCGGAGCTGCGCCGGCGGGTCGCGCATCTGCTCGCCGACGCCGTGCGGCGCTATGGCTGACGGCCGATCCGGCGGGTTCAGGTCATGAGCCCGCGACGATGGTATCTTGACCGTCCCAACCCGTACTGTGGCCACCGATGCTCGAACTGACCGCCACCAACGTCTTGTTGCTGTTCGCCGCCGGTGCTGCCCTTGGTGTCGCCGTCGCCGTGCTGCGCGGCCGTGGCCGCGAGGCGGATGCGGTTCGTGCCACCGAGGCGCGCCTGACGGCCGCCGCCGAGAGCGCCCAGGCACTGCAGCAGCAGCGGCTCGAGGCCGCCCACGCCGACCTCGCCGCGGCCGTTGCCGAGCGCGACGCACTGCGTCAAGAGGTCCGCGCGCACCTGGAGACCGCGGCGGCCCTGCGCGAGGAGAAGGCGCGACTCGAGGCCGGGTCCGAGGCGCAGCGCCGCCACGACGCCGAGCGCGTCAAGGGGCTCGAGGAGGTCCACAAGCGGATGAATGACGAGTTCCGCAACCTCGCCAACACCATCCTCGAGGAGAAGGGCAAGGCCTTCTCGGAACGCAGCCAGACCAACCTCGACGCCCTGCTCAAGCCGGTGCGCGAGCAGCTCGAGGGCTTCCGCAAGCGCGTCGACGAGGTGCATCACCAGGATGTCCAGCAGCGCGCCGCGCTGCAGGGGCAGCTCGATCTCCTCAAGCAGCTCAACCAGCAGATGAACGACGAGGCGCGCAACCTGACCCGGGCGCTGAAGGGGGACAACAAGGCGCAGGGCAACTGGGGCGAGCTGGTGCTGGAAAAGGTGCTCGAACAGTGCGGCCTGCGCGCCGGCCACGAGTACGAGGTCCAGGGCAGTTACCGCGACGACCAGAGCCGGCTGCTGCGCCCGGACGTGGTGGTCCACCTGCCGGAAGGCAAGGACATCGTCATCGACTCCAAGGTCTCGCTGGTGGCCTGGACCGAGTTCGTCGCCGCCGAGGACGAGGTCGCGCGCGAGCGCGCCCTCAAGGCCCACGTGCAGGCGGTGCGCAACCACATCGGCGCGCTCAGCGCCAAGGACTACACCCATCTCGACGGCCTGCGCTCGCTCGATTTCGTGCTCATGTTCATGCCCATCGAGGCGGCCTTCATGGCCGCCTTCCAGCACGACGACAAGCTGTTCGGCGTCGCCTTCGAAAAACGCATCGCCGTGGTCACCCCGACCACCCTGCTGGCGACCATGCGCACGGTCGAGAGCCTGTGGCGCAATGAACGCCAGAACGAAAACGCCCGCCGCATCGCCGACCAGGCCGGCAAGGTGTACGACAAGCTGCGCGGTTTTCTCGAGGATTTCGAAAAGCTCGGCCACCAGCTGGAGACGGTGCAGAAGAGCTATGACAGTGCGCGCCGGAAACTGAGCGAGGGCCATGGCAACCTGGTGCGCCAGGCGCAGACCTTTGTCGAACTCGGGGTCAAGGTGCGCAAGGCGCTGCCGCGCTCACTGGCCGACGGCGCCGAGGCGATGTCCGCTGACGATCCCGGGGGCGGTGATGACGATGAGAACGGAACGTCGGGGCTGGCCGCCGCCGAGGAGTGAGCCGGCGCCGGACATCGGCGCTGCGGTCGTGCGTGGCTGCCCGGCTTCACGCTATTCTGCTCACCAACGATCACCACAGGCACCAGGGGCGTCACCGCCATGAGCGTCAGGCAACTGCAGATGGCCGCCGCGCTGCTGGTGGTCGCCACCTTCCTGCTCGCACTGGCGTGGGCCTTCGGCCTCGAGGATCTGGTCGATCCCTACCTGCTCGGCACCCACCATGTCGAAGGCGACGCCGAGCGCTGGGAGTTCGTCGTCGTCGTCACCTTGCTGGTGGGCGGCGTGGTCGGCATGCTGCTGCTGTTCGGCCAACGTACGCTGCGCGCCGTGGAGCAGCGGCAGGCACTCCAGGCCCTGGTCTACGCCGGCTTCGAGAACGATCCCGAGGCCGCCTTCGCCACCGACGGCGAGCGGGTCATCGTCGCCGAAAACCGCCGCTGCCGGGAACTGTTGGTACGGCACCTCGGGGTGCTGGTCGGGCGTTCGTTCCACGAATTCCTGCCGCTCGATCTGACCGACTCCCGCTACCTCGAATTCGAGATCAGCCTGCGCGATCACGGCCACTGGCAAGGCGACTTCGTCACCGAGGGCCGGCTCGGTGACGTCCGCCTGACCCTCGAGCTGGTGATGGTGCAGAGCGAAGCGGGGGTCACGACCTCGCTGCACGGCCGGGTCGCGGCGGTCAACCTGCTGCAATCCGCCTCTCCACCGGTGCCCGCACCCGCTGCCGTTCCGCTGACCACCTCCTGACCCGCCCCAGGCTCATCTCCTGAGCCCCGGCGGGCGCAGACTGGAGGTCAAATCAGGCAGCGGAGGCGTGACCATGGACAACGATCTCGGCGCAAGCCAGCGCAGGCAGTGGCTCGGCGCCCTGGCCCGGCGCCACCTCGGGCCGCTGCTGCGGCAGGCCGTGGATGCCCTGGCCGGCCGCGTCCTCCCGGCACGTCGGCGCACCCGGACGCTGCTGCGCGCCACGCTCATCCGCCTCTGAGCGCTTGAGAGAAATCGTAACGAGCGGTCCGAGCGCAAGGCGTGCGGAACGCAACGACTAGATAAATCAATCAGATAGGCTAGGGACGCGCACCCCCTAGGGCAGCGATCTGGCCGCGCCGTAGATTTCTTATCACGCTCTGAACGGGGGCACGGCGGGTTGCCGTTGCCAACGACTGCCAGGCCGACGCCCGTGCCCGGCGCCCATCCGGAGCGGCGACACCGTGATTTCCCGAGCGGCGATTACGCGGTTTCCAGAGCGGCGATTACGCGGGTTCCAGAGTGCGATTACGCGGGTTCCAGAACGCGATTACGCGGGTTCCAGAGCGGCGGTTACGTGGTTTCCCGAGCGGGATATACGTGGTTTACCTGATTACCGGGCCCCCTCATCGCACCTAGTGTCAGGTGCAGGAGGAGGTCCCGTGCCATGACGACAAGCCGATTGAGCGGACTGCACCAGCTGTCGATGACCGGCTACCTGTTCGGGTTGCTGTACGACTGCCCGAACCGCTGCAGCAAGGACTGCCCGCTGGCTTCGCTCCGCCAGGTCGACCTCCTCACCACCTTCTATTACATCAAGACACTGAGTCGCGACGACAAGATGTGGCTGATCAGCCGCTACGAACGCTGCCCGGGGCGGCAGGGCCAGACGGCGCCCGGGAGTCGACAGCGCCGGCGCGACGCCGGCCGTCGCGTTTTCGGCAAGCAGGTCGCGGCCAGCACCTGACCGCCCGGCCAGGACGGACGCCGGGGTCTCGCCTCGGCGCCGCGGCGCACTCCGGTCTCGGCCCGCACGCGCCGGGACCGGCTCCCGGGTATCATGGCGTCGTGGTCACCCCCGCGCATCATTCGCTGACACCCGCTGCCCGCGAAGGCTTTTGGCCCGCCCTGCTGTGGTGCCTGCTGGGTGTGCTCTGGCCCATCCCGGCGGCGGCCGTTCCGGGCGACGCGCCCGGCGTGCTGCTGGTGGCCGCGCCCGGTCACGGCGCCCCCCATTTCCGCGAAGCGGTGCTGTTGCTCAAGCGCCATGCCGGCGGCGGCACCCTCGGCGTGATCCTGAACCGGCCGGGGACGACCCGGGTCGACGACCTCTTCCCCGACCTGCCGCCGCCTCGCGGGCCTGCCGCGACGGTCTACGAGGGCGGTCCGGCCGAGGCCGACCAGGTCGTTTTCCTGGTCCGTACCCAGCGCCTGGCGCCGCGCAATGCGCTGCCGGTGTTCGACCACGTCTATCTCGCCTACGACCTGCAGCTTCTGGCCGACATCCTGCGCCACCCGGTGCCGCTGCCCGAGGTGCGCGTCTTCCGCGGCCACGCGCGTTGGGCCCGGGGGGAACTCGAGGCGGCGATCGCACGCGGCGAGTGGTACCTGGTGGAGGCGGACGTGGACCACCTGTTCGCCAGCAATCCGGCCACGCTCTGGTCACGGCTGGTCCGGCAGGTCGAGGCGCCGAGGGTCAGGACGCCACAGTGACCGGCCGGTGCCGGCGGGGAGGCCCGACGGCGGTCAGTCGGCGGCCTGGCGGAAGTGCTCGACCGCCCACACCGCCGCCTCGACGCGCGAGCGCAGGTTGAGCTTCTTGAGCAGGTTCTTGACGTGCACCTTGACCGTCCCCTCGGTGATGTCGAGGGTGCGGGCGATCATCTTGTTGCTCTTGCCGGCGCTGACCAGGCGCAGGATCTGCGCCTCGCGCTCGGTCAGCTGGGCGCTCTCCGGGTCGCGCGGGTGCGGATCCTGGCGCAGGGCGCGGGCGAGCAGTTCGGTCAGCCGCGGACTGACCGCCAGGTGGCCGCCGGCCGCGTCGGTCAGCTGCTGCAGGATCTCCTCCGGCTCCATGTCCTTGAGCAGGTAACCGTCGGCGCCGGCGCGCAGCGCGGCGACCACGTCGGTTTCGTTGTCGGAGACGGTCAGCATGATCACCCGCGCGTCGCAGCCGCTGGCCTTGATCCGCTGCAGCGTCTCCAGGCCGTCCATGCCGCGCATGTTCAGGTCGAGCAGCACCAGGTCGGGGGCGTGTTCGGCCACCAGGGCGATCCCTTCCTCGCCGCTGGCCGCGGCACCGACCAGGCGCAGCGAGGGCTGCATCCCGATCAGGTCGGCGACCCCGCGGCGGAACAGCGGGTGATCGTCGATGACGATCAGGGTGGTCGGTTCAGGCGAGTTCATCGACCGCTCTCCCCGGCCCGTTGACCGCGTGCTCGGAGGGTGGCGGCGGGGTAAAGCTCAGACCGACCCGGGTGCCACCGCTGGCGCGCGGCGAGATTTCGATCTGGCCGCCGAGATTGCGCGCGCGCTCTTCCATGATGGCCAGGCCGTAGTGGTGTGCCTGGTCGCTCGGCTGCGTCCCGATGCCCACCCCGTCATCCTCGATCTCGACCTCGACCCGGTCGGCCGCGGCCGTGTAGCGCAGCCCGACCCGGGCCTGGTTCGCGGCGGCGTGATGCTCGACATTGGTCAGCGCCTCGCGGATCACCTGCAGGACGTGAATCTCGGCATTCGGCGTCAGCCGGCAGCCATCCATGGCGTAGTCGAGCGTCACCGGCAGGCCATGGCGGTCGCGAAACTCGCGCACGGTGTCGTCCAGGGCCTGCTCCAGGCCGCGGCCGTCCATCTGCAGGCGGAAGGTGGTCAGCAACTCGCGCAGCTGGCGGTAGGCGCTGCTGATGCCGCCGCGCAGTTCGCCGAGCACCTGGTCGGGATCGGCATCGCCGGCATGCAGTGCCGTGTGCAGGCGGCTGGCCTGGATCTTCATGTAACTGAGCGACTGGGCCAGAGAGTCGTGCAGCTCGCGGGCGATGGCGTTGCGCTCCTCGAACAGGGCCAGGCGCCGGGTCTCCTCGCCGCGCCGGCTCAGGGTGATGGCGGCACCGATATGGCGGGCGACGGTCTCCAGCAGGCGGATCTGCCACGGGGCGGGTGGCGCGCTGCCGGGCAGCAGGAACAGCAGCAGACCGTAGCACTGCTCCTGGTCACTGATGTCGATCGACAGCACCCGCAGCGGGGTGTTGTCCGGCACGGCGACGTTGAAGATGCGCGTGCCCTCGGCGGCATTGCAGGTGGCGCAGTTGGTCATGTCGCAGAGCCGCCGGCCATGGACGACGTCCCAGGTCGAGGCGAGCTGGGTCAGGGGAATTTCGCTGCTGCCGGCCAGGCACAGGGAGCTCGGTCCGATGCCGACCACCCGCTCGAGATCGTCGAGCAGTTCGCGGGCGGTGGTGCTGGTCAGCGGCTGGTGCGACAGCCTGAGCGCGGTGGTGTAGAGCAGTTCGAGCGAGCGGTTGGTCTGTTCCAGGTCGGCGGTCTTCGCCTGCACCCGCGCCTCGAGGTCGGCGTAGGTCTTCGAGAGGTCCTCGGCCATGACGTTGAACGCCTGGCCGAGCTGGCCGAGTTCGTCGTCGTAGAGGTAGCGCGGGCGGACCGAGAAGTCGCCGCCCCGGGCCGCCTCGGCGCTGGCCATCAGGTCGCGCAGCGGCAGCAGCACCCGGGTATGCATCCAGTACATGGTGACGAAGACGATGGCGATGGTCAGGAACAGCGTGACCACGTGGATCAGCTTGAGCAGCTGGATCTTCTCCTCGGTCCAGACCTCGAGCAGGCCGACGAAGTGGTCGATCTGGGCGACGAAGTCGTCGACCTGGTCGAGGTAGCCGCGGCGCAGGTCGTGCAGCATGTCCACGGTGGTCGGCTGCAGCACCGGGTCGCCGGTGCTGCCGAGCGCGGCGATCAGCATCAGGCCGGGCCGGATGGAACGTTCCCAGGTGGTGACCAGCTCCTGGTGCGCCAGGGCCGCGTCGGAACCCGGGTTGCGCGTCAGCACGACGGCCAGGCGCGGGCTGTTCAGCCGCTCCTCGAACTCGTCGATCAGCGCCTCCAGGCGCGCGGCGCGCACGCGGTCGAAATCGACCAGCGCCGCGGCGATCCGGTAGGACTGCATGCGCAGCGTCCCGGCCTGGTTGATCGCCCCGGCGTCGCCGTGGGTGGTTTCGGCCAGGTAGACCGAACTGAGCATGCCGACGAAGGCGAGCGCGGTGATGGTGGCCATCGCCAGGCCGAGGCGCAGCAGCAGCTTTTCGTTTCGGAACGGCAGCATGGGTAACCGGGGCCTGGTGTCGGGTGGGTGGGGCTACCTTAATGCCGTTGGCGATGACTTCGTAATACCACGTTATATCCGCGCTCTTGGCCAGCACCGGCGACGGCAGCCGAGTCCTTAAAAATTAGTCAATGAATTCATTGATGTAGCCATCCTACCACCACTACCACCTCCGAGGTAGTGAGGCCGTTTGGGCGCCATTTCCCCCACTTTCCCCGAGGGTCTGCGGCCCCTATGGTCGTGGCCGAGGGTCGGCTGACCCGCGTTCGATGCGGTCAGCGCCAGGACCGGGACCGGAGGAGGTTGAGGGATGATCAAGTACAGGAAGCAACAGATTTCCGTCCTGACGATGAACACAGTCGCGTTCACCGCCTGCTTTGCGGTGTGGGTGATGTTCTCGATCATCGGCATCCCGATCAAGACCGGGTTGACGTTGAACGAGACCCAGTTCGGCCTGCTGGTGGCCACACCGATCCTGACCGGATCGCTGCTGCGCCTGCCGATCGGCATGGCCACCGACATGTACGGCGGGCGCCCGGTCTACTTCCTGCTGCTGGTCTCGACCATCGTGCCGCTGCTGCTGATCAGCTACGCCACCGCCTACTGGCAGTTCCTGGTACTCGGCCTGTTCGTCGGCGCCGCCGGCGCGTCGTTCTCGGTCGGCATCGCCTACACCGCGCGCTGGTTCGAACGCGAGCGACAGGGGTTCGCCATGGGCATTTTCGGCGCCGGCAACGCCGGCGCGGCGCTGACCAAGTTCGTCGCCCCGACGATTGTCGTCACCTGGGGCTGGCAGGCGGTGCCGATGGTCTACGCCGCCATGATGACGGTGGTCGCGATCCTGTTCTGGACCTTCACCTACACCGACCCCGACCACACCATCGAGCGTCACGTCACCATCCGCGACCAGCTGCAGGTGCTCAAGGATCCGCAGGTGTGGAAGTACTGCCAGTACTACTCGCTGGTGTTCGGCGGTTTCGTCGCGCTGTCGCTGTGGATGACCAAGTACTACGTCGGCGCCTACGGCCACGACATCCAGGCCGCGGCGCTGCTGGCGGCGATCTTCGTTCTGCCGTCGGGCATCATCCGCGCCCTCGGCGGCTGGCTCTCCGACCGTTTCGGCGCCCACACCGTCACCTGGTACGTGATGTGGGTGTCGCTGCTCTGCCTGTTCTTCATGTCCTACCCGAAGACCGACCTGATCATCCACCGCATCGACGGCAGCGAGATGATTTTCAACCTGCACGTCAACGAGTGGCTGTTCACCGCGCTGCTGTTCACCGTCGGCATCGTCTGGGGCTTCGGCAAGGCGTCGGTGTTCAAGTACCTGGCCGACGAATACCCGGGCAACATCGGCGTGGTCTCGGGCATCGTCGGCCTGGCCGGCGGCCTGGGCGGCTTCCTGCTGCCGATCATGTTCGGCGCGCTGCTCGACCTCACCGGTGTCTACACCACCGCCTTCATGCTGCTGTTCGGCGTGACCCTGGTGTCGCTGGCGTGGATGCAGTTCTCCGACGAACGCAAGATCGACGCCCGCCTCAAGACCCAGCTCAAGCTCGGCCGCTTTGCCGCCGACACGCTGGAGTGAGTGCGCGGCCACCCGTCACCTGAAGCGAGGACCTGGTCATGGCAGACATCACCACCTGGAACGTCGAGGACGCATCCTTCTGGGAACGCACCGGCAGGGGCATCGCGGCACGCAACCTGTGGATCTCGATCCCGAGCCTGCTGTGCGGCTTCGCGGTGTGGATCTACTGGTCGGTGATCACCGTGCAGATGCTCAACGCCGGCTTTCCGTTCGCCGCCGCAGACCTGTTCACGCTGGCGGCCATCGCCGGCCTGACCGGGGCCACGCTGCGCATTCCGTCGAGCTTTTTCATCCGCATCGCCGGCGGGCGCAACACCATCTTCTTCACCACCGCGCTGCTGATGATCCCGGCGCTCGGCACCGGCCTGGCGCTGCAGGACCGCAGCACACCGCTGTGGGTGTTCCAGCTGCTGGCGTTCCTGTCCGGCTTCGGCGGCGGCAACTTCGCCTCGTCGATGTCCAACATCAGCTTCTTCTTCCCCAAGCGCATGCAGGGGCTGGCGCTGGGGCTCAACGCCGGACTCGGCAACGCCGGCGTCACCACCATGCAGATCCTGGTGCCGCTGGTGATGACCTTCCCGCTGCTCGGCAGCCTCGGCGGCGCGCCGATCGACCTGGTCACCACCTCGGGCACGCTGATCGGCAAGATCCCGGCCGGCACGCCGACCTGGATCCAGAACGCCGGTTTCGTCTGGCTGTTCCTGCTGATCCCGCTGGCCTTCGCCGGCTGGTTCGGCATGCACAACATCCGTACCCAGGAGGTGTCGCCGCACCTCGCCTCGCCGCTCGGCTCCATGGGCAAGATCAGCGGCATGCTGCTGATCGGCTTCCTCGCCGCCGGGGCCGGCGTCTGGCTGATCCTGCCGCCTCCGGTCGGCCTCGGCCTGCCCGGCTGGACCAAGTGGTTCGTGCTCGCCGGGGTCATTGCCGCGACGGTGTTCCTGCTCAAGCAGATCCCCGGCGACATCAAGCCCAACCTGGAGCGCCAGTACCAGATCTTTTCCAACAAGCACACCTGGGTCATGAGCGTCATCTACACCATGACCTTCGGCTCGTTCATCGGCTACTCGGCGGCCTTCGCGCTGGCGATCCAGGTGATCTTCGGTTACTCACACATCGAGGTGGGCGGCGTGATGTCCCACGACACCCTCAACCCCAACGGTCCCAGCGCGCTGATGTACGCCTGGATGGGGCCGTTCATCGGCGCCCTGATCCGGCCGCTCGGCGGCTGGGTCGCCGACAAGGTCGGCGGCGCGCTGGTCACCCAGGTGATCACCGCCGTGATGATCGTCTCGGCGCTGGGTGCGGCGTACTACATGCAGGCGGCCTATCAGTCGGCGACGCCGGAGGAGTACTTCCTGCCGTTCTTCCTGCTGTTCCTGGCGCTGTTCGCCGCCAGCGGCATCGGCAACGGTTCGACCTTCCGCACCATCGCCATGGTCTTCCCCAAGGAGCAGGCCGGCCCGGCGCTGGGCTGGACCTCGGCCGTCGCCGCCTACGGCGCCTTCATCATCCCGCAGGTGTTCGGCGAGCAGATCACGGCGACCACGCCGGAATATGCGCTGTACGGCTTTGCCGCCTTTTATGCCCTCTGCCTGGTCCTGAACTGGTGGTACTACCTCGGCCCGAAGGCGGAATTCAAGAACCCATGAACAGCGACGCCATGACCGAATCCATGATCCCGGGAGAGCAACGATGAGTCACTTCTTCGATCGGCTGCAGTTTTTCACCAAGACCCGCGACACCTTTTCCGGTGAGCACGGCATCGTCACCACCGAGGATCGCAGCTGGGAGGAGGCGTACCGCAACCGCTGGCGCTTCGACAAGATCGTGCGCTCGACCCACGGCGTCAATTGCACCGGCGGCTGCAGCTGGAAGATCCACGTCAAGAACGGCCTGGTGGCGTTCGAGATGCAGCAGACCGACTACCCGCGCACGCGGCCGGACATGCCCAACCACGAGCCGCGCGGCTGCCAGCGCGGCGCCAGCTTCTCCTGGTACCTGTACAGCCCGCACCGGATCAAGTACCCGCTGGTGCGCGGCCGCCTGCTCGAGCTCTACCGCGCCGAGCGCGCCGGCGGCAAGGACCCGGTCGAGGCGTGGGCGGCGATCCAGGCCGACCCGGACAAGCGCAAGCGCTACACCGCGGTGCGCGGCCTCGGCGGCTTCGTCCGCGGCAGCTGGGACGAGATCGTCGAGATCATCGCCGCGGCCAACGTCTACACGACCAAGAAATGGGGCCCGGACCGGATCTACGGCTTTTCGCCCATCCCGGCGATGTCGATGATCAGCTACGCCGCCGGCTCGCGCTACCTGTCGTTGATCGGCGCCGCCTGCGGCAGCTTCTACGACTGGTACTGCGACCTGCCGCCGGCCTCGCCGCAGGTGTGGGGCGAGCAGACCGACGTGCCCGAGTCGGCCGACTGGTACAACTCCGGCTACATCATCGTCTGCGGCGCCAACCTGCCGATGACCCGCACCCCCGACGCCCACTTCGCCATCGAGGCGCGCTACAAGGGGACCAAGATCGTCTCCATGGCGCCGGACTACGCCGAGTACGTCAAGTTCGCCGACCTGTGGATGCCGGTCAAGCAGGGTACCGACGCCGCCGCCTTCATGGCCATGGGCCACGTGGCGCTGAAGGAGTTCCACGTCCAGCGCCAGGACCCGTACTTCACCGAGTACGCGCGCAAGTACACCGACCTGCCGCTGCAGGTGCTGCTGCGCCAGGACGGCGAGCACTACGTCTCCGACCGCTTCCTGCGCGCCAGCGACTTCGACGCCGCCCTCGGCGAGGCCAACAACCCGGAGTGGAAGACCGTCGCCTGGGACGAGCAGAGCGACGCCTTCGTCGCCCCCAACGGCTCGATCGGCTTCCGCTGGGGCGAGGACGGCAAGTGGAACCTGCTGCCGCGGAGCGCTGTCGACCAGGCGGAGATCACCGCCCAGCTCTCCTGCATCGACGCGCGTGACGACGTCGTCCCGGTCGCCTTCCCGCACTTCACCCCCGACGAGCCGGACGTGCTCACCCGCCACGTGCCGGTGCGCCGGGTCACCCTGGCCGACGGCAGCACGGCGCTGGTGGCGACGGTGTTCGACCTGCAGGTGGCGCAGTACGGCATCGACCGCGGCCTCGGCGGCGGCAACGTCGCCAGCTCCTACGACGACGCCGAGGTCGCCTACACCCCGGCGTGGCAGGAGCGGATCACCGGCGTCAAGCGCGCCGATATCATCCGCACCGGCCGCGAGTTCGCGGAGAACGCGTCGGTCACGCACGGCAAGTCCATGGTCATCCTCGGTGCCGCGATCAACCACTGGTACCACAACGACATGAACTACCGGGCGATCATGAACCTGCTGCACATGTGCGGCTGCGTCGGCCAGTCCGGCGGCGGCTGGGCGCACTACGTCGGCCAGGAGAAGCTGCGCCCGCAGGCCGGCTGGGCGCCGATCGCCTTCGGCCTCGACTGGCACCGTCCGCCGCGGCAGATGAACTCGACCACCTACTGGTACTTCCACACCGACCAGTGGCGCTACGAAAAGGTCAGCGCCGACAAGCTGCTGGCGCCGACCGCCAAGGGCAAGTACCGCGGCTACCAGCTGGCCGACTACAACGTCGTCGCCCAGCGCCTCGGCTGGCTGCCGTCGGCGCCGCACTTCAACCGCAACCCGCTCGACCTGTGCGACGAGGCCGAGGCGGCCGGGGCCACGGACGAGGCGGCCATCGTCGACCACGTCGTGCAGCGGCTGAAGAGCGGTGACATCGCCTGCTCGGCCGAGGACATCGACGCCCCGGAGAACCACCCGCGCAACCTGTTCGTCTGGCGCGCCAACCTGATCGGCTGCTCGGCCAAGGGTCACGAGTACTTCCTCAAGCACCTGCTCGGGGCGCAGAACGGCGTCCTCGAGGAGGGGGTCGACGGTGCCGAGTGCCAGGAGATCAAGTGGCACGACAAGGCGCCGACGGCGAAGCTCGACCTGATGGTCGACGTCAACTTCCGCCTGAACAGCACCGGCGCCTACTCCGACATCGTGCTGCCGACGGCGACCTGGTACGAGAAGAACGACCTCAACACCACCGACATGCACCCGTTCATCCACCCGCTGTCGGAGGCGGTCAGCCCGGCCTGGCAGAGCAAGTCGGACTGGCAGATCTTCCAGCAGATCGCCAAGCGCTTCTCGGAACTCGCCGCGACCCACCTCGGCACGCGCAAGGACCTGGTGGCGGTGCCGATGATGCACGACAGCCCGGGCGAACTGGCGCAGGCGCTCGGCGTCGCCGACTGGAAGAAGGGCGAGTGCGAGCCGATTCCCGGCAAGACCATGCCGACCCTGAAGGTGGTCGAACGCGACTACGGCCAGACCTGGAACAAGTTCATCGCCCTCGGCCCGGCGCTGGCCAAACTCGGCAACAACGTCAAGGGCATCGACTGGAACACCGAGGAGGAGGTCGAACAGCTCGGCCAGCTCAACTACACCGTCACCCACGAGGGGGTGAGCCAGGGCATGCCGTCGCTGGAGGACGACATCGCCGTGTGCGAGGCGATCCTGCAGCTGGCGCCGGAGACCAACGGCGAGGTGGCGCACAAGTCGTGGGCCGCACTGTCGCACAAGACCGGCATCGACCACAGCCACCTGTCCGATGCGCGGCGCGACGAAAAGATCCGCTTCCGCGACATCCAGGCGCAGCCGCGCAAGATCATCACCGCGCCGACCTGGTCCGGGATCGAGTCCGAGGAGGTGAGCTACACCGCCGGCTGGACCAACATCCACGAGCACATCCCGTTCCGCACCCTGACCGGGCGCGCCCAGTTCTACCAGGACCACGAGTGGATGCTCGACTTCGGCGAGGGCTTCTGCGCCTACCGCCCGCCGGTCGACATGCAGGCCCACCACAACCTGCCGGACAAGGTGCGGAACAAGCCGCACCTGGTGCTGAACTGGATCACGCCGCACTCCAAGTGGGGCATCCACTCGACCTACAACGACAACCTCAGGATGCTCAACCTGTTCCGCGGCGGGCCGACCATGTGGCTCGCCGAGGAGGATGCCAGGTCGATCGGCCTCGAGGACAACGACTGGGTCGAGGCGGTCAACGGCAACGGCGCCACGGTCGCCCGCTGCGTGGTCAGCCAGCGCGTGCCGCGCGGCATGGCGATCATGTACCACGCCCAGGAGAAGATCGTGAACGTGCCCGGCTCGCCGTCCACCGGCAAGCGCGGCGGCATCCTCAACAGCGTCACACGGGTGGTGGTCAAGCCGACCCACATGATCGGCGGCTACGCCCAGCTCGCCTACGGCTTCAACTACTACGGCACGGTCGGTTCGCAGCGCGACGAGTTCGTCGCCGTGCACAAGATCCCCGATCCCGAGATCGACTGGCTGGAGCGGCCGCTGACGGCGGAACGCGAGGCCGAGCCGAACCCGCCGGGGATCTGCAACTGATGCGCGCGCGGAGTATGGCCCTGGCGTGGCCAGGGGTCGGAGTCGGCTGGGCCGACTCCGACCCCCAGGGCGGGAAACCCGACCCCCATTCGAATGAAGCCCGGCTCCAGGAGAATCTCATGAAAATCCGTGCCCAGATCGCGATGGTCCTGAACCTCGACAAGTGCATCGGCTGCCACACCTGTTCGGTGACCTGCAAGAACATCTGGACCAACCGCAAGGGCGTCGAGTACGCCTGGTTCAACAACGTCGAGTCCAAGCCCGGCATCGGTTACCCGAAGAACTGGGAGGACCAGGGCAAGTGGCAGGGCGGCTGGGTCAAGCGCAACGGCAAGCTCGAACTCAAGGCCGGCGGCCGCGCCAGCAAGCTGCTCAACATCTTCTGCAACCCGGACATGCCGGAGATCGACGACTACTACGAGCCCTACGACTACGACTACGCCCACCTGCAGACCGCGCCGCTTTCCGAGGCGGCGCCGACCGCGCGCCCGCGTTCGACCGTCGACGGCCAGCGCATGGAAAAGATCCAGTGGGGTCCGAACTGGGAGGACGACCTCGCCGGCGAGTTCGCCAAGCGCGCGGTCGACAGCAACTTCGCCAACATCGAAAAGGCGATGTACGCGGAGTTCGAGAACACCTTCCACATGTACCTGCCCAGGCTGTGCAACCACTGCCTCAATCCGGCCTGCGTCGCCAGCTGCCCGTCCGGCTCGATCTACAAGCGCGAGGAGGATGGCATCGTCCTGGTCGACCAGGACAAGTGCCGCGGCTGGCGCATGTGCGTCTCCGGCTGCCCGTACAAGAAGATCTACTACAACTGGGAGTCGGGCAAGGCGGAGAAGTGCATTCTCTGCTACCCGCGGGTGGAGTCGGGCATGCCGACCGCCTGCGCCGAGAGCTGCGTCGGCCGCATCCGCTACATGGGCGTGATCCTGTACGACGCCGACCGCATCGAAAGCGCGGCCGGGGTCGACGCCGAGGACCAGCTCTACGAATCCCACCTCGACCTGTTCCTCGATCCCAACGACCCGGCGGTGATCGCCGCGGCACGCGAGCAGGGCATCCCCGACAACGTGATCACCTCGGCCCAGCGCTCGCCGGTGTGGAAGATGGCGATGGAGTGGAAGATCGCCTTCCCGATCCATCCCGAGTTCCGCACCCTGCCGATGATGTGGTACGTGCCGCCGCTGTCGCCGGTGCAGAGCCAGATCGACCAGGGCAACCTGCCGACCGAGGCCGATGGCGTCATCCCCAAGAGCGAGTCGCTGCGCCTGCCGGTGCGCTACCTGGCCAACCTGCTTACCGCCGGCGACGAGGCGCCGATCCGCAGCGCCCTCAACCGCCTGCTGGCGATGCGCAGCTACCAGCGCTCCAAGCGCGTGGTCGGCAAGGCCGATGCCACGGTGCTCGGCCAGGTCGGGCTGAGCGAGGCGCAGGCCGACGACATGTACCGCTACCTGGCCATCGCCAACTACGAGGACCGCTTTGTCATGCCGACCTCCAACGACGAGCTGCGCCAGGCGGACTACTACGCCAACCAGGGGCAGATGGGCTTTTCGCCCGGCAACGTCAGCTCCCACGGCAGGAGCGGTTTCTCGCTGTTCCCGACGCGCCGCACCGGCTCCTCGGTGCCGCTCGACTTCGTCCCCCCGCCGACCGACAAGGAACGCGCCTGAGGAGGCTCGCATGAACGTATACGCCATCGTCGCCCGGCTGCTCGACTACCCGGACCATGAACTGCACGACCACCTGGCCGAGGCGCGGGTCGGGGTCCAGTCCGACCCGGCGCTCGCCCCGAGCGAGCAGCAGGCGCTGCTCGGGGTGATCGACTGGATGCAGGCGCGCCCCCAGCTCGAGCTGGAGGCCGACTACGTGCAGACCTTCGACACCGTGCCGGAGCACGCCCTCTACCTGACCCACCACACCTTCGGCGACAGCCGCGAGCGCGGCCCGGCGCTGGTCGAGCTGGGCGAGCACTACAAGGACGTCGGCCTGGTCGTGCGCGACGGCGAGCTGCCGGACTTCCTGCCGCTGATGCTCGAGTACGTCGCCCTGATCGAGCCGCACGATCCCGACGCGGCGCTGCGCTTCCTCGGCGAGGCGCGGCCGATCGTCAGCGACCTGGCCGCGCGGCTGGAGGCGCAGGCGAGCCCGTTCGCGCCGTTGCTCCGCTTCGTTGCCGGCCGTGGCCGGCGCACCCGTGCCGCTGCCTGAGGAGAACCGTCATGGACCTGCACAACTTCATTTTCGGCGCCTACCCGTACCTGGCCGGCACCATCTTCCTCGCCGGGACCTGGTTCCGCTTCGATCGCGAGCAGTACACCTGGAAGAGCGACTCCAGCCAGCTCCTGTCGCGGCGTTACATGCGCTGGGCCAGCAACCTGTTCCACGTCGGCATCATCGCCATCTTTTTCGGCCACCTGGTCGGCATGCTGACGCCGCACGCGTGGTTCCTGGCGCTCGGCATCAGCGACCTGGCCCACCAGTGGCTGGCGATCGGCGCCGGGCTGGTGTTCGGCCTGATGTGCCTGCTCGGCGCCTCGCTGCTGATCCACCGCCGGCTGACCAACCCGCGCATCTTCGCGGTGAGCCGGCGCTCCGACCTCATGATCATCTTTTGGATCACGCTGACGCTGCTGATCGGCCTGTCCACCATCCCGGTGTCGATGATCCACGCGGCCAAGGGTGACAGCCACACGATGATCCTGCTGACCGAGTGGGTGAAGAGCGTCGCCAGCCTGTCGGTGAACCCCGAGCTGATCCGCGACGTGCCGGCGGTCTACAAGACCCACATCTTTTTCGGCATGACCGTCTTCCTGCTGTTCCCGTTCACCCGCCTGGTGCACATCTTCAGCGTGCCGGTCGGCTACCTCGGCCGCGCCTACCAGATCGTGCGCACCAAGCAGGTGCCCGCAGGCTGAGGACGCGTCGCCCCCGGTCGTCGCGCGGGCGGGGAGGGGGAGGTGCCGACGGCGGCGGGCCGCGGCGCAGCCGGACCGGGCCGGCCGTCAGCGGTCGTTGGCGAGATCGAGACGCCACAGCGGGGCCGGCAGCCGCTCGCTGGTGAAGTGGACCTGCGCGCCGTCCGGCGTCACCGCCAGCGCCTCGGCTTGCGGCAGCGGGTGGTCGGCGAGCCAGGCGAACGGACGTTCCAGCGCCTGGGCCCAGCTCTCCTGGCCCTGGCGCTGCAGTCGGTAGACCGCGGTGTAGGTCAGCAGCAGCAGGTTGCGGCCGGCGGCGTCGAGGTCGAGGGCCGTCGGGCTGCCCCCGAACAGGCTGCGGGTGATCGGGCCGCTGGGTGGACCGAAGCGCGGCCGGTCGAGTTGCAGGCGGCCGACCGGTTCGGCGACCAGCGGCACGGCGGGCCACTCCAGGCGCAGCGGCAGGCGGTAGAAGCGCGGCTCGGTCTCGCGCTTGGACAGCACCAGGATGGTACCGCCAGGGACATCGACCGCGACCCCCTCGGCGTCGCGCGGACCGTCCGGATAGCGAAAGCGCAGGGTCGCCACCGGCCGCAGCTCGCCGACTCCCGCGACCGTGCCGGTGGCGACCTCCGGTTCCACCAGCAGATGCAGCTGCACCGTGACCCGGCGAGAGGAGTTGTCACCGATGTCGGCCACCAGCAGGTAGGGGGTGCCGTTCCAGCTGAAGGCGGCCAGATCCTCCCAGTCGACATTGCGCACCCCGGCCAGCCGAAAGCGCGCCACCCGACGGCCTTCCATTTCGAGCAGGTGGAGTTCGGCCGGGTTGTCGCCGTCGTTGACCGCCCAGAGCCGCCCCGGGTCGCGCCGCGACAGGGCGATGCCGCTGATCTCGTCCAGCGCCGGGTCGCTGATGCGGCCGCTCAGGGTGTAGCCGGTGACCGCCGGGGAAGGGGCGGAGGAGGGCGCCACGTCGCTGACCGCCCGCTGGCAGCCGGCCAGCGCGAGGCAGGCGACCAGGGCCGGGAACAGGGGCGGGAGGGTGCGGGTGCGGGGCATGGGCAAGTCGCTGGTGGTGTCAGGCGAGGCTAACCGCTGCCCCGGCCGGCGGCAACCGCGGGGTGGCTCCACCCGTTCCCCGACGGCAACGGTCGCGTCGCGCGCCTGATATCGCACGCCATGCTGCTGGAGACGCTGGACACCGGCGGCATCTGGTCCGTCGCGCGGGGCCTGGCGCGCAACGTCGCGACCTACAGAGGGCATCTGGCACGCTGCGATCTGCTACGCCGCAACGACCTCGACGGCCGCGGTTCCTTGAGCGAGGAAGCGCTGGCGGACTTCACCCGCTTCTTCCTCGAGACGTGCATCAATCAGGTGGATGTCATGGAAGAGCTGGTCCAGCCCGATCGCCTGCGCACGCGCATCCTCATGTGGGCGGAAGAGGAAGTGCGCCTCGGCAACCTGCCGCCCAGGGCCGGCAACATCCTCGAAGCGATCCTCTACCGCGGCGAACTTCCGCGCGGAGAGGTTGCCGGTCTGCTCGGCACCACCGCGCGCCACGCGCGCCGTATCGTCGCCGCGCTGGCGGACCACAACGTGCTCACGTCGGCAGGCCCGCGCGCCCCGTTGCGCCTGGTTTTCCCGGCGGCACTGGCTCCGCGCTGGCTGCCGGGGTTGTTTCCGGAGCGGGTACGGTAGATGGCGTTTTGCCGGCCACGGGTCCTGGCACCTCGGGCGATACTGCAGGGACGGTATGGCTCGTCGCTGTAGTGCGAGTGATGACTACGAGGGAGCCGGTGAAGGTCTCGGCCAGCCAGGGGGTTCCACCATGGGTGTCCCGGAATAGACGGCGTTAGTCTATTGTACTAACATGGCGTCGGTTGTTTGTTTGCAGGTGAAGTCGTCATGGGTTCCGTCAATACATCAGGTACGCGCTCTTCGCGCTTGGGTCTACGGGCCACCCCGGAGCAGGAGGCCGTGCTGCGCCGGGCGGCCGAAGTGGCGCACAAATCACTCACCGAGTTTGTCCTGGATGCGGCCTGCCAGGCTGCTGAGCAGACGTTGCTCGATCAGCGGCTGTTCATGGTCTCGGGTAGCAAGTATCGGGCGCTGCTCGATCTGCTGGAGCAGCCGGAGCGCGACAACGCCGGGTTGGCCGATCTGGTTACCCATCTCGCGCCGTGGTCCAGGACCTGAATCTTGCCGCACCTGCTCCCCTGGGGGTGGATCATCTGGTCGATGACTTCGACTGTGGCAAGGCGAGCCTCGATGACTGGTTGATCCGCCACGCGCGGCAGGCACAGGCCAGCGGGTCGGCCAAGACCTTTGTCGTCGCTGACGGTGGCCGGGTGGCTGGGTACTTCAGTCTCGCGGTGGGGCAGGTCGACTGTGTTGAAGTGCCCGAACGCATTCGCAAGGGCATGGGGCAATACCCGATCCCGGTGGTTCTGCTCGCCCGCCTGGCGGTTGATCGCGCCTATCAAGGCCGGGGCATTGGCGTCGGGATGCTGCAGGACGCCATTCGGCGCACGTTATTGATTGCCGAGCAAGCCGGCATTCGCGCGTTGTTGATGCACCCAATTGATGCCGAGGCCGGTGCGTTCTATCGACGCTTCGGCTTTGTGCCTTCACCCGTGCGTGAGGGTCAGCTGCTTCTGCTGCTCAAGGATGCCCGGCGGGTGTTGTGACGGTCGGCAGAGGGGAGCCGGGCCCAGGTCCGAGAAGCCCTGCGTGTCTGCCTGGGTGTCAACTTCTCGGGGTTTACGGGTCGGAGTCGGCGCAGCCGACTCCGACCCTTGTCGATCCTCAACCTGATCGAGCGCAAGGGGCTGGAAGCCGTCCTCTGAGGCAGGCCCGGTTGCGGCAACAGGCACCGCATGGCGCCGGGAAAAGCCATCCGCAGGAGGTGGGGTGGCGGCGCATGTGCGCCGCCGAGGCCGTCCCGCGAGGCCGATGACTGCCCGGGCCGGCGACAAGCGCTAGACTCGGACCCATGACCAGGCCGAAGGATGACCCGCCGCCCCGGTTCTGCACCATCGGCCACGGTGACCGTGACCTGGCGGCGTTCCGCCAGCTGCTGACCGCGGCCGGTGTCGAACTGCTGGTCGACATCCGCACCCTGCCGCGCTCGCGCCGCCACCCGCAGTTCGACGAGGCGGCGCTGCGCGCGGCCTGCGCGGAGGACGGCATCACCTACCACTGGGCCGGGCGCGCCCTCGGCGGGCTGCGCCGGGCAGCGCCCGAATCGCCCCACGGCGCCCTGCCCGAGGCGCTGCGCGGCTTCGCCGACCACGCCGACGGTCCCGGGTTCGAGCGCGCCATGGAGCAGCTCGAAGGGCTGGCCCGGACCGGCCGCGTCGCCCTGCTGTGCGCCGAGCGCGACCCGCTGCAGTGCCACCGCTCGCTGGTCGCCGACCGCCTGCTGCTGCGCGGCCACGACGTTCTCCACCTGATCGATCCCGGCCACAGCCTGGCGCATCAACTGCGGCCCGAGGCGCGCCGGGCAGGGGAGCGGCTGGTCTACGACCGTGGCCGTACGGCGGCGCTGGCGCTGCAGTGAGGCGGTGGAGTGAGCAGTCGAGGAGAGGCAAGTAAATGCTATTAAGTTAGCAGTTACCCCAGATTCGACCCTCCTTGCCGAATGAGTAAAAAAGGGATACTTTATACTCATGACCAACTTTGAGTACGATGACGATAAAAGCCAAGCCAATTTGGAAAAGCACGGAATCAACTTTCTGGATGCCCAGGTCCTCTGGAAAGACCCTGACCTGCTGGAAATCCAAGCTAGATCGGATGATGAGCCTCGTTTTCTGGTCATAGGCCTTATCGGTTCGAATCACTGGTCTGCCGTCGTCACCTATAGAAACGGAGCAGTTCGGCTCATTTCTGTGAGGCGCTCCCGTAAACGAGAGGTAGAGATGTATGAAAGCTAAAGATTTTGACAAGAAATTTAATCAAGGCAAGAAAGACGTCATTGATGATCTTGATTTGTCCACAGCGCGCCGTGTCAACCAGGAACAGAGGCGCATAAATGTAGACTTTCCTTCGTGGGTAGTAGAGTCGTTGGACCGTGAGGCGGCTCGTATCGGTGTTACCCGGCAATCAATCATCAAGATCTGGCTGGTTGAGCGCTTGAAAGCAGAATCTGCTGACAAATCGCTCAATGGAGACGCCGCAAGCGGCGGACATTAGCGGAACGTTCGAAAGCTGAAGTGCAGCTCCGGAGTTCCGGTGACAGTTTACTTAATTCACAGTGACAGAAATCACCTGAACCCAGCCTCTGGCGAGCACGCAGATTAAGCGGCATGTCCCCGGAAACACCCCAATAAGCCATGGCCCTCACCCAGGAACCGAGTTAGGTAAACTGTCCCCGGAACTCCCAAAAAACTGTGGCCCACTCCCAGGAAGCGAGTTAGGTAAACTGTCCCCGGAATTGCGGCAGATTTAGGAGGAACACCATGGGTCTCTTTGGATTTTTGAACAAAGACAAAATTGACAATGAAAACAAATCAAAGCCTTTTCATCAGAATGCGAATGACTCCGAAAGAAAAGATTGGTTCTCTCGAACACGTCCTTGGCATAAAGTTGATTCTGGAATAATTGATGCCTTGATAGGAAAATATGGTAATGATCCAATGTTTGAGGTGTTTGTTATTACCTCAATGGAAAATAATCTTGTTAAACAGTATGAGGTTCTTGGACAGAAAAACATAGATCCTGATGTGGCATGCTCAGTCATTTCTGGAATTTTATTTAAGCAGGGAGCCCAATCATCTGCCTTGGTGGGCAATATGTTTCGCAGCGGGAATATAAACGAAAGAAAATTATCGAAAAACTATGAGAATGCAATGAACCTTCTTGAGTCCTCAGCCATTGTTGACTCAAATCAGATAAATGCATATGTGCAGTTGGCTGGACTTCGGGGCATGCTTAATAAGAACGAAGATGCTTTGAAGTACGTTCGACAAGGTCTTGATGTCATAAGACGAATTAAAGAAAAAAATATTCCATTCCATAAACGCTCTATTCCAGGTATTCAGAGTGGCGCTCAACATCTAGATGATACTAAGAAAATGTTATTGGCGATGGAGAAAGAATTTTCATGATAACGCACCTAACAATTGGCTCCACGAGACGTCAAGGAAATGGTATTCGAATTATTTCCTGTAACACTCGGTGTTTTGTGGATTGGTAAATAAATCAGACACCTTCCCTTTTCCACGTCCGGAAGTAAAGTTGATAAAGTGGGGCATCTTTCCAGATGCATAACGAGACAATTAAATACGCGCCTGCGGCGCCTGACGCTCGTACCTCGCGCCGGTGATTGCGGCGTTATACGCACATAAATTGAAATGACAACTTTCCTAACCATAGTATCTGGTGTCGCAGTATTCGTACTTGGACAGCTCTTACTGAAATTAGTGATTGAGCCTGTACATGATGTTAAGAGAATCATTGCGGAAGTCGCCCATGTGCTTATAGAAGACGCAATTGTTTTCGCTAATCCAGGCACGTACGGGGAAGAAAAAGAAGCCGAAGTTTCAGGAAAAATAAGAAATTTATCCTCTCGATTGAGCGCTGGAATATATTTAGTTCCTGGATATGCTATTACATCAAAAATATTTGGACTGCCGACGCTGGAAGACGCTACAAAAGCAACTAGAAAGTTAATAGGCTTGTCAAATGGGTTTAGCAGCAGACCAAATCGGGACATATTAAATTCATACTTGGCTCAGCATGTGCGTGATGCACTTGGTATCCATATCCCAGAAAATGAAAGACTAGATCCGAATCTCGAAAAAGAGATCTTGAATGGGTAGCGCTGCGTATAACAAGTCAGCCCAGCCAAACGCTGACACGCGCGGCTGGCTTTAGTCGTTAGATTTACAGGGGTGTTAGATATCACATGAATACTACAAAACTACACATCGAATAATCGGGGACAGACCACGATTATTACGCAGTATGGATACACGAAGAAATCAGGATCTGAATGGCCGGTTCGTTACTGAGGCCGACTGGATAGCCGGCTACTGGAATTACCTTCTCGATCTCGACCGAGACGGTGTGACCGCAGCCTATCGGTAAAGTGACCTATACTGCCGCTACGCGGCATCGCGGTTGTGGGGTCGTATCCAGGCCAGGGGGCGTCGGTGCGGTTTATAGTCTCGGGCGCCAGACAATTGGAACGGACCGGGGAAGTGGTGATCGCTGCCACCACACTGGTACTGGACCTGCTCGCCCTGCTGGTCAACTGCAGTTCGCTCTCTCCGTGGTATCGGCGTGGTCAGGCGCTGTTTTTTTACCGCAGTGTTGTCGAACAGATCTACTTCACTGCGGTCCAGGCCTGGCTGCTGATCTTCCTGGTCGGTGGCGTGCTCGGGGTGTTGGCGGTCCTGCCGCTGCTCAGTTTCGGTGTTACCGATACCGGGTTCATCGCCACGGTCATGAAAGTGGTGCTGTTTCACGAGGTCAATCCCTTCTTGATCGCGCTGATCATGATCGGGCGCTCCGGTACCGCCATAACCGCGCAAATCGGTGAAATGCAGTGCAATCAGGCGGTCGACAGTCTGATCGCGATGGACATCGAGCCGTACCGCTTCCTGGTGTTGCCGCGCGTCATCGGCATGACCCTGTCGCTGCTGTTCCTGGTCTTCTGGGGGGATATCGGTTCGGTGTTCGGCGCGGGGCTGTTTCTGCTGCTTGCCGAGAACATCAGTTTCCAGGCTTTCGTGCTGGCGAGCATCAGCACAGTTGCCCTGGCCGATCTCGCGATGACTGCGGCGATGATCGGTTTCTACGGCGCCATCGTGGTCGCGATTCACTGTCACTTCGGATTTATTTCCCACACCCGTAATGACATCGCCCGCAACCTGCCGCGCGCGTTCGTCAGCTCGCTGGTGGCCTGCATCCTGGTCACGCTGCTCTTTTCGCTGGTGCGCAATGGCTGAGACGATTCTTCAGGGCGAGGGCCTGGTACTCGAGGGACCGCGCCAGAGCGAGACCTTCGATGTGACGGTCCGTGCGGGTGAACTGTGGCTTGTCTCCGGTCCCTCGGGCGCGGGCAAGAGCACGCTGCTGAAGACCCTGGCGGGGCTGACCAGCCCGGTGGCCGGCGAGATCACCCTGTTCGGCAACCGCCTGAGCCGCTGTCCACCACGCGTGCTGACGCAGATTCGTCAACGGTTCGGGATCGTCTTTGAGGGCGATGGGCTGATCAGCGCCTGGACGGTGTACGAGAGCCTGGCGCTGCCATTTATTTATCATGCCAAACTGACACCCGGTACCGAGCAGCAGTGGGTCGAACAGACGGCGGCCAACTTCGGTCTGCCACGCGACTGGATGTCGGTGCCGGTCTACAAGCTGCACCGCAATGAGCGTCACGCGGTGGCGCTGATCCGGGCGATGATGGGCAACCCGGAACTGCTGATCATAGATGGATTGAGCATCGAGACCTTGTATGTTTTCGAAAACACGGGCCTGGGCCTGCTGCGTCAGCCGCTCCAGCAGGGGGTGGCGATGTTGCTGAATGCCACCTTCGATATGACCGGGATCATCGCCGATCGCGCCTACAATGAGATCGTGATGGACGGCGGGCGCGTGATCTCCTCCGGCACGGCCGACCCGCTGTCGCACTGATCCTGCCGAAGGAGCCGCCGGATGCTCAGACAGCGCGATCGCCAGTTCAAACGCATGGTCGGGCTGCTGACCCTGCTATCCGCGGTCGTGCTCCTCTACATCGCCCAGTTGCAAAACCGCCAGACCAACCCCTTTACCGCCAAGGCTGAACTGGTGTCGGTGGTCGACCGTGCCGACGGCATACGCGTCGACACCGCGGTGACCCTGGCCGGCATACCCATTGGTCGGGTCAGCGAGTTCAGCATCGGACGGGACAACCGGATCCTGGTGGTCATGCAGATTGAACGGCGCTATCTGGACAAGATCCGCGCCGATTCCGGCGCCACGCTGCTGCGGCCGCTGTTCGGCAATTCCCAGATCGATATCAGCATGGGCGGCAAGGGGCAGCCGCAGTTGGCGGATGGCGGTGAGATCCGCCTGGGGCGCAGGGCCGAGATCAGCGATATCGTCGCCGACCTGCCGGATCTGCTGACCAAGTTCGACACGATCCTGATCAATCTGGAACGCCTGAGCGGGGATCTGAGCCGTGCCGATGGCCAGTTCCAGCAGAGCGTCGAGTCACTGCATGTCGGTCTGGAACGCTTCAACCGGGTCATGATCGATGCGCAACAGGCCGCCGCCGCCGCCGCCCGGGTGACCTCGGGTGCCCAGGTGACGCTGACCTCGATGGACGCGGCGCTGGCGAAGTTCGATAAATCGGCCGACGCATTCGCGCGCATCGTGCAGCAGGCCGGGGATGGCCTCTCCGGCCTGCCGGAGATCATGGAGACGCTGCAGCAGACGGCCGGCGATATGCGCGCGGTGGCGGCCGAAGTGCGCCGCCTGTCGCCAAGGCTCCCGGCCCTGGTCGACAGCTCCCAGGAGGCACTGAAGGAGGCCGGCGAGGTGATGGGCGCCGCCAAGAAGAGCTTCCTGCTGCGCCCGCATGTACCGAGCGGCGGTGAGCAGCGGCGCCATGAGGCCCCGCGCGTCCTGCCGTCAACCGGGGGTGGGCAATGAACGGCCGGGGCCGGCTGCTGCCAGCCCTGTGCACGGTACTGCTCGCGGCCTGTGGCAGCGTCCCGGAGCAACCGGCGCTGATCGAGGACTATCGCCACTACATGCGCAGCGCCGGTGAGTACTATGAGCGCGGCCGATTGCTGCTGGCAATGGACTACTACCAGCGGGCCCTGGTCGAGGCGGAACTGGTCGACAACCATGTCCGCATGACCGACAGCCTGTATCACATTGGACTGGTCGCGTTGCAGGTAGGCGATACCGGGCAAGCCGCCGCGGCGCTGGAATTCGCCCGCACGCTGAATGCCGCTGCCGGCGACACCGATCTCGAGTTGCTGGAGGCCCAGGTCGCCTACCAGACCGGCCGCCATCAACAAGCCATCGCAATCTACTCCCGCCTGCTATCCGGTCGTCTGTCCGACACCGGAGCGGTCAGCGCGCTGAACGGTCGCGCGCTGGCCTATCTGGCCTCAGACCAACCGGACCGGGCCCGCGCGGACGCCGAACAGGCCCTGCAACGGGTCGCCGGGAATGACCAACCGGCGTTGCAATCGGCGACCCGGCTCAACCTGGCCCAGATCCATGCGCGCGCGGGGGAGCTGGGACGCGCCGAGGAGCTGGCCCGGCAGTCGTTGGCGATCGATCGACAGCGTCTGGCACCGCCCGCCATCGCCGCGGATCTGTATGTGCTGGCCGGGGTGCTGCACGCACAGGGCGATTCGGTTCAGGCGCGCGAACTGTTCCGACGAGCCGAACGGATCTTCACCCAGACCGGTCAGGCAAAGCAGGCAGAGGCGGCCCGGATCCGCCGGCAGAACATCTCCCGGGAAACGGCGCGCTAGGGGAAATCCCTCGAAGCGACGCCTTGGGCAGCGCTGTCGTCTGGTCGACGACCGGCCGCTGGCGGCGGAGGTCCCCGGATGGGAATACCGGCGCGAGGAGCATGCCGGCCAGAACACACTTCCCGGAAGCGCCCGTGGCCAGGTGTGGCATCGCTGACTACCTTTAGTAGACGCAAATCGCCCGAACCTTGCGCCCTGGCCGAGCCGCATGGACGGTGCGACGGCAAGGAGCGGAGGGCCTGATGGACTCTAACAACCTGAAAATCCTCGTCGATTACGCCGCGGCCTGGAACGCCCATGACATTGATCGCATCATGGCCATGATGACCGATGATTGCGTATTCCTCGCCGGTGGCGGCCGGGCGGCCAGTGGTGAACGCTTTGTTGGGGCGCCCGTGGTTCGCTCGCGCTTTGTCGAGGTCTGGACCCATTTCCCCGATGCGCGCTGGTCCTCGCCTACCCACATGGCCTGCGGCGACCGCGGGTTTTCCGCCTGGCTGTTCCTTGGCACCGGTCCTGACGGGCGACGGGTCGAGGTCAACGGCTGCGACCTCTTCTCCTTCCGCGACGGCCTGATCGCCGTCAAGGACACCTATCTCAAGGCGCGGGACTAAACCCCCGCGACGGCTGCCGTGATGGAGGATTTCAATGTCTGACGTGCTCGAATCCCGCAACCCCTCCAGCGGCGAGGTGGTCGGCAGCGTGCCGGTCACCATGGTCGATACCATTCCCGGGATCGTGAACCGTGCCCAGGCGGCCTCGCGGACGTGGCGCGATGTCCCGCTTGCCGAGCGTGTCGCGCTGGTGTCCGCGGCCGGTCCGCGACTGGTAGATCGGGCTGAAGAGCTCGGCGAACTGCTCAGTCGCGAGATGGGCAAGCCGCGGAAGTACGGGGTCGGGGAGGTGCGCTTCTGTGGCAGCACGCTTCCGGACAAGGCGGCTCACGTCGCTGCGGCGCTGGAACCCGAGACCATCAGCGAGGAACCGGTGGAATCGGTCGTCTACCACGACCCGCTCGGGGTGTGCGCGGTGATCAGTCCGTGGAACTACCCGATGTCGATGCCCCAGTGGATGGTGGTGCCGGCACTGATCGCCGGCAATGCCGTGGTCCTCAAGCCATCCGAAGAGACGCCCCTGATCGCGCAGGCCTATGCCGACGTACTCAACGAAGCGCTGCCAAGTGACGTACTCCAGGTGGTCCACGGCGCCGATGCCCAGGGCAAGGCGCTGGTCCAGGCCGACGTGCAGATGGTCGCCTTCACCGGCTCACGCCAGGCGGGGACAAGCATCATGAGCGCCGCGGCCGGTGGGCTGAAGCGACTGGTGCTGGAACTCGGCGGCAAGGACCCGCTGCTGGTCCTCGACGATGCCGACATCGAACAGGCCGCGGCCATGGCGGTCGAGAACAGCTTCGAGAACTCGGGCCAGATGTGCGTCTCCATCGAACGGATCTACGTCGCCGATGCGGTCGCTGAGGCCTTCGAGAAACGGGTCGCCGAGCTCGTCGCGAAAATCGCCATCGGCGCCTGGGATGACGCTGCGGCCGAACTCGGCCCGATGATCAACGCGCGCCAGCGGGACCACGTCATCGCCCAGGTCGATGCGGCGATCGCCCAGGGCGCGCGGGTCCTCCAGGGCGGGACCGGGCATCCCCCGGGCTTCGTGGTCCCGACGGTGCTCTGCGACGTCACCGAGGAGATGGCCATCATGCAGGAGGAGACGTTCGGGCCGGTCGCCTGCATCAGCCGTTTCCATGACCTCGACGAGGCCATCGAGCGGGCCAACCACGGCGTCTATGGACTCGGTGCAGCGGTATTCGGCGCCGACGAGGCACGTGCCTATGCGGTGGCTCGGCGTCTCGACGCCGGCATGGTGGGGGTCAACAAGAGCTGTTTCGCCAGCGGCGACGCCCCTTGGGTCGGGGCCAAGCAGAGCGGCTACGGCTTCCACGGTTCGCCTGCGGGACACCGGCAGTTCGCCCAGACCCGCGTGGTGTCACGACCACGCAACCCGGACTGAGTCGCTCGAGCAACCTACCTGTAGGAGTTCAGGTTGCTTAATATAGAGTGCCAGTCACTGCTGTCCCAAAAACGAACAGCGTCCATAGTTGCAAATCGCTGTCATGCCATGGTTCTTCAATGTGCGGTGAAGATCGATGCCATGAACAAGTGCATCAGTGCGTCCCTTCTCCCCCAGGGAGAAGGCCAGGATGAGGGGATCGAAAAATCAGTGGGCTGGCTCGATTTGCACCCCTCACCCCAACCCTCGCCCCGAGGGAGAGGGGGTGTATGGGACAGCAGTGCGTGCCAGTAATCACCTGACCCCCGCCCATGGCGAGCACTCAGATCAAGCGGCTTGTCCCCGGAACCCCCTGAATCATGCCCGTTGATCTGAAAGCGCTCTATCCCAAACTGATCAACCTGATGCTGGATGCGGTCTTCGTGATCGATGGGGACAACCAGATCGTCTTTGTAAGCGACGCGTGTCAGAGACTGCTCGGTTACCGTCCCGACGAGTTGATCGGCACTCCGATCACCGACTACATGCATCCCGATGACCTGGAGGAGACGCGAGCCTCCATTGACCGGGTCATGGACGGTCAGCCCCACGTCGACTTCCGTAACCGCTATATCCACAAAGATGGCGCTATCGTGCACATCCTCTGGTCTGCCCGCTGGTCCGAGGAGGACGGGGTGCGGATCGGGGTGGCGCGGGACGTGACGGCCCTCAGGCAGGCCGAGGAGAAATTACGTTTTCTCGCCCATCACGATCCGCTGACAGGGCTGACCAACCGGTCTCTGTTCAATGATCGCCTGGACTCGGCTCTGCGTGCGGCCCATCGCAACCAGACCAGCCTGGCGCTGCTGTTTCTGGATGTCAATGACTTCAAAATTATCAACGATATCCATGGACATGCGGTGGGTGATCGTGTGCTCTGTACCATCTCGCAACGGCTGGAACGCTGCGTACGCGAGACCGACACGGTAGCCCGGATGGGCGGTGATGAATTCATCGTGCTGTTAACGGACATCCAGTCGGCGGATGCCGTTTCCAGGAAGGTGGAGCAGATCGTCACGGTCATGGCCGAGCCGTTGGGCCCTGGATTAGGCGGGATCAACGCGCCGTCCTGCAGTATCGGCGTGGCCTGTTATCCGGCGGACGGGGAGGATGCGGATACCCTGATGAGCAAGGCGGATGACGAAATGTACCGGCAGAAAGCGCGGCGTTCGGAAACTGACTGACGAGCTTGCAGAACAGAAATGCAGTTCGTGTTGTCACTGCCGCTGGGCGGTTCCCCGCAGGCCGTCGGCAACGTCTCCCATCACCCGGCGTTCCATGCCCGGGGGGCGAGGGGTGGGGCGGCGCCTCGCCGGCGACGAGCGGCCTGCTACGGCCGCACCCCTCCGGCCAGCCGAGTCCGTTTCCCGGGCTTGGTCCCGGGACTATCATTCCGGGATCCCCGATCGGTCCGATCGCAAACCGAGGACGGCAGGCAGATGAGCGCAGGGTTGTTTGACGGTCCCGACGGCAAACCGCGGTGTCACTGGTGCGGCACCGCGCCGGAGTTCCTTGCCTACCACGACACCGAGTGGGGGTTCCCTGTCGGCGACGACCGGCGCCTGTTCGAGAAGCTGAGCCTGGAGGGATTCCAGTCCGGACTGAGCTGGCGCACCATCCTGGCCAAGCGCGAGAACTTCCGCGCCGCGTTCCACGGGTTCGATTTCGATCGGGTCGCGCGCTTTACCGGGCGCGACGTCGCCCGCCTGCTCGCGGACCCGGGGATCGTCCGCCACCGCGGCAAGATCGAGGCGGTCATCAACAACGCGCGCCGGGCGCGGGAACTGGTCCGGCGGGAAGGCTCCCTGGCCGCCTTCGTCTGGCGCTACGAGCCGGACGTGAAACAGCTGGCGGAACCGCAGACCGCCTCAACCTCGGCGACCTCGGTGGCCCTGTCCAGGGAGCTGAAAAAGCAGGGCTGGAAATTCGTCGGACCCACCACCGTGTACGCCTTCATGCAGGCGATGGGGCTGATCAACGACCACGTCGAGGCGTGCGTGATCCGGGCCAAGGTCGAGCGCGCGCGCAAGGGATTCGTACGGCCGGGGGCTTGACGTCAGGCGTCGTTGACGTCAGGGGTCGGAGTCGGCGCAACCGACTCCGACCCCGGGTCGGATGGCGAACGGTGGTCGCAGCCGCCGGGCGGCGGTCGCCGGGTCAGGCGCGGCTCGGGTCGCTCACATACCGCCCATCAGCACCTTGCGCATCCCCTCGGCGAGGGTCGCTTCCGCCGCGCGGTGGTCGCCGGCGCTGTGCTGCGCCATCCCCTTGTCGCGCAGGGCCTCGACCTCCGCCTTGGCGGCGGCGCTGAGGTTCGAGTTGGCCAGGCCCTCGGTGATCGCCTTGGCGTCCTTGGGGCAGTGCGCGGCCAGGGCGACGCCGGTCATCGCGAGGCTGAGGAGGGTGGTGGCAACGATCTTTTTCAGCATGGGAGTCTCCTTGGTGTGGGTGGGTCGGATCCGACCTACACCGGCACCAACACCCGCCACGGCGGTTTATTCCCTTGCGGGCAAAAGATCCGGGCTAGGGCTCGGCCCACATCCGCAGCAGGTTGACGTAGCTGATGTCGACCTGGCGGGTCGCCTCGGCCTCGGGGGCGTCGGCCAGCAGCCGCTCGCGGGCGCGCCAGAGGTCGTAGAGCAGCGCCCGGCGCTCGGCCTCGCGCACCTGGCTCTGCAGCCAGGTGACCATGACCAGCCGCTCGCCGTCGGTAACGGTCTCGACGCGGTGGCGTGACGAGGCCGGGTAGAGCACGGCGTGGCCGGCGGGCAGCTTGACGCACTGCTCGCCGAACGCGGTGGCGATGACCAACTCGCCGCCTTCATAGGCATCGGGCGGGTTCAGGAACAGCGTCAACGCGACGTCGGAGCGGTAGCGACCGCCCTCGGCGCCCATCACCGGATCGTCGACGTGGTCGCCGTAGCCCATGCCGGCGGTGTAGCGGGCGAAGATCGGCGTCGAGACCCTGGCCGGGTAGGCGGCGGCCTGGAAGTGGGGGTGGGCGAGCAGGGTGCCCATGACCGCCTCGACCAGCTGCTCGCGCTTGGGCGCTTCGCGGTCGAGTTCGAGGTTGTGCTTGACCGTCGCGGCGGCGCGCCCGGCGCTGGCCTTGCCGTGCGCGAAGTCGGCCTGGGCCAGGTACTGGCCCACGCTGGCGAGCTGTGCCGGGTCGAGAACGTCGGGGATCAGCAGCAGCATGGTGCGTTCCGCGGGAGCCCGCCGGAACTATACCAGCCCGCTGGCGTGGGCGATGGCCAGACGGGTGCGCAGCGACTCCTCGAGCTCGCTGTCCTCGAGGGCCGCCTCGACCACGTGCAGGCGGCCGGCCAGCTCGGGCAGGATGACGTTCTCCAGCGCGCGGGCGCGGCGGTCGGTGCGCCGGTACTCGGCGACCAGGAGCTGCAGGTTGCCGGCGCTGGCGGCGACCGCGGCGGCGGCGGTGGTCACCCGGGCGAACGCCTCGGCGCAGCGCTGCTGCGGCGTCTGCCAGCCGGCGGGACGTGCCGCCGCCGGGTCGTCTGCCACCGCCAGCCGCAGCAGCGGCACGCCGAAATGGGCGTGGCGCGCCAGCTCCGGCAGCGGCGGCGGGCGGCGCGGGATGGCGGCGACCGCCAGCGGCAGCAGGCCGCTCTCGCCCAGGGCCTCGGCCAGCGCGGCGATCGCCGCCTCCCAGGCGGTCGCCAGCGCGGCCCGGCGCAGCCGGTAGTCGGCATGTTCGGCCAGGATCTGCTGCGCCAGCAACATCCGCTTTTCGTCGAGGAAGGCGAACCCCTCGCGGATGAAGCCATGCTCCTCGCGCAGCGCCAGGAAGTTGTGCCGGGTGACCGTCTCACCGTTCATCGGCGTCCTCCACCGGGTCGGTGATGTGTTCGGCGATCTGGCGGTCGTCGAGGCGCGCCAGCTCGCGCAACGGCAGGCCGCGCAGCACCCGCCAGCCGATGGCGGCGCTCTCGGCCAGGGTGCGCGCCTCGGTCGGGTTGAGGAACTCGCGTTCGAAGCGGTCGGCGAACGCCAGGTAGGCGGCCGCCAGCCGGACCGCCGGCGGCAGCCAGCCGGCGACCTCGGCGACGTAGCGGCGCCAGGCATGGCGCAGCTTGAGCTCGACGCGCTCCTGGGGCTCCTCCTCGGAGACCGTGCGCAGCCAGTCGCGCAGGCCGGTGGCGCGGGCGAAGTGCAGGTACTGGGAGGCGGTTCGGGCGCCGTCGAGGTGGCGCCACGCCGCCGCCCCCGGGCGGTCGCCGTGGCGCGCATGGCAGCGGGCCAGGGCGTAGCCGAGCAGCGGCCCGCTCATTCGTCGACCCCGGTCAGCAGGGCCGCGACCCGGGCCACCGCCCGGGCGATGCGCGCCTGTTCGTCGTGCGGGTCGACCGGGGCGGGCTCGGCGGTGGCCGCGGCCAGGCGCCGGGCGATGCGCTGGTCGCGCAACCGGCCGTAGCGCTCGTGCAGCGTGGTGGCGCGCTGCTCGGCATGGCGCCGGATCTGCTGGGCCTGCTCGCGTGCATGGGCGCGCAGGGCCGCGGCCTCCGCCTCGGCCCGGTCGGCCGCGGCGCTCGCCTCGCGCTCGGCGGCGAGGGCGCGGTTGATCGCTTCCTGGACTTCGAGTTCCCGCTTCCCTTCGGCGGACATCAGGGGCTCCTTGCCCGTGCGCAGCGCTGGTCCGGGACCTGCCGGCGTGCCCCGGTCGGGCACAAGCTGCAACGGTCCTGACTCCAGGTGCGCCCGTTGCGTCATGCAACTGCCACGACGGGGTGGAACGGCGCTGGCGCGTACCCTTTGCAATCCGGGGGCGCTTAAAGTATCTAGTGTCCTGTCCCCGTGACAGGACATTGACCGACACAACAACAAGTGCGGGGCCAAGCCGGCTGCGACCGGTACGCCGCCAGCGCACGACGCGGTCGCGACGGGAAGGGCAAGGGGAACCATTCGCTCTGCCGTACCGTACACCGCGTGTTTCCGGAGGCAGGGGAGTGGCCGTGCAGGCAGACCAGACCGACGACAGACCGGCGACGCACCGGAAGGGCTCGCTGGCGCGCGAAGCGAATCTGGGCATCGTGCTGATCCTGGCCGTCTCCGGGGGCGCGGCCGCCCTGAGCATCAGCGAGCTGGACCAGATCCGCGATTTCGCCAGCGAAGCGGTGACCGAGGTGCTGCCGGCGGCGCACCGCCAGCACCGCACGGCGGTCGATGCGGCGACGCTGTTCGCCACCTACCACCAGCTGCTGCACGACTACGAACACGGCCCCGAGGGCGGCCATCCGCACGCCGACGTTGATGGCGGCGTTGATGGCGGCGTTGATGGCGGGCGCCGCGCTACGCTCCTGGCGCGCCTGGTCACCCGCGCCGAGGCGTTGAAGCGCCAACTGCCGGCGGATGAGGGAGACGACCTCGACGAGGTGATCCGGCTGTCGACCCGGGTGGTCGAGGTGGCCCGCGACGAGACGGCGCTGGTCGACCGGTTTCACGGCGTCCTGGCGCTCGCCGAGGAGATTACCGACGCCATCGGCGGCGGCGCCGACGCAATTGTGCAGCAGAGCACCCGGGTGCTCGAGCAGGGGCTGGCGCGCATGGACATGGGACTGAGCCGGTCGCCGGACGCCGCCGGTTTCATGGATGAGCACGGCATGCTCTCGCGCCAGATCCAGGCCATGTCGGGGGTGCGCGCGGCGACCAACCAGGCGGTCAAGCTGACCAACGACCTCTACCGCATCCTGCTGCTGACCGAGGACCTGCACGACGCGGCGGAGGTGCGCCTCGCCGCGCGCCAGTTCGACCATCAGCTGCTCGAATTCGAGCCGTTGCTGGCGACCCTGCGCGAATCCCTGCACGATGCCGCCGGCATCGACCGCCTGGCTGCGCAGGTGCGTCGCCTGGCGACCCTCACCGGGGCGTTCGAGCTGCGCCGTCGCGTGCTGGCGCTCGAGCAGGAGAAGGAGGACGCCACCGGCGCGGTCGACCACCACCTCGGCGTCGTCGCCACGCGTCTGAACACCGCGGCCGGCGCGGTCTCGGCGCGCGGCATCGAACGCATCGTCGAGACCTCCGAGCTGACCATGTGGATCGTCAGCGCCAGCATCATCGTCAGCGCCCTGGTCTTCCTGCTGCTGGTCATGGCCGGCCGGCGCGGGGTGATCCTGCCACTGGCCGCGGCCAGCGCCGCCCTCGACGCCTTGCGCGACGGCGACACCGAGGTCGCGCTGCCGCCGATGCGCCTGCGCGAACTCGACTCCATCCGCCAGTCGCTGATCCGCTTCCGCGCCTCGTCGGTGGAGCTGGCCGAGGCCAACCGGCGGCTGGCGCAGGAGGTCGGCGAACGCCGCCAGTCGGAGGCCGCCGCGCTGCGCGCGCGGCGCGAGACCCTGGACGCCATCGAGAGCATCGACGCGGGCTTCATCCTGTTCGATCGCGACGAGCGGTTCCTGCTCTGCAACAGCCGCTTCCGCGCCATCTATTCCGAGGTCGGGGCCCAGCTCGCGTCCGGCGTCACCTTCGAGGCGATCCTGCGCGGCAGCGTGGCCTATTGCAGCCACGGCGACCCGGTGGCGGACGAGGAACAGTGGGTGCAGGCGCGCCTGGCCGGCTTTCGTGCCCTCGCCGGGGCCGGCGAACGGCAGCTGCGCAACGGCCGCTGGGTCAGCATCGCCGAGTACCGGACCCAGGACGGCGGCACCGTCTGCATCCACACCGACATCACCGACCAGCGGCGCGCCCAGCAGGACCTGCTGCGGCGCACCGCCCTGGTGCAGATGCTGCGCGAGATCGCCCTCGAGACCAATGAGGCGGCCGACATCCACGCGGCGATCCAGAGCTGCCTGGACAAGGTCTGCCTCCATTCCGGTTTCATCATCGGCCACGCCTACCTGCCCGACCGCGACGGCGACGACGCCCGCGCACTGGTCTCCACCGACCTCTGGACCCTGCGCGATGCGGAACGTTTCCAGCCGTTCGTCGAGATCTCCGCGGCCATGCGCTTCACTCACGGCGTCGGCCTGCCGGGCACGGTCTGGGCCAGCGGCAAGCCGGTCTGGATCGAGGACGTGCAACAGTCCGACAACTTCCCGCGGCGGCCGGTGGCCGAGCGGCTCGGCATCCACGCCGCCTGCGCCTTCCCGGTGCTGGAACGGGACCGGGTGGTCGCGGTGCTGGAGTTCTTCGCCGATGAGCCGCGGCCGGTCGACGCCGCGCTGCTCGACGCCATCACCAGCCTGGCGACCCAGCTCGGCCGGGTCACCGAGCGCAAGCGCTCGCTGATGGCCATGAACAAGCTGCGCCAGGCGGTCGAACAGAGCCCGGCGATGATCATCATCACCGACCTGCGCGGGGTGATCGAGTACATCAACCCGGAGTACTCGGCGATCACCGGCTACCGCCCGGAGGAGGTGATCGGCAAGACCCCGGCGCTGCTCAAGTCGGGCCATACCGACGCCGCGGCCTACGCCAAGCTGTGGGCGCGGATCAGCAGCGGCCACGACTGGCGTGGCGAGTTCCTCAACGTCAAGAAGGACGGCGAGCGGTTCTGGGCCGCGACCTCGATTTCGCCCATCCGCGACCAGGACGGCCGCATCACCCACTACCTCGGCATCGCCGAGGACATCAGCGAGCGCAAGCGGACCGAGCAGCAGATCGAGCACCTGGCCCACTTCGACAGCCTGACCGAGCTGCCCAACCGGGCCCTGTTCCACGCCCAGGCGAAGCAGATCCTGGCCGGCGCCCGGCGTCACGCCAGCCCGGCCGCGCTGCTGATGCTCGACCTCGACGACTTCAAGGACGTCAACGACTCGCTCGGCCACGCGGTCGGCGACGAGCTGCTGAAGCTGGTCGCCCGGCGGCTGCACGCGGCCATGCGCGAGAACGACATCGTCGCCCGCCTCGGCGGCGACGAGTTCACCATGATCCTGCCCGACATCGAGGGACCCGATGCCGTCGGCAACGCCGTGCGCCGGCTGATCGAGATCATCTCCCGGCCCTACACCCTGGCTGAGGTCGATCTCTACATCAACGTCAGCATCGGCATCGCCATGTTCCCGGACGACGGCCAGGACGTCGACGAGCTGCTCAAGCATGCCGACCTGGCCATGTACCGGGCCAAGGGGCGCGGGCGCGGCACCTTCAACTTCTTCATGCCGGCCATGGATCGCGAGGTGCAGCAGCGCAAGACCATGGAGTCGGCGATGCGCGACGCCCTCGACCACGGCGATTTCGTCGTCGTCTACCAGCCGCAGATCGACACCCGCCAGCGCCGCGTGACCGGGGTCGAGGCGCTGCTGCGCTGGGACCACCCGGAGCGGGGCGCGGTGTCGCCGGCCGAGTTCATCCCGATCGCCGAGCACTGCGGGCTGATCGTGCCGATCGGCGAATGGGTGCTCGAACAGGCCTGTCGGCAGGCGAAGAGCTGGCTGGATCGGGGCGGCGACCCGATCACCGTCGCGGTCAACCTGTCACCGATGCAGTTCAAGCACCACGACCTGCTCGGCATGGTCGCCGGGGTGCTGCAGCGGACCGGCCTGCCGCCGAGCGGCCTGCACCTGGAGATCACCGAGTCGGTGGTGATGCAGGAGACCGAGACCAACCTCGGCCTGCTGCACGCCCTGCGCGACATGGGCATCAAGATCGTGCTCGACGACTTCGGCACCGGCTACTCGTCGCTCAGCTACCTGACCACCCTGCCGGTCGACAAGATCAAGATCGACCGCTCGTTCGTCACCGGGATCGCCAGCGACCAGGTGCACCAGAGCGTGGTCAAGACCATCGTCGAACTGGGCAACGCCCTCGGCAAGCGGGTCAATGTCGAGGGGGTGGAGACGCGCGAGCAGCTCGACATCCTCTGTCGCAACCGGATCGACGAGATCCAGGGGTTCTACTTCAGCAAGCCGCTGGACGTGCCCGGGCTCGACCAGCTGGTGCGCGACGGCTTGCGCCCGGCCCTGTGGGCATCGGCGTGACCCGGCGCGGCTGGAAATGAAAGCGGGGCGGGCGCCGGCCGGCGCCCGCCCCGCGGTCAACGGGCTTCAGAGGGTGTAGCCGCGCTCGCCGTGCAGGGCAAGGTCGAGACCCTCGCTCTCCTGCTCCTCGTCGACCCGCAGCCCGATCAGGGCGTCGATGGCCTTGAGGATGACGAAGGTCAGGATGGCGTCGTAGGCGACCGTGGCGACGATGGCGTAGGCCTGGACCCAGAGCTGGCCGGCCATGGTCATGCCCTCGGCCAGGCCGGCGCCGCCGAGCGACTCGGCGACAAAGACGCCGGTCAGCAGGGCGCCGATGATGCCGCCGATGCCGTGCACCCCGAAGCAGTCGAGGGCGTCGTCGTAGCCGAGCTTCCTTTTCAGCGTGGTGGCGCCCCAGTAGCAGCCGAAGCCGGCAACCACGCCGATCACCAGCGCCCCGCCCGGGCCGACGAAGCCGGCTGCCGGGGTGATCGCGACCAGGCCGCCGATGGCGCCGGAAGCGATGCCCAGGGCGCTCGGCTTGCCGTGGCGAGCCCACTCGGCGAAGGTCCAGGTCAGGGCCGCGGCGGCGGTGGCGATCTGGGTCACCGCCATGGCCATGCCGGTGACGCCGTCGGCGGCCAGTTCGCTGCCGGCATTGAAGCCGAACCAGCCGACCCACAGCAGCGACGCGCCGACCAGGGTGAACATCAGGCTGTGCGGCGGCATGGCGGTGGTCGGGAAGCCGCGGCGTCGGCCCAGCACCAGCGCGGCGACCAGGCCGGCGACGCCGGCATTGATGTGCACCACGGTGCCGCCGGCGAAGTCGAGCGCGCCCGCTTCCCCGAGCCAGCCGCCGCCCCAGACCCAGTGGGCGACCGGGAAGTAGACCACGGTCACCCAGAGGGCGGTGAACCAGAGCATGGCCGAGAACTTCATCCGTTCGGCAAACGCGCCGACGATCAGCGCCGGGGTGATGATGGCGAAGGTCAGCTGGAACATGGCGAACACCGTCTCCGGGATGGTGCCGCTGAGGCTGTCGACGCCGACGCTGGCAAACAGCACGTTGGACAGGCCGCCGATGAACGACTGCAGCGCGCCGCCGTCGGAAAAGGTGAGGCTGTAGCCGTACAGGGTCCAGATCACCGTCACCAGCGCGGTGATGGCGAAGCACTGCATCATCACCGACAGGGCGTTCTTGGCCCGCACCATGCCGGCGTAGAACAGCGACAGGCCGGGGATGGTCATCATCAGCACCAGCGCGGTCGCGGTCAGCATCCAGGCGGTGTCGCCGGCGCTGAGCTCGTCGGCGACGGCCAGGCCCGGCAGCAGGCCGAGCGGCAGCAGCGTGAACAGGCGTTTCATTGCAAGTCTCCTGGTTGGGGCGGCTCAGAGTGCGTCCGGACCGGTCTCGCCGGTGCGGATGCGAACCACGTGCTCGAGCGGGGTGACGAAGATCTTGCCGTCGCCGATCTTGCCGGTGTTGGCCGCCTTGCAAAGGGTCTCGATGACGCCGTCGAGCAGGTCGTCGTCGATCGCCACCTCGAGCTTGATCTTGGGCAGGAAGTCGACCACGTACTCGGCGCCGCGGTAGAGCTCGGTGTGGCCCTTCTGGCGGCCGAAGCCCTTGACCTCGGTGACGGTGATGCCGCGGACCCCGATCTCCGACAAGGCCTCGCGGACGTCGTCGAGCTTGAACGGCTTGATGACTGCGCTGACGAATTTCATGGCATGCTCCTCGGATGCAGTACGGCCCGCGGCCGTGATTCATGGTGATGCGCTCACCCAACTCCAGCATGCGTCGTGCCATCGGTTGAAAAACAATAAAAAACAGTAATAAAGGAGATAAAAGTGAAGGATGATCGACGACCTGATCGGCACATATGCACCATTTCGGTGCGGCCGCCCCGGATGGGTGCATCGCCTTGGGGCATGGCACGGCCGTCCGCGGCGGCAGGCCGATGAGTCGGCCGCGGCCCGACCTGGAGGCGGAGTACAACGCCCGCGCCGCGATTCCGGACCACCCGGAGATCTTCGCCCGCTGGGCGCGGGAATCGGCGGCGGTCCGCGCGGCGCAGGCCGGCGAGACCGGGCTCGCCTACGGTCCCGACCCGGGCGAGCGGCTGGATTGGTTCGCGGCGCCCGGCGGGGACCGACCGCGACCGATCCTCTACTTCGTCCACGGCGGCTACTGGCGCTCCCTGGACAAGGACGACTTCACCTTCCTGGTGCCGTCGCTGCAGCAGCTCGGGGTCGACGTGGTCCTGGTCAATTACGGCCTCTGCCCGCGCCTGACCATCGCGGAGATCGTCGGCCAGGTGTGCCGCGGCCTGGCCTGGACCAAGGACCAGGCGGCGTCACGCGACGCCGACGGCGGGCAACTCTTCCTCGCCGGCCACTCGGCCGGCGGCCACCTGGTGGCGATGCTGCTGGCAACCGACTGGAGCGTGGCGGAACGGCCCGACGTCGCCGCCGCCATCCGCGGCGGCCTGGCGCTCAGCGGTCTGTACGACCTCGAACCGCTCTGCCACACCTCGATCAACGTCGAGGCGCGGCTCGACGCGGCCACGGCGCGGGCGTTGAGTCCGGCGCGGCTGGCACCGACGGTCGCCGCGCCGCTGCGGCTGGTGGTCGGCGGCGACGAAAGCGGGGCGTTCTGGCGCCAGAGCGAGCATTTGGCGCAGGCGTGGCCGAACTGTTCGGCGCCGGCGGCCGTCCCGGGGGCGCACCACCTCGCGGTGGTCGAGGCGCTGGCCGATCCGGCCGGCGTGCCCCAGCGTCAGTTGCGGGAACTGATCGGGGCCGCGCGGTCAGCCGCGTGAAGGTGTGCGGCGCAGACGCGCTGCGGGCCAGGTGGACCCTTCGTTCGGGGACGGCAGCGAAACCTGAAGATCGACCCCGGAGTCCAAACATCCTGCATCGTCGCTCGAACCTGGACTCCGCTGGCCGCCCCTCACCCTACCCCTCTCCCGTTGGGAGAGGGGATCCTTCGATCCGGGTCGGCTGCGAAATCTGAGGATCGGCGCCGCTTTCTCCCTCTCCCTCAGGGAGAGGGTTGGGGTGAGGGGGTTTCAAACATCCAGCATCGATGCGCGAACAGGGCGCCGATGGCCGCCCTGTCGCCCTCCCGCTGGGAGCGGGTTGTCCATGTCATCGCGCTTCACCGCGCGCTGAAGTGCCGTTGAATGACCGCGAGCCTAGTCCAGGGGCTTGGCCAGCGTGAATGCCCCGCGCAGTTCGCCGGCACTGTAGCCGGTGGCCTGGTCGGCGGGATAGAGCTCGGCGAGCCGCTCCTGGACCTGCGGTGCGAGCGCCTTGCCGTGGCAGGCGAGGCACGGTTTCTCGGCGGTCGGGATCGCTTTCATGTAACGGAAGGTGCGCCGGCCCTGCTGGTCGACGACGGCGGCGAACTCGACCTGCTGCAGCTCCTCGCCGGCCGCGGCGCGGGCGGCGAAGTTGCGCAGCACCGTCGCCTCCCAGGCGTCCGGGGCGTTGTCCGGGTTGCGCAGCTTCAGGCTGGTGCGCCCGACCTGCCAGCCGCCGCCGGCCGCGGCCGCGGCCGCGTCGGCGAGTTGCGGCGCACGCTCGTTGCAGACGCCGATCGCCGCCACCGGTCCACCCGACTCCAGGGCCGCGACCAGTTCACCCTTCAGGGAAGCGAAAAACGACTTGACGATGGCGCGCGCCTCGCCGCTCAGGGGGCTGGTTTCCTGGGCCTGGACGGGCAGGGTGGGTAGACCCAGCGCGGCGACCAGCAGCAGAGCTCTTCCGAGCATGACCGATCCTCCATGATGAGAACGCTCGACTCCCGATTATTGCCCCAGAGGGAGTTCGCATACAGCAGAAATCTTGTATGTGCGCATCAAAAGGTCGGATCGTCGGCGTCCGGGCGCGGCTGCTAGACTGGTGCGTCTCTGCCCCGGAATCAGGGCACCCATCACGGAGGAGACCCGCCATGAACCGAATCGCTCTGCTGCTTGCCACCGCCCTGTGTCTGCCCTGGTCGCAGGCCAGCGCCGACGAGGCGACGTTCATGACCAAGAACATGACCGTGGAGACGGCGCTCAAGGCCGCCCAGGTGGCGCTCAAGTCGTGCCGCGACGGCGGCTACCAGGTGGCCGTCGCCGTGGTCGACCGCGGCGGCAACACCCAGGTGATGCTGCGCGACCGCTTCGCCGGGCCGCACACGCCGGAGACGGCGCGGCGCAAGGCGTGGACGGCGGTCAGCTTTCGCACCAACACCAGCGGCCTGGCCGGCCAGACGCAACCCGGCCAGATGCAGTCCGGCATGCGCGACATCCCCGGCGCGCTGGCGCTCGGCGGCGGGCTGACGATCGAGGCGGCCGGCTCGCTGGTCGGCGCCATCGGCGTCTCCGGCGCCCCGGGCGGCGACCTCGACGACGCCTGCGCCCAGGCCGGCATCGACGCCGTCGCCGACGACCTGGCCTTCTGAGCGGGCGCGCCGGCGTGGCCGCGGATACCGGCCTCGACCCCGCGATCGACGCCGTCCCCGAGGCGGCCGCGGTGGTCTACGCCCCGGGACAGCGGCGCCAGCGCTTCCCGGAGACCTGCGTCCGGGTCCATCCGAATGGCGCCAGCGCGGTCGCCGCAGCCGACCCGCCGGCGGGCCACCACGCCGCCCTGGTGCGCGGGCCGTGCCTCTCGTCCGAGGGTTTCCGGGTCTACTTCCTGGTGCGCTGGCTGGAGTGAGCGCCGGCCGGCGATCCGGCACGCTGGCGCCGGCAGACCGCACCTCCAGGCCACCGCCCGGAGTGCGCTAGACTGGCCTGCCGTTCATCACCAGCGAGGTCGCGATGACCGCCGCAATCGAGACCTATCTGCAGCCGGGCCGTTTCGTCGACAGCGACGACCCCGCCATTGTCGCCTTCGCCGGGCAGGCGGTGGCCGGCCACGCCGATCCGCGCGCCCGCGGCGTGGCCCTCTACTACGCGGTCCGCGACCGGATCGCCTACGACCCCTACTGTGTCGGCCCGGATCCCGACTACTACCGCGCCGGCGCCTGCCTGGCGCGCGGCAGCGGCTTCTGCATCCCCAAGGCGGCGCTGCTGACCGCCTGCGCCCGCGCGGTCGGTATCCCGGCCCGGGTCGGCTACGCCGACGTGCGCAACCATCTGTCGACGCCGCGCCTCGATGCCCTGATCGGCGGCGACGTCTACCACTGGCACAGCTACACCGAGATGCGGCTCGACGGCCGCTGGGTCAAATCGACGCCGGCGTTCGACGCCGCGCTGTGCCAGCGCCTCGGCGTGCATACGCTGGAGTTCGACGGCGTGACCGATTCGCTGTTCCAGGAGTACAACCACGCCGGCGCCCGGCACATGGAGTACCTGGCCGACCGCGGCACCTTCGACGACGTGCCCTGGGCGACCATCGTCGACGATTTCCAGCGCCTGCACCCGGTCTGGCTGCACAACCTCGACCAGCGCCACACCGGCTGAGCGAAGAGATCTACGGCGCGGGCCGGTCGCTCACAGCGTCCCCGGGTAGCCACCCCCGTCGATCAGCAGGTTCTGCCCGGTGATGTAACCGGCGCCGGCGCCGCAGAGGAAGGCGCACGCCTGGCCGAACTCGGCCGGGTCGCCGAAGCGGCCGGCCGGGTTCTGCGCCATGCGCTCGGCCCACACCTCCTCGAACGGCCGCTGCTGCTGCCCGGCCACGACCTCGACGGTCGCCTTCAGGCGGTCGGTGGCGAACGGGCCCGGCAGCAGGTTGTTGATGGTGACGTTGTGGCGCACCGTCTCGCGCGCCAGGCCGGCGACGAAGCCGGTCAGGCCGGCGCGGGCGCCGTTGGAGAGGCCGAGGATCGGGATCGGCGCCTTGACCGCGCTGGAGGTGATGTTGACGATGCGGCCGAAGCGGCGCGCCAGCATGCCGTCGACCACCGCCCTGATCAGCAGGATCGGCGTCAGCATGTTGGCGTCGACGGCGGCGATCCATTCGTCGCGGCCCCAGTCGCGGAAATCGCCCGGCGGCGGCCCGCCGGCGTTGTTGACCAGGATGTCGGGAGCGGGACAGGCGGCCAGGGCGGCGGCGCGGCCGGCCTCGCTGGTGATGTCGGCGCAGACGGTGGCGACGCGGACGCCGCAATCGCGGCGCAGGGTCGCGGCCGCCTCCTCCAGCGGCCCGGCGGTTCGCGCCACCAGGGTCAGGTCGACCCCTTCCCGCGCCAGCGCATCGGCGCAGCCGCGGCCGAGGCCGCGGCTGGCCGCGCAGACCAGCGCCTTCTTGCCGGTGATTCCCAGGTCCATCGGTTCCTCCAGGTCGGTTGACGTGTCGCCGATTCTAGCCGCCCCGGGAACGGAAGCGCGGCCCGGGCCCGGGAGCGGGGCATCTGGGCTATCCTGTCGGTTTCCGATCCAGTCCGAAGGTGACCGCAGGCCGCCACCCCACCGGTCGGCGACCGCGGATCGCGACCCGGGCCCGAAGCCACGACCATGACCGCAACGACCGAGACCGCAACCAGCGCGACCGCGACGACCCCGGAGGGTGACGCCACCACCGGGGAGTTCGCCTGGCCCTACGTGCTCGGCATCGCCCTGGAGCACAAGCGCGAGTTGGTGGTGGCGCATGTCGTCGCCATCCTGGCGGCGCTGCTCAGCGTGCCGATCCCGCTGCTGATGCCGCTGCTGGTCGACGAGGTGCTGCTCGAGCGCCCCGGCGTCGCCATCGCCACCATGCAGCGGCTGTTTCCCGAGGCGTGGTGGGGACCGGTGCTCTACATCGTCGCCGTGCTCGGCCTGACGGTGGTGCTGCGGATCGGCGCCCTGGTGCTGACGGTCTGGCAGACGCGCGAGTTCACCATCATCGCCAAGGACATCATCTTCCGCCTGCGCAGCCAGCTGCTCGGCCGCCTGGAGCGGATCTCGATGGCCGAGTACGAGACCCTCGGCAGCGGCGCGGTCACCGCCCATTTCGTCACCGACCTCGAATCGGTCGACCAGTTCGTCGGCGGCACCGTCGGGCGCTTCCTGGTCGCGCTGCTCAGCCTGATCGGGGTCGCCGCCGTGCTGTTGTGGATGCACTGGCCGCTGGCGCTGTTCATCCTCTGCATGAACCCGCTGGTGGTCTGGCTCACCGTGCTGCTGGGCAAGCGGGTCAAGGAGCTGAAGAAGCGCGAGAACAGCGCCTTCGAGCTGTTCCAGGAGGCGCTGACCGAGACCCTGGAGGCGATCCAGCAGGTGCGCGCCGCCAACCGCGAGCGCCACTACCTGGCGCGGGTGGTCGACCGCGCCCGCGGCGTGCGCGACCACGCCACGGCCTTCGCCTGGAGGAGTGACGCGGCCAACCGCTTTTCGTTCCTGGTCTTCCTGCTCGGCTTCGAGGTGTTCCGCGCCGTCAGCATGCTGATGGTGGTCTTCTCGGACCTGACCATCGGCCAGATGATGGCGGTGTTCGGCTACCTCTGGTTCATGATGGGACCGGTGCAGGAGGTGCTGAACATCCAGTATTCGCTGTACGGCGCGCGCGCCGCCCTGGGCCGGGTCAACCGCCTGGTCGCCCTACGCCAGGAGCCGGCCTACCCGCACCTGCACAACCCCTTCGCCGGGGTCGCCACCGTCGGCGTCGAGGTGCGCGACCTGCGCTTCGCCTACGGCGACGGCCCGCCGGTGCTCGACGGCCTCGACCTGGCCATCGCGCCGGGCGAGAAGGTGGCCCTGGTCGGCGCCAGCGGCGGCGGCAAGTCGACCCTGGTGCAGGTGCTGATCGGGCTCTACCCGGCGCAGTCGGGCGAGGTGCGCTTCGCCGGCATTCCGGTCGAGCAGATCGGGCTCGACGTGGTGCGCGAACACGTCGCCGTGGTGCTGCAGCACCCGGCGCTGCTCAACGACAGCGTGCGCAACAACCTGACCCTCGGCCGCGAGCTGGCCGACGAGATGCTCTGGAACGCCCTGGCGGTGGCCCAGCTCGACGCCTACGTCCGCGAACTGCCGCAGGGGCTCGACAGCATCATCGGCCGCCAGGGGGTGCGCCTCTCCGGCGGCCAGCGCCAACGGCTGGCGATCGCGCGCCTGGTGCTGGCCGATCCGCGCGTGGTGATCCTGGACGAGGCGACCTCGGCCCTCGATACCGAGACCGAGGCGGCGCTGCACACGGCGCTGGCGGCGTTCCTCGCCGGACGCACCACCCTGATCGTCGCCCACCGGCTGAGCGCGGTGAAGCAGGCCGACCGGGTCTACGTCTTCGAGTCGGGCCGGGTGATCGAGGAGGGCGGTCACGACGACCTGATCCGTGCCGACGGCCTCTACGCCCGGCTCTACGGCGCGCACCAGAGCGTCTGATCCGGATCGACGCCCGTCGCCGGGGGGAACTTCGCCGGGGTGGCGGGAATCCATCTCTCATGGACCGCCGCCGCAGCGACCGCGACCCCCGCCCGACCCCGATAGCGACCGGGCGCCGCCGCTGGCTGCGCCAGGCCGGTGGCCTGCTCCTGGCCGGCCTGCTGCCGCCGGTCGCCCTGGCCGCGCCGCCGCTGCGGCCGACGCCGCTGCAGACCGCCGGGCCGTTCTACCCGGAGACGCTGCCGGACGACAGCGACAACGACCTGGTGCAGGTGCGCGGCCAGGCGGCACCGGCGCGGGGCGAGGTGACCGAACTCGACGGCCAGGTGGTCGACACCGCCGGGCGGCCTCTGGCGGGGGCACGGATCGAGATCTGGCAGTGCGACGCCAACGGCCGCTACCACCATCCGCGCGACCCCGGCCGGGTGCCGCGTGACGACAGTTTCCAGGGCTACGGCCGCGACGTCACCGACGGCGCCGGGCGCTACCGTTTCCGCACCATCCGCCCGGTGCCGTACCCGGGCCGCACGCCGCACATCCACTTCGCCGTCCACGGCGCCGGCGTCGAGCGGCCGCTGGTGACCCAGATGTACGTCGCCGGCCATCCGCTCAACGACGCCGACTTCCTGCTGCGCCGCGTGCCGGCGGCGCTGCGCGACCTGCTGCTGGTGCCCTTCGCATCGGCCGGCGACGGCGTCTGGCGCGCCAGTTTCCGCATCGTCGTCGACGCCAGCGGACGCTTTACCTGACCGGCCGCGTTGGGCAGCATGGAGTGCCCGAAGCACGCGGAGCGGGCCATGCCGCCGGTCGACTGGTACTACGATTTCATCTCGCCGTTCGCCTACCTGGCCAGCCAGCGCCTTGACACCCTGCCGGCGGGGGTCGAACTGCGGCCGCGCCCGGTGCTGTTCGGCGTCCTGCTCGACCACTGGCAGACCCGTGGGCCGGCCGAGATCGCGCCCATGCGCCGCTTCACCTTCCGTCACATCGCCTGGCTGGCGCAACGTGACGGCATCCCGCTGCGGCTGCCGCCGTGTCACCCGTTCAACCCGCTGCGGCTGCTGCGCCTGAGCCTCGCGCTGGGCGGGGAGGTGGCCCTGGTGCAGCGGCTGTTCCGCTTCGTCTGGGCCGAGGGTCAGAGCGCCGACGACCCGGCCGCGTGGGCGGCGCTGACCGTCGAACTGGGGGTGCCCGATGCCGAGGCGCGCATCGCCGCGCCTGCGGTCAAGGCGCAGCTGCGCACCCATACCGAGCAGGCGCTCGCCCGCGGGGTGTTCGGCGTGCCGACCTTTGTCGTCGGCGACGAGCTGTTCTGGGGCTACGACGCCCTGCCGTTCCTGGCCGCGTTCCTGCGCGATCCGGGGCTGCTGCACAGCCCGGCCCTGGCGGCCGCCGACGCGCTGCCGCAGGGGCGGCCGCGACCGGGGTCGGTGGCCGGGTGAGCGCCGCCGCCTGGCACCTCTATTTGCTCGAATGCGACGGCCGGGCGGTCTACACCGGCATCACCACCGACGTCGCGCGGCGCCTGGCCGAGCACGCCGCCGGCGGCCGTCGCGCCGCCCGCTACACCCGCGGCGCCGGCCGCGTGCGCCTGCTCTACGCGGTCGAACTCGGGGACCGCGCCCTGACCGCGCGGGCCGAGTACCGGGTCAAGCAGCTGCCGCGCCAGGCCAAGCTGCGCCTCGCCGCGGCGTGCCCCGGGCGCGGGCAACTGCTCGACCTGCTCGGGCTGACGGCCTGAGAGCTGGAGCAGAAATCGTAGCGAGCGGGTGGGGGAGCGCAGCGACGAGACCTGTCAAGTTAGGCGTCTGCGCCGTAGAAAGAAACGCTACTGCAAAAGCGGGCGCGCGGTCCGCTGCTGCGATCCTTTTCGTCAGATAGAACCACTATCTTCCTCAACGATCACAGTATCGGCCTCACCCTCCCACTTTTTCGCTACGCGCTTTTCTACGGCGCAGACTCCTAGGCGAGGCGCGAGAACCACTCGACGCAGCGATCGAACCGCGCAGTAGATTTGACTCTCAAGCGCTCAGGCGAAGTAGTGCCTGGTATCGATGCCGAAGGCGCCGGAGTCGTGGGAGGAGATGATCTCCAGGGGGCGGCTGCCCATGCCGGGTAGCTCATCGCCGAGGTCGAGGATGGATTTACGCTCCAGCGCCAGCTTGTCCACATCGAGGATCAGCATCACCCGTGGGCGCAGCCGCCGGGTGCGATTCTGGGCGACGACGATGGCCACCTCGCCGCTCGACAGCTCGACGATGGTGCCGGTGGGGTAGACGCCGAGGCACTGGATGAACTGCTCGAAGAACTGGGCCTGGAACGCGGTGTCGCGCCACTGGTACATCTCGCGGATGGCGTGGTGGGCCGAGATCGCCGCGCGGAACGGGCGTGTGCTGGTGAGGGCGTCGAAGCAGTCGACGATGGCGATGATGCGGGCGAAGATCGGGATCTCGCCGCCGCGAAGGCCGTGCGGGTAGCCGTGGCCGTCGTGGCGCTCATGGTGGTGGCGCACGCCGTCGATGACCCGCTCCGCGATGCCGCCGCTCTGGCTCAGGATCTCGACCCCGAAGTCGACGTGCTTGCGCACCTGGACGACCTCCGCGTCGGTCAGCTGGCCGGCCTTGGCCAGCAGTTGCGGCGGCAGCTTGATCTTGCCGATGTCGAACAGCAGCCCGGTCAGGCCGAGGTCGTGCAGCTGGTCGCGGGGCAGGCCGAGATGGCGGCCGAACATTACCGCCAGGACGGCGGTGTTGATGGCGTGGTCGTAGGCGTAGCTGTCGACACTGCGCAGCTTGGTCAGCCAGAGCAGGGCATCGGGATTGCGGATGACGCTCTCGACCATGTCGCCGATGGCGGTGTGCATGGTGCTGACGTCGATCTTCTTGTCGAGCTGGATGTTGCGCACCATCTCCTCGACCACCTGGCCGAGGTCGTGCCTGGTGTCGCGGGCGCGCGGAATCTCCTGCTCGATGGCGACCGTATCCTCGTAGGCGACGCGCTGCGCCGGCAGCCCGGGGATTGCCCTCAGCTCCTCGCTCTGCGGCAGGGTGCCGAAGGTGCGCAGCGCCTCCAGCGGCGGCCGGTCGTCGCGCCGGGTCTCGTCGACGAAGACGAAGCGGCAGTAACGGCGCAGGGTGTCGACATCGTGGTCGTTGCGAATGCGGAAGCCCTGGAACAGGAACGGCGTGTCGAGCCACGGCCGGTCGACCCGGGAGACGTACATCCCGATGCGCAGTTCGCTGGTGCTGAGCTTCCTGTCCACGCTGGCGTGTCCCACAGTGGGGCCGCGCCGATTGCGCCGCCCCTCTATAGAAGATAGCAACTCGCACCCCGGCTGTGAACGGGGCACGCGGGCGGGGGCGTCCCGGCTACCTCAGGCCGGCAGTGCCATGGGATAATCCGTGGCCCCGCCAGCCGCCATCGAGGGACCGACGATGCTGCCCAAGTTCACCAAGATCCTCTACGCCTCCGACCTCGGGGAGCAGACCCGGCCGGTCTCCCGGGTCGCCATCAGCCTGGCCCAGGCCTACGGCGCCTCGATCATCATGCTGCATACCCTCGAGCCGGTCGGGGCCTACGGCCGTGCCCTGATCGAGACCTATGTCTCCAGCGACGACCTCGAGGCGATCTACCAGGAGGGGCAGCAGCGGGTGCTGGAGAAGATGCGCGAACGCCTCAAGCGCTTTTGCGCCGAGGAACTCGAGGGCACGGCCGACCTGTCGGCCCACGTCTCCAGCCTGGTGGTCAAGGAGGGGCTGCCGGGCGAGATCATTGTCCAGGAGGCCGAGTCCCAGGGCGTCGACCTGATCGTCGTCGGCACCCACCGCAATGTCGGCGGTCTCAAGCGCATGCTGCTCGGCTCGACCGCACGTTACGTCACCCAGCACGCCACCCGCCCGGTGCTGGTGGTGCCGACCCAGTAATCCCGCGGTTCAGATCGCCGGCAGCCAGACCCGGAACACCGCCCCCCGGTCGCCCGGCCCGTTGCCGGCCGCGACCCGGCCGCCGTGCGCCTCGGCGATGCAGCGCACGACATAGAGACCGATGCCGAGGTGCGGCGGGCCGTCGCCGGTCCGCGCCCGGCCCGAGACCAGGGTCTCGAACAGCTCGGCCCGCAGCCCGGCCGGCAGCGGCGGCCCGTCGTTGGCCACTTCCAGCCGCAGCCACCCCCCCTCGCGCTGCAGGGCGACGCCGATGCGGCCGTCGGCGGGGGTGAAATCCGCGGCGTTGTCGAGCAGCTTGTCCAGCAGCTGCTCGAGGCGGTAATCGACCCCGGCGACCCAGCACGGCTCCGGCGGCAGGGTCACGTCGAGGCGCCGGTCGGGGTGCTGCATGGCAAAGCTCTCCAGATACCCGCGCAGCAGCGCCGCCAGGTCGAGGCGGGCGTGCGGATCGCCCTGCAGCGCTTCGTCGAGGTTGGCCGCCTCGGTCAGACCGCCGAGGGTGCGCTCCAGCCGCTCCAGCCCGCGTCCGGCGCGCGCCAGGTAGCGTGCGCGCGGCTCCGGCGCCTGCTCCTCGGCCAGGTTCTGCAGCGCCGTGGCGATGGTGTTCAGCGGGTTGCTGATTTCGTGGCGCAGGGTGCGCGGCAGGCTCTCGAGGAAGCGGGTGTGGCGCTGCAGCCGCGCCAGCAGGCCGGAGATGGCGCGCGACAGCTCGCCGAGTTCGTCGCCGCTCTCGGCATCGCTCTGCAGACGCGCCGCCTGCTGGCGTCCGCGGGCGTCGATCGCCGCCGCCGCCTCGCGCCCGAGGCGGCGGATGCGCCAGGCCAGGCGTGCCGCAAACAGCAGCAGGGCGAGCAGGCTGGCGCCGATCAGCGCCAGGCTGGCGGCGGCGAACTCGGCGAAGGTCCGGTAACGCAGGTGCAGCAGGTCGTCGAGCCCCTGTTCCACCACCACCGCGCCCGCCGGATCGCCGCCGGCATTCAGTGGCACGGCGCTGACCAGCACCCCGCCGGCCTGCTCCAGCCGGGCGCTGGTCGCGCTTCCGGCCAGGGCCCGGGTCAGCGGCGCCAGGTCGAGGCGCGCCGGGCCCCCGCTGGCGCCGCCGGACGGGCCGCCGACGTCGGCGCGCACCCAGCCGTCCTGGTCGACCACCCGGACCCGGGCCGGTCCGGCGGCGAGACCGACGAGCAGCGACTCCAGCGTCGGGTCGCGGTAGCGCGGGCGCAGCGGCGGGGTGGCCAGGCGGCGCATGGGGGTGCTGTCGCCGCCGGCGTCGACGACCGCCAGGCGCAGCACCGGATGGGTCGCCAGGCGCGCCAGCGGCAGGCGGAACTCGACCACGTAACCGCCGGCGACCGGCTGCCAGATCGCCTCGATGCTGTCGTCGACCGTCGTGCCCAGCCGGCTCCAGTCGGCGCTGCCCGGCAGCGCCGCCAGCCGCCCCGGTCCCTCGGCGGCGAGCGCCCGGTAGAGGGTGGTGCCGTCGTCGGCGTGCAGTTCCAGGCGCAGCTGGTCGCTGCCGCCGAGATCGGCGCGGCCCGGGTTGCGGTAGGTGACCCGGGGGTCGTCGACCCGGACCAGGCCGTGCAGCCGGCCGTCGCGGCTGCCGAGTTGCAGGCGGAAGCCGAACCCGGGCGCGCCCGTGGCGCCGACGGCGAGTCCGGGGTCCGCCAGCTCGGCCCACTCTCCGGGGTAGCCGTCGAAGGCCTCGGTCGGCGTCAGCGGCCAGGCGTAGATCGGCGTCGTGCCGGCGCCGGCATCGCTGCCCAGGCGGCCGGTATATTCCCCGAGCAGGGTCACGCTGCCGCGGGCGATCAGTTCCAGCGCGCGCAACTGGCCGTCGGCGAGGAACCCCTCGACCGTGTCCAGCGCCCGCCAGGCGAGCCAGGGCAGGGTCAGCAGCAGCAGGCTGGCGACCAGCAGCTTGCTCCCCAGGGAGGGCCCGCGGCGGCGCCTCATCCGCCGTCCCAGCGGTAACCGAAGCCGTAGACGTTGGCGATGGCGGCGAACTCCGGATCGAGTTCGCGAAACTTGTGGCGCAGGTTGCGGACGTGGGTGTTGATGGTGTTGTTGGTGACCACCGTCTGGCGCGTCGCCGCGGCCAGCCGGTCGTAGCTGGCGCCGCGCGCGTGGCCCGGGTCGACGATGGCATCGAGCACGCGGAACTCGGTCAGCGTCAGCACCAGCGGGGTGCCGCGCCAGGCGGCGGCGCAGCGCTCGCGGTCGAGCTCGAGGTCGCCGACCCGCTGCAGCTGCGCCGACGGCGGCGCCGGCGCGCGCATGCGCAGCAGGGCGACCACCTTTTCAACCAGGAAGTCGAGCGACACCGGCTTGACCTGGTAGTCGCAGGCGCCCAGGCGCAGGCCCGAAATGCGGTCGATGTCGTCGCTGCGGCTGCTCAGGAACAGCACCGGCAGGTCGGGGGTGCGCGCCAGCAGTTCGCGGCACAGGGTGAAGCCGCCGTCGTGTTCGTCGCCGAGCATGATGTCGAGGATCGCCAGGTCGACCGGCTGCGCGGCCAGCGCCGCCCGGGCGCTGGCGCCGTCGGCGCAGGCGACGACGGTGTAGCCGCGGCGGCGCAGGGCGTCGGCGCAGTTCTCGCGCTGGTCGGCGTCGTCCTCGACGATGGCGATGGTGCTCGACATGGGCAGCGGTCCGGACCTGAGTGGACGCCATTCTAGCGTCCGCCGCCACGCCGGCGGACCACACTCCACGCTTTCTCCACGTTTGTTCCAGCCCTTGCGCAAGCTTGGCGGCGCGGGCTGCGCTGCAATGGCGTCACCGGCGCGGGTATGGGATGCCGTCGGCACCACCGCCGATGACCGCCAGGGATGGCGGGGCTGGTTCAACCACGGGCCCTGGCCCAGGAGGAGGAGCGATGCACCTGTTCGTACCCCTGACCGACGACCTGCTGTTCGACCACCCGGAACGGATCAGCGGCCCGCTGGTGCCGTTTTCGGTCGACCTGCCCTGCGCTCGCGCCGACCGCGCGGCGCACCACAACAAGGAGAATCCCGATGCGCCACGCCGCGTACCGCCGAACGACCGCCGCGCTGTTGCTGCTGCTGCTGGCCCTGCTGGTGACCGCGGCGCGGGCGACCCCGCACGACCGGGTGCTGGGCGAGACGACCCGCGGCACGCTCTGGCTGCAGCAGGCGGACGGCGCCTACCGCGAGGCGCCGGGAGTGGCGACCGCGGTGACCATCGAGGTGACCGCGCTGGTGGCACGGGCGGTGGTGCGCCAGCGCTTCCGCAACCCGGGACGTGACTGGGTCGAGGGGATCTACGTCTTTCCGCTGCCGGAGAGCGCGGCGGTCGACGGCCTCAGGCTGCGCATCGGCGAGCGGGTGATCGAGGGCCAGGTCCAGGAGCGCGCCGCGGCGCGGCAGACCTACACCGCGGCCAGGCAGAGCGGCCGCCGGGCGAGCCTGGTCGAACAGGAGCGGCCGAACGTCTTCACCACCTCGGTGGCCAACCTCGGCCCCGGCGAGGAGGTCGAGGTGGAGATCAGCTACCAGCAGGCGGTCACCTTTCGCGACGGCGAATTCCGTCTCCGCTTTCCGACCGTGGTCGGGCCGCGCTACATCCCGGGGCAGCCAGTGGCCGAGGCGGTCGTCAGCGAGGAGCTGCGCCTGGCCGGCGGCTGGGCCGTGGCCACCGACCAGGTGGCCGACGCCGCGCGCATCACGCCGCCGGTGCGTCCGCCCGGCGAGGCGCCGGCCAACGCCCTGGCGATCGAGGTGCGGCTGCGTGCCGGCGTGCCGCTGGCCAGCGTCGCCAGCACCCACCACGCCGTGCGCACCGAGCAGCGGGGCGAGCTGCAGCTGGTCACGCTGGCCGAGGGACCGGTGCCGGCCGACCGCGATTTCGAACTGGTCTGGCGCCCGCAACCGGCACACCTGCCGCGCGCCTCGCTGTTCCGCGAACAGGTCGACGGCGACCATTACGCCCTGCTGACGGTGCTGCCGCCGACCCGCCTGGCCGCGGACCAGCCGCGCACGCCGCGCGACCTGGTGCTGGTGATCGACGTCTCCGGCTCCATGCACGGCGCCTCCATCGTCCAGGCGCGGGCCGCGCTCGACCTGGCGCTGGCCCGGCTCGACCCGGGTGACCGCTTCAACGTCGTCGCCTTCAACAACCGCGCCTGGGCCCTGTTCCCGGCGCTGCGCCCGGCGACCCCGGACTACGTCGCCGCGGCGCGCCGCTGGGTCGGACGGCTCGACGCCTCCGGCGGCACCGAGATGGCCGGAGCGCTGCGCATGGCGCTGGCCGCCGGCGACCAGGAAGAGGCCGGGCGCCTGCGCCAGGTGGTGTTCGTCACCGACGGCGCGGTCGGCAACGAGGCGGCGCTGTTCGGCCTGATCGAGACGCACCTCGGCCGCGCCCGGCTGTTCACGGTCGGCATCGGCTCGGCCCCGAACAGCCACTTCATGCGCCGCGCGGCGGAGCACGGCCGCGGCAGCTTCATCCATGTCGGCAACGCCACCCAGGTCACCGAGCGCATCGACGCGCTGCTGCGCCAGCTCGACCGGCCGGCGCTGACCGACGTCGTCCTGACCCTGCCCGCGGGCTTTGCCGCCGAGACCCTGCCCGACCCGCTGCCCGACCTCTACCTGGGCGAGCCGGTGCAGCTGCTGCTGAAACTGCCGGCACTGCCGCCGGCGCTGCGGCTCGAAGGGCAGGTCGGTGCGCGCGCCTGGCGCGCGGAGCTCGCGCTCGACGCGGCCCCGGCGCCCGGGATCGGCCGGCTCTGGGGCCGCGCCCGGATCGAACAGCTGCTGGACCGGCACCGGCGGGCGAGCGACCAGGCGCAGCGCGAGGCCCTGCGCGGCGAGGTGGTCGCCGTCGCCCTGCGTCACCACCTGGTCAGCCGCTTCACCAGCCTGGTCGCGGTCGACGTGACCCCGGCGCGTAGCCGCGACGCCTTGCTCCGGCGGCACCCGCTGGCCACCGAGCTGCCGCACGGCTGGTCCTACGACAAGGTGTTCGGCACCACCCAGACGGCGACCATGGCGCCGCTGCAACTCCTCAGCGGTCTGCTGCTCTGCCTGACCGCCCTCTGGCTGCGGCGGCGGGCGTGGACCTGATCGCCGTGCGCGCCCGGCGGCTGGTGGTGGGGGTGCTGGCCGTGGCCGGGGTGGTCCAGCTGCTCCAGGGCGGCTGGATCGAGGCCAAGGCGTGGCTGGCCCGCGGCCTGATCGAGCAGGCGTGGCAGGCGTTGCTGGCGGACGGGGCGCCGGCCCGGCCGTGGCCCTGGGCCGACACCTGGCCGGTGGCGCGGCTGACGGTCCCGGCGCACGGCGTCGAGCGGCTGGTGCTGCATGGGGCCAGCGGGCGGACGCTCGCCTTCGGCCCGGCCTGGGACAGCGCCAGCGCACCGCCCGGCGGGTCCGGCCTGGTGCTGTTCAGCGGCCACCGCGACACCCACTTCCGCTTTCTCGCCGACCTGCGCCCGGGTGACGAACTGCGTCTCGCCCACCCGGGCGGCGAGGTGCGCTACCGGGTCGAGGGGGCGGAGGTGTTCGACACCCGGAACAGCCGGCTGGTCGACCACGACGGCAGCGACCGCCTGCTGCTGGTCACCTGCTACCCGTTCGCCAGCCTGGTCCCGGGCGGGCCGCTGCGCTACGCCGTCAGCGCGCGCGCGGTCGTCGACGACGGCGTGCCGGGCCGGGGCGCACCCAGCGTGCTGCGCGCCGGCGTCCGGACCGACGCGGCGGCGGCGGTCGCCGCGGCCCCCGCTGGCGCGCATCGGAGCGGCGGCTGACGGTCGCGGCGCCGGCCCCGGCCGGCTCAGCGCCGCCGGCGGCGGACGGTCAGCAGGAACAGCGGCAGCAGCGCCAGGCCGGCGACAAAACCGCCGATGTGGGCGCCGAACGCCACGCCGCCCTCGCCCGGGGTCGTCGCCATGGAACTGATCAACTGCAGCAGGAACCAGAGGCCGAGCACCGCCAGTGCCGGCAGGCGCAGGGTGTAGGGGTAGAAGCCGATCGGGATCAGCACCAGGATGCGGGCGTGCGGGAACAGCAGCAGGTAGGCGCCGAGGACGCCGGAGATCGCCCCGCTGGCGCCGACCATCGGCACCTGCGAGGCCGTATCGGGCAGGGCCTGGGCGAAGGCCGCGGCCAAGCCGCAGAGCAGGTAGAAGAGGATGAAGCGGCCGTGGCCGAGCCGGTCCTCGATGTTGTTGCCGAAGATCCACAGGTAGAGCATGTTGCCGAGCAGGTGGCCCCAGCCGCCGTGCATGAACATCGACGTCACCAGGGTCGCCGTCGCCGGCACCCGCGCCAGCTCCTCGGTCAGCACCACATGGTCGAACAGCACCGCCGGGATCAGGCCGAAGCTGTAGATGGCGCGCAGCCCGCCCTCCTCGCCGAGGCTCGACTGCCAGAGAAAGACCAGCACGCAGGCGCCGATCAGGCCGACGGTCAGCACCGGGGCCAGCTCGGTCGGGTTGTCGTCGTGCAGCGGAATCATCGCGGCCGGCCTGTCGGCGAAGTGGCCTCTATACTAACGGCAGCGACCGTCTGGACGGAAAAACATTTCCTTGTACAAGGATTAAGTATGCGACATATCATGTTGTTATCTGTACTATTAATATCGTCGTTTCCGGTCGTCTCCGGCGAGACGGCGCTGACTTACGACCGCATCCACCTGAGCGGGACGGCGACCGGCGAAGTGGCCAACGACACCGTCGTCGCGCTGCTCTACGCCCAGCGCGAAGGCCAGGAGGCAGCCGCACTGGCGGACGAGGTCAACAGCGCCATCGCTTGGGCGCTGGCGCAGGCCGCCGGCAGCGCGGGGATCAAGGCACAGACCCTCGACTACCAGACCCAACCGGTCTACCAGAACCAGCGCCTCAGCGGTTGGCGGGTGCGCCAGTCGCTGCGCCTGGAGGGCCGCGACGCGGGGCATCTGGCCAGCCTGGTCGGGACGCTGCAGGCGCGCCTGGCGGTGCAGTCGATCAGTTACGAGGTGTCTCCGGCGCGCCAGCGCGAGGCCGAGGAGGGGCTGATCGTCGAGGCGCTGGCCGCCTTCCGCGGCCGCGCCGAGCTGGTCCGCGAGCAGCTCGGGGCCGCCGGTTACCGCCTGGTCGAACTCCACGTCGACGGCGGCGGGCCGGTGCCGATGCAGCGCACCGCCATGGCGACCATGGAGATGCGCGGCGCCGCCGCGCCGCCGGCGCTGGAGCCGGGCACGCGCGACCTCAGCGTGTCGGTCAGCGGCACCATCGAGCTGGAACGACGCTAGTGTACTGCTTCACTCTTGGAGGCACATTCAGCGAGTTGCTGGCCGGTCAGCTGCAAGGCGCGCTTGTGCAGGAATGGCAGGGTCCTTTCAAGCAAGCGCAACGCCGCAGATGGCCGGCCAGCAGCGCGCCCGAAGGGAGCCCCCCGAAAGCACCATGACCGCGTTGCGGTGCTGGACAAGGACCGGGCCAT